>Ga0208810_1000211_pt1 | contig 15790 bp, 13 predicted proteins | sample Colrivmet1560A02_FD_187679 | JGI IMG/M metagenome (GOLD analysis project Ga0208810, IMG submission 187679) | Estuarine microbial communities from the Columbia River estuary - metaG 1560A-02 (SPAdes) (version 2) | ecosystem: Environmental > Aquatic > Marine > Intertidal zone > Estuary | place... | reverse complement strand
GGATACGGTTACCCAATTAAGTGGTCGTGGTGTGGAGTTTTTAAATATACCATCTACTTATTATGATGATTTATTAGATCGTATAGGACCTATTGATGAAGATGTTGCACCTCTAAAAAAATTAGGCATTTTAGTAGATAGAGATGATGAGGGCTATTTACTACAAATATTCACAAAACCAGTAGAGGATCGACCAACACTTTTCTTTGAAATCATTCAAAGAAAAGGGGCAAAGTCTTTTGGAGCTGGTAATTTCAAAGCTTTATTTGAAGCATTAGAAAGAGAACAAGACCTAAGAGGTAACTTATAAGTTTTTAATTTAATCAAAAACCATTTCTGGGATCTCACCTTCAATGATGAGTTTTCCCAGCGTGGCTTTTTTGATTGTTTCAACAGAAACACCTGGTGCTCTTTCCAACAATTTAAAACCGCCTTCTGGTAAAACAACAAGTACTGCTAGTTCTGTTACTATTTTTTTAACACATCTAATGCCAGTCAATGGTAAAGTGCAATTGGGTAATAATTTACTTTCTCCATCTTTATTCACATGCTGCATGGCCACAATAATATTTTTTGCAGATGCTACAAGGTCCATTGCACCGCCCATTCCCTTTACCATTTTACCAGGAATTTTCCAGTTAGCGATATCCCCATTTTCTGAAACTTCCATTGCACCTAAAATTGTTAAATCAATTTTTTGCGCATGAATCATACCAAAGCTCATGGCAGAATCAAATAAAGCTGCCCCAGGTAACATGGTAATAGTTTGTTTGCCTGCATTGATTAAGTCTGCATCCACTTCTGCTTCTGTAGGGAAGGGCCCCATGCCAAGCAGTCCATTTTCTGATTGAAAGCACACAGCAATATTTTTAGGAATATAATTGGCTACAAGCGTTGGGATACCAATACCTAAATTCACATAAGAATTATGTTGTATCTCTTTTGCAATTCTTTTTGCTATCGCTTCTTTATCTAACATGGTATAAAATTTGAATCATCTATTATTTAGAAACTGTTTTCTTTTCAATGCGCTTTTCATAATCACTACCCTGAAAAATTCTATGAATATACACTCCGGGTACATGAATTTGATTGGGATCTAATTCACCTGGTGCTACTAGTTCTTCTACTTCGGCAATGGTAATTTTACCAGCCATAGCCATCACAGTATTAAAATTGCGCGAAGTTGCCTTAAATATTAAATTACCTGCAGTGTCGCCCTTCCATGCTTTTACAATGGCAAAATTTGCTTCAAAGGCTTTTTCTAATAAATAGTCTTTGCCATTAAAATTTCTAATTTCTTTTCCAATCGCCACTTCTGTTCCAATGCCAGCAGGTGTAAAAATTGCAGGCATGCCATATCCAGCAGCCATACATCTAAATGCCAAGGTACCTTGTGGTATCAATTCAACATCCAATTCTCCAGAAAGTAATTGTCTTTCAAATTCTGCATTCTCCCCTACATAAGAGGAAACCATTTTTTTAACTTGTTTTTGTTGCAACATTAATCCAATGCCAAAATCATCTACCCCTGCATTGTTGGAAATACAAGTAAGGTTTTTGATTCCTTTTTTAACCAATGCAGCAATACAATTTTCTGGAATACCGCATAGTCCGAATCCGCCTAACATGAGTGTATCTCCGTCTTTGATATCCGAAATAGCTTCTTCTGCATTAGCCACTTTTTTATTGATCATATTACTAAACTTTAATTGAAATTTTTAATTTTAAAGATTGCTAGATTAAAAATAATGTATTGAACTGATAAATTAGTTTTGTTGACTATTAAGTAAAGAATCATGACCTAAGTCCTTGATTTTCATCTAGCCATACCCAGATTTGAACCCGGAACCTGGTTATGAAGATATTTTGTATAAACGAAGGTATTAAATTGTTGTATGTTATAAAAAACCGAAATCGAATAGAAATAGAATATTATGTCTAAATTTAGTTGTAAATTTTAATGATGATTCAAAAATTAACTAGCTCCCTATTAATCTTGTTGTTAGCATATCAAGTGAATGCTCAAAAAATCAAGTATATTATTCTCAGGCATGCAGAAAAAGATACCACCATTGCTAATGCTAAAATGATGGCATCGGATCCTCCACTTAATAGTATTGGCGAAATAAGGGCATTGTCATTAGTGGACAAACTCAAGGCGCATAAAATCAATCAGATTTATTCAACAAACTATAAAAGAACAAAAGCTACCGCTTCGCCTATTGCCAAAGCTCAAAATTTAAATATTGCCATTTACGACCCTAGAAAACTAGATACATTTGCGACTCAACTTCTGTCATCAGAAAATAGCGGGAAAACTATTTTAATTGTGGGCCATTCTAATACAAGTCCGAAATTGGTTAATTTACTACTTAAAAAAGACCAATTTAAAGATTTGGATGAATCCATCTATGACACTTATTGGATTGTTACAAGTAAAAATGGTAAAATCAGGGCGAAAATGATGAAATACTAATTATTTAATAATCCAGCCCCTCTAAAAAAGATAAATAGACTCATTGTACAATGGGTCTATTTTTTTGCTTAAATTTAATCCATCAAAAACAACCTTATGATCAAAAAAATAATTGCATTACTAAGCTTAGTCGTATGCACTCAATTGGGTTTTGCCCAGGATCTAAATAAAGAATTATCTCCCTTAAAATGGAGAAGTATTGGCCCCTTTAGAGGAGGCAGGTCCAATATGGCATCAGGAGTAATCAATAATAGAGATATCTATTACATGGGCACTACTGGTGGTGGTTTATGGAAAACAGAAAACAGCGGAATGAGTTGGAATAATATTTCTGACGGATTTTTTAAAACAGGTTCTGTAGGTGCGGTGGCTGTTGCGGAAAGCGATGCTAATATTGTTTATGTAGGTATGGGCGAACACGCAGTTAGAGGTGTAATGACACATCATGGAGATGGTGTGTATAAAAGTACAGACGCCGGAAAGACATGGAAAAAAATGGGACTAGACGCCACACAACATATTTCAAGAATTGCGATTGATCCAAAAAATCCAAATATTGTTTTTGTTGCAGCGCAGGGTGCATTGTATAGCAAGTCAGCAGAGCGTGGTATTTATAAATCTGTTGATGGTGGTACAACATGGAAAAAAGTATTGTATGTAGATGATAAAACAGGTTGTGCAGAAATATCAATGGATATGCATAATCCATCTATTATGTATGCTGCCATGTGGGAACATGGTCGTTTGCCATGGCAGGTAATTAGTGGTGGACCAGGAAGTGGATTGTATAAGTCTACCGACGGGGGTAACAACTGGGTGAAAATGCAAAATGGTTTACCAAAAGAAATGGGTAAGATGTCGATTGCAGTATCAAGAGCAAATTCAGAAAAAGTATTTGCATTAATTGAAAGTGATTTTAGTAAAGATGCAGGTGGTTTATATGTGTCTGATGATGCAGGTGCAAGCTGGTCACAAATTAATAAGAGCCATCGCTTGATTCAACGCGCATGGTATTATATCGAACTATTTCCAGATCCAACAAACGAAAACACAGTGTATGTGATGAGTGCTCCTTCCTTGAAATCAATTGATGGTGGTAAAACTTTTACAGATTTTGCTCGCACACACGGCGACTACCATGATTTATGGATTCATCCTAGCAACGGCAAGAACATGGTCATTGCAGATGATGGCGGTGCTGCTGTAACACATGATGGCGGTAAATCTTGGAGCAGTCAAAACAATATGCCCACTGCACAATTTTATAGAATCAATGTAGACAATGAAACGCCTTACAATATTTATGCAGGACAACAAGACAATAGTTCCGTTAAAATTGCGAGTCGCGCCATTGGTGCTGGTGGCATAGATGAAAGAAATTGGACTTCATCTGCAGGTGGAGAGAGTGCATTTTTAGCATTTGATCCAAACAATCCAAGATATGTTTTAGGTGGCTCTTACCAAGGAACAATAGAAGTATTAGATACAAAAACAAAAGGTAGCACCAATATCATGGCTGCGCCAATTCAATACTTGGGTAGGGATGCAAAAGATATTAAGTACCGTTATAACTGGAACGCTCCAATCATTTGGAGTAAGCATGAAGCCAATACTTATTATCATGGATCACAATTTTTATTGAAAACTTCCGACATGGGAAAAACATGGAAAGAAGCTTCTCCTGATTTAACGCGCAACGAAAAATCTAAACAAGGAAAACCTGGTGTACCATTTACAAACGAAGCGGTGGGTGCAGAAAATTATGGCACACTAGCCTATGTGATAGAGTCGGTGCATGAAAAAGGTGTGATTTATACAGGTAGCGATGACGGTTATGTATACTTAACAAAAGATGGTGGCGCTAATTGGAAAAATATTACACCAGCAGGATTAGCTGAGTGTTTAATCAATGCCATTGAAGTGTCACCGCATGATAAAGCAACAGTATACATAGCAACAACTAGGTATAAGTTCGACGACCATACACCTGGTTTATATAAATCCACTGACTACGGAACCACTTGGACTAAAATAAATACTGGTATTGCAAATAATGCATTTACTAGAGTGGTGCGTGAGGATAATGTGGTTAAAGACTTATTATATGCGGGTACCGAATTAGGCGTGTATATGTCTAACAATGGAGGTAAAAGCTGGAGTCCATTCCAATTAAATTTACCCATTACCCCTATCACAGATTTACGCGTGCATCAAAATAATTTAATTGCGGCAACTTCAGGTAGATCGTTTTGGATATTAGATGATTTAAATTTAATTCGTGCATTTAAGGCTGATACAAGCACTGTAAAAATATATACGCCAGATGCTGTTTTATTAGTCATGGGGTCAAGCGAAATGGATGACAACGACGCAGATTTTACAGGCGCTAAATCAAAAGCAGGGGTCAATCCTGCAACGGGCTTGGTCTTGTATTATCAATTGCCTAAGATGGAAGACGGGGTTGAACTCAGTATGGAAATTAGTGATGCATCTGGTAAATTAGTTCGTCGTTTTAGTTCTAAAGCAGGCGAAAACCATAAGAGTTATGAAGGAGCTCCAAGAAAAGATCCAACGCTAAGCAAAGAAAAAGGATTGAACCGTTTTGTTTGGAACCTTCGCCACGCAACAATGTCTGCCATACCATATGTATTTATTGAAAGTAGTTTTAATGGACACAAAGCCATCCCTGGCAATTATAGCATTCGTTTAATGGCAGGAGGAAAAATGGTTGGCACCACAACAGGCGTTATTCAAGCCAATCCAAACTTTGGCACGACTGCAAGTGAATACCAGCAGTATGATGATTTGATGCGTTTGATGGAAGGTACAGTTACTGAAATGCACCAAATGGTCAACCAACTAAAAGACAATAGCAATCACTTAGAAACATTGGTTAAAAAATTAAAGTCTGATGCTAATTACAGCAGTGCACAGTATGCAAGCTTAAAACAAAATGCAGCTGACTTAATTGCAAATTTAAAAGCATGGGACGAAGACATGATTCAAAGAAAATCAACTTCATATGATGATGTTGAAAATTTCCCTAATAAATTTACAGCCAACTATATGTTTATGATGAATCAAACAGAAAGTGATATTCCTCAAGTGAATCAACCCAACTTAGATTTATTGAAAGAGTATACTGCTGAGTGGGAGAAATTAAAAGCAAGAGGACTAAAATTAAAAAATGAAGCCATTCCTGCATTCAACAAGCAATTATGGGATTTAGGTATGGGTGCTATTTGGTAATTCACAGTTCAAGAGCACTTAGTTATCGGCATTTATAATGCGAAGCGTAGAATTTTATCGAAGGAAGGGCAAAAAAATAAAGAATTGAATTAAAAGTAACAAAATTCTTTCCTTTAATTTAACATTTCCTGCAGCGGAAATTAAACTAAAAGAAGGTAATTTTGTTACTATATTATGAGATTGAATAAGAATGGTTTTCTACGTTTTTTTTGCGTGATTATTTGCGTTTTACAAGTACAATTTAGTTTTGGGCAGGACAAATTCGTTTTAAACGGAAATGTAAAAGACCAAGCAACCGGTGAGGCCATTATTAGAGCCGTGCTCAGGATTGAAGAGTTGCCAAGTCTTGGAGTGCTTTCCAATGAATATGGGTTTTATGCAATTTCTTTACCAAGGGGGAAATATACCCTTGTTGTTTCACAGTTAGGGTATGAAAAATACAAGGAACAGCTTCAGCTTGATAGTAATTTAAATTTAACTATTTTATTAAAGTCTGCTAATACATTAAAAGAAGTAGTCGTTGAAAGTGGGAGGAAAAATGACAACCTTTTAAAAGCACAAATGGGAACAGAGACACTGAACCTAAATACCATTAGCAAACTGCCTGTTATATTTGGAGAAAAAGATATTTTAAAAACATTGCAACTTTTGCCTGGCGTAAAGTCTGCCGGAGAGGGTAATAGTGGTTTTTATGTAAGAGGCGGAAGTGCAGATCAAAATTTAATTTTATTAGACGAGGCGCCAGTCTATAATGCCTCTCACCTACTTGGTTTTTTTAGCACTTTTAATAGCGATGCTATAAAAGATGCCACATTAATTAAAGGCAATGGACCTGCACAATACGGTGGCAGGCTGTCTTCTGTATTAGATGTAAAAATGAAAGACGGCAATAATCAAGACCTTAATGTAAATGGAGGCCTTGGACTAATTAGCAGTCGAATTAGTATTGAGGGTCCGCTTCAAAAAGAAAAGTCTTCCTTTATTCTTTCAGGAAGAAGAACCTATGCAGATATTTTTCTACGTGCCTCAGATGAATTTAAAGACAATATTTTATATTTCTACGACTTAAACATGAAAGCGAATTTTAAGATCGACGAAAAAAATAAAATATATCTTTCTGGTTATTTTGGAAGAGACGAATTAGGATTAGGCGATGCCTTTGGCATTGATTGGGGAAATAAAACGGGCACAATTAGATGGAACCGAATTGTATCTAGCCGCTTATTTTTAAATAGCTCTTTAATTTATAGCGACTACAACTATAATGTGAAGCTTAAAAACGGCTTGACTAATTTTAATGTTAACTCCAATATTAAAGACCTCAACCTAAAGCAAGATTATACTTTTTACCTCAACCCTAAAAACACATTACGTTTTGGATTCAATAGTATTTTACATACCATTACGCCAAGCATATTTAGCGGAACCGTAATCAATAGTAATCCGAAAAAGGGTAGAAATGGACTTGAAAACGCCCTTTATTTAAGCAATTATTATAAAGCAACAGATAATTTAAGTGTAGACTATGGGATGCGCCTTTCTGCTTATAGCTTAATGGGCGGTGATGCCTATAACATATATGAAAACGATTTGCTTGTAAATACAATACAATTAAATAAGCAAAGCCTTGGCAAGACCTATGTGAATCCTGAACCTAGGATGACGGCCAACTACCGTGTAACAGACCAAGCAAGTATCAAGGCGGGGTATGCTAGAAATGTACAACACCTGCACCTACTTAGTAATTCAACGGCTTCAAGTCCCTCTGATCAGTGGATTGGAAATTCTTACAATATTAAACCTGAAATTGCGGATCAGTTAAGCGTTGGATTTGTGCAAGGATGGAAAAATAATAACTATGAACTAAGTACCGAATTATATTATAAAAATTTACAGAATCAATTAGACTATAAAGATGGGGCTGAAATAAATACATTAGCCGATGTCGAAACAGCAATTCTATTTGGGGTTGGACGCGCCTATGGTCTTGAACTATTATGGAAGAAGAAAGAGGGCATATTGACTGGATGGGTAAGTTATACCTTATCAAAAACAGAAAGAAAAATTACTGGTATTAATCAGGGCAATTGGTATAATGCAAAACAAGATAGAACCCATGATATTGCTATTGTAGGTGTCTATACCCTTAATTCAAGATGGTCTATCTCTTCTGTTTTTGTATACAATACCGGCGATGCGGTTACCTTTCCAACGGGGAAATATTCCATTCAAGGACAAACGCTATATCAATATGCTTCGAGAAATGGAAACAGAATGCCCTCCAATCATAGAATGGACCTGAGTGTGACTTATGATAAGAAAAGAAAAAAACGCATTCAAGAGTCTTGGAACTTCAGTTTATATAATGTGTATGGCAGAGAAAACGCGTATCAAATTAATTTTCAAGATGACCCAAAGGACCTTAGTAGAACTCAAATTATTCAAACCTCTTTATTTAGATGGGTACCCAGTGTCACTTATCAATTCAAATTTTAATGATGCTTAAAAAATATTTTAGTACAATTTTAATGGGGATTTTTTTATTGGGTTGTGAAAAAGAAATTCAACTACCCTTAGACCCTAACCAGTCTTTACTTGTCATTGATGGAAGTATCACAGACGATGCCGGCCCTTATTATATAAAGCTTAGTAAGTCAAATAGTATTTCAGCCTCCTCCAATTTTTTAGCTGTGACTGATGCGCTAGTCATTGTGAAAGACAATATTGGACAAATTGATACGCTCAAGCATGAAAAAGAGGGCGAATACAAAACCAATAAAATAAAAGGTATTTACGGGAACACCTATTATTTAGAAGTGCAAGTTGCAGACAAAAAGTATACGGCCAATGCGACTATGCCAGAAAAAGTTTTCTTAGATAGTTTAAGGATTAATCCCTTAGCAATCAATGGTGAAATTAGATATAATGTCATCCCGGTTTACACTGACCCAATTAGCTTGGGTAATAGCTACCGTTTTATTCAAAAAATTAACGATACCCTTGATAAAAGCTTTTTCGTGTTCAATGACAATTTGAATAATGGGAAAGTAAATCAACGACCACTTAGAGGAGGGTCAGATTCTTTAGAAGTAAAATTAAAAGATATTATTGATATTGAAATGCAGTGTATCACAAGGCCTACTTATTTATATTACTACAGCCTAAATCAACAATCGGGCGCTGGACCAGGCGGTGGCACAACCCCAGCTAATCCTCCTTCCAATATTGTTGGTGGCGCATTAGGTATTTTTTCCGCACATACAGTTCAAAGAAGACAAGTTCAAATCAAATAATAAACCACCTACGCAAAAACGCAAGTGGTTTATTTTCATTTAGCGAGACCGGGATTAAAACCCGGGACCTCAGTCAATTACAAAATTCACTGAAAGAAAAGTTAATCTTATTTAGAAACATAAATAATACCTTCCTTCATAACGAACTTTACTTTTTTCAAATCTGAGATATTTTTACTTGGATCACCCTCAACTGCTATTATATCAGCAATGTAACCAGGCTTAATATAACCTAAACTATCATCAATATGAAAAGCCTTTGCATTTATACTAGTAGCTGCTTTTAAAGCATCTATAACAGGTAAGCCATACTCAACCATAAGTTCCATCTCTAAAACATTTTCGCCATGAGGATAAACGCCAACATCTCCACCCATTCCAATCGAAACACCAGATGCTATTGCATCCTTAAAACTTTTTCTTTTATTTAATACATTGATTGGTGGGTCGGTAACTCCTTTTTTCCAACCGCGATATTGTGAAATTACATCAACAGCTGAGATTGTTGGTATATAAGTTACATTGTATTGTTTCATTAGTTTCCCTAATTCTACATCAATGAAATCTCCATGCTCAATAGTTTCAGCACCTGCCAATACAGCACGACGTATTGCCTCTTTTGATTTCGCATGGCAAACCATCACCCTTCCACTACTTTTTGTAACTTCATTGATGAGTTTTAATTCGTCAAGTGTAAATGAAGGACGATCTTCCCCATTAATTCCCCATCGATAATCAGCATATATTTTAATAAAATCTGCACCTTTCCCAATCTGATCTCTCACAACCCTTATTAAATCATTTCCATCAGCAGGTTCAGCCCCTAACATGATTTGTTGATCACTATCATAACCTTTAGGACCGTAAGAACCTGTTGAAACAATCGCTCTTCCAGCAACCATTAGCCTTGGTCCAATAATAATGCCTTCATTAATTGCCCTTTTTAGTGAAACATCAGAATAGCCTGCGCCTTCTGTACCTAAATCTCTTGCAGTTGTAAAACCAGCCAATAAAGTATTTTTTGCATGAACAGTAGCCCTTACTGTTCGGTAAGAATCTGGTTCTTTCAAAACCTGCGTATCCCAGTCAGTGATATTATATGGGTACAACATTAGGTGAGAGTGCCCTTCAATTAATCCGGGTAAAATTGTTGCATTAGGGTAATTAATTTTTACAGAACCCTCAGGTACTTTGAGTTGTTCAACTGGTCCAACATTAATAATTTTATTATTCTCAATTATTAATGCCCAATCTTTATGCATGACTTCCCCATCAAATAAGCGAGGTGCAGTTATATAATATTTAGTTTGGGAATTTAATTTAATTCCAAAAATAAATATAATGGTTAAAGTCATAAAGTACTTTAAGTAATTAATTTTCATTTTTATACTATTTTATTAAAATTTAATTTATCAATCAAATATCTTATGTTAAGGTACTTAATTTATATAATATTTTAGATTTATTATAATTGATTTTATAAAAAACTTAATTATAAGGATCACGTAGAAGTCAAAAATAAAGCGTTACAGTTTTTCGCAAAGAACAAACATATTTAAATTGTACCAAATAGTTAATAGTAATACCCGAAAATAATATTCATTTCATCCTCACTGGTTAAACCAAAATTGACTATTTTATTGGTGGTATTGTTATAGGTCACCACACTGGTTAATCCCTCTCCTGCTTTGAGCAGAATGGGTGTAGCAAGGTTGATGACTATGGGATGCTCCCAGTCTGTATTTTCATAAACGACCTCTCCATTTCTCGTTCCACCCAGAATTTTAATTTGAAATTTCTCACCCAACTTATGGAAATGCGAGGTAAGTGTAATTACGGTTACTGCTTTGTTAAACGTATAATCGGTTGTGATAGTTTTGCGTGAATTAGCAGGAATAGAAAAATTATAGTTGGCAAAATTTATAGACTGCGCCTCTTTTACAACATTTGCTTGAGATACTGTATACATATTAATATAGTTCTCACCTGTTAAATTGGTAGTTTGTTTATTAAAATAATGTGCATTCAGGTCGAGCGCTCTAGCCGGGGGAACTTTCAGGGCAACGCCTACAGGAAATGTATAAGTTGTATTTACATCTGTACCGCCACCCAAAAATATATGGTTTTGCATTTGTAAAAAAGTGGTTATGTTAACACTTGCATCTGCATTATACAAATCCCTTAATGTGTTCACTGGTGGCAACAAAGTAGTACTTTGAAACCCATATAAAACAAAATGGTGACTGTTTGGTCTCCCCTGCATGATAATTTTATTGACATAGACTGTGGAAGTATTGGGGGTGGTTCTGTTGACAAACACTTCGCGTTCTGTGTTGGGACTTACTGTAAAAGCATTGATCCCTAATTGAAACCCTTCTGAAGCAGCTGGTGCTTGCATGGGTACAAAAACCTTTTGGCATACTTCTTTATTGATTAGTATGGCTTCATCAACAACAGTTCCTGTTTTGGGCGCCCCTTTTATTATCCATTGTTTGATAAATTCTATCTGTCCTAAGGTCAAATTAGCACCCCCCAATGGCATTGATGCTCCATATTGAGTGGTTGCCTGACAGTCAATTTTCTGATACAACAAACTACTTACATAATCACCCGGCTTTACCCTTACCAAGCCGGCTGTTTTTGCTGCAGCATTTTTTGAAATGATATTAATTAAATTATCGTATGCATTAGTTGAAGTTAACAGTAGGTTATGCTGAACGTAGTTAGCATCGTTAGTAGATGCATGACAACCACTAGTTGCACAAGAAGGTGTAAGAATATTGTCCTGAATAATTGTCCAAGTATCTTTTGCAGAAATAGCACCAGTACCTGCCTGATTAGTATCTTTTGCAGAAATGCCATCTGCAACTGCCTGATTAGTATCTTTTTTACAAGATTCCATAGAAAAAGAAACGATTGCCATTGCAGTTAAAATAATTACTGCCTCAAAATATTTCATTTGTGGATGTTTTAAAATATTTTATTGAATTAATATCCCCTTCAAGTTTTTGCTTTTAATTTTTTTGATAGCGGACTCAATAGATTTTTCAGGTTCTATGATATTATATTCACCCCAAAAATCTACGTCTGCAGATTTAGATATTTTATCAGACATAATTACGTAGGGACTCAATTTTTGATTGTTTATTTGCAGCTTACTATCTTGATTTTCCCAATTAGTATTAACCAATTCAAAAGTAGTACTATAGGTAGTATTAAATATCCATTTATTCCAATTTAGTTTAAATGAAATATCTCCACGAGAATACGAAAAAATCCATTTATTATTTTGTTGTCGGTAATCAATCTGATAGCTAACTTCTGTTGGGTAAATAACAACTCCTTTTGGTTTTCTACGTGTAAAAATTAGTCCTGCTTTGATTCTATTTTCAACATTAAGTTGGAAATTTGCACTTATGATAGCAAGACTTTTTGCATCGATAAATAATTTTCCGCTATAGAGGGGATCAGGGTCTTCAATGGATAATTTTTGTTTAAAAGAGATAATCAAAACCTGCTTATCATTAATTTGGGTAATATCCTCAAAGTGAAAATTATACAATTCAAATACATTTTCTGAGAATATATTACTTGGATCTTTTATTAAATCAATAAATAAGGCTGAAAAAAGACCTCCTTCTAATTTAAAGTTTACAGTATCTAATTTAGTGTAATCAGCATTTTTCCTACCCTTTAAAATATTGACTTGGTCTTGAATACCTATTGAAAATGGCATTTTTTGAATATCGACAATAGATTCTAAAACTGAGACATAATTACGTCTTTTTTTTATTGATTCTCTGTAAAAACCAATTATCTGAATAGCGCTATCTCCATAATTTTTTGAACGATTATTGAGTACATTTACAAATATTTTATTGGCATCCATCACATTTACAACTACATCTTTGAGTAGAATATTGACAGGTTCTAAATACAATAAATTTTTTTCTTGATTCAAGTCTTTGATTGAGATAACTTTATCTTTATACCCTAAAAATGAAATAATAAGATTTGCGTCTTGTCTATCTGTAGGAATTTTGATTAAGAAATTTCCTTCACTATTGCTAATGGTAGAAATGTTTGATCCAGAAATTGTAATACTTGCAAAAGTTAATTCATTCTTTGTTTTACTATCAAAAATAGTTCCTTTAAAATATTTAAAAGAACTAGAATCTGCATTGTTAATAGGATTTATTTGTGCTTCTGATTTTATTATAACAAGAAAAAAGAAAAACAATCCTATTATGAACCTAAGATAAAATAGGTAAGATTTCATTTTATTCATACATATGTATATTTAATCATATTAAAAATTAATACTCTAGTAAAGTTAATCAATTTATAATAATACAAATAGGGCCCACGATTTAACGTAAGTTCTTGATTTTCATTTAGCGAGACTGGGTATTCAATAATATTTGCATCAAAAGGGAGATTAAATAATTTAACAAATTCAATAGATGTTTTAGGGTAAGGTTGAAACCAACTTACTTCCGTCTCTTGTTTAGTTGTAAATACATTTTCCCAATGCTCTTTTTTGACATTACTATCCATAACTTATAATATTATAATGAAGTTACAATAATATAAAACATCACGCAAAACCTCACGCAGAGGTACAAACAAGAAAACTACACCTTCAACTCAAATAAACTAACCACTGCGTTATGGTAATGTTGAGGTAAGCCATCCGTATTAATTAATTGAGAGAGACCTAAGAAGTCAAAACCACAAGACGTATAGTGCTCTATTAGTTTATGATTCTCTCCTACCGTGTCCATGCGAACAAACTTCTTGCCATTCTGAGTTGCGTAATGTTTAGACCATTCTACAATTTTTTTGACCAATCCTTTTCCTCTAAATTTAGGGTTAGTCGTTATCCTATGAATATAAACCGATGGGTCTTTATCCTTGTCTTCCCAAATTAGAGGGTCAGAAAATGTAGTAGCCCAAATACATACCACCTCTCCATCAATGATCATTTTCCATTGTCTATTCTCTACAATTTCATTTACAACCATCTCTCTGTCAAACTCCGGCCAATGACTAATGAATCTTTCTTTTTGATATGCAGTTGCAGACTTATATAAATCAAGTATGAAATCTAGATCCTCAATTGAACTATTTTGTATTTCCATAAATAAAAAATTTTATGAGTAAAAGTAAAAAACCTCACGCAGAAACAGAAAAGGACCCACGATTTAACGTAAGTCCTTGATTTTCATGTAGCGAGACCGGGATTAAAACCCGGGACCTCAGGGTTATGAAGATTTTTTGAGAAAATGAAGGCGTTATTTTGTAATAAGTTATGTTTTCACAAAACGGAAAACGACCGATTTGGACCGAATTCAGGGGGTGTTTTCCTCACGCAGAGGAATCTGAAAATTCAAGTCGTGTTAACAATAAAATAATAGAAAATCGAAGTGGAGTAAATTAAATATTAAAATATATTACTTACCTTTTAAAAGTAAATTACATACTCTATTGCAATTTTAACGCAATAGCTCTATTTACAATTCTTGTAATCACTATCATTCCTTAGAAACTTATTTAATCACTGAGATAGGCTATACCCTATTTCAAAATCAACACGCATGAAAAAGATCTACTCAATTGTTGCTTTATCTGTAATACTGATATCCTGCAGTAACCAACAAGAGAAAACACAAACAGAGACTAATAGCCCAGTAATAATTGGAGCAGAATATATTGAAGGACGAGACGGTTTGTATCCAATAAAAGCAGGTGATACATCTCTTATTCAAACATGGAAAGATTACGTACAAGCATTAAACGATAGAAATCAGGAAAAGCTTGCAGAAATGATTGCAAATGATGTCAAGCTTTATTATTCTAATGGAACTGAAATAAACGGAATTAAGGCATTAACGGAAAATCAATCTAATTTATTTGCAACAACAAACCCAAAATGGAAAACAACTTGGATGATTGCAAATTCTGGACAAAATAAGGATGGGATTTTTGAGTCTTATTTAACAACTGGATCAGAATTAACTGAAATAATTAATGGGGACACAACATTAAGATATTTAGTTATGGATACTAAATGGGAAAATGGCAAATTAAAGCTAATGAATGCATATACAAGAGCTAGAGCTCCTAAAAAATAGTTTGCGATTAAATATCGGTGGAGTCCAGAACCCACTTTAAAAAACGGGGCGAATCCGAAAAGCCTTATGAGTAGGAAAACAATTTAAATTCTAAAAAATGAAAAAGTATTTTTTATTTCTAACATTATTGTTTACGAGCATCTTTACATTTGCTCAAAAACAAACAACGAGTCGAACTTTTCACAAAATTAAAATGGGTCATGAAGCCGCATATTCTGATGGTGTGGAAAAACATAATACTAAATTTAATCCTATTTCAAACTCCCGTGCAGTTGTTATTTGGAATATTACTGGAGGCAAACATCATGGCGAAAGAATGATATCGGATTTTAACTCTCGTAGTTTTGAAGAAAGAGATATACCTTGGACGCGTCCAGAAGGTCAAAGTGATTCATGGAATATTAATGTAGCACCTCATTTAGAAAGTATACAAGCTGAAGTTTTGGTTTTTAGACCTGAATTTAGTAATTCTAAAATAGATGATGATAATGGAGTAATAGAAAAAGTTTTACAAACTGAATACACTGTCATGAATTATTCTAAAGCAGCAAATGATATAAGAATGAGATTTCCTAAAGTTTTTGATAAATTAGGTTGGAAAATGAAAATTTTCGAAACTTATACAGGGGAATATA
>Ga0208810_1000209_pt1 | contig 15801 bp, 18 predicted proteins | sample Colrivmet1560A02_FD_187679 | JGI IMG/M metagenome (GOLD analysis project Ga0208810, IMG submission 187679) | Estuarine microbial communities from the Columbia River estuary - metaG 1560A-02 (SPAdes) (version 2) | ecosystem: Environmental > Aquatic > Marine > Intertidal zone > Estuary | place... | reverse complement strand
AAAGAAAAAAAAAAAAAAAAAATTAACAAATACGCAGTAAAAAATAATGCAAGAATACTAACAGTAGCTGCTATTCCTGAATTACTATAAAGAGGACTAAACAAATTTCATCTATTAGTAGTATCATACACTGATTTTCTAGATTTCTTTGTATCAAAAAAGACGTAAAAAACTACTTTATAAAAATAAAAAGTTCCTGTAAGAGCAACTAGAAATAAAATAGAATATATTACACTAGAAAATAAAAAATTGTCAACACCAACAAATAACAAATGCTTTATATAAAACCCAAAAAAAAAAGGCAATCCGCTAAGATTTAGCATTGACACAAAAATAACAGAAAACTCATACGGCAAGTACTTTCAAAGTTGCCCCATACGACGAATATCTTGGTAATTTTTATTAAACCTTATAATATTACCTACACAAAAAAAAGCAATTGCCTTAAAAAACCCATGAACATACAAATAAAGTAATGTAAATTCAAAACTACCCAAAGTAGTTAAAAACATTAAAAAACCGCAATGACTTATTGTAGAATAAGCTAATATTCGTTTTAAGTCATTTTGATAAAAAGCAGATAAACCACCAAGAAAAGCTGTACAAATACCAACAATAGGTGTTACAATATAAAAAACCGAAGAATGCTCAAAAAGCGGATACAAACGTAAAATTAAAAAAATACCAGCTGACACTAAAGTAGCTGAATGTATTAAAGCTGACGCAGGAACAGGTGCTTCCATAGAATCAGGTAATCAAACGTGGCAACCAATCTGAGCAGACTTAATAAACGCTGCTCCTAAAAAAAAAAAACTAATAAGATCAAACATTTTAAAACCTAAACAGTTTAATAAAAACAAAGAATCGTATTTTTCAAAGTTTGTTAAAATATTGGATATATTAAAATCATTAAAAGTAAATCCAGTTAATATTATTCCTACAAAAATTAAAAAATCACTTAATTTATTAAAAGAATAAGCTTTAAATGCTGCTTTTAAAGTACCAACTCTAGTTGATCAAAAATTAATTAATAAAAAAGAAGTTAAACCTATTAATTCTCAACCTAAAAACAATACAATTAAATTACCAGATAATACTAATAAAAGCATACTAATAACAAACGCATTAAGAAAAATTATTAAACGATCCACGTTGGGTTCATAACGAAAATACGCAAACGCATATATATTAACAAATAAAGCAATAGACGCAGTTAAAAACGCAAAACTAAAAGAGACGGTATCAAATAATAGTTCAAAATGAACAACTACAAAATTACCCATTGTAAATCACTTAAAAAAGGGCATGCTTATACTTTTACCTTGTAAAATAAATTCAGGCGCAACATACAAAAGACTTAACCAAAAAAAAAAAATACCCAAAAAGTTACAAATAAGTGTACCATACAAACCTAAAAATGATAGTGCTAAAAAACTACTAAATAGTAAAAGTATATAAAAAAAAAATGAGTAAGGAACTAAACTCATAAGATCTACTTGTTCAAAATTTTGAAATACAAACTTTAATAAGCAAAGACAGCTGTAAACAAAGCTTAAAATTATGGGAACGTAATTTAATACAAGATAACCTACAAAAGTTAAAAAGTAAGTTAAATCAATAAGTATTAAAGTAAAAACAAAAGCCATAATAAGGTGCTTTACAAAAAGGAATACATTACGAAAGGTTACTAAACTTAACACACGGCTTATATTCATGCCTATACTCAAAAAATCTAAAATTAGTTCAAAATTTTAGGAACTACAAAAAATATATTAAAGATACTAGCATATACACAATTGAAAATAAAAAATAGATAATTTTAAGCAAAAAACATTTTAAAAAACTAAATATACAGTACTAAATTAATTACACCCTTTTAGTATTAATAAGGCATAAAAAACATAAATTACTGTAAATGAAAAAAACTATAAAAAGTAAGTACTATATCAAAAAAAAAAAAAAAAAAATAAAAAATTAAAAAAAAAAAAAAAAAAAAAAAAATAAAAAAAAAAAAAAAAAAAAAAGTACATCATAATTTGATAAAAACAAAAAAAAAATAGAGTTATACATTTAAATGCTTTCGCTGCGTTAAATATACAGAGACCGAATAAAAATAGTTTGTAAGCAACTCTAAAAACACAGGTCGCCTTATTCAAGAAAAAGATAAATAAAAAAAAATAAAAAAGTAAGATAACACAAAACCTCAATTACCGCCAATACGTTGAAAAAATCTACCATAAGGTAAAAAAGATGTTGTATATAGACAGCACATTATAAAAAAACTATAAGAAAGCTGAAAAAACAAATTAGATTCTAAAGAAATATAAGAACTAGTAAAAAATTTATTTAAATTTAGCTTATTAGAAAAAATAGAAACAATTTTTTTAGAATAGTTATTTTGTTCAGTTGTACCATGTAAATTTGGCTGAAAATATAGGACAAAAAAAAAAAAAAGTAAACCGAAAATACCTGTTTTATGAAAAGGACAAGCAGTAAGTCATGCCATAAATGGTCTAAAATATCAGTGAGGAGCAACACCGTAATACCTAACGTCTGTCACCATTCCAACATCACCTCACATAAAAATTTCATAGGATAAGGCTTCAGGTTCAACATAAAGCATAAAAAATATAAGCGTAGTAAGTACAAGCATTAAAAAAAAAGAAGATAATTCATTAGTTAGCGCCTCATCTCATCAAACCATTTCTGAATCTAATGCATCATAAAAAGATTCATTTTTTCAATCATAATGAACATCTATACCATGAATAATACCTAAAAAAAATAAGTAAAATGCAGATAAATAATGAGCATAAGCAAGTCTAATAATAGTATCCGTGCTAAGCTGCTTATCTGTAAAAATTCATCAATAAAATTTACCTTTAAACATAAAAAATGTATGAAAAACATTAGCAGCAATAGTTAATGTTATTTCACTCAAATGCGTACAACACAATACTAAACCTAAAAAAACAACAACTTGAAAAAGTAAAAATAAAAGAACACCGCTTTTTCAAGAGGCTTCTGTTTCTACTTCAAAAACGTTAAGGTATAATTTTCTAAATAAATGTATATAAGAAAAAATAAAAATCATATCTACACCTCGCTCATGCATTCAAAAAAAGTCATCAATATATAAATCTTCAATGTCTTCTTCGTCTCTAACCATAGGTATTAGCATAGATTCAGGAACTAAGCTAAAGGAAAGCATAATACCACTAATTAGCTGAATAAAAATAGTCATTAAAGTAAAAAAACCAAATAAAGAAAAAATATCATGCATAGTAACTCGCATACTTTTAAAATAAGATAATAAATTATTCAAGCTTAAATTAAAATATGGGCTATACTTTAATGATGAACTAGAATCAATAGAAAAATTTGACGAATGCATACTAAATGGCTTGTTTTTCAAAACTTGTAGTAAATGAACTATAAAAACACTTATAAAAAAATTAATATAAAACAGTTTAGTATATATATATATACTAAACAAATATGAATATTAATAGAGTAAAAGTTTAAACAAAAAAGGGTTAAAACTATAAGATCTAAAAGAAAATGTAGAGGGTCTCTTAATTACAAAAAAACTCAAGGATAAATAATTGACTTCTAACCAACTTGGAATAGGTTTATACATATTATTAAATAAAGTTGCACGTTTTAAATAATTCTTTGGTTTTTGCTTTAAAAAACGAGATCTAAAATACTGAAACAAATTTTTATACAGTAACCTAATATAAAACCGCTGCTTACGAATTCAAGAACGGTATATTTTATTAAACCTTTTTATAGAAAAAAAAGTTACAAAATCACCAATTTTTAAAAAACTATTTTTAGGTACTAGTCTTTTAAAGTTAATAGAAAAAAAACCAAATCTTACTAATTTTAATATAAAAAATCTATCAAAAAACGGAAAAACGCGATTAATAACTTTTATAGAATTTAAAGTTAATAAAATAGATAAAGCATTATAAGACTTATTTTTATGTCTTTTTAAAAGTTGTATTAAGCGTTTTTTACGAATTCTACCACCAAAAAAAATACTTTTGACATTTTTAAACTGATTTTTTTGAATTAACGCAAACTTTTTTTTGAAAAAAAAAGAACGTCTACGTTGTACCTTTTTTGAACTTTTCGTTTTTAAAAACTTAAAGTATCTAGAATTTCATAATGGTGCAGTGTTTTTCATTAAAGTAGTATAATTAAATTTATCTACTTTTTTTATAAATCCAAAAGCAGCTTTAACTTGAACACGATTAACATCTGAAATAACTAAATTCCGTTTTTTAAAACGTATAATAGAAGATATATTTTGCTCAATTTTTTTTTTTTTATTTAAATGAAAAAAGTTATTTACAATAAAAGGTAAAAAAATAGGTAAAAAAAAAGATAAAAATAAACTAAAAAAACTATAAGATCGCCTAACAAAATAAGCCAAATTAAAAAAAGAATTATAAAAAAAAATTTCCTTTTTAAACAAAAATTTAGTACTATAAGATGCTGCCTCTATAGTACACATATCTTTAAGTAACGTATTAAGAAAAGCCTACTTTCTATGTTTACGCTTATTTTTTAGTAGGCTTTTTTTATAAACTGCATATAACTTCGTAAAACCAACGTCAAAACCTACATAACCAACCAATAATTTTTTTTTTTTTTTACCTACCTTGGAGCTTTCTTTTTTAGTATTTCCAAGTAAACCACGAGCAATAGCTACAAAATCAATTTTAAAATTATATGGATTTCTACGAAAAATTCTTTTTAATCAATCTCTACCATACAACCACTCAGAATGTCACTGGTTAAACCACAAAAAATTTATATTCTCAGCCATTGTATACACTTTAAGATCAATATTCTGAGATTTACCATAAATAATTTTTGATGTTTTATGCTTGTATTCTTTTAATTTTAAATTAGAGCGAAGTGCAGACTTAGAATTAGTTCAAGTACGTTGACCCCTTACAGGTAACCCATTAAAATGACGCCAACCATTATAGGAATATGTTAAATCTAAGAATATAATATTTAGTATAGAATAGTATTTAAAAGTACATTTTCGAGGTATAATAGTATACAAACTTTTTAAAAAAAAAGAGTTACTAGACACGGGTAACTCACCTATTTTTTTACTATCTCAGCACTCAAACCTTTTTACAAAGTAAATTAATGTATGTAAACCTAAACCATAATTACTATATAAAAAAAAATCTCTTAATGTTTTTGTAGTGTTAATAAACGTACCGTTAAAAGTGAACCTAGATAACAAAAAAATAATTTACTAAAAAACTGTTTTTTTATAGTTAAATGAGCTGTTAGCTGTAAGTTGATCAGTTAAATACTCTTGAATAAAAAACGTTTTTTTTTTTTTTAACAGGATTTTTTGACCTTTTTTTATAATCTTTTTTTTATGAGGTCTATATAAATATAATAAAATAATAACTCAACTTTGCAATTTTATAAAGGTTACTTTCCCAACATAAATATATAATTTTCTACGACGCTTTATTTTTTTTAAAATCTTAGAAATCCTAAGAAAACTATAGTTTTTCGTTTTAAAACCAAACTTATAAGAATACTTATTTAAAAAAGTTTTAGTTATCAAACGATGATTAGAAGAATTACGATTTTCAATAAATCTAGCTAATATACGCTCTACTAATAAATGCATTTTAAAAGTTGAAGTAAAGTTAATATTTGAATCTCAAAAGCTATCTCAATGCTGATAAATACCGGTACGATTAAGTATTGGTAAAGTTTTCTGTGCCAAAAATTTATAATTTATTTTTTTTTTTATTTCTCTTTTTAAATGGGTAAAAATATGGTTTACGAGTAAACGAATACTGACCGAGTTTAAAAGAAGCCATTAAAGGTCTAATATACTTTTTTTTACGAAATAAACCAGATTGTATTCTAATAACTAAGTTATTAAAAAAGTTAGGAACAGAAGAATTTCTTTTAGCAAAAAAGACTTTTTTCTTTTTTAAACTTGAAGAAAACTGTTTATAAATAATATTAACAGTATTTCTACAATATCAATAGCCTTTAAAAGACGAACGAGCCAAAATAATAATTTATTAATAACCACGTTTAGCAACTCAACCTCAAGGAGAAACTTCTGGTTGTGATGTTTTTGTTCTACCTCCATGCGGATGATCGACTGGATTCATAGCTACACCTCTAACAGTAGGTCGAAAACCAAGTCTTCGAGTATAACCTGCAGAGCCTAAAAGCTCTTTCTTATGTAGAGTATTAGAATTTCTACCTATAAAAACTCTTAAATTAATAGGTAACTTAGTTAACTCACCTGAAGGCATACTTGCAATAAAAAAATCTTTAGACTGCGTTTTATACTTAAGCTTACAAAATGTACCTGCAGAACGAGAATAAAAAGAACGAACTTTACCTACAGTATAATAAGAGTAAATAATATCATTTTGTTTTAAATACTCTAAAAAAATAATACTGCCAGTATACCTAAAATTACGCTTATCTAAATTAATAAAAAGCGAATTAAGTCTACAACCAACTTTTAACCCCATTGGAGCAATAATATAACTAATAGAACCACATAGGTATTTAATTAACGCGCCATATGGCTTTTTAGCACTAAGCTTAACATAATTAACAACAAAAGCAGGTAATTTTAAAAGCGTTCTAAAATGGTCCACTGATACAAAACGTCAGTTTAATCGACCTCCTCTATGCCTAACAACAATTTTACCAGAAACATTTCTACCACTCATGTTAGTAAAACTACGTGTAAAAAAATTAATTTTTTTTTTTGTAAATTTAAAGTTTAATAAGTGTTTAGCTCGAAGAGTAGGCGTTAAGGGGCGTTTTTTTAGTAAAAAAATCTAAAATTAAAACTTAAATTATGTTTAAAATAAAAAATAAAGTAGCAAATTAAAGCAAAATCTGTCTAAACTTTTTTCTTATTTTATTCACTAAATTTTGCGGTCGCTTGACACCATAAATAGATCTTCTTCGTCGCTTATTACGCACACCTAAAAAATCATAAACACCACGAACACAAGTATGCCTTACTCCCGGCAAGTCTCTAGCACCTCCACCTCGTATTAAAACATGAGAATGCCGACGTAAATTATGGCCCATACCAGGAATATGTGAAACGACCTGCTTACCGTTATTCAAAAAAACTTTAACCGCAGGCCGACGAGCCGAATTAGGTTTTCTAGGAGTAACAATTCTAGCCCTAAATACATTGCCTGCTGCTTGAGGACTACCTTTTAAACCAGCACTTCTAGAACGCTTAAATATTAACAAAATCTTACGATAGCCTTGATTTTTTGTTGACAAAATAAAAATTTATAAAATAATGTTGTAAATATTAATTATGACAGTATCTAATAAGAAAAAAAAAAAACCTAAAACCAAAAAAAAAATAACAATAATATTATAAAAAAAAGAAGGAGTAGTAAAACGATTAAAAGTAGCTTTAAAAGACTTTTTGTAACTATTGAATACTAAATATCTAGTATTTTGTAAATAAAAATACATAGCAAACATATTAAATAAAAAAAAGATAAATATATTAAAGTAAGCAAACTTTGAAAACAAAACATTAAAAATATAAAGCTTAGCAAAAAAACCTAACAAAGGGGGTACTCCACATAAAGATAATATACAAAAAACAAAAAAGAATTTAAAAGAAGGAAAAGCAGAAAAAACATTAAAACTACTATTAAAATTTGAATAATTTATATTTATAATTGAAAATAAAGAAAAGATAAGACTTAAAGTTATTATATACACTACAATATTTATGAAAAAAACTAAAAAAACACAGTCTAATGAATAAAACGTATTAAACAAGCTCAAAAAAAAACTTGAATAGGGTACACATACATAATACTTACCCTACCCACCTCCAACCACCCAACCTATTTTTTTTTGTAATTTATTAAACACAAACTTACTAAAATTTATAAAAACTAATAAAACAAAAAAGCTTTAATACCTAAAGCACCTGTATATGTTCTAATAATATTATTGTAGTATGAAATTCTAGAATTTTTAGTAGTTAAACTACATAAACCTTGACTCATTTTAAATATTCTTTTTTTCGAACTTCCTGCAACGGATATTTTACCCTTTATCTGCAATTTAAAGCCTTTGTATTTAAGCCCTTTTGAGTAAAGCTTAAAAAGTCGTGTAAAATAAAGCTTAAGTAAAAATAAAAAACGTTTATGAAGCTTTATTCGTATCTTTTGCATAAAACGCATTAATCACCTAACAAAAATAGAAATATTACGCTGTAAAAACATAATAGATAAAATAGAAATAAAGTCATTAAAAAAAAAAAGACGATTAAAATTCTTTAAAACTGGAAATAAACAAACATTTAAAGCACGTCGAACTCTTTTGCATTTTTTTTTATAAAAACAGTATGGTAAAAAAGAAATAGAAACCTTTGATTTAAAATAAAATTCTAGGTATTTTAAAACATACTTATTATAAAAATGACTGCAGCGTAAAGAAAATAAATTATCACATTTTATTTTTCTAAATAATACAGTACATATATAAAGATTTCTATAAAAAAAAGTATCTGTAGAAGAAACTAAATTACTACTTTTTACATGCATAGCAAATAATCGTCTTTTTTTAGTGTTTTTTTTAAGAAGTTTAAAAGCAATGGAAAATGGTAAAAAATGTAAAATAGTAAACCAATAAGAATTATTAAATAAAGTAAGTGCATTTAAAATACCTAACCGTAAACTAAGTAAGCGTGATTCTTGTCCGCTTATAAATATTTTTCTCTTAGAAAATGAAGTACTCTGAATAGTACGACTAAACGCAGTAGTAGAAAAACTACTACGAATATACGAACGCAATGTAATAAAATGTAAAAAATACACAAAAAAAGATAAACGAAGTAAACTCGTATTAGTAATAGGTGTATAAAACATCGCACGAAAAAATAAACTAGAATTTTTTTTAAAATATCGAATTCGCTTTATTTTAAAACGCCTTCGCTTTAAACGTCTTTTTTTAAACCTTCGTTTATTTATAAAAGATTTTGATGTAGAAGTAGAAAATAAACTTACTAAGTTAGGTTTAATTTTAAAACGTATACGTTTTTTTTTCTTAAAAAAAAAAATATAAAAAATTTTTTTTAATAACCGTTCCTTAGAATGTTTTAAAAAATTATAAAAAATAGAACTAGAAAAAAAAGTTAAACCACTAAATTTGTTAATAGGGGATAAACCATTAGCATAGATAGCCGTATGATTATTTAAACTTTTGCTAGTTTTTACCAAAAGTAGAAATGAAGAGATAACTATAAACCTTAGTAATTTCTGTATCTTTAAGATTTTATTTAGATGTTATAATAGTTAAGTTAATGTATCAAACAACACAAATGAAAAAATTTTACTATTTATATTTTTTTATAATATCTGAATAATGCTTAAACTTTTTATTAAGCTTAGAATAACTATTAGAATTATATCTAACAAAAAAAAAAAATGGATTAAAAATAAGCACTTTATAAACACATTTTACATCATAAATAAGGGTATGCATGGCATAAAAAACGTTGTCTTCAAAATTATGTTTAATGCGGTTAATATCAAAATTATACAATGTATTAAATGTAAGTAAGTAATTTTTTTGAAGATTGTAGAATTTAGGTTTTTTACGATGACGTATTCTACAGTAAAATCATAAAAAAAATAAAAAACAAAGTAAATAAAAAGCGCCTTCTAATTTCGTCGTTTGCAAACCTAGTTGTATTAAATAAGAACATAAAAAAAAAACCATACTAGCATCATAAAGATAAAGAAAAGAAAATAAAAGAAATGCTCGCTTTTCAAAAATATAAAAAGGTGATCTAAAAGTTCGTAACAAGCTTACTAATACTCTTTTTAAAAATCTATACAAATAGTAAAATGCCTGAAATTGGGATTGAACCAACGACCTTTAGGTTTTCAGCCTAACGCTCTACCACTGAGCTATTCAAGCAATAATTTAATACTTAAAAGCTTAATATCTAAATGTAAATTACTTAAAGTTTTTTAAAGTGTTAAAAACTTTTTTATAAATCAACAATTTTTTTTTATAAAGTTCTCCATTTTTATATAAAAAAAGAACATCACCTAAAGCAAAAAAAATTCTAGAAGGTAAATTGTTGTACTTTCGAGTTTCAACAAAAAAAACTATACGTTTTAACGCATTATTTAAACGAAATCTTCTATTTAAGTAAAGTGCTTTTAATGAATATTTTTTTTTTGTACGTTTTTTTAAGTACTTACTAGCTTTAAAACACTTAAAAATAAAAATTTGTGAAATACTTTTTGAAGCTCAACTTAATATAGTTGTAGTATTGAACATAAAGGTAGTACACATAAGATAGCTAAGTACTGGAGAATAACCGCCAAAGATAGACTTAATTGTCTCTGATTTATCGTATAAAGTCAATTTATAAATTTGACGCATAGCTATTAAAAAGTTTTTATAAGCTTTAATATACATACCTTTATTAATTGAATATTTAACGAATTTAGAAGTTGCATTATCTTTTAAACTATTAATTGTACCAGTACCTTTAGACAAAGAATACTGCCCAAAATAATGATTTTTTTGTTTAACCTCTTTTATTTTTTTTCATTTAAAATAAAGCTGATTAAATTTGTTATTACTCACATTTGGTAATCACAAAGTATCTGTAGTTACTAACAAGTAAAAAGGTTCCTGAATTAATTTTTTTTGCAAATTCTACAAACAAGTACATATATATATACATGTATAAGTAAATTAACCTATTAATATTAATAAATTCACGCTATTTATTAAAGAACTTATAGCAAAAAAATTCCTTAATACTTTACTATCAAAAATAAAAAAAATAGAAAGTATTATTATAATAAGAGAACTTAATAATATAAAAAATTTTAGATAGATAATTACAAAAGGTAAGTAGTAAAAAAAAACAATAAAAAAAATAGTAAAAAAAATAGTAAAAAAAGAAGTACTATAAAAAAATATATTATATAATGGTAGTCCTTTGTACATTTCAAGTTTAAAAACAAAAAAAGGAGATACACCTAATTTAAGTAAAAAAGCAATAAAAAAAATTGTAGCATTAAGATAAACAAAAGTAGTATTAGTAGAGTAAGTCCCTGATAAAAAAATATCTAATAAAAAGTTTAGATACACTCATTCAGTAGTACCAAAATATAAATAAAAATTTATTATAGTATATAAAATTAAAATAGAAGTGAAAAAAGAAGACCAAAAGTGAAAAAAAATAGTATTAAAAAAGTATTTAGAAATTGACGAACTGCTAGAATGGCTTTTATTTTTATGCTTACTTACAGTAAATCAGTTACTAGAACTAACTAAATTATATAAAACTATATTTGAAGCAACCTCTAAAAAAAAAAAAATAAAAAAAAAATAAATAAAAAAAAAAAAATAAAAAAAAAAAAAAATAGTAAGCATGTTACTTGAAAAAAAAGAATAAGGCAAAAAAAAAATGATATGAAAAACAGATAACAAATAGTCTAAAGTATAATTATTTGTAGAACTTACTTTTAAGATACTGAAAAAAAAATAGTATAAAAAAAATAATATAAGCGTTATATAAAAGAAAAGCGAAAATAAAAAATTAGATATAAAAATGTGCCTAAAAAAAAAAAAACTTTCATAGTTTTTTATAATTGTTAAATAAGTAATAACATAGAAAAAAACAGGGGTTAAAAAAAAAAAATTAGAATAACGGCTATAGTTTACTACTAAACTAGTACTTTTTGTTTTTAAAAAATCTTTTTTATGATGTCGGTTAGAATTACTTGTAAAGTTTAATAAAAAATATGAATATCAAATAAGTGAAAATACAGAAAAACACGGGAAAAAAAAAATTAAATTAAATGTACTAAAATTTAACATAATAAAATACTATAAGATAGAAATGAACAATAAAGACAACAACTAAAAAAAAAACTCAAAACAAAAAATAGCAAAAAATTTTAAGTTATGAGTAAAGTATAAAAAAGAATAATTTGTGTGTTTTGAAATAAAAAAAGAATCATAAAAAAAAAAACTTATAATTAGTAAAGAGTATCTAAATGGCTTTTCTTTTTTTTTTAAAAAAATTTTTTGTATTTTACTTAAATAATTAAGATTTTTTTTAAAAAAACTACGTATTTTTTTTAAAGGTGAATAAACTTTCAGTTTAAACTTAAGTAAACACACATTTACCTGAACAACTAAATCTTTGTTAAAATCGTTTACTATTTTGCGCATTAATAAAAAGATTAAGCGGGTTTACGCTATAATACAAATTTACAGTTACGTAATTAATAAGTAAAAAGGAAAATTCAAAAGTAACCAAAAGATTTGAAATGCGTTTTAGCACGAAAAAAAAATTAGGACGCATAAGGTTTAAATAAACAAATTCAATAGTAAGCTTATAAAAATAATTACGTTTTAAATATTGATTACGCGTTGTTTTGTTTCTATACGGAGCTTTTATAGTAATAAAATTTTTATTTTTTATACGAATAAAATTAAACTTAACGAAGCTATTAGTAGTTTCAGAAAATATAAAAGTAATAAAAAGAAGGTATAAAATAATATTTTTTATAAATAGCCTATTTTTTTTGTTAATATCTGAAAAATTAACTGGAAATTGGGTTAAATAAAAAAGTTCAAAAACAGATTTTTTTTGCAAATTCTACATTAAATTATTCTCAAACGTAATTGAGTATTTTTATAAACATTTTTTTTTGTATTTGATCAGCTTAAATAAGTTCGTTGTTTAATATAAAGATTAAGCTTTTGTGTAAATCAATACATGGCTTTTAACATAATCTTTTGTAAAATTAGAGGATGAAAACCAAAGAATTCAATAAAAGACAACATAGGTTTTAACTTAATAGACCAACGAAAAAAGGAACCTTTTCCTTTTCCCATTCGTGAATTCTTTGGTTTTTTAGAAATTGGATAATTTGATTTCAAATTTAATCACATTTTTCTATTAAACGCTGTTTTTTTATTTTTTTTTAATGCTATTTTAAAACGTCTACGCATTAATTTTAAATAAACAAATTCAAAACGCATATTACCTCAAAAAAAAAATCCGCAATTTCCAACTTTTAATGATAAGTTACTTTTAGCTGGATAAAAAAATCTTAATTTTTGGAAAGTATTAATTTGCACTTTATTTTTTGAAAGTCTCAAAAAAACATTTTAAATACAAACTACCATTAATTTTTAATTACGTAATGTTTAAGTTTAAACGATTAATAACGTAATTTTTTAATTTTTAAATTTAAACAACAATTATAGTTAATTCTAATTTATCATATTTACACGAATTTTAGTTTTAAATTTTTTATCATTTCTAATAATACGTTTTTTGAGTCTTTTTTTTATAGATTTAACACGTCTAAATTTAAATTTTAACATTTTTACTTGAAGCTCAAAAAATAAACCTATACAAAATTTAGTAATAAAAAGTTTAATAATATTTTTAATAAACATTTTATACTTATGCTTGTACCCTACAAGTACTGCTAAAGCTTTTGAATTAAGCTTACTATTAAAAAAAAATTTTTTAAAAAAAGGAATAATAGCACCATAAGAACTTGGACTTCGTCTATATTTTTTTAAAAACAAATTATGTAACTTTAATAAAAAACCTGTAGAAAAAACTTTTCTAGTTTTATACCTATAAGTAAGTATAGAATAATAAGGGTGCTCTTTATTAAAATCAACACGAAAATAAAGCTTATTACTATAACTAGGAAAAAAAAATGAAATACATTTTTTTGAATGTAAGAGTAAATAGAATTTGTAATAAAAAAAACGTTTAAAAGCATTACTACTAAAACTAGAAATACTAGAAAAAAAACGAGTAAAAAAAATCCGTTCTTTTAATACTATAAAAATTTCATCAAAAATTACAGGTAAATTAACAGTACTGTTTTGTTTTTGCGCAAACAAAAAAAAACGGTACATTTTAGAAAATCTAAATAGGTCTAGCTTACAATTTTTAATGTTCTCTTTCAAAAATTTTAAACTTAAATAGGTTAAGCTAAAAATACTTTAGTTTTATAGAGTAACGCTAATAGCAGTATTACTTAAATCATAAAGCAAGGATATTATTATCAAAATAAAAAAGATAAAAAGAATAAAGAAACTAATAGCGTCTAAAAAAAAAAAGTTGAATAAAAGGGGAAATAAAAATGTAAATTCTACATCATATAAAATTAAAAAGATACACACTAAAGAAAAATTTAGGTTTAGTTGTATATTTACATCAGATATAGACTTAAATCCACATTCATAAAATTGTTTTTTTGCTACATTTTCTTTTTTATTGTAAAATCATTCCGAAATTCAAGTTAAAAATCAAAATATAATACAAAAAATAAAAACGTTTTGAACAAAAAAAAATAAAATAACGCTTCCCATTCTAATAAAATTTATAAACGTGGTTTTATTTGTAATTTAATAGTATTTTTATTCAGTATTTTAAATGTTGATTTTTTTGTATTTTGTAGTAAGTTAGTAGAAAAACGTAATTGTTTTAATACTATTAGTAATAGTAAACCAAAACAAAGTTCTATAGAAGCAAATCCAAGTATAAAAAAGTTTATAGAAAAACATGTTATATCATCAATAATTGAACCAATCATACTAGTTAAACAATATAAAGTAACTCAAATTAGCTCTGATAGTAGTATTAAAAAAAATAAATTATTAGGTACTATTAAAAAACTAAAAAACAACAATCAAACTATAGAATTAAAAAAAACTAAATAGTTTAACATAAATTTAAAAATTAAGCATACTTAACTTAAATACTTAAAAAATTTTAATATAATTCTGCTGTAGTATTAGGGTACGCTATTATTCCTTCTTCTAAATTATTATAAAATAGTTCATTCAATCCTACGCAAGGATAATCTTTTTTTAGTGGATTATCCAAATTAACATAGTCTAATAATAAATTTCTACCATCAACTTTATTATAAGTATAATAACCGTACATTTCTTTCATTTCTCTTTCTATTCAGCAAGCATTTTTATAAGAATTTTCTATAGAATTAGTATAATTATTTAAATAAAAAAAAAAAGTAATTTTATGAGAAATGTAGTAAAAATGAAATGTATAAAATAAAATATTCGTTTTACTTTTAAAAATATGATCTACGTCAGTTATACATAAATTGTAATTAGTAGTGTCAATAATTGAACCGTCTACTAGGTAAGAATTAGATAAAGTTAATTCATACTTATTAATTTTTGTTAATGTAACCAAACTTTTTAATGGTCACAGAGTTAAAGAATGGTTTGGTTTTAAAGTACTACTTGTTCAATGTAGTATATTTAAATTTTCAAAAATAAGTATTAAATGAACTGGAAATTTATTTGTTTTAAACATTCAGTTCCCAATAATGTTTAATATTTTATATTTTTATTATAACTACACAATACACTTTACTATATTTAAATTATATTATATAAAATATACTTATATGTAATATATATATACTTAGGTATACTTATATGTATACCTAAGTATATATATATTACATTATATTACATATAATGTATACTTAGGTATACTTATATGTATACCTAAGTATACATTATATGTAATATATATATTTATATTTTTATTATAATTATATTTATATATATTTATATTTTTATTATAATTATATTTATATATTTTATTATAATTATATTTATATATATTTATATTTTTATTATAATTATATTTATATATATACATTATATTTTATTATAATTATATTTATATAT
>Ga0208810_1000207_pt1 | contig 15851 bp, 16 predicted proteins | sample Colrivmet1560A02_FD_187679 | JGI IMG/M metagenome (GOLD analysis project Ga0208810, IMG submission 187679) | Estuarine microbial communities from the Columbia River estuary - metaG 1560A-02 (SPAdes) (version 2) | ecosystem: Environmental > Aquatic > Marine > Intertidal zone > Estuary | place... | reverse complement strand
TAATTGGCTTACTAAAAATGCAACCAAACTTCCAAGTATAATCCACATACCTTGTCCAAAAATAGATTCAAATGCCAACTGCATATTAGGTATGCCGTCCGCTGTTCTAGATTCTACCCAAAATTGAGCAGGTGCAACGCGCATGGCTAAATAAAACATTAAAAAAGCATAACTAATTAAAGCTACGGCAGTATAACTAATTCTACGCACTGCTTTTGGCCCAAAGTATTCATTGACAATATCTGTTATAACAAATTCAAGTGGCCATAACAAAACACCACAGGTTAAATTAAAAGAAAGATTAGGCACTCCAAACAAAGTAAAATTGGAAGGCGCAAGCCCAAATACTTTTTCTAAAGAAAATATTTTACCTCCAATACATTCTGCAATTAAGGCATTGGCCACAAAAAAAGCAGTGATACCTAGGAATAATTTAGTGGGCTTGTCTTTTAAAATGGAATGAATCATAATTCAAATTAAATAATGAGTAAGGTAATTTGTAACAATAACATCAGAAAGTTAATAATTGTTTGCCATTTAGGTAAATCAATCTGTTTTTTTCTGAGAAGATTAATTATAAACCAAATAACAAATACTAAGTTCACAAAAGGGGCCATTTCAAGTCCTAAAACAGCCATAAAATTAGCTACCTCTTTAGGTATTTTTAACCATGATAAAAACAGAAAGGCGGTTGTAAATAAATAGAAGGCATTGCATATAATGGCAAGCTTAGAGATAAAGGCAAAAGAGGTCTTGTTTTTCATTCTATTTGTTAATATTTACAAGGTACTAAAATTACTTAAAAAGCCTTTTTAGTCGTAGGTTTGTTGGTATAAATATATGAATATGTTGAAGTCTATTTTCAAGTCGGCCCTACCCCATATTATCGCAGTAGCCATTTTCGCCATTGTAGCCATTATTTATTGTAAGCCTGCTTTGGAAGGCAAGGTTTTACAGCAATCAGATATTACCCAGTGGAAAGGAATGGCGCAGGACGCATTTTCATATAAAGAAAAATATGGGTATACCCCATTATGGAGCAATAGTATGTTTGGAGGCATGCCGGCTTATCAAACTACAGGGGTGGGCGGTTTCGAATATTCAGTTGGCTGGATTAATCAACTATTAACTTTAGGATTAGCAGAACCCATTAGTTTATTTTTCTTAGCCAGTATATGTTTTTACTTTTTAGCTCAAGTACTTGGCTTTAATACCATCATTAGTATCATTGGTGCTTTAGGTTATAGTTATGCAACCTATAACCCTATTATTGTATCCGTTGGACATATTACTAAAATGCATTCGATAGCATATTTGCCTTTATTCATTGCATCATTGCTCGTTTTGTACCAAAAGAAATATCTGCTTGGAGGCATATTAACTTCCGTTGCAACAGTATTGCTTATTCAAGGAAACCATATTCAAATAGACTATTATGGAGTGCTTATTGCAATATTCATGTCTGTTTACTTTCTAATTATTTGGATTAAAAATAAAGAGTATACCCATATTTTAAAAACCTTAGGTATTGGTCTTACTGCAGGCATCATTGGATTAGCAGTTAATGCTCCTTTATTATTGAGCACTTATGAGTATGGCAAAGAGTCTATCAGAGGTGGAAGTAAATTAATTACCAAAGACTCTAAAACAACTTCAACAGGTTTAAATAAAGACTATGCTTTAAGTTATAGCATGTATAAATCGGAACCTCTAGTATTAATGTTCCCCAATATTTATGGTGGCGGAAGCGATCCTAATGCAGTTGATCCTGCAAACTCAAAAGCAATAGAAACCTTGCAACAAATGCAGCCTCAGGTGGCTCAACAATTACAATCCTTTCTTTCTTTTTACTGGGGCGGCATCGGGTTCACAGCAGGGCCTCCTTATGTGGGTGTTATCATTTGCTTTTTTGCACTACTAGGATTTTCTGTAAAAGAAAATAAACATAAGTGGTGGATAGCAGCAACGATTATTCTTTCATTTTTATTAAGTGCTGGAAGTTATTTAGAATCCTTCAATGTATTTATATTAAATAATATACCATTTTATAATAAGTTCAGAGCACCTAGCATGATTATGGTTATCCCAACTCTACGGATAGCAGCAACGATTATTCTTTCATTTTTATTAAGTGCTGGAAGTTATTTAGAATCCTTCAATGTATTTATATTGAATAATATACCATTTTATAATAAGTTCAGAGCACCTAGCATGATTATGGTTATCCCAACTCTACTGCTAGGTATTATGGCCCTATATGGTATGGCTGAAATTACTACTGAAACTAGCTTAAAAAATATTACAAAAAAATATAAATTAAGTTTTATACTAGTAGGAATTATTCTTTTGAGTGTTTTGTCAATCTATTTTACCAGTGATTTTAAAAGCGATGGCGAAAGAAATTTAATTGAACAAATTGCAAAAATTCCAGATGCGAATCAAAATTCCAGATGCGAATCAAAGAGCGGCTTTTGAAGCACCTGCGCGTGATTTAGTGAATGCTATTGCTACTGATAGAAAAGGCATGATTGAAGGCGATGTGGTAAAATTTTTTATTTATCTGCTCTTAATTTTTGCACTGGTGTTTTTAGCTATCAAAAAAGTAATCAATCAAACCATTTTATTAATCGGCTTTGGCGTTTTATCTATGATTGATTTATTCCAAGTGAATTTGAAATATTTAAAATCTGATAGCTTTATTGAGGCCACTGAAAATGAAAATGCGTTTGCATTAAGCCCCATTGACATAGCCTTGAAAAAAGATACGACACAATACAGGGTATTAGATATGAGAGGTGGTATTAACAATGCATTTAATGGAGGTGCTATAGTTGCCTATAATCATAAAACAGTTGGAGGATATCATGCTGCCAAATTGAGTATTTATCAAGACCTTATAGAAAATCAATGGTATAAGTTCCCGAACTGTATGCCAACCATGAATATGCTAAATACCAAATATGTGATCTCTGGAAATTTAGAAAATGATACCATCCCCAATAAAGACGCCTTGGGCAATGTTTGGTTTGTAAAAGGTATTCAATTTGAAAAAGGCCCTGCAGAAGTAATGCAACGATTAGATAATTTTAATCCTAAAGACACTGCCATTATAGAGCAAAAGGACAAAATTGAGTCTTTGAATAATTTAGAATCTGATGAGAATGCAAGCATTGCACTTGTGAATAATAAAAATGATGAAATAAACTATACAAGTAGCTCCACTAAAAAACAATTTGCAGTTTTTAGTGAAATTTATTACAACTTAGGTTGGAAGGCTTATATCGACAATGTAGAAACCCCAATTGTTAAAACAAACTATGTATTAAGAGGGCTTGTGGTTCCAGCAGGGAATCATGCTATTCGTTTTGAATTTAAACCAACTACTATTAAAAATTCTATTATAGCAAGCACTTTTGCTTCTATCCTATTATGGTTAGGTATAGTAGCTATGATAGTAATGGCTTACAGAAACAAACAAAAAAGTATTTAAGCACTAATGAATAAAATTGCTATTATTATTATTACGTATAATAGACCAGCAGATATGCTGGCTTTAGCAATGAATATTGAGAAATTGAGTTCAAAGAAAGAATTATTAGAAGAAGTAATTATTGTTAATAATAATTCAACCGAATCCTATGATGCAGTTAAATCATTTATACAGGAAAATCCTAGTACCCCTTTTAAATATATAGAATCTAAAGAAAATTTAGGGGTATCTAGAGGGCGTAATTTTGCCATTGATCAATCCAAGGCGCCCATTTTAGTTTTAATTGATGATGATGCTGAATTTCAAGATACAGATGCACTAAAACGCATTAATGAAGCTGTAATTGAAAACCCACTTGCAGGCATTTTGGCTATGAAAATATTGTACTTTCAGAATAGTCAATTTCAACTGAATGCCTTTCCGCATAAATCATTTGAAAAAAGAAAACATTTGCAGTCTTTTGAGACTTACTATTTTGCTGGTTGTGGAAATATAATAGTAAAAGAAGCATTTGATATAGCAGGCCCCTTCCCTACCGATTTTTTTTATGGCATGGAAGAATACGATTTAAGTTATAGAATTCTTGATGCTGGCTATGTAAAAGAAGCATTTGATATAGCAGGCCCCTTCCCTACCGATTTTTTTTATGGCATGGAAGAATACGATTTAAGTTATAGAATTCTTGATGCTGGCTATACTATAAAATACATAGCCAATATTGTTTTGTTGCATAAAGAGTCACCAGAAGGACGTCAGACAAAGTCTGATAAACTAAGAGGCATGTGGGTGAATAAAACAAAAGTGGCTTGGAGATACTTGCCGATGCCCTGTTATTTTACAACAGCCATTATGTGGTCGATGTTTTTCCTATTAAACTCTAAATTTGACTTAATCGGATTTATCAATGGCTGGCTAGCCATTGTAACTATACCTTTTAAGGAGAAAAGGAATAAAGTAAGTAAGTTGTCACAGGAATATCTTAATAAGGTAGAGGCAAGAATATTATATTAAAAAATAAATCATTATGAATGAATTAGAACAATATTTCGAAAAAAATGACAAAAGGTTGATTAATAAATATCAACATTATTTCGATGTTTACGATAGGCATTTTAGTAAATATAAAGGACAAGAAATTACTATTGTAGAAGTAGGTGTTTTCCAAGGTGGTAGTCTTCAAATGTGGAGATCATACTTTGGCCCAAAAGCTAAAATATGGGGAATAGATATAGACCCAAGATGTAAATTACTAGAAGAACAAAATACTAATATTATAATCGGATCTCAAGAAGATGAAACTTTCTTAGAATCAATATATGACATAACGGGCCCTATAGATATATTAATAGATGATGGCGGACATACGCAAAAACAACAAATAAAAACATTTAAAATCTTATTTGATAAAATAAAGAATGATGGAGTTTATTTATGCGAAGATGTTCATACCTCCTACTGGCTATCATATGGTGGGGGTTCAAACAGAATGGGTACATTCATTCAATTCACAAAAAAATTAATTGATAAATTAAACGCCTTCCACTCAGAAGAAAATTCACTACAAGTAGATAGTTTTACAAAGAGCGCAAAATCGATACATTATTATGATAGTATTGTTGTAATTGAAAAAGGGATAATTACAAAACCTACATCAAAAATGACAGGCCATTATTCATTTAATGAAAAAATAAAGAAAAGTTTTTTAGAAAAAATTATAGTTAGACTTATAATAATTTTAAATAAAACATTGAGAATTTTTAAGTTGAAGGGAGTTTTTATCAATAAAATGCTCACTATTCTAGATAAAGGCTAAGCCTTTTTGCCCATTTTATTTCTTAAAAAATCAATAATTCCGACTAAAGTATAAATGTAAACTTTAGATAAATTAGGATGATATAAATAATTATTTTTTAAAATTTTCATTCTTCTTATCACTTCAATCTTGTACTTTTTATTGAGATAGCTTGATCGAAAAAATAAAAACAACCCATTTCTCACAATGTAATAAACCCTAATAGGGGAATGAATAATTCTTCTTGTTAATTTCAAGTTCTTTAATGATCTTCCCCAGATTAATTCCCCTATTTGATGATTTAGTAAAACATTCATGAACTGAATATTTTTAAACCCAGCATCATTAACCCTAAACGAAAAATCAATATCAACAAAATCAATGAATAGATTTTCATTGAACTTGCCTATTAGTTTAAAATGGTCTAAGCAAATTATTGAACCTGATGTGATTAAAATATCAACCTCTTTCACTAAGTCTTCAACTTTAGTAAATTTTGGTTGAAAATTTATTCCAAATTGACCTACATTGGATATTGTACATTGTGAAATATTTTCCAAATAGTTTTCAAAAGAAGTTTCACTAAATGAAGAGTCCTGGTCCATTGTTAATAAAAAACTATACCCATCTTTTATAGCGCTTAAAGCTGCAGTATTTAATCTTTTTGCAATACCTAGATTTTCCCCAAAAAAGACATACTCAACCTTATTACCTAATTTGTTTAAATGAATTTCCCAATCAATATTTTTAACAGTTGAATTATCATATAGATAAATCTTATCTAGCTTAGTTGAATAGGATAAGATATTCTCTATAATTTTATGAGGATCTTCATTATATAATATAACAACCCCAGCCAGATTGCCATTTATGGGATATTGCATAAATGTAAATGTAACATAAATGGCAAAAAAATACTAATTTCAATTATAAAAATCTTTCTCAAAAGACATGAAGAATCCTATAATTTCAATTTGTATCCCTGCTTATAAGCGAATTGATTACTTAAAAAGATTGCTTTGTTCAATTGAGATTCAAAAATTTAAGGATTATGAGGTTATAATATCCGATGATAGCAATGATCATTCTGTTGCAGCACTATTGAAAGAATTTAATGGGAGATTCGAGATAAAGTACTTTAAAAATGAAAAAGCGCTTGGTACCCCGGCCAATTGGAATAATGCCATTTCAAAAGCAACAGGAGAATGGATTAAATTAATGCATGACGATGATTGGTTTGATAATGAGCATTCCTTAGAAAAATTTGCATTGGCTAGAAATAATAATAATAAATTTATTTTTTCAGCTTATACAAATAAAACCGAATTAACGAATAATATTGAAAAGAAGTTTTTTAACGAAAATTTAAAAACTATCATTTTAAAAAATCCTTTACGACTTTTAGCTAAAAATAGTATAGGACCTCCGAGCGTAACTTTATTTCATAATAGTATTAAGGATAAATATGACGAAGGTCTGAAATGGAGAGTAGACATTGAATATTATATAAGAAATATTAGTAAAGGAATTGAATTTACCTACATTAATGAACTATTAATTAATGTAGGGGTGAGCGAAAGCCAAGTAACCAATTATTGTTTAAATGTTCCTTCTGTAGAAATACCAGAAATGTATATTCTTTTATCCAAATATGGAACTAGCCCCTTAAAGAATATAATGGTATATGATGCCTATTGGAGAATTCTTAGAAACACGCATATTCATTCTAAAAGCAAACTTGAATCCTTTGGACAAACCGATTGGCCAGCCGTTATCTTAAGTATGGTTGAACTACAATCTAAGTTTAACCAAAGTACTTTAAGAAACGGGGTCATATCCAAAACATTAATGAGTATATCTTATATTTATAATCAACTTAAATCAAACTTGTAAATATTGAAGCTTTCTATCATCATAGTAAATTATAAATCGGCTCAACTAATAGATGATTGTCTTTCTAGTGCAAAGGCATTTGATTCATTTAATGATTTCGAATGGATTATTGTAGACAACCAATCTAATGATAACAGCAAAGAAATTTTAACTTCAAAATACCCAGCATTAACTTGGGTTGACATGGGATACAATGCCGGATTTTCAAGGGCTAACAATGCAGGCATAAGAATTGCTAAGGGTGAATTTGTTTTATTATTAAATCCAGATACGCTAATTCTAAACGATGCCATTAGCAAATGTCTACATCAATTTGCCAATTCCACGAATGTTGCATGTGGGGTTCAATTATTAAACAAGGATCTAACAAATCAATTTTCTGGTAGTAATTTTATGATAGGGGGTATTAACCAATTACTGCCGCTCCCTTATTGGGGTAGTTTATTGAAAAATATTTCACAACTGTTGTCAATTAAAAAACCAAGCGTAGATATTGCCTCAGATTTCGAAAAAGTAGAATGGATAAACGGGGCATTTTTAATGGTTAAAAAGGAAGCCGTTGATAAAGCAGGTCTAATGGATGAAGACTTTTTTTTATACGCAGAAGAAATTGAATGGTGTAGCAGACTAAATCAAGAAGGAAGCCTCATGATTTATGGCAATATGCATGTTATACATCTGATAGGTGAAACCATTACAAAAGCGGCTAATTCAAACGATAGTACTTATTTAAATTTATTCGACAGAAAAGGACTTCAGTTAATATTGAGCAATCATTTAAGAATTAGGAAGCAATATGGGATATTTTGGTTTTTATTTCAGTTGTTAAATTATACTTGCGCTGTGCCCATTTATTTAATAGTAGGACTTCTTGAAAATATATTAAAATTTAGAAGCCCCCTCAACGATATTAAAAAAGCAATAGGCTTGGCAAAAAATGTATGTATAGTTTGGAGCTATTCAATAATAATAATCCTCAATAAGCCCTATTTCTATAAAGTTCTATAAGCAAAGGCATATTTCAATATATTTGTAATATGGGAATCATTCAAAAACAAGGCATGAAATCGTCATTATTTATAATGATTGGCTTTGTTATTGGCGCCTTTAATTTATTGGTGCTTTTCCCGCTTTTCTTCTCAAAATCAGACCAAGGACTTGTAAGAGCCATGATTGATATTGGAGCTACCCTATCCATATTTTGTACTTTAGGCACACTTCCCGTTGTCTATAAATTTTACCCCTTTTACAACCAGTACTTAGGCCCTAAAAAAAACGATCTGCCTTTTATTACCTTAATGGTAAACTTAATTGGTTTTGGTTTGCTATTATTAATAGGATGGCAACAGAAGGATTTTATTGTCAGAAAGTTAGGAAAATCACCCGACTTAGCTGTTTACTTTAATTATGTTTACCCCTATACCTTTTTCATATTAATGTTTATATGGCTAGAAGGTTTTGCTTGGGGTTTAAGAAAAGGAGTTATTACAAACTTTCTTAAAGAGACGCTTATTAGAATTTTAACTACAGTGCTTATTTTAGCCTTTGGTTTTAAATTTATAAGTCTCCCCGTTTTTATAATGCTATTTAGTGGTATCTATTTAATCCCTGCCTTAATTCTTTTATATACGCTAATACAAACCAAAGAATTTTCACTTAGAAATTTTAAAATAAGCAGTGTTACCAGAAGATTAAAAGGAAGGATGATTAATTTTGCGCTGTTTGTTTTCGCAGGCCAGTTTTTTAATTTATTAGCCAAAACAACCGATACTTTTTTAATATTTGGACTGAGAGGTTTAAGTGATACCGCCATTTTTGCTATAGCCACCTATGTTTCTGCCATATTAGAAATTCCTCAGCGTAGCTTAAACTCCATTACCATTCCTATTTTAGCAGAGTCATGGAAAAATAAAGACATGGCCAATATCAAAAACATTTACCATAAAAGTGTATCCAACTTACTAGCCATTGGCCTTTTGTTGTTTGGACTCATATGGTTAAACATAGATAATCTGGTTGCTTTTTTAAATTTCATCAGCAATAAATACGGTGGCGGCTATGACGAATTACCCAAACTTATTTTTATTCTAGGTTTGGCCAAATTAATTGATATAGGCACAGGAGTCAATAGTCAAATTATTGGCACTTCTAATTACTGGAAATTCGATTTTTATACCAACCTATTCTATATTATCCTATCGCTTCCCTTGAATATTTTTTTAATTAATAGTTATGGGCTAGAGGGCCTTGCATTTTCAAATTTAGTAGCACTAACTTTATACAATAGTATTCGCTTTGGATTTTTGTATAAGAAATTTAATTTACAGCCCTATACATGGAGACATGGTATCTTTTTAATTTCAAGTATTATACTTATGCTTTTAGTTCATCAGTTACCAATTGCAAATAACTTTTTCTTAAATATATTTATTCAATCTGCAACCTTCAGTGTTTCTTTTTATGTTTTAGTAAAATGGATTAACCCATCTCCTGAAGTATTGTCATTATTCAACTCCTTTTTTAAGAATAATTTCTTGAAGCTATTCAAGAAAAATTAATCTTAACCCCCTACTAATAAAGCTACTAAATACTTTATTTTTTTGTTGCTAATGTAATTAAATGAAAAGGGTAAAAGTTTTGTTGAAAATCAACTGTAAAGCCAGTGTATGAAAGCAAATCTTTAATTAGCTCAAAGTTAAAAACATGGTGATGCACTGCCCGATAAGATAAATTCTGAATTGTTCTTTCTTTAAGAATATCTCTTGAGCCTAATGCTTTGTCTAAATCCATATCGTGTAAATCAATTACTTCATTATAATGCGTATCGTCATCTTCTTGAACATCATTATTATAATCCTCAATCAAGTGTTCTAACTTAGTAATAGGGCGTTTTCGATCAAAAGTGACACTACTATCTGGTAAAATTAAAACTAGCCTACCCGTTTCTTTCAAAACCCTGCGCCAATGATTTAAAGCTTTGATTGGATTTGCAATATGTTCTAATGAATGACTAGATAATAAAAAATCAAATTGATTGTCTTTTAACAAACTCAAATCTGAACCTTCTGCAATATACTGGAACCCAAAAAGATTTTTATAATAATTATAATTTTCCCCTTCCTTGATTTTGCCTTCCCAAATTGTTTTATTGGAGAAATTAACTCCATCTACTTTTTCAGCAAATAAATAAACAGGCATCGCCCCCTTGATACTAAAGATATTACTTGGACCTCCAATTTCAATACCCTTAAGCCCTTTGAAAGTTTTAGCAATTTTTATTAACCTTCTTTTTTCAGGCTGTCTTAAATATGAAGCTAGCGTGATGGCCTTGTCAATTAGATTCATGTTATTTATTTTTAATTAATTCTAAAAATAGCTCCAGCCCCTTTCTTTTCTCAGGGGTGAGTTCGTAGCTAATATTTTCAGTATAATATTTTTGCAAATCATATACTTGCTCAGCAGCAGGTATTAAAGCAATTACTTGCTCCAAATTTGACAAGCCATATCCGTTGGCTGCATCAAAGGCCTCCATAAATTCAGCAGGAATGGGTTTATTGGCCACCCAAGCAGCAAAAACAAAGGGAAGTCCAGCATACTGCTTCCACGCTAAGCCTAGGTCATATACATGTTCAAAACGGTTTAAACTAGTCAAGGCGCGGTCTCCAATAATTACCCCACAGCAGTTGTCCCTGAAATTTCATTTATATAGCCTTCAGTGGCTATTAAAAACTCGACCTCTTTATTCCAATATTGAGCTAATAAAAGCTTTGCCAATTGAACGGAGGTTCTGCTTTGATAGTCTAAATACACCTTTTCAATTTGATCTATGGGTACTTGGCTAAATAAAGCCACTGAAGCCACTTCCCCCTCTGTACCAATCACATATTTTGAAACAATCTGCGGGTTCGATAATAGAGGCATGATGGCCACAGGAATAAGGCCAATATCAATGGTATCGTCTAATAAATCTTGGGCTATTTGAGCAGGGTAAGACTTCACTAAATGAATGCTGTCAAGAAAAGGACTTTGCTCCATTCCTAGTAATAATGGGCGGGTATTTAAATAACTTACCGCGCCTATGCGCCATTTTTTGTCCAATTGAATTAACTTTGTGCAAAGAAAAACCTTTTTTCTAAGAATCTAACTACTTGTTTAAATTATCAGCCAATGTCGAAACTTACAGCTATCTCTCCCGTTGACGGTCGTTACCAAAAGCAAACTGCCGCTTTAAGCTCCTATTTTTCTGAATTTGGCCTTATCAAGTACCGCGTTTTAGTGGAAGTACATTATTTCTTATTTCTTGCAGATAAGAAGTTTTTTAAAGTTACACCTGCACTAAGAAAATCTCTACTTGCTGTAGTAAAAAACTTTAGCGAAGCAGACGCCGAAAAAATAAAAACTATTGAAGCTACCACCAACCACGATGTGAAAGCGGTGGAATATTTTTTAAAAGAAGTACTAGATAAAAACAAGGCGAGTGAATTAAAAGAGTGGATTCACTTTGGTTTAACTTCTCAAGACATTAACAATACCGCCATTCCACTTAGTTGGAAAGAGGCAATGGAAAATACAGTACTGCCTTCTTATATTAATTTGCAAAATAATTTATACCAGTTAGCCAAAAAGTGGAAGAAGGTTTCTTTACTAGCCCGCACACATGGTCAAGCTGCCTCTCCTACTACTTTAGGCAAAGAGATAATGGTTTTTGTAGAAAGACTACATCATCAAGTTGAATTATTTACAGCCATTCCTTATGCTGCTAAATTTGGTGGTGCCACCGGAAATTTTAACGCACATCATATTGCTTTTCCAAAAAAGAATTGGGTAAGCTTGGGCAATGAATTTGTAGATGATGTATTAGGTTTACAAAGAATGCAGTTCACTACACAAATTGAACACTACGATCATTTCGCAGCGCACTGCGATACGTTGAAGCGTTTGAATAATATCTTAATTGATTTAAGCCGCGATATCTGGACCTATATCTCTATGGATTATTTCAAACAACAAACTAAAAAAGGTGAAGTAGGCTCTAGCGCTATGCCGCATAAGGTGAACCCTATTGATTTTGAAAACGCAGAAGGTAATTTAGGAATGGCGAATGAAGCGTTTGAATAATATCTTAATTGATTTAAGCCGCGATATCTGGACCTATATCTCTATGGATTATTTCAAACAACAAACTAAAAAAGGTGAAGTAGGCTCTAGCGCTATGCCACATAAGGTGAACCCTATTGATTTTGAAAACGCAGAAGGTAATTTAGGAATGGCGAATGCGATACTTGAACATTTAGCTGCTAAGCTTCCTATTAGTCGTCTTCAACGCGACTTAACCGATTCTACCGTACTTAGAAATATTGGTGTACCAGTAGGTCATATTACCATTGCTTTAAATTCTTTAGAAAAAGGATTAGGCAAATTAATTTTGAATGAAGAAAAAATGCAGGCCGACTTGGAAAATAATTGGGCAGTAGTGGCTGAAGCCATTCAAACTATTTTACGTCGCGAAAAATATCCAAACCCTTACGAGGCTTTAAAAGATTTAACAAGAGGCAAAAATAAGATTGATAAAAAACTGATGCATAAATTTATCGATGGCTTAAAAGTAACTGCAGCTATTAAAAAAGAATTGAAAGCCATCACACCTCATAATTATACGGGTGTGACCGCAGAGTTAATCTTAAGAGAACTTATCTTATAGTAAAGTTTATTTGCTTAATCTTCTGAGTCTGCATTAATCTTCAGCGTCCGACCTATCATTAGGCATTTCAGTGCGCGGTACTACTTTCTTCCTTGGCTCTTTTTTCGCAAGTAAATTATGAATGGGTTGCATGCCTTCTTTTTCAATGGCCATGGTTAATACTTGAGCGGTTGCCGCAGCATCTCCCCAAGCGCGGTGTCTTCCTTCTATCTTAATACCTAAATCACGGGTCAAAGAACCTAGCCCATATTTCACAAGCCCTGGGAAAACACGACGACTTAATTTAATGGTACATAATTTAGGAGCCGACCACTGAAAACCCGACCTACCTAATAAATAATGTACAAAGGAATAATCGAAGCTTACATTATGGGCTACAAACACACGGCCATTTAATAAATTGTATATCTGAGGGGCTACATCTTCAAATAAAGGGGCAGCTGCCACCATCTCATCGCTAATACCCGTCATATTTACAATAAAGGGAGGTATTTTATGTCTAGGGTTAATTAAAGTCACATATTTACCCGTCACTTCCACCCCATTGTGAATCACAATAGCAATTTCAGTAATCCCCGCCGATTGAGGGGTACTGCCTGTGGTTTCAATATCTACAACTGCAAATTCCATGAGGTGGCTAAGTTCGTATTTTTTAGCAACTTATTGCTTGTCGCTTTTCCTTATTTTTGTGGCTTAATATAGGAAAAGACGCAAAGCATGGAATTGAGTAAAAATTACATACCGGGTGAAGTAGAATTGAAGTGGTACAAGCATTGGGTAGACAGTGGTTATTTTCATAGTACACCCAACGATAAAAAAGCCTATACCGTTGTTATACCTCCACCGAATGTTACCGGAGTGTTACATATGGGCCATTGTTTGAATAATACTATTCAAGATATATTAGTGCGTCGTGCGCGTATGCAAGGGTTTAATCCTTGTTGGGTGCCAGGCACCGACCACGCATCTATTGCCACTGAAGCAAAGGTGGTTGCTATGTTAAGAGAAAGAGGTATTGCAAAATCTTCTTTAACTAGAGATGAATTTTTAGGCTATGCTTGGGAATGGAAAGAAAAATACGGAGGCATTATTTTGCAGCAGTTAAGAAAGATGGGTTGCAGTTTAGATTGGGAGCGTACTTCTTTTACCATGGACCCCGACTATTACGAATCGGTTATTAAAGTATTTGTTGATTTATACAAGAAAGGAAAAATTTATCGCGGCAAGAGAATGATTAACTGGGATGTGCGCGCCAAAACTGCTTTAAGTGATGAAGAAGTTATTCATAAAGAAGTTGCTGGTAAAATTTATCACCTGCGTTATAAATTAGATCTGCCTGGTGAAGAGTATATTACTATTGCAACAGTTCGTCCTGAAACTATTTTAGGAGATTCAGCTATTTGTGTGCATCCTAAAGATGCGCGTTATAAAAACTTAGTAGGTAAGTTTGCCTTTGTGCCTTTAATTAACAGACGCATACCCATTATTGCAGATGATTATGTAGAAATAGAATTTGGAACGGGTGCATTGAAGGTGACCCCTGCGCATGACATGAACGATTTTGTTTTGGGTCAGAAATATAATTTAGAAGTGATTGATACCATGAACGACGATGGTACTTTATCTGAAGCAGCAGGTTTATATATTGGACAAGATAGAATTGAGGTAAGAAAAATAATTACCAAGGACTTAGAAGAGGCTGGAAATTTAGTAAAAATTGAAGACTACACGCACCAGGTTGGATTTAGTGAAAGAACCGACGCCATAGTGGAGCCAAGATTAAGTTTACAGTGGTGGGTGGATATGAAAAAATTAGCAGCACCTGCACTAGAGGCGGTGATGTCTGATGAAATTAGTTTTCATCCTGCTAAATTTAAAAACTTATACCGCCATTGGATGGAAGGCATTAAGGACTGGTGTATTAGTAGACAATTATGGTGGGGTCACCGCATACCTGCATGGTATGATGAAGAAGGTAATTTTTATGTAGCACATAATGAAGCAGAAGTAAACGCGAATCATCCAGAAACTAAAGGAAAAAAATTAACACAGGACGCCGACTGTTTAGATACTTGGTTTAGTAGTTGGTTATGGCCTTTTGAAGTATTCAAGGGTTTATCTAACCCAGGTAATGCAGAAGTAAATTATTACTACCCTACTAGCACACTGGTAACTGCTCCTGAAATTATTTTCTTCTGGGTTGCTAGAATGATTATGGCAGGTGAAGAGTATATGGGTATAACCCAGGTAATGCAGAAGTAAATTATTACTACCCTACTAGCACACTGGTAACTGCTCCTGAAATTATTTTCTTCTGGGTTGCTAGAATGATTATGGCTGGCGAAGAGTATATGGGTAAGATTCCATTTAAAGATGTTTACTTCACAGGTATTGTGCGTGATAAGCAAGGAAGAAAAATGAGTAAGAGTTTAGGAAACTCTCCCGACTTATTAGGACTGATAGACCAATATGGCGCCGACGCTGTTCGTTTTGGCATTATGATTGCCTCTCCTGCAGGCAACGACTTACTATTTGATGAATCTACTTTGGAGCAAGGAAGAAATTTCAATAATAAATTATGGAATGCCACTAAGTTATTGAAGATGTGGGATTTGGCATTATGATTGCCTCTCCTGCAGGCAACGACTTACTATTTGATGAATCGACATTAGAGCAAGGAAGAAATTTCAATAATAAATTATGGAATGCTACTAAGTTATTGAAGATGTGGGAAGCACGTCAAAACAATACAGGTGAAATTGCAGAAGATACAAAATTTGCGATGGATTGGTTTGAAGCTAAATTAAATACTACACAAATTGAAGTGGATGAAATGCTTAAAACCTTCCGATTAAGTGAAGCTTTAAAAACTATTTATGGTTTAATATGGGATGATTTTTGTAGCTGGTATTTAGAATGGATCAAGCCAGGCTTTGAACAACCTATGCATGCTGGAGTATATGAAAAGACAGTGG
>Ga0208810_1000175_pt1 | contig 17372 bp, 18 predicted proteins | sample Colrivmet1560A02_FD_187679 | JGI IMG/M metagenome (GOLD analysis project Ga0208810, IMG submission 187679) | Estuarine microbial communities from the Columbia River estuary - metaG 1560A-02 (SPAdes) (version 2) | ecosystem: Environmental > Aquatic > Marine > Intertidal zone > Estuary | place... | reverse complement strand
GTTCCATCCACATATCGCTGTTGCAATAAACGAAACCATTGCCTTCGGTGCCGGCGTAATACTCGTGAATGATGCGACCAAACCATTCGATCATCTGCTTTTTGACTGGGATCGGGCAAGGTGCTGCCGCGTGAATGACCGCCTGCAATGACGACACATCGTATTTCGTACGTATGCTCTCATCGAGTTTGAGGAGTCGAACAAACATCGTCGGCACGACTTGGCTGTGTGTCACTTGGTTCTGCTGGATGGCGGCCAAGTATTCCTCGGGGTCGAAATGTTCCATGACTACAGCGGTGCATCCCATACTTTGTGCCGCCATGGTGAAACGTAACGGTGCTGCGTGGTACATCGGGGCAGGAGAGAGGTAGACGCTTTCTGGAGTAAAGCCAAAGAGCATGGTCAGGGTTGGCGCGACTGTGGTCGGTGTGCCATCCAAAGCAAGGTTAGGGAACTCTTTCGTGACACCCTTGGGAAGGCCGGTTGTTCCTGACGAATACAACATGTCAATTCCAGCGATGCGGTTCTCAAGAGGCGCATCAGAATGTTGAGCGACGGCGTCTTCATAACTTTCATAGCCAGGAATCACGCCATCAAGCATGAGACGCATCGCAACGTTGGGGCTTCCGCTAATAATTTCGGCTGCTTGATCGGCTTTGTACTTTGAAGTGATGAATGCTTTTGCTTCGCAGTCGTTCAAGATGTACGTCAGTTCTTTGCTTGTGAGTCGCGAGGATGCAGCCGTGTACACGAGTCCGGCGAACTGGCATCCCCAGAGCACTTCCAGGTAGCGATCGTGGTTTTCCATGCACAAGGCCACATGATCGCCTGGCTGCAGACCGGCGGCTCTGAATAGTTGCGATAGGCGATTCGCGGCTGCGTTGAGTTGGGCGAAAGTCTGGGTGTAGCCAGATTGAGGAACGACAAGCGCGAGTTTGTCGGGGTTTGATGCGGCGTGTACTCCGATATGCATGATCAGAACAGTAGTGCGATTACCCTCGTCTACATGGAGTCGTCCGATCAAGGTTCGCGATGGGCTAAAGCCCGCTTCGCTGAAATCGTGCGAGGCGGTGGAGACATTCCGCTTGACGAGATGGCCTTTTTGATTTCGGCGATCGTGCTCGGTCCAGAATCCTCAAGTTTCCCAGATTCTTCGGCAATCATTGAGCAGATGTCACGGCTTGACGAGTTAGCCGCAGCGGTTCCGTCACCGACTTTTGGGGGTATCGCTCAATTTCTCTTCACAGGGCCAGACGCCTTTGTTGGAAATCGGGCCGAGTACTACGACCCCGAGAACTCACTTCTGACAAGGGTTCTTGATCGGCATGCTGGGATTCCGATTTCTTTGTCGGTGATCATGATGGAAGTAGGTCGCCGTCTTGGTGTCCCGATCGCTGGCATAGGAATGCCGGGGCATTTTCTTGTGGGGTTGGTGCCAACGAATGGTGAGATTCCAGAAGTATTCGCCGACCCGTTTCATGAGGGTCGACTATTGAACTCTGATCAATGTCAGGAGCTTTTTCATCAGCTCGCTGGCGCTCATCAGACTTTCCTCCCCGGATTTTTGGCACCGGTGCACCCAATGGCCATCATCGAGCGCATGTTGAACAATTTGAAAACGGTGTATTTGTCTCGCTCTGAGTATGAGCAATTACGCCGCATCATGGCCTTGCGTTCATATTTCCCCGGTTTAGGAAAAAGCGAGCATGATGAGTTCTTGCGTCTGATGGCGCCCCTGAATTGACCGGTGAATCAGCCCCTGGCCGGAGTCGGCTCAGAGATCCGATGCCGACCACATAGAAGAAATTCACTAAGTTACCGACTAGTACTTTTGAGTCTAAATTTTTTCGACCAATGAAGGGGTTTCCAATGAGCACAGCAATTGCAACTTTGACTGCCGATGAGCAGCGAGTGTCCGATCTTGTCACTGAACTCTTGGCGGAGTTCCCACCGAAATCAACTGATCCGGTGACTTTCCTTGGTGCGCAATTCGACAAGGGATTGGCATGGGTTCATTTTGAAGAAGGTTTCGGCGGGCTCGGTTTGAATCCAAAATTGCAACGTCTCGTGAATGAACGTATTTATGCAGAGGGCGCACCTAATCCCGTCGCGCGTAATCCAATTGGCCACGGCATGTGTGGACCAACAGTCGCGGTGTGGGGATCTCCCGAACAAAAGAAGCGTTATCTTCGACCGTTGTTTACTGGCGAAGAGGTGTGGTGTCAGTTGTTCTCAGAACCAGGTTCGGGTTCGGACTTCGCTGGCTTGTCGGCTAAGGGTGTGCGCGATGGAGATGAGTGGATTGCTAACGGCCAAAAAGTTTGGACCACACTGGCTCACCTGTCGCGTTGGGGCCTCTTGATCGTTCGCACCGACTCTGAAGCCGTCAAGCACGCGGGTATGACCGCATTCGTCGTTGACATGCAAGCACCGGGAGTTGAAGTTCGTCCTTTATATCAGATCACTGGTGAAGCCGAATTCAATGAGGTGTATTTCACTGACGTGCGCATCCCCGCAAGTGAAATGTTGGGCAACGTCGGCGACGGTTGGCGTGTATCGCTCACGACGTTGATGAATGAACGAGTCTCAATTGGTGGAGCGATTCCCGGGAAGGGATCTGGGGCAATTCGCGATGCAGTCAAGGTGTGGAATTCATTACCGACAGATCGACGTGATCCAGCTTCCCGTGATGAATTGATGCAGTTATGGGTGCGGGCCGAGCTGCTTCGCTTGACGAACATTCGTGCGTCGCAAAATCGCAAAATGGGCGATCCGGGCCCCGAAGGTTCTATCGCCAAATTGGCAATGGCTGAACTACACAAGGACATTTATTCATTCGCTGTCTCACTGATGGGTGCAGACGGAATGTTGTTCCCGAGTGGATACCAAATGATTCGACCCGAACACGCCATGGGCTTAGAGAATCCGCAAAAGGCCTTCTTGCGTAGCCGAGCCAATTCCATTGAAGGTGGCACGAGCGAAGTGATGCGCAACATTTTGGGAGAACGAGTACTCGGACTTCCGGGCGATGTACGCGTTGATCGTGATATGGCCTGGAGCAAAGTTCCGCGGAACTAAATCATTAACGGCCAGTTTGTAGCAGGATGCCAACAAACATTGCGCCGAGCGATGTCAGCAATCCGAGTGCTCCGCCGAGTGCAAGGGCCAACTTGGTTTGTCCAATTGAGTGAATGACCACAAACATTGCGGCAGCCATCGCGAGAAGCACATGTACGAACATCGTGATTTGGTACTCAGTTGACATATCGCCAACTTTGATATCAAGGATGCTCCACATTCCGGTGACGACCACCACGGCGAATGCCGGCCATGCAATACGGGCGAAAGCGTTGGCGGCCACCTTGAGTGATTCGGGAGCAACTTGTCGAAGTTTAGGAACCAGACCACCCAAAACAATTTGTCCACCAACCCAAACTGAGGCTGCAAGAACATGTAAAAACAGTCGGATTGAATCAGCGTTCGGGGAAAGCATGTTTGTAGATTGTCACAAACTCGCAAGCACAGCACTAGCCGCTAGTGCTCGATCGTCAACTTGTGGTCGTTGTGACAATGATCCGCCCGACATTGCAGTAATTGCAGTTTCGATTGCGGTTTGTAAATCTCGTAGGTTGCGCGGCGGAGGAAAGTATTCGTCTTCTTCGGTGAATCGCACCTCTTCGACGCCGTTAGTCGGCGCAAGACGAGCGATCACAGCATCAACAAGTTCTTCAGGGGCAGAGGCACCAGCTGTGACTCCGACGGTGCCGTGAAGATCAGAGGGAAGTTCGCTTTCGGTATTGATGCGAAAGACTCTTTCGCATCCAGCTTCGCGGGCGAGTCTTTCAAGTGCTCGGGTATTGGAAGAGTTGGCAGATCCGATCACGATGATGGCATCGCAACGTGGAGCCATTGACATCAGCGCAGATTGACGATTGGTTGTTGCGAAACATAGGTCGCTACGGCCGGGCGTCCAAACTTGCGGAAATCGTTCTTTGACGCGAACTGCAACTTCGTCCCAGTCGCGATGCGACAAAGTTGTTTGCGCTAGTAGCGCGACTGGTTCGTTGAATTCGGGTAGTGCATTCACTTCGTCAATTGACTCAACCCGCGAAATCGAATTAGGTGCCACGGCCATTGTGCCGACAGCTTCTTCGTGTCCCTCGTGGCCCACATAGACGATACGAAAACCTTTGCCCGAGCGAACTTTGACTTCGTGGTGAACCTTCGTCACTAGTGGACACACCGAATCAACGACGACCGAACCTCGTGCACGAGCAGCCGCGACAACTTCGGGGGCTGAACCGTGCGCCGACAGCATGACGGGGCTACCGAGGGGAACTTCGTTGATGTCATCAACAAAAACGACTCCGAGTTGTTCGAAGCGTTCGACGACCAACTTGTTGTGAACGATTTCGTGGTAGCAGTACACCGGCGCATCAAAACTGCGAACCATCCAAGCAAGAGCCTTGATTGCCATTTCGACGCCTGCACAAAAGCCGCGCGGAGCGGCGAGTAAGACGCGATCGACATGCATGTCTGTGAGGCTAATGCTCGAAGCCTCGCATTGAGAGAATGTACGCAGATGGCGCAGGTAGTCTGTGAAATATGTCCGTCAAGCAATCTGCGCCAGTCGTGGTCGCAGTTACGCCCAATTCGCCGGCGTCACAAGCTGGCCTTCAGCCTGGCGATGAGGTCATCCGTCTTAATGGAATGGTGCCCCGCGACATCATTGAGTGGCGATTGATGGCCGATGAAGCCGAAGTCGAGATCGATTTTGTGCGTGGTGGTCTCGAAATGCAGGTGATCGTCGAGAAAAATGCTGGCGAAACTCTTGGGGCAGAAGTTGCGAGTGCATTGTTTGACCGAGTTCGTACGTGTGACAACCATTGTGCGTTCTGCTTCATCTATCAATTGCCGCCCGGAATGCGTAAGAGCCTGTACCTCAAAGATGATGACTACCGTTTGAGTTTTTTGTACGGCAACTTCACGACCCTGACGCGTTTTACCGAAGCCGATCTTGAGCGAGTGATTACTGAAGGGCTGTCTCCGCTGAACGTCAGTATTCACGCAACAGACCCAGCGGTTCGTAGCGAGATGTTGCGTAATCCCAGAGGCGGAATGAGCCTGCGGTGGCTGACTCAACTTCTTGAACATGCCATCACTGTGAACGGTCAAATCGTCGTGTGTCCTGATGTTAATGATGGTGCAGTACTGGAAGACTCGATGATTGGCATTCTTGACCGTTACGCCGACCTTCATCATGTGGCTCTTGTCCCGTTAGGAATTAGTCGTTATAACAACGAGCCAACGATGCGTGCACATACTCGCGACGAGGCTCGTCGGGTTGTAGATCTGGTTCATCGTTGGCAAGAAATATTCTTGACTCAAGTCGGACATCGGATGGTGTTCGCTGCTGACGAGTACTACTTGATGGCCGGAGTGCCTTTCCCGCCCGGCGAACATTACGAAGGTTTTGGTTTGCACGAAGATGGCATTGGGATGGCGCGTACTTTCGAATGGGAATTCGATGGACGACTTGAAGTCCCAACTGGTCCGCAAAGTGGATTTTTCGCCGCCGTCGACGGTGCTCCTGCCGAGGGTTATCGAGCACCGCGTAATCCTGCGGGCGACACCGGATTACGCGGATGTGGTGGTTCGGGTGAGTCTGAGTCGACGACAATTTCACTCACGCCCCGGCGAAGCGCCCCAGTAGGAGTTTTGACTGCGCCCTACGGTGCTCAGGTTTTGGCTCCGTTAATCGCGCGTTGCGGGCGATCTGATGTGCGACTCGTCACGGTGAATAATGAGTTCTTTGGTGGGAATACTGCGGTGACGGGCCTCATGGTGGGACAAGACATCGCTCGAACACTCGAAAATGAGCCCGAAGGGCACCGTTATCTGCTTCCGGACGTGTGTTTATCCGAAGGTCGTTTCCTTGACGGCTTAACCACGGCAGACTTACCGCGTCCCGTTGAGGTCATCCCGACTGACGGTATTGCCTTGCGGCGAGCATTGGAACTAGCAAAATGAGTGAAGAACTAGAAATTCAACTTCCAGTCGCAGTGATTGTCGGGCGTCCGAACGTTGGCAAGAGCACACTTTTCAACCGAGTCATCGGTGAACAGGCTGCGATTGTTGAAGACCGTCCCGGGGTGACCCGTGACCGCAAAGAACTTGAAGCGAATTGGCTCGGTCATCGATTCATGCTTGTTGATACCGGTGGTTGGATGCCTGGTGGTAGCGAACTCGACGCCAAGGTCAGTCGCCAAGTTGAAGCCGCAGTTCGTAACGCCGATCTCGTGATATTTGTTGTTGACGGTTCGGTCGGTGTGACTGACGATGACGAGTTGATGGCCGGATGGTTACGTAAGTCAGCGGCCACGGTGATGTTGGTTGTGAACAAGGCCGACAATGATCGTCGTGAGTCCGATCGATGGGATTTCTTGTCTCTTGGTTTAGGCGATCCATATCCGGTGAGCGCGCTGCACGGCCGACGCGCTGGCGATTTGCTTGATGAGGTCATCATTCGAATGCCCACTTCGCCGCTCAGCGAAGAATACATTCCGAACTACGGACTTGATCAAGAGATCATTCCGGTTGGTGAGCAAAAACCTCCGCGTGTCGCGTTGGTTGGTCGCCCGAATGTTGGCAAGAGTACTTTGTTCAACCGGCTCGTCGGTGAAGATCGAGCGGTTGTCCACGACATGCCAGGCACAACCCGAGACTCCATCGACACTTTGGTTGAAACCGAAGATGGTCCAGTTGTCTTTGTTGATACGGCTGGTATGCGTCGTCGCTCACGAATTGATGATTCGGCCGAGTATTACTCGCTAGTTCGTGCCTTGCGCGCCGTTGATGGTTCGGACATCGCATTGTTTGTTATTGATGCAACTCAGGGAATCACCGCGCAAGATCAGCGACTAGCAGAGCGGATTGATGCAGCGGGCTGTCCGATTGTGATCATGTTGAACAAGTGGGAATTGATCGACGATGCCGAAGAGCGTGAACGGATCGACCTAGAAGTCAAGCGCAAACTGTATTTCGTAGATGATGCTCCGGTTCTCAAAGTTTCTGCGTTAACGGGTAAAGGTGTTCACAAATTGCGACCTGTTTTGCAGGAAGCAATTTTGCAGTATCACCGCCGTATCCCGACGCGCGATGTGAACCGAGTCATCGCCGATGCACAACAACGTCAGGCAGCCGGCGGTGGCGCAAGAGTGATGTACGCGTTACAGGGAGCGACCGACCCGCCGACGTTTACGTTGTTTGTTAATCGCGAATTGCCACACACATACTTGCGTTACCTCGAACGGAGTATCCGAGAAGCTTTCAATTTCGGCTCGACCCCATTGAAGCTGCGAGTACGTAAACGGAGCGATTGATCGCAATGCCTTTTTGTGAAGATTGCGCAAAGTATTGGGCACCAAGCGCGATGTCTGTTGACGGCACTTGTCCGACTTGTCATCGGGTTTTGGATGCTCCACAAATGGCGAGTACGGTGCCAACTCATCGAAAAGTGACGAGCGAAAATCTCAATCTGCGTCAATTAGCAAGTGGTCTCGGCGAAGACGATGATGCAAAGGCCCCGTGGCATTTCAAACTCTTAGTTGTCGCCCTGTGTGTTTACCTAGGTTGGCGCGTCATACAAATCTTCGTGTGATGGCAACGTCATCTGCAGTCCCGAGGTAGACCAATGAGCGTGACCGTTGAGGTCAAAAGGGGCAGTTTCTCTATTTGGGTAGATGCGACGCTAGGCTCGTCTGCACATAACTCGGGCTGTGGCGCAGCTTGGTAGCGCGCTTGACTGGGGGTCAAGAGGTCGCAGGTTCAAATCCTGTCAGCCCGACACATATGACGGCAGGCTCCGGTTCGGAGCCTGCCGTGTCATTTCTCCAGTCGATTCAGGTGCTGTTACGGAGTGCATAAAGCCTGCTCGCCGAGGTTGTGGCAACTACCTTTGAGACATGGTTAGCTCTGCATCTCACTCGCGTACCCTGTCCGAATCGGCTTCGAAAGCTCTCTTGCGCGCGGCCGGAGTACCGATGGCTGACGAGCGTGAGGTTGCCACAGCCGAACTTGCCGCCCAGGCCGCTTCGGAGATTGGTTTTCCGGTCGTCGCCAAATTGTGCGGAGATGCAATCGCCCATAAAACTGAACGCGGTTTGGTACGTCTGAAACTAGGTACGGCCCAAGCCGTTCACGAAGCTGCAACTGATTTGCTCGCAGCAGCTCGTCCAGATGATGGCCCAGTGACGGTATTGGTTGCGCCGATGGTTCAAGGGAATCGCGAGTTGATCGCTGGGGTAGTACGTGACCCGCAATTTGGTGCAAGCGTCATGCTCGGCATCGGCGGCATCTTGGCCGAGGCGATCGCCGACGTGGTGTTTCGGCCAGCCCCGCTTGATCGAGTAACAGCACATGAAATGATCGCCGATTTAGCAACACAAAAACTCTTGGGTGAGTTTCGCGGTGAAGCCGCTGTCAATCGAGAAAAATTAGTTGACGTGTTAGTTGGTCTTGGCAAGTTGGCGAGTGAGCGCTCCGACATCGCCAGTATTGACGTGAATCCTTTGATTGTTCGTGCTGACGGAATGCCGATCGCAGTTGATGCGCTCGTTGAAATTGGCCAACCTGATACATCGATTGCGACTGCACGACCGCGACCGACTGACGCACAGTTCAAGGCTCTCTTTGAACCTAAAGGCGTTGTTGTTACCGGGGCATCAACGCATCCAGGAAAGTTCGGCTTTGTATCGCTGCACAACATTTTGGCCGGTGGCTTCAAGGGCGGAATTTACGGTACGAATTTGCAAGGCGAAAATGTTCTCGGGATTCAGACTGTCGCCGATCTCGAGCAATTGCCCGACAATGCGATTGATTTGGTCTTTGTGTGCACACCTGCCTCGGCTAATCCGGCTTTATTGCGAGCGTGCGCAGCCAAGGGAGTCAAGGCAGCATTTTTGACATCAGCTGGCTACGGCGAAGCTGGTGAAGAAGGTAAGCGTGCCGAACAAGAATTGATCGCGTTGGCTGACGAATTGGGCATTTTGTTGGCGGGACCTAATGGTCAAGGTGTTGTGAGTACGCCGGCCAATCTGTGTGCCCAAATCGTCGCTCCATATCCACCTGCAGGAAAGATTGGGGTCGCAAGTCAAAGCGGCAACTTTGTGTCGAGCTTTTTGAACTGGTCGCGTTCATCAGGGGTCGGAATCAGCCGTGCCGTTTCAGCAGGTAACGCTGCTGCCGTCACCGTCGCCGATTATTTGGATTACTACGCCGATGACGATGCAACTGCAGTGGGGTTGGCTTATGTCGAAGGTATTTCTGATGGACGTACGTTGATGACTCGATTGGCGTCGGTTGCTCAACGTAAGCCTTTAGTTCTTGTCAAAGGCGGAGCGACAGAAGGCGGGGCTCAAGCAGCTGCATCGCATACTGGTGCGCTCGCCGCGAATGACAAAGTCTTTGATGGCTTTTGTCGAGCTGCTGGCATCACCCGTACCGAAACGGTTGAAGAAGCTTTTGAAACAGCTGCAACCTTTGCGACGCAACCTCTGCCCAAAGGACCAAATGTTGTCATCATGACGACAGCGGGGGGTTGGGGCGTAGTGACGTCAGATGCCATTACTCGTGATGGACAATTGAATTTGATGGAACTGCCAGAAGATCTGAAAGCACAGATCGACACCAAGCTTCCGCCACGTTGGAGTAAAGGTAACCCGGTCGACTGCGCTGGTGGTGAAACACGAGACACCATTCCTGAAGTCTTAGAAATGATTGCCATGCATCCAGACGTACACGCAGTGATTTATCTCGGTATCGGAATCCAATCGAATCAAGCGCGCCTATTGCGCGAAGGTGGCTTTTATCCCGATCACGGAATCGATCGCATCGTTGCTTACCACGAACGACAGGACCAACGTTTTGCAGAAGCGGCCGATGAGTTATCAAAGCGAACGGGTAAGCCAATTTTGACCGCTACCGAATTGGCAGTTGCCGATCCTGATAATCCGGGGCCAGCCACAGTTCGTGCGACGGGGCGTTTGTGTTATCCGTCGGGAAATCGTGCAGTCGCTGCGCTGGGGCATCTGTATCGTGCTGCCGAGTTTCGTACCCGTCGGGGAATGTGACTGAACGATGTCGCAATCACGAGAACGCGTCACGAGACGACCTCAATCCTCAAATAACCCCATTGCTGGTTTGATCTTTTTGGCGATTCTGCCCTCGATCGTTTTGGGTGGCCTGTGGCAGTTTGCGAATTCACATGACAACAGCGCTCCGCCCGCGCCAGATTTAATCGCGACGTCGCCTGCGAACATTCCGCAAACTCCGGTTCTGTCGGCGCGTCGGACGCCCGGAGTATTAGCTCGTGAGACTTCTTCGGTTGCTTTCGAGCAAGCGTTGCGACCCTTGGGCGGATCAGTACTTCCTGGTTCATGCGCCGCGGTTTCGGTTGATGGTGTGTTGATGTTGTCCGACGGCATTAACACGCCCGTGACACCTGCAAGCACCATGAAGTTCTTGGTTGCGGCGACGGCACTCGAATCGATGGGAGCAGATTTCACGTATACGACAGAAGTGAAAGCTGAAATTAATGCGGGCGTTGTTGGCTCAATTTATTTAGTTGGTGGTGGAGATCCGTTGTTGGCAGCGTCCTGGTATCCCGATGACTTGACCTTGTCGAAGTATCCACAACAACCGGCTACCTCGCTCGAAGCCTTAGCTGATTCGGTTGTTGCAGCGGGCGTTACACAGATCACGGGCAACGTTGTTGGTGATGCATCTCATTACGACGAAGAGTTGTATCCGCCGTCATGGCCAATCGGTTTCCGAGCAATTCAAGGCGGACCTATTTCGGGCTTGTTAGTCAATGATGGAGCGGTGCTCGGAGCGTCAATGAAATCGACTAATCCGGCTATGGGGGCTGCGCAAGAGTTTTATCGTCTATTGAAAGAGCGGGGCGTCACGATTATCGGAGCGCCAGCTTCGGGTATGAGTCCAGTTGGTCTACCGACGGTGGCAGCGATTCAATCTGCGCCACTGATTGACATCATCGGCGAGATGTTGCGAAACAGTGATAACAACACCGCCGAAATGATGTTGAAAGAAATCGGGTTTCGTGTGAGCGGCGTCGGTTCGCGCGCCGCCGGAGCATCGGCCATCATGGCGAAATTAAGTTCATGGGGCGTCCCGCTTGAAGGAGTTGTGTTGAGTGATGGCTCTGGTTTGTCAGGTGAGAACAAAGTGACTTGCGCAGCCTTCCTGGCGGTGCTTGAAAGATTTCAATCCAATGATCCTTTAATTTCTCAGTTGGCAGTTGCAGGAACATCTGGAACGCTTTCGAATTTTTTCGTCGGCACATCACTGCAGGGACGACTGTATGGAAAGACCGGAAGCCTAAGTGGAGTGAAAGCACTCATTGGATTTGTCTCGGTAGAGGGTGGAGCGACTTTGCGCTTTGCGCTGTTGCTTGAATCTCCTGGCGTTGACGATGAAAAGGTTTTTAAGCCTCTTTGGGAAGGCGTATTGACCGAGGCTCTTGGTTTATATCCTCAGGGTCCGACCGCGCAAGAAGTCGCACCATTGCCTGCCGCTGCGTTAGTTCCGTAACGAAGGTGTAGATATGGATGCATATCGTCTGCCGATGTTTCCCTTAGGAACTCCGTTAGTTCCAGGTTCGTTGTTGCCACTTCAGATTTTCGAGCCGCGATATCAACAGATGATTTCTGATGTTCTTGCGTTATCCGTGCCCGAATTTGGTGTTGTGCTGATTGAACGTGGACATGAAGTTGGCGGGGGAGATATCCGCTCGATGGCAGGCACTGTGGCGCGCATCGTTGAGGCTCAAACAGCAACAGATGGTCGTCGAATGGTGCTCGCACTCGGAACCCGAAGAATGCGCATCGGGGAGTGGCTCCCAGATGATCCGTATCCCGTGGCCATGGTGAGTGACTGGCCCGATCATGAATCTGGATGGGTTGATCCGGCTGAAGTAAGTCGCCTTTTTGGCAAGGTGGTTGAGGTCAGTTCTTTGTTTGAGCAATTGGGAGGACCTGCGCCGCGCCTGCTCGATATCGAGATCTCAGACGATCCAAGTTTTGCGACGTTCCAACTGGTTGCGCTGGCCCCGATCGGTCCGGCCGATCGGCAACGTCTCTTGGTATGTGATGGTCCCGTTCAGCGGCTCGAACTCCTTGAATCAGCCTTGAGCGATGTTGAGGCCGCCTGCCGATTTCGTCTACAGAGCGAGTGATCAACTGAGAATTGGGCGGTGAGAAACGGCCTTTAAGGTGGGGATTGCCAGTTCTGGTGCTAGAAACAAGGCATGGCTGAGGAGACGTCACAGACACAACGATCGTCGGCTCGTCGTGAATCGGCGGGTATCGGTGATGTCGTCGATTTGGTTAAAGAATATGCCAAACAGGAAACTCTTGGTCCGCTCAAAGGTGCCGGACGGTGGTTAGCCCTCGGTTCAGCTGGAGCGACATGTCTTGGTCTTGGTTTGGTTTTGGTTTTGCTAGGTGTTTTGCGGTTGCTGCAAACCGAACTTGATGCCTTTGACGGCGGCTTCTCGTGGGTCCCGTATCTGATCGTTCTCGCTTTATGTCTCGGACTGTCCTGGGTGGCATTGTCGCGAGTGAAGAAGGCAACTCTCGGAAAGGAACCCAACTGATGTCATCATCACAGAGTCAATCGCGAATTTCCCGTGAGGACATCGAGTCCAAGTTGCGTGTGCTTCAAGGCGATGTACAAGGCAAGGTTGACGATCGTCGATCAACTTTGTTGGCCGTTGCTGGTGGAGTCGGAGTCGTCCTCGTCGTGGCTTTCTATCTCATGGGTCGTCGCAGCGGAAAGCGCCGTTCAACAGTCGTTGAGATACGACGCGTCTGAAGTAACAACATGGCACTGATGTCGTACCTGCGAGCGCGCAGTGTTAAAGAAGGCCTTCTTGGTGGTCGACGGTCGTGGTTTGTTGTCGGTGTCATCGTCTGGGGATTTCGCCTCCTGCGAAAACTAAGTTCACGCTCTCCTCAAGTTGTGAGCACCGAAGTCCTACGTCCGGGGCAAACAGTTTCAGTTTCTGCTCTAGAACCAAAATCACGACGTCGGAATCGTTGATCATTGATGAAAGTGATCTTGCGCAACCCGCGCCGTGAAATTGAGATTGATGGTCGTCGCCGAGTTCATGCACTACTTGTTGAATTGGGCCTACCCAGAGAATCTCACTTAGTCATCAGAAACGGAACCTTGGTTCCAGGTGACGAAGAACTTGATAAAGATGATGTCATTGAAATTCGTCCAGTGATTTCTGGGGGATTCTGATATGAAGTGTCGTACGTGTCGCGGTCCCGCGATTATTGAACTTCCGCGCCATAATGCCAATTTTTGCGCCGAACACTTTTTACAAATGTGTCGTCGTCAAGTTGAAAAAGCGATTCACGACCACGACATGATTAAGAAAACCGATCGTGTACTTGTAGCGGTTTCGGGTGGCAAAGACTCTTTGGCTGTTTGGGACATGCTGGTTGAACTTGGTTATCAGGCCGATGGTCTGTACATCGCCCTCGGAATTGGCGAATACAGCGAAGAGTCACGCGATTACACCGAACGGTTTGCTCGCGAACGAAACTTGAAATTGACTGTCGTTTCTTTGCGTGACGACTATGGCTATGACATCCCTACTGCGACGAAGGTGACAGGTCGAGTCCCGTGTTCGGCATGCGGTATGAGCAAGCGTCATTTATTTGATAAGGCAGCCGTTGATGGAGGATATGACGTCGTCGTGACTGGGCATAATCTTGATGATGAAGCGGCAGTGCTTTTTGGCAACGCACTACGTTGGGACGTCGAATATTTGGCACGGCAGTTACCGGTCTTGCCGAGCCGTCATGGGTTTCCTAAAAAGGTTAAACCATTGATTCGATTGACCGAACGCGAAATGGCCGCGTGGTGTGTCATACGTGGAATTGATTACATCGTTGAAGAATGCCCAATGGCCGAGGGCAATCGCCATATCGGTTACAAAGAAGCTCTCAACGCGCTTGAAGAAAAGTCTCCTGGTACAAAAGCCTCGTATTACTTAGGCTTTCTTGATCGCATGGTTCCCGTTTTGGCGAACATAGCGGCTTCCGGCGCCGACAGCGTGACTTCGTGTACAAATTGTGGGGCGCCAACAGGCGGCGAAGAAGGTTCAGTCTGCGCCTTTTGTCGACTCGTTGAACGTTCGGCAGCTCACGAACCAGTTTCAGTTGAATTAGTGCGAAAGAAATCGCGTTCACAAAAGCGTGTGCAGGCGGAGGCCTTCAAAAAATGAGTTCTTTAACTTCTCCGACATTCGCTTATGGCGACAAAGTTCTTTTGATCGATGGCAAACAGCGTCGCTATCTGATCAACCTGACTGAAGGTTCTGAATTTCATAGTCATGCGGGGTATGTCTCGCACAGCGAAATCGCGGGTCAACCTGAGGGCTTCAGGGTTCAATCAACTAAGGGCGCGCGTTATATCGCTTTGCGCCCAACCCTTGAAGATTTTGTGGTTGAGATGCCGCGAGGGGCACAAGTCATCTATCCGAAGGACCTTGCTCCGATCTGTATGCTCGCTGACATTGGCCCTGGCGTCAAAGTTCTTGAAAGCGGTGTTGGCTCAGGAGCACTGTCAATGACGATGCTGCGCTATGGCGCAGAAATCGTGGGCTACGAGCTGCGTGAAGACTTTGCTAACCGAGCCGTCACCAACGTTCGATCATTCTTGGGCGAGGAAGCCCTGAGCCGATATCACGTCGAAGTCCGCGATTGCTACGAAGGTATCGATGCTCCAGACATCGATCGAGTCATCCTCGATTTGCCCGAGCCCTGGCAAGTTGTTCCGCATGCCCAAAAAGTCATGCGGCCAGGCGGAATTTTGCTGGCGTATACACCCTCAATTACGCAGGCAGTACAAACACGTGAAGCGATGGCGAACCCAATGTGGACCGGAACCCGAACGCTTGAGGTGCTGCATCGTGGTTGGTACATCGAAGGACAGGCAGTACGACCAGATCACCGAATGGTGGCTCACACAGGTTTCTTAACGACCGGCCGTCTCTTAAGCGCTGAGGCGCCGCGACAGATTTAGGGTTCGATAAAGATGCATTCGCCGGGGCATTCCTCGGCGGATTCGATGACGCCGTCAAGCTCTCCATCGGGAATGTTGGCGAGACCGTCGGCACCTTGGGCGTGGCCCTTGGCAGTTGCGTACACGGTGGCGCCTTCTTTTACGTAAGCCAAGCCGTCATCTAACAGAGTGAAAACAGCGGGCGAAATTTCTTCGCAAAGTCCGTCGCCTGTGCATAGATCTTGATCAATCCAGACCTTCATGTTCGCTCTCTTGCTCCTCGGGTAACTCCGCGGTACCTAACCGCTGGTGTGAATACTTTACATGGACGATCGCCCGAACACCGCTTTCTCGGTCACTACCTCGTGAACTTTTGGTGGAAAATTTGGGTCATTGGCATGCTCACTTGTGAACCGTGTGGGGGAATTCGCCGAGTTCTGACCTCGCCAAGACCAAAGTCCCAAACGGGGTGTAAGTTCGCTGGAGTCGGCAATGTTGGAAGGACGAGGATATGGACGATCCCCGCTCAGACGAAGGGTTACTTGATCACGGTCGAGCCGCGTTAGAGGCTGAAATCGCAGCGTTGCGGCTGCGCTTGTCTGGGGTGCAATCAGAGGTGCCACGCAGAGTGCGACAACTCGAAGAACGTCTCATGGAACTCAAGGGGCAAATCGCCCAAGAGACTGCCAAGAACGAAAAGCTGAGTTTTACATTGCGCGAAGCTCGCGAGAACATCGTGGCTTTGCGCGACGAGGTCGACAAATTGTCACAGCCGCCTTCTGCATACGGCGTTGTTGTCGGCAAGAACGAGGATCAAACGATCGATGTCCTGACAAGTGGTCGCAAATTGCGCGTCAACGTACACCCCGACATCGATATTGAACTTTTGCATCGTGGGGCCGAAGTTGTCCTGAATGAGAGTTTTAATGTTGTGACCGCGCGTGAGTCCGAAGGCTCTGGTGAAGTGGTCACCATCAAAGAAATCCTTGAAGACGGAATTCGGGCCATTGTGACTGGTCGTACCGACGACGAGTTGGTGTGCGAGTTGGCCGATTCATTACGGGGAATGCATTTGCGAAGTGGCGATACTGTCCGCCGCGATAGCCGAACGAACTTGTTGCTCGAGAAATTGCCGCGTCCCGAAGTTGAGGACTTGTTGCTTGAGGAAGTCCCCGACATTAGCTACATCGACATCGGTGGTCTTGATTCGCAGATTGAGCAAATTGCCGACGCAGTTGAGTTGCCATTCTTGTACCACGACCTTTTCGCCGAGCATCAGCTTCCGGCTCCAAAAGGAATCTTGTTGTACGGACCTCCGGGGTGTGGAAAGACTCTGATTGCAAAAGCGGTGGCCAACAGTTTGGCCAAAAAGGTGGCGGCTCGAACCGGAGACGAAAAGGGTCGCAGCTATTTCATCAATATCAAAGGTCCTGAACTTTTGAATAAGTACGTCGGAGAAACCGAACGACAAATACGTTTAGTTTTCCAGCGGGCTCGTGAAAAGAGTGAAGAGGGTTGGCCAGTCATCGTCTTTTTCGACGAAATGGATTCGATGTTTCGCACACGCGGAACTGGAATCTCGTCCGACATGGAGTCGACGATCGTTCCGCAACTTTTGGCAGAAATTGATGGTGTCGAAGGTTTGCGTAATGTGATCGTCATTGGTGCGACTAATCGCGAAGACCTGATCGACCCTGCGATCTTGCGTCCTGGGCGACTTGACGTCAAGATCAAGATTGAGCGACCAACCGATGCAGCAGCTACGCAAATTTTTGCTCGATACTTAACATCTGAAATTCCTATTGCAGAAACTGAAGTTGCAAGCCACGGAACGATTGAATTGGCGATCTCGAATATGATTTCACAAGCTGTGAGCACTATGTACAGCTCTGAAGAAATCAATCGATTCCTTGAAGTGACGTACGCCAATGGTGACAAGGAAGTCATGTATTTCCGTGATTTTGCATCAGGGGCAATGATTGAGAACATTGTGCGGCGTTCTAAGAAATTGGCCATTAAGCGGGTGATTGCCGGTGGCGAACGCGGCGTGTGTGCGCAAGATCTGGTTGATTCAATTCGTCAAGAATTCCGCGAGCATGAAGATCTGCCCAATACGACCAATCCTGACGATTGGGCAAAGATTTCTGGCAAGAAGGGTGAACGCATTATTTTCATCCGAACTTTGGTCAACGAAGGTGGCGATCGCTCAGTTGCAGGTGGTCGAGCGATCGAACGCAGCGCAACTGGCCAGTACTTGTAATGGCGCTTTGCCTGAAAGT
>Ga0208810_1000157_pt1 | contig 18351 bp, 10 predicted proteins | sample Colrivmet1560A02_FD_187679 | JGI IMG/M metagenome (GOLD analysis project Ga0208810, IMG submission 187679) | Estuarine microbial communities from the Columbia River estuary - metaG 1560A-02 (SPAdes) (version 2) | ecosystem: Environmental > Aquatic > Marine > Intertidal zone > Estuary | place... | reverse complement strand
CAAGCGGTGCCCGTGAACGCGCTGAACTCGATGTATTTCGCCTACATGAGCATGGTTTATGGGCAACCATGCAACGCGACACATGATGCGCCGTCGCAACTCTGGGCCATTTGTTGCACAACGCGATGGCACGTATGCAATGAAGCTTTCGCCCGATGTGCAGGCATTGCTTGTGCATATGTTCGGTGAATTGCGAGATGTTCTCACCACCGGCAATTCCAACGAACCCACACTGCAGCGACTTTTCCCCGTGGCCTATCACCAAGACCCCGAGAGCAATGAGGAGTACCAGCGTCTCATGCGCAGTGAGCTGGTGGCTTCTCGGCTCGCTGCTATTTCGCGGGCCGTCGAGGTCATCGATACCGCTGAGAACCAGTCGCCTATTCTCACGTCGGGCGACATGTCACAGTTCATGCAGTCACTCAATGCCATTCGCCTCTTGCTCGGCACCATGCTCGATGTGAGTGAAGACGATGAGCTCAATGGCCAAAATGGCCTGGAAGATGATGATCCACGGCTGGCTCAACATCATTTATATGCCTATTTGGGGTGGTTATTAGAAGCTTCTATAAGTGCTCAGATGAATCGGGGGGAAATTCGCTAATTCCCTGATAGTTTTGCAACGCTCTCGCGTGGAGTCGAACAAGCCCCCATCGTCTAGTGGCCTAGGACACCACCCTTTCAAGGTGGCGGCACGGGTTCGAATCCCGTTGGGGGTGCGAAATACGGTTATATACAACTTAATATCAGCAATAACGATCATGTTTTTCAATGATCAAAGTGTGGAATTTATGTCGTCACTTTGGTCCCGTGGTGAAGCTGGAGTTCACGCCGGCCTGTCAAGCCGGAGGTCGCGGGTTCGAGTCCCGTCGGGACCGCGTGTGCAGATGTTTACATCTGTCACGGTCGAGTAGCTCAGTCGGCAGAGCGTCCGCCTGAAAAGCGGAAGGTCACCGGATCGACGCCGGTCTCGACCACAATATCTTTATGAAGCGCCGCGACATTGAGGGCCTGCGCGCCCTAGCAGTTGGTGTCGTGGTTTTATACCACGCACACTTCTTCGCCTTACGTGGCGGTTTCGTTGGCGTTGACGTTTTTTTCGTCCTCTCGGGTTTTCTCATTACGTCGCTGCTCGCTAGCGAGTTCGCTGCAAACAAACGCATTTCATTGCGCCAGTTTTATGCGCGCCGCGCACGGCGCTTATTGCCCGCCTCCACACTTGTGATTGTCGCAACCGTTATTGCGGGGCGCATCTGGCTTGAACCACTGCGCTTGCGCGACCTTGGGCAAGACGCCATTGCAAGTGCTGGGTTTTTTGCCAACATCACTTTTGCCAACCGTGGCACCGATTACTTGCAATCAACTTTGCCACCTTCGGCGCTGCAACATTTTTGGTCGCTTGCCGTGGAAGAACAGTTCTATGTGGTGTGGCCAGCACTCCTTGCATTACTGCTCTGGCGTTCACGCAGTTTCCGCACACGTGCTGTTGTCGGTATTTCCGTTCTCAGCATTGCATCGTTTGCCGTGTGTATTTGGCAAACCAATACCACGCAACAATGGGCGTTCTTTGGGCTGCACGCACGTGCATGGGAACTAGGGCTCGGCGCTCTCCTCGCACTTGCATGGAACAACGTCAACAGCATCGCCACGTGGTTACGTGCAGTTGTGGGTTGGCTTGGCCTCGTTGCCGTCATTGCCAGTTGTTTTCTCTTCAATGAAAAAGTTTTATTTCCCGGCTACGCCGTGTTGCTCCCTGTTATTGGCACCTTGTGCGTGCTCATTGCCGGCGACGACAACCGCTACGGACCGCAAATACTTTTACGGTTCGAAGCATTGCAATTCATCGGAGCTCGTTCGTATTCGTTGTATCTCTGGCATTGGCCTGCACTCATCATCGGCGAGGCCGCATATGGCCATGCGCTGAATGCAACCGAACGCATTGTGCTTTTGGGTATTGCATTCTGTGGCGCATGTTTGTCGTACGCATATGTCGAGAACCCGGTACGGCACTCCGCGAAGCTACAACTCAAACCAATGTTCGCGCTCACGATGGGTGGTGGCCTCATTGCAGTGAGTCTTGCCGCCGGCATCGTTCTCAAATCAAATTCAGCATCACTAGCGAGCGACGTAGTTGCTGAAGCACCCGTTGCAATGCAAACCACAACTACTCAAGTATCTGCCGTAACAACAGTGGCGCCTCCTGTAGAAACAACCACAACTATTCCTTTGCCGCCGCCCGTTGTTGTGAGCCCGGCGATACCGCTAGAAGCAGTTGAGCAAGGTGTGCTCGCGCAAGAAGTTCCTTCAAACCTAGAACCGTCATTACGTGCAGCCGTGGGTGACAAGCCCGTCATTTATGACAATGGTTGTCACGTGAGTGTTGGCCCCTCTACACCGAAGAAGTGCGAATACGGTGCAAAAAGATCGCCTTTCACCGTTGCTCTCTTTGGCGACTCACACGCTGCACAATGGTTTCCCACTATTCAAATGACTGCTCGTCAACAAGGTTGGCGATTCTTGCCCTTCACCAAATCGGGTTGTCCACCTATTGACCTCATTACGTGGAACATGCTCTCGTCAAATACGTATCCGCAGTGCAGGCCGTGGCGCAAGAACGTCATTGAAATGATGATTGCGGAAAAAGTGCAGGTGGTGTTCATTTCTTCATCTGTGAAACTCATGGCCGTCAATACACGTAATCCATTTTTGCCGGAGCAAGTAGTTGAAGGACAAACAGAATTACTCACGCAATTAAAGGCCGCAGGAATTACTCCAATTCTCATCACCGATACTCCATACCCCGGCGACAACTTGCCCATTTGTCTTTCTCGCAACATCAAGAATGTTCCAAAGTGCACTTATGACCGCGAGAAGGGTTACCGCGCAGAGCGCATTCAAGCCATTATCGATGCGGGTGCCAAAAATGAAGTGCAAGTGCTCGACATCAGTAACTGGCTCTGTGGTGCTACAAAGTGCCCTGCCATTGTGGGCAACATTTTGGTGAACCGCGATGGTGATCACATCACGACGAAATATGCACAATGGCTACAGCCGCTGTTCGATGCAGCGGTGTCGCCATACGTGAACTATGTGCGCCAGCGCACCAGCGTTTCCTGAGCCACTGTTGCCACGTGTGTGCCGTCTTGGGCAAACACGTAGCCAAACGATAAACCTCGGCCGCCAACAAATGCATTGCATGACATTTCATACAAGTGCCACTGGTCTGCACGTAGTGGGCGATGAAACCAAATGGTGTGATCGAGGCTTGCACTAAAGGCTGTGCCTGCGTCGGCTGCGGCACGTGCATCGGGCGACGAACTAAACACCGCATCGGTGGGTAGGTCGTCTGATATGAAGGCGAGTGCACACTGATGCGCAAGCGGGTCGTCGCCGGTGGGTGTTGTGACACGCATCCAAGCGGCAACTCTTCCTACGCCATCGCGGTCGCCGGCAGGAACTTGTTCGGTCGGAATCCAGCGGCGGTCGAAAAACTCGCTCCACGTTGTTGACTCCAACTCTTCAGGTTGCGACAAGTGTTCCGGAAACTTTGTGGCACTGACCTCTGGAGCATCTTCAGCCTTTTGGAATGAGGCCTCTAGGTTCAAGATGGCACCAACAGCCTGGCGTGCCACCACTCGACGCGTCACGAAACTGCGGCCATTACGAATGCGGTCGACTTCGTAGCGCACGGTTTGCTTGTTGTCACCACGCTGGATGAAATAGGCGCGTAGCGAGTGCACCGAAAACTCGGGGTCAACGGTGTGAGCGGCTGCTCGCAACGCCTGAGCGACAATATGGCCCCCATACAAGCCACCCCAGGGGTACGCATGGCCAACGCCAATGTACGTATCGGGGCCGTGTGGCTCTAGCTCAACAAGTGCATGAAGATCCATGCACCTATCATGCCGTCATTTCTGAGCGAAATTCGTACCTTTACACCACGTCTACGTAACGCTTTGAGCGGATAAATACGGCGCCAAGCGAGAGGAACGTGATAGCGAGGAAAATGAGAGGAAGAGTAGAGAATGCCCCGGTAGCTGGCATCTCTTCCACTTGCAATGGAATCAATGGCTTCAAAGTGGACTGCGCCTTTTGGCCAGCGGCATCGGTTACCTGATAAATCACTCGTGTTTTCGGACGACCCTGCGCATTTTCACCCGCGGTGAATGTGACGACGCCAGTTTTTTTGTTCAGCTTGAAGGTGCCTTCTTTACCGAACTTCACAATTCCATCTTCATCGCAAGTTGCCGGGTCTGACTTCGGAACGATCAAACATGTACTTGCGGTAGTCCAACCAATTGTTGAACTTCCCAAACCTTTTTTCGCAGTCAACGACGTGAACTCCATCGATTCACCAGGCTTCAAACGAATTGTTTGTGACTTCGCTGTGGGTGTTGGAGGTGGTGTCACCGTGACTGAAATATTTGCTGTTGCAACTTGGCCCAACGCATCGCTTACAGAGTATTTAATGCTCGTTGCTTTTCCAAAGAATGTTGGTAGCGGAACAAAACTCACGGTGCCGTCGCTATTTACGGTGTACGTTCCTTCACCAGCGACGGTCAGAGTGGTACCCGAACACACCGCAACAGCGCTTGCGCCCACTGGGGAAGCAGCACATATTTTTACTGACGTTGCAACAAGAGTTGTTCCTGTACCAGCCGCATCATTCGCCATTGGTGTGAGTTTTTGAGCCTTATTCCACGGTCCACTCGATGTGTCATCAACAATTGTTGGTGCGGGAGGAATAACTGGTGTGAGAGTTGATGTCACGGTTTGTCCGAGCACGTCGGTCACTTTGTATGCAATTGCCTTTCGCTGTCCAACAGGTGCAGTTGCTATTGACTTGTAAGTGATAATTCCCGCATCTACGTCGACGGTGTAAACGCCTTCACCTTCAATCACAACTGGAGTGATTCCGCAAATATTTGTTGCTGGGTCAACAATGCACAAGCTAGAACGTACTAATTCGGCACTACCGCTCGTGAGTGCACCAGTTCCAAAAATCGGTTGGAAGGAAACGCTTGTGCCAGGCGCAACATTTTTTACATCAGGGGTAGCAACTGGTGGTGGTGGAGCCGCCACAGTGGGGGTGATGGTCGCATTTGCTAATTGGCCAGTGGAATCGGCAATTACATATTTCACTGGTGCTGCTTGACCAGCAAATGTTGGTAGCGGATCAAACGTCACTGTTCCATTTGCATTCACCGTGTACGTACCTTGGTTGGCAACGGTCAAAGAAGTGAGATTACAACTCGTGTTTACTGTTGCCGTTGTCGCGCACAGTTTCACCGACGTTGCAACGAGAGTTGCCGGGCTGTTCGCGCCGTCGTTAGTTGCCGGAGTGATTGTTTGATTGGTGTCGTAGGCACCGCTCGAGGTGTCATTGGTAGCGGTTGGTGGAGCGGGAATAATTGGTGTGAGCGTTGAAGTTGCGACCTGACCAAAAATATCTGTGACTTGGTATGTAATTGCTGTCTTTGTACCAGAGGTCGCATTCGCATTTGCGGTGTACGTCACAACGCCATTGATCAGCGTGAATGTACCTTCACCAGTAATTGCTACAACGCCATCGGGGTCACACGCAGCAGGTGAAGACCCAGGCGTAATGAGACATGTCACCGACGTATTCAAACCGGCAACAGAACTTGCCAAACCAGATGCTCCGGTAAGGGTGGTAAACGAAGCCGTGCCACCTGGTGCCACGCTCAATGTGTTGGGGTTCACTGTTGGTGGGCTCGGCAAACCGACAGTGACATTAATAAATGCTGCTGCGCGCTGAGTGGTGGAATCGGCTACAACATATTTCACCGAAGAAGCTGTTCCACTAAAGGTTGGCAACGGATTAAACGTGACTGTGCCGTTCGCATTCACCTTGTAGGTGCCTTCGCCACTTATGACGAGTTCAGTTAAGTTGCAGCTTGCATTTGCTGTGGAGATATTTGCGCAGAGCCTCACCGATGAGTTGTTTAATGTCGCACCCGCTCCAGCAGCATCGCCAGTTAACACATCAATTACTTGATCTGTGTCATAAGCACCCGTAGAAGTTTCGTTGTCTGCAGTTGGTGGCGGCGGAATAGTTGGTGTCAGCGTTGACGTTGATGTTTGACCAAAGATGTCGGTTACCTGATACTTCAACGACGCCTTGGTTCCTGGTGTTGCAGAAGGGTCAGCAACCAAAGTCACCACACCCGTAGTGGTGTTCAATGTATATGTACCTACACCGCTGACGATTATTACACCATCAGCGTCACATGCATCGGGTGAAGACCCTGGCGTAATGAGACATGTCACTGAAGCGTTCAACCCAGCTGGTGAACTTGCTAAACCAGAAGCTCCGGTAAGGGTGGTAAATGCAATGGTTCCGCCCGGAATAACCGACTTTGATTCGGGCAACGCTGTAGGTGCTCCTGGCGGGTTCACTATTGGCGAAATGTTTGCACCAGTCACTTGGCCAGTGGAGTCTGACACTACATATTTCACTGGTGACGCATTGCCCCTGAACGTAGGGAATGGGTCGAATGTGACAGTGCCATTCGCATTCACCGTGTAGACACCCTCGCCAGGTACTTCAAGAGAATTGAGGTTGCAACTTGCATTTGCTGTTGCCGTTGTTGCGCACAGTTTCACAGACGTAGCGACCAGAGTTGCTGGTGTTGTTGCCGCATCATTCGTGAGAATCTCAATGATTTGATTGGCGTCATAAGCACCTGTTGACGTGTCATTGGCAGCAGTTGGAGGTGCAGGAATGGTCGGTGTCAATGTTGAAGTAGCCGTTTGGCCAAAGGTGTCAGTTACCTGATACTTCAACGCTGTCTTTGTTCCTTGCGTCGCAGCAGAGTCAGCAACAAGTGTCACCACACCTGTGGTGGTGTTCAAAGTGTATGTACCTACACCGCTGACGATCACTACGCCATCAGCATCGCATGCGTCGGGCGAAGACCCCGGCGTAATAAGACAAGTCGCCGACGCATTCAAACCGACAATCGAACTTGCCAAACCAGATGCGCCAGTAATAGTGGTGAAAGCAACTGTCCCACCCGGAATAACAGCTTGAGCATTCGCAGTTGCAGTTGGTGGAGTAGGCATCGCAACAGTTGGTTGAATTGTTGCTTCAGCCCGCTGTGTAGTGGAGTCTGCAACAACATATTTCACGAGCGATGCTGTGCCAGTGAAGGATGGCAACGGATTGAACGTCACAGTGCCATTTGAGTTCACGCTGTACGTACCCTCGCCAGGCACTTCAAGAGAATTGAGGTTGCAACTTGCTTTCGCCGTCAAAATAGTGGCGCACAGTTTCACAGACGTAGCGACCAGAGTTGCTGGCGCAGTGGCCGCATCATTTGTGAGAATCACAATGATTTGATTGGTGTCATATGCATCACTCGACGTGTCGTTCCCAGCTGTTGGAGGCGCAGGAATGGTAGGTGTCAATGTTGATGTAGCCGTTTGGCCAAAGGTGTCGGTTACTTGATACTTCAACGCCGTCTTTGTTCCTTGCGTTGCAGCAGGGTCAGCAACAAGTGTCACCACACCTGTGGTGGTGTTCAATGTGTATGTCCCTACGCCGCTTACGATTACTACGCCATCGGCATCACATGCATCGGGTGAAGACCCAGGCGTAATGAGACACGTTGCCGACGCAGTTAACCCAACAACGGAACTCGCTAGACCCGATACACCGGTAATAGTGGTGAAGGCAACTGTTCCACCCGGAATCACAGCTTGCGCATTTGCAGTTGCAGTTGGTGGCGCAGGCATTGAAACAGTTGGTTGAATTGTTGCTTCAGCCCGCTGTGTAGTGGAGTCTGCAACAACATATTTCACGAGCGATGCTGTGCCGGTAAAGGATGGCAACGGATCAAACGTCACTGTTCCGTTTGAGTTCACGCTGTACGTGCCCTGCCCAGCCACTTCAAGGGTGTCGCGATCACAGCTTGCTTTCAGAGTCGCTGTTGTCGCACACAACTTCACAGAAGTTGCAACAAGCGTTGCACCAGCACCAGCAGCATCACCGGTCAACACATCAATGACCTGGTTTGTGTCATACGCGCCAGTAGAGGTTTCATTATCTGCCGTTGGTGGAGGCGGAATAGTAGGTGTCAATGTTGATGTTGCTTTTTGACCCGTGATATCGGTGACCTGGTAGGTAATAGCTGTTTTGGTTCCTGCTGTAGCTGCTGCATCGGCAACATAGGTCACCACACCTGTGGTGGTGTTCAACGTATATGTTCCTTGACCAGAAATTTCTACTACGCCATCGGCATCACAAGCAGCAGGATTCGACGCAGGTGTAATGAGGCAGGTCAACGATGCATTGAAACCTGCTGCAGCGGTAGCCAAACCACTTGTACCGGTAGTGGTGGTAAAGGTTGCAGTAGCGCCTGGCAAAACTGACTTCGATTCGGGGTTTGCAACAGGCGTTGCAGGCGCAGTAACTGTTGGCTGAATGGTGGCTTCTGCCAACTGTGTAGTGGAATCTGCAACAACGTATTTCACAAGTGACGCTGTGCCAGTAAAGGTTGGTAGCGGATCAAACGTCACAGTGCCGTTCGCATTTACTCTGTACGTGCCCTGCCCAGCCACTTCAAGTGTGTCGCGATCGCAGCTTGCTTTCAGAGTCGATGTTGTGGCACAGAGTTTCACCGACGTTGTATCCAGGGTCGCACCTGCACCGGCAGCATCACCAGTTAACACATCAATCACTTGATCTGTGTTGTATCCGCCAGTAGAAGTTTCGTTATCTGCTGTAGGTGCTGGTGGAACAGTGGGTGTCAACGTTGATGTTGCTTTTTGACCCGTCACGTCTGTGACTTGGTAAGTGATAGCTGTTTTAGGGCCAGCAGTAGCGTCTGGCTCAGCCTCATAGGTCACCACACCTGTTGTGGTGTTCAATGTGTAGGTTCCTTGACCAGTAATTTGAACAACACCATCGGCATCACAAGTAGCAGGTGAAGATGCGGGAATGATGAGACATGTCGCAGAAGTGTTGAAACCCGCAGCAGCAGTAGCCAAACCACTCGTACCAGTAGTGGTGGTAAAGGTTGCAGTGGCACCCGGAATCACAGACCTTGTATCTGGAGAGGCAACAGGAGCGGTTGGTGCCGTCACGCTTGCAGCAATGGTTGCTGTGGTGAGTTGACCGTTCGTGTCCAATATTGTGTATTTAATTGGTGTTGCTGTTCCCTTGAAGCTTGGGTAAGGGTCAAACGTGACCGTGCCATCGGGGTTCGAACTATAAATTCCCTCATTGGGAATGTCGAGGGTTGAACCGAGACATGCGCTGTCTGGTGTTCCCACTGCGCACAGTTTGATACTCGCTTCATCGAGAGGATACAAACTTCCGGCGATGTCATTGCCCGTAATGTCAATGACCTGATTTGTATCGTATGGCCCCGACGAAGTGTCGTTAAATGCCACTGGTGTGGTGCTTGAGACCGTTGGCGTATAGGTACTGTTTCCGATATTTCCATTGCCGTCGGCGACTTGATAGCCAAGTGGCGCTGGCGTACCGGTGTATCCAGTTGCAGGCGTAAAAGTAATAACACCCAAATTACTTACGGAGTACGTACCCACGTTTGCCACGGTGATGGTAGAACCGGGCGCAACAGTGCAATTAGGTGCCACTTGCGAAGTGCTGGGGTCACACAGACGAATAGTCGATGGCACTAACGCTGAAGTAGCGCCCGCAGCACTCAGCGGAGTGGTGTCGTTGGTGAGAAGGTTTTTTGTTTGAGCTGTGTTTAATGGTCCACTAGAGGTGTCGGGAAATGCTGTTGGATTCGGCGTGCTGTGGCACATTGCTCCGTCTTGAATTCTGCCATCCCCTGTACCCATGAGAACCCATTCTGAAGCTGACGTAACAGTCTGTGGATTTGAGAGACGCCAGAATTTGTGCGTGGTGCTGAAAGGGGTTCGGACAATAATCAGTTCCCCAAATCCGTTGATAAAGATTCCTTCACCAGCGTTGGTTCCTGTATCTGGCAGGACCGTCTTTGTTGTCACGGTCCAGTCGCTCTTACGTATCGTGAATAACTTCGAGTTCGATCCATCCCAACCAATTGAATAGAAGAACCCGTTGTAGTAAGCCATGTCATCAGCGGGGAATGCAGCGTTAGCAGTAATCACAGTGGCGACTCTTGTTGACACATTGATTGAATAGATAGTGGCGGTGTTGAGATATGAATGGACAACTAAGTTTCCTGAATCGTCGAAATCACCTCCTTTAATACCGGTCATATTTGCCGCGGTTACACCGCTAATGGAACCAAGATCCGTAACGACGCCCGAACTATTGATGCGCACCAAGTTGCCTGCGGTTCGACCATTGGACGCTGACGTTGCAATTCCGTACATGAAGCCGTCTTGATTATTGAAACCTATTGCATCAATTCCACTCAATGTCTTGGGGCCGATTTCATACGAGATGATTCGTGAATCTCGTGGATCCATTCGATACAACTGGTCATTCATTATGTGATACATGTTCGCGTCACACGTAAACTTTCCAGAGACTGTGTCATCGGTAACAACTTTTGTAGCCAATGTGTCTTTCACTAATCCTGTTGTCGTCACATTGCTGGCGTTATTTGTGTAATCCCCTGCAACATCGGCACGAACAGCGATGCTGTACTCACATGATGCAACTCCAGCCGTTATGGATGCGTTCGTAACTGTGACGACCCCTGTTGTCGCGGTCATTGATGCTGGGTCTCGCGTCACGTTTCCACCACCAGCAGAACACGTGGTCATCATGTTTGAATTTGTGTCAACAACCAGGCCTGTTGGCAAGGTATCGACGAAACCAAGACCAGTCTTTGCGGGATTACCAGGACTGTTTGTCAGTGTGAATATAAGAGTGGAAATTTGTCCTTTGGCAACAGTTGTGGGGAAGAACTTTTTCGTGAGTGTTGGCATGACTGCATACACAGCATTAACAACGCCTGAGGTAGCAGTAGTAATTGTGCTAACAGGTGACAGCAACGACGTGACTGCAGTGGTCGTTTCCGTTGTTGTTCCTGAACCGCCCGTCGTCACTGTCGCACTGATGACTGCTGCTGTTGATACGTCGCGAAAACTCACCTTGTATGCACCTGGTGCAAGATTCGTGAATGAATAGTTTCCTGAAGCATCGGTTGTGGCAGTAATGGGTTGGCCTCGCAATGCCGTGACTCCATAATCGCTCGGATAATTCAACGTGGTTCCTGCTGAGTCGGTCAGTGTGACCGTGGCACCTGCAATGGCGTTTGGAGTTGCGGCATTATCGCGGGCAGTACCCGACAAACTGCTCGTACACAAAGACGGTGTCATTGCGCCAACGGAAACGTTTGCTGTTGCTTGGGTAAGTGGCGTGACTGTTGCGCCCGCAGTGGCACTGCCATCGGCGGTTACTGCAGCAGTAGTTGCAGCAAATTGACCCGCAGTGAATGTTGTCCCCGTAGGGCAAAGTGGCGCTGTGGGGCGAAGACATAGTTGAGGTGCACCGCCAACAGCTGTAATGCGAGCAGACACATCACCATTGGTGGTTCGTCCACTGAAGGTAACGGTAAATGTTGGGTTCTGCCCGGTACTGGTAATAGGCAGCGTGGATAAATCGACCGTGTTGTTTCCTGGAATGGTGATGTTTGTCCATCCACTGATTGAAGTTCCTGAACTGTTTTTCACCGTCAAAGTTGCAGAAGAAAAAGTGCTTGTTGTGTTCAATACAAATGACAGCCATCCTTGAATAGCGTCAACCGAGGAACACGCCATGCGCGGCACCACGACACCAGCATCAAATACTGCTGTAGGTGCGGGAACAGCGCAGTTACCCATAGCGGCGGAGTACGTGTCGTACGTTTGAATAATTCCGTCATGTGAGTTCGACCAAAGACAGTTTGGGTTGTACGGGTCGAGAACTATTTGATAGTTCGTGTCTGCAATGCCACTAGATGTCCAGTTGCGACACCATGAGTCACTGCCAAAGTCCCAGCAGTAGATCTTTCCTGTTCCGGGGTTCCACCCTGCATCACCCCAGTACAGTCGAGTTTGGTAGTTGTAGAGAATGCCACCGTATGCGTCAAACGTGCTTCGGTATGTTGCATCAATACTCGTCTTAAAAGTTGACGTAAGTGTGCTCGTGATATCGGTTCCTGCGCTGTCAAAACATGTGGGTGCATCTCCTCGATCTAAGGCAATAAAACACACACCAGCCACTCCACCAATCGGTGTCGGAAGTTGAAAAATACGAGTTGCTATGTTGCTGACAGTTCTTGGATTCGTCCACCCCGTACACGCACTACCTGTGGCCGCTTCAATACACACTGCCCGGGAGTTCCGCCCGCCGTTTCCATAAATGCGTCCGCCCCACTCAAGTACGAGTGGTCTCCAGCGGTTGAGATTGCTCGATACATCGGTCAACGTGGCTCCAAAATCAATGAGACCCCCGCTCGAGCAGGGGGCACCTGCGCCACCATTTGCACGAATGTCGACACACATTAAGTCGCCAGTTGAAACATGCCAAGAGAACAACCTGCCATTTGAAATAGCGAGTCCACCGGTGCACGTATATAGCGCCGTGTTGCCACTGATATTCATGCAAGTACTGCCAACAATGTTTCCGGCAGCTCCGGCGGAAACAAAAGCGCTTGCAGCAGACCCACCACACCATTTGTTTGCCAACGTGATGTCGTCTACTCGAATGCACGCAAAACCAACTTGATTCACTCCCCCTGCTGTGTAAACGGTGGGAAACCAAATTTCCTTTTCAATAGGGTCATACACACCCGTTGATTGCTCATTTGTATGAAAGGTGAATGAACCTGATGTCAACAGATAGGGCCAAGTTCCATTGCACCGCACTCCACTACGGAGGTAGCAGTCCATGCTTTGGTTTGATCCTCCACCGTTGTGATGCCAAACGTTGTAGAGACGTCCCCCATCGTCAAAGAACACATCCCAACCGTCTCCCGATGATCCTGATGTAGTGGGGAATTGACCTGTTGTGGGTTGACCCGCGTTGGCATCGGTTGATGCAATTTGTCGACCATTACTATCGGCACCTTGGCTGATGAGTTGGCCTCTTGCTTTTACCTTGCGCACGGCATTCCAGCCGCTCACTGTTGTAGGAGCTGTTGTTGACCACGTGGTGCCGTCGGTTGAATATGAAATCGTCCAGCCTGCAGGCGCAATAATGTCGGTGGTTGCCGTCAGTTTCAACGTTGCACTGATGTCTTGAACTATTTCTTGTTCAGTAGTGCCCGCTACTGCAACTGGTGCGGTTGCAGTGAGGTCCACCTTGTTACCTGGTGTTACCGAAGTTGCAACGGTTGCAGAGTCGGGGGTGTAATCAACTTCAAGTGACATCCCTGTGGTTGCACTGACCGGAGGAACTTCGAGGTTGGTAGCAAAAATGCCAAACACCAAAATCATGACGATGCAGAGTCGACTTTTGCGACGAAGAGACCCAAGAGTATGAACGCATATATTTGCTGTATGCGATAATAAAGTGGCCACCACTAAAAACTATATGTGTTTGCCTATTTTTACTCAGGGATACTGAGTGATATTCATTTACTGCACGCGCAGAACCATCAATACTGCTTCTGTCAGATGGCTTTCCACTTCATATTCCCCAGCTTTGTCGGCCGTGAACGTAAAGGTCTTGGTGTCACCCTTTTTGGTCATGTCGCCGCCAAGGTCATAGCCATGAACGTGGAATTCGTCGTCAGCGTCGGGGTTGGTGAAGTTCAATGTGACCTGGGAACCTAAAGCGACCGCTTCCACGCGATCTTGCCCTGAATTTTCGCCTACAACTACATCGATAGTGACATTTCCATCACCAATGGTGCTTTCCGTTGAAGCCACTGTGGTCGAGACAGCGATGGTGTCGGACGTACTGCTGTCGCTCGAACATGCCACCAGGCCAATCACGGGGGTGATCGCCAGAAGCACTTGCCAGATCTTTTTAGTTTCCATACTTCTCCGTCGCTTGTGGGGGTGGGAAAGTTCCTGCTTCATTCGAAGCATTCATGAGTGTTTGAAGATCGAGCCTGGCGCGTGCCACCCGGGAGCGCACGGTGCCAATGGGGCACTCACACATTTCAGCCACCTCTTCATAGGAAAGCCCTACTAATTGGGTCAGCACAAAGGCGTCGCGCCTGTCTATATCTATATGGGCAATGAGATCCCGGAGGTCAAGGGAAGAATCTTCGGCGCTCACCAGAACTGGGCGAGTGCCTTCATAATCTTTTTGCAGTTTGCGGCGGCGTTGGCGGCGACGAATTTCATCGAGGCAGGTGTGCCGGGCAATGCCAAGGGTCCAGGCGCGCACGTTGTGTTCGGCGGTCACTCGGTGCAAGGAGCCAATCATCTTGATGAGAGCGTCTTGAGCTAAGTCGTCTGCCGATTGGGCATCGACCATGTACTTACACAACCGCCACACATCGCCTTGTACCAAACGCATCAGGCCTTCAAGCGCTACACGATCTCCGTCGCGCGCTTTGAGTGCCGTACTGGTGAGGAGGTCCACATCTTTAATTTACTGAGTGCACTGTGCAAAGAAAGAGTTTCCCGTCAGGAACTTTGACACAGTGGTGAGCGACACTATTGCATGACGCACAAAGCCGACTGCTCTCCATTTCAGATCCTCATCTCTGCCCAACTTGATGGTGAAACATCACGTGCGGAAGATGCCGCCTTGCAAACGCATACACAAGAGTGCGCTGATTGTATGGCTTTCCTCACACAGTTATCGGTGCAACATCGTCGCCTGCGTGTACACACAGTAGAAACAACGCCCGACATGGCAATGGCTGTACTCGCAAAGGCACACCCACCGAGGTTGGGCCGCCGCGGATGGATTCGTCAGGCACTCGTTACCGTTGGCGTTACTGAACTCGTGCTCTCGTTACCTGCGCTTCTCTTTGGTGAAGATGCCAACGCACCTGTGCACATAGCTCGTCATGTTGGGTCTTTGGGAGTCGCACTCGGCATTGCACTTGTGTACGCAGCGTGGCGCCCCACGCGCGCATACGGCATGATGCCCTTCGTTGCCGCTCTGGGGCTCTGCATTGTGGTGTCGTCGGTGCTTGATATTGCCACAGGGCGTGCAGCGGTGCTTTCAGAGTCAACGCATCTCGTTGAATTAGGGGGCATGTTCCTCGTATGGCTTCTTGCAGGAAGCCCGCGACCACGGATTCCGTTTTTATTTTTCTCATCTGCAACACACCGTGTGAAACCCTGACCAAGGTCGTAGTTTCATCGCGTGCAAACTCCTTACGTCATCATTGACCTCGACATTGTTGAGACAAAATTTCGCGAGCTTTCCGAAGCCCTTCACTCCACCGAGTTGTGTTACGCGGTCAAAGCAAACCCAGGTAAACCCGTTATCGAGCGATTAGCCGCGCTTGGCGCCAGCTTCGATGTAGCCAGCGTTCCTGAAATTGATTTGGTGTTGTCGTGCGGAGTTGAACCTGCTCGTATTTCCTTTGGAAACACCATTAAAAAGCAACGCGACATTGCTTACGCAGCACAGCAGGGGATCACTCGCTTCACGGTCGACACCATGAGTGAACTACACAAAGTGCTTGCTGAGGTTCCACAAGCAGAAGTGTGTGTGCGCTTGTTTCACGACTGCGAAGGTGCCGACTGGCCGCTTTCGAAAAAATTCGGTTGTGGCTTCGCAGATGCAAAAAAGATTCTTATTGCTGCAGGTAACGCTGGTTGCACGACCGGCATTTCCTTTCACGTGGGCTCGCAACAACGCAACCTCGATGCGTGGCTTGCACCATTACAACTGTGCCAGCAACTCATTACTGAGGTGGCGCAAGAAACTGTTGCACCAGAGTTTGTGAACCTTGGTGGTGGCTACCCCGGCAGTTATCTCGACGACACTCCACACATTTCTGTATACGGCGATGCAATTCGCAAAAGTTTGTACGACGTGTTTGGCAGTAACACACCACGCCTCATGGCAGAACCTGGTCGTTACCTTGTTGCCGACGCAGGAACGTTGCATACCGAAGTAGTGCTTGTGAGCGATCGCGATATTGACGCACGTCGCTGGGTTTACGTTGACTGTGGAGTGTTTGGAGGCCTTGCCGAAACTCTTGGTGAGAGTATTCGTTACCGCCTACACACCGAGCACGACGCCGATGCGCCGTCGTCACAAATTGTTTTGGCGGGCCCAACGTGTGACTCAGCCGACATCATTTACGACAAAGCCGGATACTTCTTGCCCGATGCATTACAAGTAGGCGAAGTGATTCGCATTGCGTCAACTGGTGCGTACACCACGAGTTACTCGGCCATTGGCTTCAATGGTTTTGCGCCACTTGCACAGGGCTACATCAACATTGTTGCAATGAGAGAACCTGCTGCTTAGTTGTTGTTAGCTGCCGAACTCAAAACCTAAGTCGGGTGCCACCAGCATCGGTTCATAACGAATACCCGCGTCGGCGGCCATGGCTGCGCAGGTTCCTCCGCGGTCAACAATGACAGTGATGAGAACGACTTCAGCACCAAAGTCGCGTACGGCATCGACTGCTTCAAAGAGTGATGTTCCGCGAGTAACCGTGTCTTCGGTAATAATCACTTTGTCGCCAGGTTGCAGTGCGCCCGCAATACGACCTGTCACACCATGGTCTTTAGATTCTTTTCGTACGCTAAAACTACGAAGGTTGATGGAACGTGTAGCAGCAACAGCCGCAACGCCGTACGCAACAGGGTCGGCGCCCATGGTGAGACCACCAATCGCTGTTGCTTCAGCGGGGAAAAACGACAATGCCACATTGGTGACGAGCACAATGCCATCGGGACGACATGCGGTTTGCTTGGTATCGAGGAACCACGAACTTTTGCGGCCCGACTTTAAGGTGAAGTCACCACGCTTGACGGCGTGAGCCATGACATGTTCGCGCAAAGCGTGGCGAGCAGGGTCGAGTGGAGGAAGCGAAGTATTTTCAGAATTTACGGGCACATTCATGCCACTACCGTACAGACCCGATATCTTTTGTAACGTGAATGCAACAAAAGGAACGCCTGCCAAAAAGGCCACTGCCAAAAAAGTCGCCACGAAGTCGGCGAAAAAGGCAATGAGCACGAAGCACAAAGACGCTTTGGCCCAGGGTCGCACCGAGGGTCGCATCATTCGGATGTACCTCGAAATCGTTGAGGCCAATAAGCCCAAGCGTGGTCGCAAGCGCACCGCTGACTCCATTACCAAGCGCCTTGCTGCTATTCAAAAAGAACTCACCACTGCCGACGCCATTGTGAAATTGCGTCTCACTCAAGAACGCATGAACCTCACTGCCGAGTTGGCCACCAAGCAACTGGGCTCAGATTTTGCAAAATTAGAAAATCAGTTCGTCAAAATTGCTGCTGTCTATTCGCAACGTAATGGCATCACTTATTCGGCTTGGCAAGAAATGGGTGTTCAACCCAACGTGCTAAAGCGTGCGGGCATTAACCGCGAAGAGTTATAAAGCGTCGATTGTTTTGCTGGCGTGTTCCAGAACGCGCGACTCATCGAAAATAAATCGCAATTGCTCGTGTGTGAGGTTCACATCGAGGCTCTCTACAAGAACATCGCGTAAATGTGTTTTCGTGTCGAGGGCTTTGCGCGAGAGTTGTTGCACAATGCGATACGCATCATCTCGACTCATGCCATTTTCAACGAGTGCAAGAAGTGCCGACTGCGAATACACCACACCCTGCAATAAATCGAGGTTGTAGCGCATTTGCTGTGTGTCGACTTCAAGGTTGGTAAGGAGCGAAGTAAGGCGACGCACCATGTAGTACGCGAGCATTGAAGAGTCGGGCAGCACAATACGTTCTGCAGAAGAGTGCGAAATATCACGCTCATGCCACAGCGGTACATCTTGCAGTGCAACTTGTAGGTTGCCACGAAGTACGCGCGACAAGCCACTGAGTGTTTCAGCAGAAATCGGGTTGCGCTTGTGTGGCATTGCGCTACTGCCTTTTTGGCCCTTAGAAAAACCTTCGCGCACTTCGTTTACTTCAGTGCGCTGCAAATGACGCAACTCCACAGCAATACTTTCAATGGTGGTACCAAGCGATGCACATGCCCACATGTATTCGGCATGGCGGTCGCGGGCAACCACTTGTGTGGCAGGTGTTGGAGTGAGGTTGAGCGCATTTCCTACGTACTCTTCCACCGACGGGTCGATGTTGGAATATGTACCCACGGCTCCCGACATTTTGCACACGGCAATGCCCTCGAGTGCGTTACGCAAACGCTCTTCATCGCGACGCAACTGCAAGGTCCACAAGGCGACTTTCACACCAAAGGTGGTGGGCTCGGCGTGAATACCATGTGTGCGGCCAATAGTGAGTGTGTCGCGATGCTCATGCGCC
>Ga0208810_1000155_pt1 | contig 18539 bp, 7 predicted proteins | sample Colrivmet1560A02_FD_187679 | JGI IMG/M metagenome (GOLD analysis project Ga0208810, IMG submission 187679) | Estuarine microbial communities from the Columbia River estuary - metaG 1560A-02 (SPAdes) (version 2) | ecosystem: Environmental > Aquatic > Marine > Intertidal zone > Estuary | place... | reverse complement strand
AATTGCCTTTTCATTTTTCAAAGTAGAAATAGAATTACATTGCTTCAAGAACAAAAGTATGACAATTGCCCCAGCAATAAAGCTAATGGTACTCCTTGTCATTTTTATATTTTTTAAGTATTCTAACATTTTTATCATTTTTTATTTAATTAATCAGAGAATCCTAGAAGGATCCTCCGGTTTCTCCTTCAGAGTATGGACAGTCTCCATTTCCAGATCCGTCATCATAATCTATATTAATTTGTACGCATGACGAAGCAAGACGACTTAGGACTCCATCCGACAAGGTATATTCAAACATTTTAGTACATGTGCCATATGAAAGATAGCCGCTTTCGTATCCATTATCTGTAAAATCTACCGCCGTGTAATTAGTATTTAAAGACGAATAATTGTCTGCTACAACGTAACATGAGTCATATGTTTCCATGTTAATCGGACCTGCAATCGAGGACCATATATTATTTGCCGGATACCCTAATGGTGTTTCATAATATGTACAACAAGAATAATAAGTAGGAAGCTGCTGATTTCCAACTGGAAAGTCTCCAATCTGTCCATATTGGAATAACGCATTTGAATTCATAGAATACCAACTACCAGGAGCAATACTCACACCAGTCAGATTTAGCGTTCCAAATCCGGAACCGGTCCAGTATCGGTAGTACCATACGTTAGAAATTTGTTGTGCATACCATCCGGGTGTAGCAGAACTATTTAGTGCAGACGTTCCATACAGCTGACTCGCTTGTGATAAATCATTATTACCGTTTACGTATACTGTTTGATTACTCCACGACGATGCGGTGTTACCAGCGAAACCAACAGTAGATCTTTTTAAATTTGTTAATGCAGTCGCAGTCTGTGTCTGCGTAGCATGTCCTAATATTATTATATCGCTAGCACCACCATTAGTTGATGGGAAGCTACTATCAGAAAGAATTAAAGTTATTGTACCGTTTTGATTAAGAGTACTTGATACTTGAGTAACAGACGCATCAGGTGATCCTGATCCGTGTATTGAACCCGCGGTGTATAGAGATATATCGGAACCCGCTGTAAAGGCATATCCTGAGCTTGGCGTAAAAGTTATCGATATCGTAACCGTAGTTCCTGCAGTTCCCGAAGTGGTATATGTGTCTAATGGAGATGAAGTATACTTTAAACTACTAGAACCGCCTGCTGTTGTACTAGAGTTAAAATATTTAGATAAACGATAACTATGTGTATTTGAGCCAGATCCACCGTTTTGCCAGTACCAACCACCTTCTCCAATGTATACAATATAAACTAGTTTAGTTAAATCATATACTGGAGTACCAGATGCGTTAGTGTGTATTGTTACAGCGTCAGTGGTTATAGTGTCAGTTATTGCATAAGTACTTGTGCCTGTATAATCCGCGTTCATAAGAACATTAGCTCCTCCGACTATTGCAAGATTAGCAGTAATTCCTTGCGCTCCAAATTGTCCGCCGACTGTAGTATCTGCACCATTATCTTCAATCTCATAATCAAATGAGCATAAATTAGGAACGGTTTTAGAATTACCAGTTCCACTCAACCATGTTTGTCCATTACATAAGTACCATCCACTGTATGCTCCATAACCGGCACCATGTCTAATTCTTAATTTCTCACCAGCAGTTAAGGTACTAGATATCGCATCTTTATAGAATAGTGTATTATCGTCAAATATTGAAGTTAATATAGGAACTATAGTACCTACTGGAACTACTCCTCCAATTTCGCTAACAGCTTTCCATGCAACGGTTCCTAAGGTATCTGTTGATGTTAATACTTTACCAGCTCCTGGATTTCCAGAATTAATCCTAACGGTATTATTAAAAGTAGCTGCGTTTTTAAAATCGGCAGGTACGAATACATTAAATCCTGTTGAACCGAGTGTTAAAAAATTATTAGTACCATCAGAAAATTCAAAATCATCAGAGTATAACTTCCAATTAGTTAAGTTTCCAGTCGTGATATCGGTATTATAGAATCCCATTTGAAAATTTGAGACTCCTGAAATATTAGTAAGTGAGTAAATTATTTTATTACCATCTGATGCGGTTACTCCATCATCGGTCAACTCTAAGTTATACGTATATGCGCCGGACTTTCTATTAAGTAATACCGCCGCCTCATCAAAAACAGAATTGTATAATGGATCCAATTTATCAACACCGTACATTACACTCGGTGGATTTGTTGGCGTACCGTGTTTAGGTACTAATGTATTGTTAGATGGTCCAGTGTTTGTTTTCCATAGCTCTGCTGCCGCCGATCCTTGAAGACCTTGTACCCCAGTTGGTCCGGAGTTTCCTTGAGAACCTTGTGCTCCAGTTAAACCGGTTAGTCCTTGTGACCCAGTTGCTCCTTGGTAACCTTTAGGTCCACCTCCGTTATTTACAATTTGATCGAAATTATAATTAACAACATCTAACTTTTCGTTGTCAGTTTGAGTGTTTAGTACTGGTTTTAAATTTAGTGACATCTATAAAAAGATTTTTTTATCATTATATTTATCTATATTATTTTTGATGACTTCCCATATAGCGGATTAGTTTCTCTGAAAAAAGATTCAGGCGTGCTTTTTATAAAATCTAGAACACTATAATACTGCATCTGATTTTCTAAAATAAAATAATTTTCTAGTTTATGTTTCTGATTTTGTCTAAACCCGGGATCGTTAAATCCGGGCCATACTCCATCTTTGATTAAAATTAGGTCTTTATTTAAAAATACAGTTCTTTCTTCTATTGGTGAAGTTTGATTAATCAATGTTTCACCATTTACAATCTTGATAATATTAGTAGTTTTTACTCTTTTATGTGTAAATTGATTATAATTACCTGATATGTAATCAACTTTAGAAATATTATCTAATTTACGATCCGCCCAGCATACATCAGGCAAGACCCTGTTTCTATTAATACCGTAATGGTATATTAAGTTCATGTCTTTTTCTAAATCAACTGGAATATCCTGAGATCCATCTGTATTCCACAAATGAATGTCTACATCCCAAGTATTTATAATATCTATTAGAACTTTACCTATTATGACAAGATTATATTTCTTAAAAATATCAGTATTTTCTTGTAAATCTATTAGAAACCGTTTTATTGAATGGTAGTCAGGTTTCCTCCACATTATATCAGTTTCAAACTTTCCGCGCTTGTAGTAAAAAGAAGTTTCCATTTATTATTGAACGTTTTGTTCTTCTCTCCCCTTGTTGTGTGTTAGTATACCATTTGCAATATATAGATCGTTCTCTTCAACATCAAGTTCATAAACTATAAATTGTCCAGACATCTCAATAATATTATTAATTATAATTTCTTTTCCATTTTCGTCAATTAATGAATCACCAGCCTCTAAATTAATCGTTTTGCCAACTTTCCAAATTCCAGCGTGCTTAAATAAATGGTTATGATCCCATGAAGTAAATAATTTACCGTCATTGATCGAATAAACCTTTGATACAGTTTTAGATCTATTCGAAACAACCCTAACATTATCATTAGTTAAAACAATAGAATTTGTCGACCATGCTGATAAATCGTCTAGACCATCTTTAATAGATGGCATATCGTTAACCGATTTACTGTAAAGAATGTCATTAACCGAAACATCTTGAACTAATTTAATAGTTCCGTCTGCCATTTTGATTTTAGTTCCAAAGAGTACACATCCTGTGCCGCCGCCTCCTGAAGGTGGTGATGATGGAGAAGTCGAACAAGACGATGCAGTTCCCAAAGCACCAGTAAACGAACTAGTACATTTTCTACTAACTATACTATTGCTATAGTAATATGAAGAATTTGCATAATTAATAACTCCAGTTCCATCATCAACGTATGCAATATATAGATTTGTTATTCCGCTACTTCCAGAAAAAGTTTTAGAAACCGCTTGTGAAACTTCATAATATGGTTCTATGGCATAATCTCCATTACATGCTCCCGATGCCGTTGTACCATAACTTAATTGTCCCGTTGCGCCTAGATAATTTACATAATCTTGAGTAAATATAGCACCTTCAAATGCTGTGCCATTCCAGTATCTTCTAGATCCTGCGTCTCTATACCAGCCCGCTGTTGCAAGACTAGTTCCAGAAGCGTTAGTATATAATGAAGTAGCAGCGGATAGAGCGGTCGAGTTAATATAATAAGTACTCTTAGTTCTTGTTGAAAACGTTCCATTAAGACTACTAGAAGTTGCCGAAGCATTGTACGCTAATTGAATACTAGTGTATGATGGACACGCATCTCTAGATGAGAATGCACGTGTTGAATAATTCCAATATCTAACAATTCCGTTACTATGATAATATCCAGAAGGAGCGTAATCTGTACCAGCAGAATTGTATAACTTATTTCCGTTTGTTGTCCATGTTCCAGCATCATTCCATGCTGTTGAAAAATTAGCTTTATATGACGCCGTAGATGCTGAACATGCTGCAGCAATTGTCGCAGCATTATATGATAAACTTACGGTGTTTAATGTAGTAGTAGTATTAGTAAGAGGAGAGTACCATCTAAAACCATCTTGACCTAAATAGCAAAGATATATTAGACCTGCTGTACCATCTTCATAATTGTATGTGTCGGTTCCAGAACCTTCATATATTTCTTCTAGAGGTTCTCCAGTATCGATATAAGATTCTAATACCTTTGTTTGTCCCTGCGTACCATTATTAAATAAATAACTTCCATGTGAACTTCCTTCTATTGCATTAAATTTAATTACGGCGCTACCTTGAATCGGCTTGTTAGTAATAGTTTGATTTATATTACCGACCGCAACAACAGTTCCTACAAAGGCTGATAAATAAAAAGAACCATCCATCACATCGTAATCTACATTGTAGTCAAATCCACACAGATTAGGCAGCTTATATTCAACTGCTCCTTTTTTCCAACTTTTACCATTACACAAATACCATCCTTCAAATTTCGTACCTGGTTTTCCAGCACCATATTTAAATTCAATAACTGGCTCTGTAGGACCATTCGTATCCCAGCCTGATACAGCTCTCTTATCCGCTGCCGATATATATGCTCCAGCCTCTTCTAAATAAAAGAAAGAGTCAATGAATTCGTCTTGTGTTATAATAATAGACCCAACTGGAAAACCTCCAATTACATCGTATGCATTACCCCATAATACAGTTCCATTAGGGGCTGGTGAATTAGTATATGCTACCTTTCCAGCTCCTGGATTACTATAAGTATTAGGTCCAAATTTATGATTGACTGGTGTTCCGGATTGTGTTGTCGCTCTAAATACAGCAGTATTGCTAAATGTAGAAACCACAACAGGATCTAAATCAAATTTAGTTGCAGCAAGTTTTAAATATTCTTTAAGATTACCGCTTGCGGTTGGAGAAAATACTCCTGCATCATTTGTAAACAGAGGAGTTTGAAAGATAAAATTATTTGAAAGATACTTAGTTTTACCACCAGTATTATAAAAACCTGTTTGTAATGTGCTGTGTGTTGTAGCGACATCAACACCTAAATTCCAAAAATAAACCTTTCTAGCACTTATGTCAACAACACTACCATCGATATCACTACTTGTAAAAACAGCATTCCATGTATTAATATTTGGTGTATTCCATCTATTAATACTACCAGTTGTTGCGCTGTGCGAGGTTACCGATGAATACCCTGCTGAATTTTTGTCAAATCCTACTTTTACATCGTAAGGATCGTCTTTTATCTGCTTGATTAATAAAGTGGCGTTAGTATTTCCGGCTACATAATTTTCAATCCAGTCAGTATCTCCGGTAAAACCTTGGTTACCTATGTTTCCTTGAGGACCTTGTCTTCCGTTTGCTCCAGTTGCTCCGTTTGCTCCAATCGGTCCAGATTTTCCTAGCCAGCCTTGTGGTCCTAACGGTCCACCTCCAGCCTCTTCGATTCTGTCAAAATTCCAATTTAGCTTTTCAACTTTTTTAGTTGACCACCAGGTTGAAATGTAATTAGGATCTAGATCCGACTTATATAATTCTTTAATATCTAAAGACATCTTATGCTATTATTTTAATTGCCGGTATAAATTGGTATTTATATCCTGGTTTTTTGTTATATATTAATCTGAAACCTAAGCGATCTTCAGCGAATGTTGTAAAACTATAACTAGATTGTTTAGAGTACGTTACCTGGTCAATACTAGTTACATCTTGAACAGATAGGAATGATGTTGTAATATCTTTACCCTCTTTCGCATACAACTCCACAGTGTCTATAATGAATCGAGGAACAATGTTAGAATCTACGTATTTAACTAAATCATCATCGATAGTTGTAATATCTCCATACGATTTAGATGGTACAATATATTTATTGAATTTATTATTGATGCCATTTTCGATAAGCTCATCTAATAGAGCATATCTTAAATACACGTCAATATAAACTTTAGAATCATCTTCAAACCAAAATATTGAATTATCCTTTGATGCCTTTATACTAGAATTATTTAACTCGTCCAAACTTGTTGTTTGAATTGCATTAAATCTAGAAAGAGTATAAATGTCATCGACCTTCATAACCGTCGAAGCTAAGAACGAACTTTTTTCTATAGGACTTATTGTACCAAACGCGGTCTCATATTTATTATTCGGTAAAGACTTGATAAAATAATCATCTTCATACTTTGATTTAAGAATATTCATATCTTTTTTACCAATTGCAATTTCTCCAATTTTAGGATATAGAGGCAACTTATCAGACGAAACTGATAATTTTAGTACGGCTTCAGATGCTTCTGGATTAACTTTATGATAATGATAATTTTTAATTAAAGCATAAGTATCTTCAGTTGAATTCTGATAATATGATCCGAAAACTATTCCAGTATTATTGTATAAATTGTACAATATACTACTCTTGTTTTTAATCGGAGCTCCACCGCCATCTAGCGTATAGTAAATATTCGCAGGATTAATTTCTTCAAAGTAAAGAACATCTTTGAATTTTGGTGAATAATCACCATTCATTCTTTTTAAAATTGTAAAGTACTGATCTTCTCTTTGTATAATATTTTTACCAACCTCGTCAGCAGTTACTTTATAAGATTTTGGTTTATCGTTATCAACTGTAGTCGCAAGTGAAGATAACTTAATTATTTCGACACCGTCTTCTATATTTAGGACAAATTGATTAGTTAAAGCCGTACCGTCTTCTTTGACGGTAATATAATCAACTTGAGAAGGGTCTGTGTTTATTAAATCTGTAAATCTTTTTGCATTTAAAGATTCAAAAATTTCAGTAAATGCACCATCACCACCTTCATAGTACGTGAATTTTAAAGATTTTTGTAATACGTCAGAAATTCCTACAACTGTATTCCATTGTTGTCCAGCTTCTAAATTTGGGTTTAAGCCATCCCATTCTCTAGGATAGCCTTGTACTATTATCGAATCATCACCGACTACTCTAACAACCTTAAGAACTCTTTTAGTTGCGCCAATACTAAATATCAGATATGAATATTGTCCGTTTACTACGTTAATTTGACTTTTAAATTTAGGGGTTGCACCATCGGTACCAGTTATACCTTTTAATATAGTATACCCGCTTCCAGCTCCTTCAAAGTTATTCCAACTAGCGTCATTAAACTCTAAAGCTCCATCTACACTTGTGTTAATCGCAATATCCGGAGAACTACTTAATTTTGCATTGTTTAATTCATAGAATACTTTTCTAGATAGAGATCTAACGAGATTATTCTGTAGCGTTAGGTTTATATAGATACAAATGAATTTAAATTTATCATTTTTAACTACAGTAATATCCTTTGAAGTACTAATAGTAGGATCGACAAACACAACGTGATTTATAACAAAACCGAATTTATATCCATTAACTTCACTAGTTTGTATAAATTCTTTTGGAATTTGTAATTGATTCTCTTTTCTACTCTTAAAAATATATCTCAATCCTCTAAAAACAGTAGAAGGGTTTTGTGAATTTCCTCCATTTGAAAACTTAGAATATCTAATACTTTTTTTGTTTTTAGTAAATCCTCCGACAGCTTCTCCTAGTGAGTTAACATTTTTAGCAATAACGTCTCCTATTTTTAAATCATATAGTCCTGCATCGTCATTATAGACATGTGAGTCTGTCTTTGGAAATTCAATAACTGCTGTATTTCCAGAAAATGTTATAGGATATTTAAAGTATGCGTAATTGTTTCCTAATCTTTTAACAGGAAAACGAAACGTTCCTATAGCATAGACAATTCCGGTTGCCGGATCAGTGTATTGTGCTGTATTAGTTGGAACAATCGTAGTTGTTGCTTGAAAAGGAGGAGCATTAAACGTATATGTTCTTCTTAAATAATTTGTTGTAACCCCTGCACTTATTTGCGGAAATATTTCAGTTTTTATATCAATTAATATTGCAGTTTCAGTGTAACCTCCGTTCCAAATAAAATATTTGTCAAAGAAATTAAAATTGGTTGACTGTAAATCAATAAGAGATAATGGTCTTCCAATACCAAAATCTAAATAACTTTTATTTTTATAAAGGTTTAAATTATCAGCCAGCATATATGATGGAATTCTGTTAATATGAAAATGTTCCATATTAAAAAGATCCGGACTTCTATTATAACCATCTAGGCTAGGAGACATGTTATTAACTCCGAAAGCTTCGTTGACACTTAGCGGATATTCCTTCATCCTTGCGTTAAATCCATCTTTAAGAACAAATTTACTAATAGTTGGAATAACTCTACCTAATACTGCAGTTTCTTTAATTTCATTTTCGCGCAAGCGATCATATTCTGAAGATAGTGTTTCATTAAATATTTCAATCTCTCCAGATTTTGATAATACATCGTCCAGTGGTAAACCAGCATATAGACTACCGACAGGATACGTTAAACCCTCAGTTTTTTCAACAGCAGATCTTACATCAATAATATCGTCTGTTGAAACTGGCAATAGGTTAGAATAGTAATTTGCAGAGTCGATTTTAAAATCAGGACCCGTTGCTTCATCATATTTGTAATACTGGTGAGAAGTTTGTATATATTTTTGCTCAGTGTCTAGTTCTTCTAAATTAGAATTAGAAGTATCGTAAAAATCAAAATCAAAATCTTTGATGTCAAAGATCTGAAATCTACCGAACTTATTTTTGTAAGTTTGGTAAATATTAATACTCTTTGATTTAGGGAATTGAATTGCCTTTTCAAAGATAATTCTCCATAAACCAGAGGTATAAGGATCTTCTACAATTTGTAATATCTTTGAATATGATTCTGCGTTCATAGATTTTACTAAGTCTCCGACAGAAACTACGCCTTTATTTTCTGATTTTACCAGTAGCGCATTATTCTTAAGAGCTCCTCCGAGCGGGTAGTACATGTTCCAATCAGAATAATAATATGTTGGAAGGCCATCTGCGTCTGATATAAAAGTTTCTATTAACATTTCGATATCTCCAGCTGTTGCATTAGCACTAATCGAATAATTTCCTACCCCACCCGATGTATTTGAATTAATCGAAGTTGAAGATACTGATTGCGTGTTATTAACATAATAAGTTCCTGCACCTCCAGAACCAGTTCCATAACCTATAATCATAGTTCCTTCACTAACCCCAACACCTGTTATAGTTTGACCAACGCCAAAACTACCTAATACAGAACCACCTATAGTTAAACTAGTACCTGAAATTGTCGATGCAGTACTAGTATTTGTTCCAAATCCTAAAATTTTTGTTCCTAGTGGAATATGTGTAGAATTCCCATCACTTATAAATTGTCCAGGTTTAATAGCGCCCGACATTGCTAAAGTAACATTAATAATATTAGATCCTATAACGCTTGTAAATTCTCCATGGAATTGCAAAATCTTTGTCGATATTATTCCGTCCACGACGGAGATTGAATTAGCTGGAAGATTTGCAGTTCTACTTCCAAACAGAGTCATTTTTCTATTTGAACCTGAAGCGTAATCTTCTATGATAACTTTATTAGAATCATAAGTTACTTTATAACCGTATTCGGTTTGACTAACGCATCCTGCTATCGCTCTAGCAACATCAGATGTTGTACCATTGCACGAGAATGTTTTTACAGTGCTTGTTCCAGCCGGTAAAGTATTATCTGCTGCAATTATAAATTCAGTTAAATCAAAACCAACTGATTTTAATTCAGTATATGGAGCAATAAATAATTTGTTTCCATTTACCGGAACACTGTTAATTTCTAACTTTATAAAATCTTTCAGGTTAATTGAGAAATCTTCAACTTGAATAGTGTTTACTATTGTGCTGCCTTTAAACTCCTCTTCTGTACTTTTGTTAATAGAAACAGGTAAGAAATCATTCTCTTTAAATACTTCGTTATTTCTAATATGATAATAATCTCCATCTTTTGACTTAACCCAGTTTAATGAAGGAACCCTGAGTTCATCATATTTTGGAAGCATATCCACATGTGTTAATGCTGTTCCAGTTCTATTTAAATAACTAACAACTGAATTTTCATTTAAGAATATTCCTTCTCTGTTTTCAGTGTCTACTATTCGATCAATATCAAAAGAACCTTCTTCTGCTGGATTTACAAATACTCCAAAGTATCTGTAAATATCATAGTTGTCGGCCTTAAAATCGTCAAATAAGAATTCTAAATTAATAAGGTTTGCAATAGCAACTTTATTTCTTTCAAATCCATTTGAAAATATTTCATTGCTAAATATTTCTAAGTTGTCGTGTTTTACGAAATCATCGTGTAAATCTTCTTTTCTATCAGCAAATCCGCCTTTATCAACATCGATTCCTCTAAAATGAGTAACCTGATCTTGTTCGTAGTTGTGAGATATTGGAGATACTGGAAACTGTTGGTTTGTAACATGATTTCTTAAATACTTTCCAACGTTTGAAGTTTCAGTTAAATTATAAGATTTTACAATTGTTGCATTTTTAAGCATGTCAACAATTCTAGCATTTTGTCCAGACTGAGTTTCGCTATATGCAAAATCAGGAGTAGTTCCTTTTACTCTATAAATTACGAACAAACTCGGTAAATTCTTATCTAACCAAATAGGAGCTAAGAATCTATATTGTTCTTTATAAACTTTAGTTGAGTTAAAAGATGCTCCGTAACTATATTGAGTTTCATACTGATTGCTGTATTCAGAGTACACTGTGTAATCTGAAGCAACTCTACCAGCTTTAAATTTTATATTGTTTGGAAGATTACCAAAGTAACTGGCAACATCAAAAGAGTATGCGCCGGTTTCGGTGTTTATTGGATATTTTCGATAATTGTTATTAGCAAGTTCTTTATTAGCGATAAAAGAATCCATGAAAACAGCACCGTCGCTGTCTACTACCAATTTAACGTTAGTTGATAGAGCAGGATTTGCTCTTAGTAGACCGAAAGATAAATCGTCTACATTATTATTTATTGCATCAAGATTGATTTGAATACTAGCCATTCATTAAGCGTTTCTTTTTGTTCTAAGGTATATATTCGAATTAAAAGAAAGGCTTAATGAATCTGCTGCTTATACTAACCGGTTATTGAATGTATTGTTGAGTATAGAATGTAAATTCAGATGGAGCTGCTAAATCTTCTCTGTCTAACCATCTTCTGTAGCCACCGCCTCCTCCGCCTCCGGAAGTATTGAAGTTAGTTAGCATTGCCTTAGTGATATTAGTTACTGAAGAACCTTCAGCTTTATATTTAGCGTATACTTCTACGTCAAATTTAAATTCGTTTTTCTCTCCGTCTAAAATGTCTAAACCTATTTTCTTACTGTAGGTTATATTTGCAAGACTGGTAGTTAAGATACCACCAACCTTACCAACGTTATTATCGTCACCGTAATAATCAGTCATTCTATATTGGAATATCATATCAATTGAAAGAGCTTTAGAAGCTCCAGTGTCTACTCTTGACTTACCAAATTTATTCTTAGCATCAACTAATAAAGATTTCTGTTCTAGTGGTGCCATGAATAAGAAAGCTCCGCATGACCTACCACCTAATAAATAAACATCATTTGCATCAAACGACATTTTAATAGATCGGCTTACCGTAACGTTTGCATTATTCGTCCAAGTTACTATTTTATAAGGAGTCTGCTTTGAACCAAAATCCATATTTACTCTTCTGTTTGCTGCTTTTGGCATTGCAATAATTCCAGCAGAGTGTAAGTCTAAAATACTTAATTGATTGCCTACTAAAGATTGATTTAATATCGGATGATTTTTATGTAAATACAGACCATTATCATATTCACTAGATCCTACTGTACCTGTGCCGCTATCAAGTGCTGTTGTTCTAGGAGCAAGACCATTATATGCACCAGACCAAATAAAATCATTTGTTCCAGTTGTTGCAGTATATGGAGAAACAGTCGCATCAAAATAATTTCTATTAGTTCCTTCAGCAGGATTACCATTTGCAAATGTCAAGTTATAATTGTATGATGTACCATATTCATAATCGCTAACTCCAGTATAATTAGAAGGAGCAGTAGCATAACTTATACCAGTATCGACTGGTTCAGTAACATATAAACTATCATCATTTGCAACATTCTTAAATCTAGAATAGATGAACTGTCCCTTCATTTGAGAAGATTGGAATGGAATCTGACTAAACCAAGGAGTTGCTAAACTAGAAGCTGGTGCATTTTGATATTGAATCGGCACCCAGTCATATTTAGCTTCATTAGTATAATAAGAATCTCCAGCAATTGTAGGATCGATTATTCCAGCGGCAACTACAAATGATAATGCAGTTCCAGATGCTGCTTTTGTTGCTGCTTTTGTTAATACTAGAGTTACTCCAGAAATAGATTGCACTGTAGTACCTGCAGGAATACCATATCCATGCACAAATTGTCCTACTGCAATAGTAGTATTAGGTACCGTTAATGTAACATTACTTGATGTTCCAGATGTAATATTTGTAGTCCCAATTGCAGAAGTTATTGCAGTTCCAAGACCAAATCCATAAAGGGTTCTTCCTGGGATATTCGAAGATACATGCGCTGGAGTTTCAAAATCTCCAACCAGTCTAGAAACTAATTCTAGAGTAGTTGCTTTTGTATTTGCTAATTTAACTTTAAATACTTTAGTAATAATTGCGCCTTTCTTAATTCCTGATAGGGCGTTAACCTCATCAGTATAATGTCCAGCAAATAATTTTACAGTCGTGTTATTTGAAACGTTTGTAATATTTCCAGATTCGTCTTCGATGTAAACTTGAAGTTCTCCAAGAGTACCGTTAATTTTAGCAGTTAATCGATCGATTTGATTCTGCATCTCGATCATTTTTTCGTATACAGTTACTGGATTCTGTTCTGCTGTTAAGAATCCAGATGCAATAGAATTTGCAGTATGCGCGAAGAATTTATCACCTGATGTGAATGATTCTCCGATATGAGAATAAACTCCAAGAGCAGTTAAATCGTTGTCGATTTTTACTCTAATAGTTTCTAAACTATTTTCTTTAACAATATCAGTTAGGTTCTCAACAGGGATTTCTCCTTCTGGAAAAGGTATGCTAATAATAGGTGACCAATCTGAAACAATCGGATTCGAAGGAAAACCAGCTTCAGAAACTGATTTAACCATCACTTCAACAATTTCACCTGGAGAAATTGCAACGTCTAGCGAATTAAAGTTAACTGCTTGTGCGTCTTCTTCGTTTTCAACTTTCCAGTAGAATTTTCCAGTAATTTCGTCTTTAACTCTCTTTCTAACCGGTCCGTCAACTTCAATCCAATTTGAAAAGGCCGCAGTTTTTACAGTTGAGTTAGTAGTATCGTTAAAATTTATTTGCTCAATTTGACTAGTAGATCCATTAGTTGAATTATAACGGTATCTAATTTTAAATTGTACAATTTCTTGTGGTTTTGAATCATTAAGAGATTTAGGTTCCGGAATTGACCAGAATCCTCTAATCCTATATTTAGGACTAACGTTATTTAAATTACTTGAACTTGCGATTGTTGCAATTTCAGTAACAACAGAAGAATATGCTTCAGCTTCAGCTTTTCTAGAAGAAAGCAATGAGTTCAACTGTGATTTGTCCTTGTCAGCCTCTACTTTAGAAGAGTACTTTTTAGTATTTACTAGGCTTCTAGTTGAGCTAATTGAATTATCAATTTTCTTAATATTCTGCTCGTTAGCAGCTTTTTCTGATTTTAATTTAACAATTTTATTTGTTGCGTCATTATCAGTTAAATGTTTATTAATTTGAACTACTTTAAAATTACCAGTTTCGATTACTGGAGTATTTGGCATAACTCCCATTGCTGCGGGTGGAATAGCATCTACCTTTAAGCTTTTAATAAATTGTCCGAAATCAGCAACCTCTTTCTTATAATATTCAGCAAGCGTCATTGATAATCCAGTGTCTAATAAGACTACTAGTTCGTTAGAATAGAATCCAGCGCCTGGTGAAAATAGTTCAGATTGAACTTTAGAATCAGCATCCACTGCTTTTACAAAAACAACTTGTCTCTCATCAAAAGAAACGTTAACTTCTAGTGCAACTCCAGTATCAATGTCTTTATAGACTGATAACTGATTATCTCCTAATTTAATTGCTTCAAAACCTTCAACTAATGAAAGTTCAATTTGAAGAGTATCACTATCTATTGCATCAATTTTATATCTTGTCGAGAATTTACCTGAATTAACAACTAATGAATCACCTTTCTTTAATACTTCGGTACCACCTAAGGTCTTTGTAGAATCTGTATATGTTAACTTATTAACGGTGAAAAGTCGTACTGTCTTAGTCTGAGATACACCGTCGACTATAGCCGTCTTTTGTGCATTATCAATAGAAACAACATCAAAAGAACCATAATATTGTACAGATCTAACCGGCATGTTTACTACCTGTTTGTCTATAACGTACTTATAGCTATTATTAGATAATTCTGTTTTAAATGTCGTGTAATCGATTTCGCTATTATTTTTATAAAGCGTATCAAATGCAGTTGTTGAAACTAGGTCGTCAGCTTTAAAAACGTATCTTTCAATGTATACTTGTTCTGTGTTAACTGGAATTTGGCCTGTCAAATCAAACTTTACTTTAAGTAAAGGATTTAAAAAATCTTCAAAGAATTCGTTTGCTCTAGTTTCAAAAGCACTAGGAGCTGAAATTGAAGTTATTGTCGGAGCAGGTCCTTTTAATTTACTAGTGTAAACTTTTCTAAAAGTACCATCTGGTAATCTAACACTTGAAGCAGCTTCATTTGAACCCGAAAGAGTCTCAACATTATTGCTTAATCGTTCTAATTCTTTCTTTAAATAACCAAAAGAAGCAACTGGAATTGTTTTAGTAATTCCTGTAGTTGGGTCAAACAGGTCAATATTAACTACCTTTGCATCGGAAGTTATTGCCTCGTTAGTCTTCTCATACGTTGCAAGAGAATTGTTGTACAGTTGTATAAACTGTTCTAAAAGCTTTGATATCGAGTTATTGTCGCTCATGTTATCTTAAGATGTCAATTTCAAATGACTTGTTTATTTCGTCAACACAAATAACTTCGATATATGGTTTTGAATTCAAAATTTCAGATTCGTTAATTAATCCAATTTGCTTCCATCCATTAGTACCGTTTTTATCGGTGAAGAATTTAATTCTTTTACCATTAGGTAGAAAATTACTTTTGAAATTAAATTTCAAAACGTGTCCTTTTTTCCAAGTCGTAATTGAATCGTCTATGTATATATTAATATCAGAATCTAATGGACTGGTATTATTCAGCCATAAATTTATTCTGTTTGTATAATTTTTAAATCTTACCCATAATGCGGTAGATGATGCTGTTCCAGCATTAAATAGATTAGTTGATTCGTTTTTAGTACCAACCAACCAATTTGATTGAGAAGAATTACTAACATCAAAGTTGTAAGCATCTATTAGATCGTAGCCATATACTTTATTTTTTAAAGTTAAAAGACCAGGAACTGACTTATCAACTTCTGTTCCATCGCCTTGTTTAATAACATCGATGTTGTATTGAACTGAACTCGGTACCGTCCCATCTAATAATTGGTTAATTCTTTTATTTGTCGATTGAATTAGTCCAAGCAATGAAGATGAAGTTGCATAATTTAATTTAGCATCAACTACTAGAGTTTCTAACTCTGCTATTCTAGTTCCAAATTCTCCAACTTGTGTTGTTGTCAATAATAAGGTTTCAAGTTGCTGAACTTTCTGTGCAATTCCATCGTATCTGACATTTGCTGCCATTAATAATTTAGTTGCTTGATCCAGTGCAGCTGAAGTATCTAAAAAGATGTCCATCGAGAAATTCGAATGTGAATCAATGTTCTTTTCAACTCCTACATTATCTAGTGATGTGTTGAATTTAACATTCAACTTAAGGGCAAATGCATTACCATTAAGACCAGTTACATCGTTTGGTTTATATTTAGTCAAGGATGGTATATACCATCCGTTTAAATTTTGATCTTCTTTAAAGTTATCTAAAATCAAGATACCGTAAAGGTTCGTTGCCTTATTGGCAGTTGTTGATTTTGAATAAATGTCGTAATAGACAAGAATTGCGTTAAAACTAAAATCAGAACCCATTTTTGAGTAATCGAATAGGGTACTTAATTCTGGATTGTTTATAATTTTAGCATATTTTGCTGCATCAAATTCGATACCGTATGTAGGATCTACATTTGGATCAAAGTTAATTTCACCTTGATTCGAATCAGCTAAAGCCTCACAGTCTAAATTAGCATCTGGATGAACTTGATTAGCTCGACCCTCGATAAAATTTGCTGGATTATAGAGTGTTGACGTAGTATTATATTGACCGGATTTAAATAAAATTTCAGGCGTGTGTCCTACTACCGAAGGAACGTTAATAAAAATTTCATTATACGTATTTCCTTGATAGTTTTTATCGTTAGAAACGTCGATGTTTCCAACATATTTAACTAATTGTGAATATTCTGCACCTGTTTGAGTAGAATCATCCGGTTCGATAACTCTAGAAAAACCAGTAGAAACTTGTTGTGAAGTAGCAGGTTGCCACCTAACTGCTCCAATTTCATAGAGCCACTTAAACATAATATGTTCAGCATCTGATTTTAATAAGATTGGATCGAAATCATCATCATTTAAAATCAACTGCTCAAAGTTTAAAGCGTAATTTTGAAATGTTTGTGCAAAGTGCACGTTTGCATTATCAACTAGAACATCATTATAAGCAGCTCCTGAGGCATCATACAAATTACTAAATTGAATGTAATTGTTTGTTGCACCCGCTGAAGGGACTGCTGCTGGAGATAAATTAATCAGAGCAAACTTCGAAAATTCGAAGTTAATATCAGGATTCTGATATGCTCTAGTTAAATCTCTAGCAGCTGAAGCAAATGCGTAAAGTGTTCCGCCCTGTTCTTGTGGTATTCTTACTAATGGTGTTGCCATTTAAGTTATATTGTTTTATTATGTCAATGTTACGTTGTATGAAGACACAATGTACCATTTAGCTCCTACATAACGTAATGTTAATGTACCTTTGTTTACAATTTTGATCGATGCTGGACCAGCGACGTTAGCTACTGAAATAGTAGTTCCACCTACGGTGGCATTACTATCTGCTATTAGTGTGATTTGCTGACCGTTTACTCCAGCGTTTAATGTAACTGTAGCCGCTGCGATGGTTGCTCCATCTAGAAAATAAGTTGCACTGTTAAATGCTCCAGCAGCAGGAAGTGTCGTTACGCCCGTTGTCGTTGAAAAGACAATTGATTGTCCAATTGTAAACTTCTCGTTAATTGTTGTAGCCACTGCTGAAGTTAACGCAGAAGAAGTTGCAATTACCTTACCGTTTGAGATATTTAAAGAGCCAAACTTTGCTAATCCGCTAAGTTCTATTGTTTCATTAAGTACATCAAGCAATGAAGAGATGTCAGCAAGTTCTTGGTTAATTGCAGCAAAATTGTCATTAAGAGTTACTCTTGACGACGATACGCTATCGGTACCTAGAATTGTTGTGATTGTTGCCATTTTAGTTATTTTTATTGTTTTTATGTATCATCATAGTATATATCAGCGTAAAATCGATTATGCCGAGGTATATTGATATTTTGGTTTTCTCTTTGGTTTTGCCAGTACTGAATCCACGACTGAAATCATACTCTTTTTGATTGAGTTTATATTTCCATTGCAGTCCATTACTTCTAGTTCAATTGTATAATCTCCCTTTTCGGTAAACAAGTACGTCAGCCACTGTTTGTTATAGGTTATAATTGAACCGGTTTTATTATTTGTAATTTTCCAGTCTTGTCTAACTATTCCAGGCATATTAGATTTATCATAAGAAACAGTAATATGCTGCATTAGAGAAATATTAGCATGGTCTTCGAATAAAATAATATCGTTCCATTTTGGATTGTACGCTTTATAATGTACCGATCCGGATGTAGCTAATGGTTTATAAACTCCAGCAAGATACATTTTAACGGTATCGAAATCATATGCTCTAGAATATTCTTTACCGACAGCTAAAATATAATATGCGGTAT
>Ga0208810_1000144_pt1 | contig 19293 bp, 6 predicted proteins | sample Colrivmet1560A02_FD_187679 | JGI IMG/M metagenome (GOLD analysis project Ga0208810, IMG submission 187679) | Estuarine microbial communities from the Columbia River estuary - metaG 1560A-02 (SPAdes) (version 2) | ecosystem: Environmental > Aquatic > Marine > Intertidal zone > Estuary | place... | reverse complement strand
TATTTGTAGCCGATACTGTACCTGCAGATACATTTGTTTCACTAATGTTTGTTGTTGTGATATTAACTGTGGTAAGTGTACCCCCAATAGCTAAATTACCACTTAAACTCATTGAGCCACCAGTATAAGTTGTTGCGACAGCAGTACTGGCAGAAACTGTTGTTGTTACAAATGTTCCAATTGTACCAGTTACTGCATTTGCTGCACCTGTTAATCCTATACTTCCACCAGTAAATGTTGTTGCTACAGCAGTACCGGCTGAAATGGTTGTTGCGACAGCAGTACTGGCAGAAACTGTTGTTGCTACTGCATTTGTAACTGTACTGTTTGTAGCGTAAACGGCACCAGTAGTTAAACTAGTTGTAATTCTGGCAGTTCCAGTAACATCAAGGTTATTTGCTGGATTTATTGTGGAAATACCCACATTACCAGTTGAAGTGATAGAAAATGGATAAAGACCACCAGAAACTTGTTGTATAACAAATTTACCCTGTCCTTCACTTGCACTTTGATGCGAACTCATAACTCTCCAATTTACACCACCTGTCTTATTAGTACTATCCAATTCAATTGCATTTACATAAATATTATCTGTTGTCAATTTTATATTTGGGAAATCTGAAGCGTGTACGTGAAATTTAGAACTTGGACTAATAGTACTGATACCCACATTTCCACCTGTTGTGTAAATTGATCCAACTGTATTTGTGTTTCCAATAGCTACTAAACTTGTTGTGATTCGGGATGTACCAACTGTCTCTGTTGTTGCTACAACATTTGTTATTGTACTATTTGTTGCGTTTACTGCACCTGTTGTAAGTGACGTGGTTATTCTTGCAGTTCCAGATACATCAAGGTTATTTGCTGGAGAAGTTGTTCCAATACCTATGAAACCATTAGCTTGTGCAACTGTTAATCCATAACCACCCCAACTATAAATACCTACATCACGATTATTTACTCCAAGTGATTGAACTGCACATGCTTGTCCAAATACAAGTGCAAAACCACTTGATTTACCATAAATCGTATCTGAAAAATTACCAGTACCACTAACGTCTAACGTATAACCAGGAGTAACTGTGCCTATACCCACATTTCCACCTGTTGTGTAAATTGATCCAACTGTATTTGTGTTTCCAATAGCTACTAAACTTGTAGTGATTCTAGATGTTGCTGCAGTAACTATTGTTGATAAAATTGTACCAGTTGTTAATCCTGACGTCGTTAATGGACCACAACTTACACTTCCATCTGAAAAGAAATACATACCAGCTGTTCCACTTGAAAGACTTAGAGCAAATTCAGTTAAATTCTGTCTACCTAACATCCAATAACTTCCAGATGACTGACCTGACATAAATCCCATAACCGCTCTACTACCATATGAAGATGGATATAATCTTAAAATACCTGCACCTCCATCATATGCAGACCCCATTACGCTTAATCTAGAACCATTGTCTGTAGCTGGACTTGTTGTACCAATACCTACACTACCAGCTGTAGTAAAGATGTTACCAATAGTATTTGAACTACCGATAGCTACTAAGTTTGTAGTGTTCAATAACGTTGCAGCAGTGATAGTTGTTGTATTAATGTTAGTGATTTGGGCACTAGCAGTTGTAATACCAGTAGAAGCATTTAAGGTTGCTGTTGTAATGTTTGTTGAATTTTGGTTAGTATTTAAAAGGGTTGCTGTTGTAAGTGTAGTAACGTTTGCATTTGTAATTTGAGCACTGGCAGTAGTAATACCAGTTGATGCATTCAAAGTTGCTGTTGTAATGTTTGTTGCTGTTATGTTACCTACAGAAACGTTTGTATTTACTAAATTTGTGGTGGTAATGTTTACAGTAGTAAGAGTTCCCGCAATAGCTAAATTTCCACTTAAACTCATGGATCCACCTGTGTAAACGGTTGCTACAGCAGTTCCAGCTGAAACGGTTGTTGCTAAAAATGTTCCAACTGTACCTGTTAAAGCATTAACTGAACCACTTAAACTCATTGACCCACCTGTATAAACGGTTGCTATAGCAGTTCCGGCGGAAAATGTTGTTGCTACAGAATTTGTAATTGTACTATTTGTAGAGTAAATGGCACCTGTAGTAATAGATGTAGTTATTCTAGCTGTACCAGTTACATCTAATGTATTTGTTGGAGCAGTTGTTCCAATACCAACATTACCTACACTATTAATTCTAACACGTTCTGATCCTACTGTATAAAAATAAAGATTGCCATCAGTACTACTTGGATTTGCTGATGCAAGAATTTTTGTAGTTTGCGCAATATCAACTACACCACCTAATGACCCCCAAGCATTACCAGGTCCATATCCTTCAAATTGACTCGTGGTTGAATTATAACGAATGTAACCAAGATCTGCTGGACTTGGTCTAGCCGCAGTTGTTCCTATAGGAATTTTCATAATTGGTCCACCTACAAATAAACTTTTACCAATACTTGCACCTCCATCTGTCAAAAAACTCCCACCATTTGTTATAGATGTTGCATCTGTTGGTGACTGAAGGGTTATACCACCATACGTTACTAAACTACCAGTACTCAAGTTTATAGCATCATCAGATGATGTTAAGGTAAGATAAGCAAAAGTACTCCCAGTATCAGTTCCTCCAGAAATAAGACCATCTACATACAAATTTGCATTAACGTGAACGTTACCATTAACATCAAGATGATATCCAGGAGTTTTTATATTTATACCTACATTACCTCCTGTTGTAAAAATGTTACCTAGTGTATTTGAATTACCTATAGCTAATAAACTTGTAGTTATCCTAGATGTTCCAAGTGTTTGGGTTGTCACATTCAAGTTTGTAATTTGTGAACTGGCAGCTGTTATACCTGTACTAGCAACCAATGTAGCTGTACTAACATTTGTCGAAACAATATTTGTATTTAACAGGGTAGCAGCAGTAACAGTTGTTACATTAAGATTTGTAATTTGGGCACTTGAGGTTGTAATGTTTGTAGAAACAATGTTTGTCATTGTACTATTTGTTGCATATACTGCACCTGTTGTAAGTGACGTGGTTATTCTTGCAGTTCCAGATACATCAAGGTTATTTGCTGGAGAAGTTGTTCCAATACCTATGAATCCATTAGCTTGCGCAACTGTTAATCCATAACCACCCCAACTATAAATACCTACATCACGATTATTTAATCCAAGTGATTGAACTGCACATGCTTGTCCAAATACAAGTGCAAAACCACTTGATTTACCATAAATCGTATCTGAAAAATTACCAGTACCACTAACGTCTAACGTATAACCAGGAGTAACTGTGCCTACACCCACATTTCCACCTGTTGTGTAAATTGATCCAACTGTATTGGAGTTTCCAATAGCTACTAAACTTGTAGTGATTCTAGATGTTGCTGTAGTAATAGTTGTTGCATTAAGGTTAGTAACCAAAGCTGATCCAACTGTTTGTGTAGTTACATTAAGGTTAGTAATTTGAGCACTTGCAGCTGTAATACCGGTACTAGCAACTAATGTAGCAGTACTAACATTTGTAGAAACAGCATTAGTATTTAATAGGGTAGCAGCAGTAACAGTTGTTGCATTAAGGTTAGTAATTTGAGCACTTGCAGCTGTAATACCTGTACTAGCAACTAATGTAGCAGTACTAACATTTGTAGAAACAGCATTTGTATTTAACATGGTTGCAGCAGTAACAGTTGTTACATTAAGGTTAGTTATTTGTGCAGTTGCAGCTGTAATACCTGTACTAGCAACCAATGTAGCAGTACTAACATTTGTAGAAACAGCATTTGTATTTAACATGGTTGCAACTGTTACTGTAGTTGCATTAAGATTTGTAATTGTACTATTTGTTGCATATACTGCACCTGTTGTAACTGATGTGGTTATTCGTGCAGTTCCAGATACATCTAATGTATTTGTTGGAGCAGTTGTTCCAATACCAACATTACCTACACTATTAATTCTAACACGTTCTGATCCTACTGTATAAAAGTAAAGATTACCATCGGTAGTACTTGGATTTGCAGATGCTAATACTTTTGTAGTTTGTGCAATATCTACTACACCTCCAAGGGATCCCCAAGCATTCCCAGGTCCATAACCTTCAAACTGGCTAGTTTCTGTATTATACCTAATATAACCCATATTTGCAGCTGGTCTAGTTGCAATATTACCAGTAGGAATTTGTAAAACTGGACCAGCTACAACAACATTAGATCCAAATGTAGAGTTTCCTGATACAATTACCGAACCAGAACAGATATTTGTAGAAACAATATTTGTATTTCTAATATTTGAAACAGTTACATTTGTTATATTAACATTTGTTGCAACAACACTAGCAGCTGATACATTTGTTTCGCTAATATTAGTTGTAGTTATATTTACTGTAGTAAGTGTACCCCCAATAGATAAATCTCCACTCAAAATTATAGAACCACCAGAAACATTACCTATATATATATTTGAAACTGTTCCTGAACCAATGTTCATATCATTACTTAATAACCTACCACCTGTGACATTCAGGTCATATAAAATTCTTTTCGATAACGACATATATTAATTATACTTGATAAATAAAATTTAATATTTAACAATAATTAAATATTAAATTACAACATTGAATAGCTTTCTATATTTGACAATCTATTATTCAAATGTTCAATTATATTTGTTAGTCTTTGTATTTCCATGTTTTGTTTAATTCTTTCTGTATCTAAAGTTTGTATAGCTGATGTTAAATATGGAATAATTCTTTCATGTTTCATTCGTTTATAAATTTCTCCTGAATTTACTTCAGAATAACTACTTACCGCATATGGAATAACAGATTCAACTTCTTGAGCAATAAATCCTACATCTGATTGACCTCTAGCAGATTCATTAAATATATCATCACGCCAATCGAATGTAACTGGATTTAGTGTATTTATTATATCTAATGAAGATTCGCCATTTATTGAAACTACATTAGTTTTTAATCTAGCATCTGATATACTTGTAAATGCTGCAAAATCACCTGTTATAGTTAAACTACCAGTACTATCCATTCGAGCAACAGTTCCACTATTTGTATAAAAATCTAAAGCATTAATAGAGTTTGTATAAAGAATTCTACCTAAGTAATCATTATTATTACCAGAGAAATCAATATAACTTCCAGTTGTAGAATTTAATTGTATAAATGTATTGTTATCTGTGAATGTACCCATAAATATACCACCTACAGTTGTTGATGTTGCACTTGTTGTTCCTATAACGTGAAGAGGTGCAACCGGAACAGTTGTTCCGATACCTACATTTCCACCTGTAGTTAAATACATATTTCTTAAATTTGCTGAATCGATAGCAGATCCTAGAATTATATCACCACTTGTTTGAAAATATGTTTTTCCATCCGAGTGTGAATATATTTTTGTACTTGATGCAGTAGAAGTTGTATCTTGTAATGTATTTTGTAATAAAAATTGAACACTACCTGTATTTAACACGTGTAATTTAGTAATAGGACTAGTTGTACCTATACCAACATTACCATCTTTAGTGTAAATCGATCCTAAAGTATTTGAATTACCAAGAGCTACTAAACTTGTTGTTATTCTAGATGTACCAACTGTTTCTGTTGTTGCTACAACGTTTGTAATTGTACTATTTGTTGCAATAATATCACCTGTACTAAAGTTTGTTGCAATAATATCACTTGAACGTAATGTTCCACAAGATATATTAGTATCAACTAAATTTGTAGTTGTAATATTTAGAGTAGTTATTGTTCCTGCAACGGTCAAATTACTATTTATAACCAAATTACCTAATGTAGCATAGCTTGCACGTAAATCACCTGTTGTAATATTATTACTAAACATTGTTTTAGATATTGTACATCCACCCATAACATATAAACTACCATTATTAACACCAGAAACTGAATCTTGTGTATTTAATAATTGTAAAGTATTAGCTATAAGTGTTGCTTGTGTTACACCTATACCAGGATAAGAGTAAGAACCAGTTTTATTTATTTGAGAGACTTGAAATCTAAAAATAGCATTTATAAAACCTGGATAATTAGGTGTAGTATATTGTATATTACCACTATTTGTAATTGAAAAAGTTATATCAGTAGAATCACCATAACTACTAACATATAAATCCCAGCCAGAATCTAGTTGTACACCTTCTAATACAAATGTTTCATATAAACTTGTTGTTGCTGTTATATTAGCAGATAATGTTACAGTAAATGATCTTATATATGTATTATCGAACATTAACCCTGTTACATTAGATGGTGACACATTACTATTAGTAGGTATAAAAGATCCTGAAAACATACTAAAAATACCAAGGTTAACATTTGTTGCTAATAAACTACCTATTGTTACATTGTCAGTTTGTAAATTTGAAGCACTTACCAGATCTGTGATTATTTTTTGACCTACATACAATGTTTTTCCAATACTTGCTCCACCATCTGTTAAAAAACTACCACCATTACATACTGTAGTTGCATCGGCTGTTGATTGAATTGTAATACCGCCAAATGTAATAAGTGATCCAGTACTCAAATTCATTGCATCATCAGTTGCGGTTAAGGTCAAATATGCAAATGTACTAGAACTAGCAGCAGCACCATTAATAGCACCATTAACATACAAATCTCTATTAATATGAGCATCATCTCCCACATACAAACTATTTGCTATACCAGCTCCACCAGATACTTTTAATGAACCGGAGTATATATCACTAGCATCTGTTGTGGTAGTTATAGAAACAGAATTATCACTTGCATTTATTATAACTGGTACAGCAGTTTTATTGCCAGCTGCTATTTTTATTGATGTTGCATTTTCACTTAATATGTAACTTGCACCTATAAAATTTGTTATTGAACTACTTGCATTTGCGAATCCTATATACATCTTAGCACTACCAGATGTTGATTGGAATTCTATAGATGAATTCCCGGTTGCCAATGCATTTTTTATAGATACTACATTACCATTTCTTGAAGCTACAATAGATGAAATATCAGGACTTCCAGAAACACTTAAACTGCCATTAATAGTTAACGTATTTGTTGGAGAAGTTGTTCCTATACCGACATTACCATCTATATATGTAAGATTACCTCCTATTCCTGTAGTCCATTGCGAACTTATATAAACTGAACCATTTTGATATAAATTACCAGTAAAATTAATATTACCTGCTGTAATACCAGTTGCATTTATAGTATTAGTTGTAACATTTGTTGACATAATATTAACAGATCTTGTTGTACCATTAACATCTAATGTATAACCAGGTGCAGTTGTATTAATACCTACATTACCATCAGTATAACTAAGATTACCACCTGTACCTGTTTTCCATTGTGAACTTATATAAAGTGATCCATTTTGGTATAAATTACCAGTGAAATTTATATTACCTGATGTTAATCCAGATACATTTAACGTTGATGAACTAATATTTGTTGCTACATACAAACTTTCTCCAATATATAAATTTTTTTCTATAGCACTCCCACCTCGTATTGTAAGGGCACCACCTGATGTATAACTAGTAGAATTATTTGTATTTGAAATACTCAATCCACCATTGTATAAAACTACAGTTGCAGTTGTTGAATTTGTTGAAGCCTGTTCAGAATATAAATACAATTGTCCATTATCACTTGTACTTATCCTAGCATTATTACCAGATATACCACTAACATTGTAATCCCTCACAAAATCTAAAGAATTTGCTATATCAATAATTTTCCTTGATGACATATGTTACTACTTACTTATAATACAATATTATTTTTTTGTTGTTGAAAAATCACAAAAATATATAAAAATGTATAAAATACTTTATATAAATGATATGTTGAAGACGTTTGTTAAAATTTTATTATTAATAAAATTGTAATTAAAAAATGTATCAATTTAGTTTATGCTAATCGACTTTCAAGATCTTGAACTTTTTGTTGTAAAAGTTGAACAGCACCTACCAAATATGGAATTATACGTTCGTGATTTAATTTCTTATATCTTTCACCAGATATGATATCGTCAAACTCTCCCACAGCATATTCAACTACTTCTTCAACTTCTTGAGCAATAAAACCAGCATCAGATGTACCTCTTCGTGCTTTATTTTGAATAGTATCTCGCCAAGTAAATGTTACTGGTCTAAGATTCTTTACTTTATTAAAAGCAATATCTAATGGGATATTTACTATATTATCTTTTAGACGTCTATCAGAAATACTTCCGAAAGCAGTAATATCACCAACCATTGTTAAACTACCAGCACTATCCATTCTAGCAACAGTTGCACTATTTGTACAGAAATCCAAAGCATTAATAGAGTTAGTATATATAATTCTAGCTAAATAGTCGTTATTATTACCAGAGAAATCAATGTAACTTCCAGTAGTAGAATTCAATTGTATAAATGTATTGTTATCTGTGAATGTACCCATAAATATACCACCTGCAGTTGTTGATGTTGCACTTGTTGTTCCTACAACATGAAGAGGTGCAACTGGAACTGTCGTACCTATACCTACATTACCAGCTGTAGTAAATATGTTACCCAAAGTATTTGAATTTCCTAAAGCCAACAAACTTGTTGTGATTCGGGATGTACCAACTGTCTCTGTTGTTGCTACAACATTTGTCACTGTACTATTTGTTGCGTTTACTGCACCTGAACTTATACTTGTTGTAGCTAATATTGTACCAGTTGTTAATCCTGACGTCGTTAATGGACCACAACTTACACTTCCATCTGAAAAGAAATACATACCAGCTGTTCCACTTGAAAGACTTAGGGCAAATTCAGTTAAATTCTGTCTACCTAACATCCAATAACTTCCAGATGACTGACCTGACATAAATCCCATAACCGCTCTACTACCATATGAAGATGGATATAATCTTAAAATACCTGCACCTCCATCATATGCAGACCCCATTACGCTTAATCTAGAACCATTGTCTGTAGCTGGACTTGTTGTACCAATACCTACACTACCAGCTGTAGTAAAGATGTTACCAATGGTATTTGAACTACCGATAGCTACTAAGTTTGTAGTGTTCAATAACGTTGCAGCAGTGATAGTTGTTGTATTAATGTTAGTGATTTGGGCACTGGCAGATGTAATACCTGTAGACAAGTTAAGGGTTGCTGCACTTGCATTTGTTGATGTAATATTAGTAGATGTTAATGTACCAGTTGAAATATTAGTATCAACAACATTTGTAGTTGTAATGTTCACTGTTGTAATGGTTCCACCAATAACCAAATCTCCACTTAAACTCATGGATCCACCAGTATATGTAGTTGCTGCTGCTGTACCAGCACTTATAGTTGTACCAATTATACTTGTTGCTCGTAAAGTACCAACAGTTTCAGTTGTAACATTCAAGTTTGTAATTTGGGCACTTGAGGTTGTAAAGTTTGTAGAAACAATGTTTGTCATTGTACTATTTGTTGCATACACTGCACCTGTTGTAAGTGACGTGGTTATTCTTGCAGTTCCAGATACATCAAGGTTATTTGCTGGAGAAGTTGTTCCAATACCTATGAATCCATTAGCTTGTGCAATTGTTAATCCATAACCACCCCAACTATAAATACCTGCATCACGATTATTTACTCCAAGTGATTGAACTGCACATCCTTGACCAAATATAAGTGCAAAACTACTTGCTTTACCATAAATCGTATCTGAAAAATTACCAGTACCACTAACGTCTAACGTATAATTAGGACCATCTATAGTTACATACGATACTGATGCATTTGAATTGCAAAACAAATGACTTCCCAAATTTCCTATTGTTGGTCTATCTGAGCAGTAAATTAAACCAAAATTTGTATTAGACGTAATTGTTTTATTTGTAAAAATACCTGGTTGACCTGTAGCTATTGTTAAACCATTAACAAATCTACCATTACCATTCACATCTAATGTATAACCAGGAGTAACTGTGCCTACACCCACATTTCCACCTGTTGTGTAAATTGATCCAACTGTATTGGAGTTTCCAATAGCTACTAAACTTGTAGTGATTCTAGATGTTGCTGCAGTAACAGTTGTTGCATTAAGGTTAGTAACCAAAGCTGATCCAACTGTTTGTGTAGTTACATTAGCATTAGTAATTTGAGCACTTGCAGCTGTAATACCGGTACTAGCAACTAATGTGGCAGTACTAACATTTGTAGAAACAGCATTAGTGTTTAATAGGGTAGCAGCAGTAACAGTTGTTGCATTAAGGTTAGTAACCAAAGCTGTTCCAACTGTTTGTGTAGTTACATTAGCATTAGTAATTTGAGCACTTGCAGCCGTAATACCGGTACTAGCAACTAATGTAGCAGTACTAACATTTGTAGAAACAGCATTAGTGTTTAATAGGGTTGCAACAGTAACAGTTGTTACATTAAGGTTAGTAATTTGAGAACTTCCAGCTGTAATACCTGTACTAGCAACTAATGTGGCAGTACTAACATTTGTAGAAACAGCATTAGTGTTTAATAGGGTTGCAGCAGTAACAGTTGTTACATTAAGGTTAGTAACCAAAGCTGATCCAACTGTTTGTGTAGTTACATTAGCATTAGTAATTTGAGCACTTGCAGATGTAATACCGGTACTAGCAACTAATGTGGCAGTACTAACATTTGTAGAAACAGCATTAGTGTTTAATAGGGTTGCGGCAGTAACAGTTGTTACATTAAGGTTAGTAATTTGAGCACTTCCAGCTGTAATACCGGTTGAAGCATTTAAAGTTGCTGTTGTAACATTTGTAGAAACAAATGAACCTACGGTTCCAGATGATGCGTGTATTTGAGTTGAATAAATTTTACCATTTACACCCATACCACCAGATACTAATAATGCACCAGTTGTTACACTTGAAGCATCGACTGTAGATGTAACACTCATTTTTTCTAATGTAAAGGTATCACCTGTTAGGGAGAGTGGTTTATCACCTAAATACAAAGTTCCACTTGCCAACCAAATATCTTTCCATCTATTTGTTGCTGAACCTAAACTATATGTAATATCTGCACTTGGAATAACATTTCCACCAATTGTACCGCCTAATGCTGCAAATGTACCAATTGTGGAATTTGTTGCAATAACATTTGTTGCAGAAATTGAGCCTGAACTTAATGAAGTATGAACAGCATTAGTAATTGTACTATTTGTTGCATCTACACGTGTTGCATATACTGTACCAGCAGAGACATTAGTTTCACTAATATTTGTTGCTGTAATATTAACTGTTGTAAGAGTACCACCAATTACCAAGTCACCTGACAATCTCATATTAGCACCAGAAATAGCTGTTGCTAGAATATTAGTCACTGTTGAATTTGTTGCATTTACATTTGTAATTTGAGCTGAAGCAGCTGTAATACCAGTTGACGCATTCAAAGTTGCAGTAGTAACATTTGTAGAAACAACATTGGTATTCAATAAAGTACCAGCTGTAAGTGTTGTAATGTTAGCATTTGTAATCTGAGCAGAGGCAGCTGTAATACCAGTTGATGCATTCAAAGTTGCAGTAGTAACGTTTGTAGAAACAGCATTGGTATTCAATAAAGTACCAGCTGTAAGTGTTGTAATGTTAGCATTTGTAATCTGAGCAGAGGCAGCTGTAATACCAGTTGATGCATTCAAAGTTGCAGTAGTAACGTTTGTAGAAACAGCATTGGTATTCAATAAAGTACCAGCTGTAACTGTTGTTGCAGAAACGTTTGTTGCTAAAGCTGTACCAACTGTTTCTGTTGTTACATTAAGATTAGTAATTTGTGCACTTGTAGCTGTCAAACTAGTACTAGCAATTAATGTAGCAGTACTAACATTTGTTGATACAACATTTGTTGCATTTAAGCTACCAGCAACATCTAATAAAGCTCCTGGTGAAGTAGTACCAATACCAACATTACCAGCACTATTAATTCGAACACGTTCTGTTCCTACTGTATAAAAGTACAAATTACCATCAGTTACACTTGGATTTGCAGATGCTAATACTTTTGTAGTTTGTGCAATATCTACTACACCTCCAAGGGATCCCCAAGCATTACCAGGGCCATAACCTTCAAACTGACTAGTTTCTGTATTATAACGAATATAACCACCATTTGGAGCGGCTGGTCTAGTTGCAATATCACCTGTAGGAATTTGTAAAACTGGTCCAGCAACTAATACATTAGATCCAAAGGTTGCATTTCCAGATACTACAGCAGATCCTGATGATAAAGATGTTACTAATGCATTGCTGACTGTGCCGTTTGTTGCTATAACATTTGTAGATGAAACACTACCAGAAGTAACACTTGTTGAAATAATTGACGATGTTGTAAGTCCAGACGATGATTTTATACCACCTACAACTTCTAATTTATGATTAGGATCACTTGTCCCTAAACCAATATTACCAGCCGTATAAAATACTTTTGTACCATTTGTTGTCCAAATTTCAGATCCGCTATAAAGACTTCCATTTTTATAAAAGTTACCAGTAAAATTAATATCTCCAGAAATATCTAATGAATAACCTGGATCAGTATTGGCAATACCAATTTTTTGTCCAACAATCATCCTTTTGGCTACTGATGCATCTCCCATAGATGTTATAGCCCCACCATTAGAAAAATTAACAAAATCTGTAGCTCTTTCACCTACTATTCTGGACGCACCTCCAATTCGTAAAACGTTAGAATTGTATACGATATCTGTTGTTGCCAAAGTATTAGTACTATTTGCATAAACTAAATTATTAGTAATAAATGGTCCGGATGTATTTGTGATTACACCAGATGTAATGTCTAATGGGGTTGTTCCTGGAGGAGCTGTTGTTGTAGCTCTATATCTGATAATAGTTGTACCAGATGTATTTGTATTAAGATATTGAACCTGACCAATACCACCTTCTTTATTTACCATACTAAATTGAACGCCTGTTAAATCACCTGTAAAGCTAGATGTAATAACCCATCCAGATGGTTTATATAAACCATTTATTTCCCATACGGCGTGTTTAGCATCACCTGTAGATACAGTGACATTAATAAGTGCTTTAAAAGAATTACAAATAGAATCATCAAAATAAAAATCAGTAATATCAATGTATGTTTGTTGATTATTTGCTAAGGTAGCTTGTTGTTCATATATAATATCGTTTAAATTAGGTGTGATTTTAACATTATTGATAACTGTATGACCAGTGACATAAGTATCTAATGTGCTAAGTGACCCTTTGTTAATGATAGAACCACTCGTTACACCTGCAGGTTGAGTAGTATTCTCAATAACAATCTGTGTTTCAAAAACTTGAGCATCAACGTTATAAGACATTTTATAATAATTACATAGAAATTAATTTATCGTTAATTTTACCGTAATATTTCACATAATAATAAAACATACGTATTATTTTTATATTATAATAAAGTAATGGTTACCGATATTCTAATACAACAAATAGATAATTCTATAGAAGACGCATTTTTGCGTAAAAGTAAATGTACTACTGGTATATTAAATATAGAGGGTATGTGTGGTACTATTACACGGCATTTATATAACAATTTATGTTCTATTAATATAAAGTCTTTTGTAAAAAATAATTACCTAGAAATAGGATGTTGCAAAGGTGCATCTACTGTTTCAAGTTTGTATAAAAATAATTTAAACGCAACTGTTATAGACAATTGGTCGGAATTTGGGGGATCTAAATTTGTTTTTATAAAAAATGTTTCAAAATACATAGATAAAACTAACTATGAAAATATACAAATAATAAGTCAAGATTGTTTTCATCTTAAAACAGATACTATGTTAAAATATTCTCCTTATAATTTCTTTTTATACGATGGTTCTCATAGTGAACAAGACCATTTCAAATCTATAGTTAATTTTTGGAACCATCTAGACAATATTTGTATTATTATTATAGATGATTGGAATTGGCTATCTGTTAGAAATGGTACGTATAAAGGTCTCAATTATGTTGGTGCAAATGTTGTTTATAAAAGAGAATTATATGAACCAAATGATGAAAATAAAAGTGGTTTGTGGAATGGTTGTTGTATTTTTTTAATACAAAAATAAATTACCCTACAATTATAATTTCATTAATATATTTTTAAATTCCTCTACAAAACTACCAATCGTAAAACGTGTCTTATCCATATGTTTTAAATATCTATGTGCCTTACGTATTCGTTTATCATCAGATATCATATTGTGAATTTGTATATTAATAGAGTTGTAATCAACTGAATTTTTAAAATATAATGGGTAATTCTCCCCTAATAATTCTACAACAGCTGGATGACGATTTACTATGATTGGTGTAGTTCGTACTATACATTCTATAATTGTATTTACCGCAGATGCATCAACTAAATTTATAAAGACAAGGTTTTCAGTCATTAGTTCGTCATAAGCATTATTATCCAAATATTCTATAAAATTTACACTAGATATCTTATTATTCAAATCCTCATAAAAATGCTTGCTCCAATTATTATAAATTACAACGTTTTCATTTTGACTTATATTCTGACTTATGTTTTGACTTATGTTTTGAATTATGTTTTGACTTATGTTTTGACTTATGTTTTGACTTATGTTTTGACTTATGTTTTGACTTATATTTTGACTTATATTTTGACTTATGTTTTGACTTATATTTTGACTTATGTTTTGACTTATGTTTTGCGATATGTTTTGACTTATATTTTGACTTATGTTTTGACTTATGTTTTGACTTATGTTTTGACTTATGTTTCTAGCAGCAGTATCTGTGTATTCAAGGGTTGAACGTATATTGTCTATCAATCCAGATAGTGGATAGTAATTGTTCATATTTTTACCACGAAGAGCATATTTGGTAATCTTGTCATTTTTATGTTTGTATAACGTAGTTGTTTTATTACCTGTAAAAAATCCGTATTTACAACATATTTGTTCTGGTAAAGTCAAATGATAAAAGGAATATACATTGCGTAACCATCCACCTATATGAGCAACTCGTTTATTTTTATTATCAAAAAATTTTTTATATTGAAATTGTTTTACATCAATTTCAGTTGGATGAACTAGGGCAAATACTTTTACATTATCAATTCCCATTTCAGTTAAACGTTCATCAAATTGTTTTTTAAGATATTTTGATAAAACAAATAACCCCTTACAAGTTTTTAATGACTCTACAAAATCTAGTGAATTAAACAAATTATTACAATTATAATCACTAAATGATGTATCAAATGTGTGATGAACAAATCCTATCCAGAGTTGTTTATAAGGAATCAAATTTAATTCACTATTAACATTTTTATTCCAATGAAAAGTTCTATCAACATATAAATCTAATAAAACATCACTTTCGCGATTATGTAAGGCTTCTATATGTTCATATACATATTGCCATCCTGATCTATGAGCACCAGAATAATCAATTTGGTCCATATATTCCATGTTAAATAACCCATTAGGATTACTAATAATATTACGTTTGTCCTTACTAATATAATCATTTAAGATCCAACGCCATTCATCTTTATAATTATAATCTTTGGATAAATCAAAAATTTTTTTTGACATTCCATAATTATAATCAGAATTAATTAATCCTATTAAATTATAACTAATAATACTAACCAAAGTTTCACGTGTATCTGTATCAGTTATACTTCTATAATTATCATAACTACGAGATTTTGCAAATTCTATAATTGTATCATATGTATTAGTTATTATACTATCAACATTTGTAATACGACCTTGCGTATCTAAATCCTTACTGCTACTACGTCTACATAAAATAATATCTATTAACGTTTTTACGTTTTTAAAAAACATTTTACCAAACAAATTTGTATTAATATGTAATAACTTGTGATAAATATTTTGTCTAAATTCATCGAAAATCCTTAATTTTAATATTTGTTCTGATAAAACATTTGGATCAAAATCTATAGGAACTAATTTATCATTAAGTTGGAGACGATAACGATAATTCCATTCTGTTTCTAATAATAAATTGTGAATTTTACGTGTGGTGTAAACCGATACAAATGGTACAAAATTATATATACAATATAAAACAGAATGAAATCTCATAGGTATACATAAATCTAAACGACTAAATAAATCATTCATTTCATCATTTGATAATTTGTTAGTTATATTTAATACGTTATCTAATACATCATCACCTAAATTTTGTATTAAATCTTGTGCAAATACTGTATCATCTTCATTTGGGTTTATAGAATTAGTATTGAATGGTATAAAAACTACATTATATTCTTCACGAATTATACATTGTCTTATAAATTTTATTAATCCTTGACAAATCTTACTATATTCATTAGTATAATTTTTATTATAAAAATGTCTAGATAAACATATACCCAAAACCTTACCATTTTGTTTAAAGCGTTTTAAAATATTACTGTAATCTATATAAGTTTGTGAAAAAGTGTTAGTTTTTGTTTGAGATAGTAATCCTTTAACAAATTGTGAATATTGTAAATCCATGTTAGTTATTATTTTTTCAGATTCTTGTAAACTTTTTGTAAACGTGTAATTGTTTGATAACAAATAGGATAAATCAGGTATATAATAAATTCTATCATAGTGGAAGTATTGGTTAAAAATTTGCAAGTCTTGAGTTGTTCTAATAAATATATAATCTATTATTTCGAGTAAGGATGTTTCTATAAGAATTTTTGGATAGGGTAATCCAACTGATAAACCTATTATTAAATTAGGCTTTCCAGAAAATTTGCTATTTATTTTATTAAGAAAATATGGATTCAATATATCACCACCGCCAATGATGATTATATCAGTATCCATAAAAGTTGTTAAATAAATTTTATCACAATCTAAAAAATCAATTTCATAGTCTTGACTATTTAAATAAGTGCTGAACAACTTATTCATTGATAATTTATATTGGTCATCTCCAAAGTTATTATGCTCGTAATAACCAACTATTTTTAAAGATAAAACCATAAATAATAAAGGTGTTTATTACTGTATACAAATAAATAAAAAAAGTCGAAATGTACGTTTTTTATTTATAAAAATTCTATAAAAAAAAAATAAATTTTAATAGTAACAACGTTTATTTTACAATGGAATCTGTCATTAAAAACCAAGGAAGTTCTCGTTACACTGTTTTTCCAATTCATTATCATAATTTATGGAAGTTTTATAAACAACATTTGTCAACGTTTTGGACAGCTGAGGAAGTTAAATTAACAGATGATTTAGTAGATTGGAATAATCGATTAAACGAAAATGAAAAGCATTTTATTAAAAACATATTAGCATTTTTTGCAGCAAGTGATGGAATAGTAAATGAAAATTTAGTTGTCAATTTTTATAATGAAGTACAAATTCCAGAAGCAAGACAATTTTATTCTGTTCAAATGATGATAGAAGCAATCCATGGAGAAACATATTCTTTATTAATAGATACATATGTCCTTAATACTGAAGAAAAATCAAGATTATTTAATGCAGTTGAAACTATTCCAGCTGTTAAAAGAAAAGCAGACTGGGCTATTAAATGGATTGAAGAAGGAGCCACACTACAACAAATGATACCTGAAGAATATATAAATGGTTATAATTCTATATTAAGACTCAATGAATATCAATGTATGTTATCTGAAAATCAGGTTGAAGCTCTCAGTTATTTAACAAGAGAAAGACCAAGTTTTGCACAACGTTTACTTGCATTCGTATGTGTCGAGGGGATTTTCTTTTCTGGAAGTTTTTGTGCTATTTATTGGTTAAAAAGCAGAGGTCTTATGCCAGGACTTAGTACTGCTAACAGTTTTATAAGTCGTGATGAAAATCTCCACGCAGAGTTTGCAATCGAGTTGTATAAAATGTTGGAAAATCGTCTAGATGAAATCACAGTTCATAGTATTTTCCGAGAAGCCGTTGAGATTGAAAAGGAATTCATTACAGAAAGTTTACCTGTTTCATTAATTGGTATGAATTGTAAATTAATGACTCAATATATTGAAATGGTAGCTGATAGATGGTTAGTTTTACTTGGATATAACAAAATTTACAATACACAAAATCCATTTCCATTTATGGAGATGATCAGTTTAAATGAAAAAGTTAACTTTTTTGAAAATACAGTTACAAGTTATCAAAGATCAAATGTAGGAACTACAGAAGAAGAACGAAAAATTACGTTTGATTCTGACGATTTTTAAAAGATATATCAATTTTAAGATATTTTATTAAACTAAACACTTGATTTCTTGACTTAATTCTTTAAAAATTTCTTTGTCTGTATTGATTAAACTAGAATAATCAATAAGGAGTTCTTTTTTACCAAAAATTTGAGGTTGCAAACCATTTACCCTAACTGGAGTAGGCCAATGAGAAGTTGTTCTTTTTTCGTTAAAGTATTTTTCACGTTTTTTTAAATTTGCACTATTCGCTAATGATCTTGGAAGATAACAAACGTACTGGACTAAACGTTCTTCTGGACTATAACTATTTTGATGAAATACTCTTGAGTCCCAGAGAACCAAGTCCCCTGGTTTTACTTTTACGTGAATAGCTCTTTCCAAAGGAACATCAACTTTTTGCCAAGCTTTGTTATGAGTCAAGTTATGAGTTTTCATATAACTTTCATGTTCAAGATGACTTTTAGGAACTACCATAAGTGTTGATTTTTGATTTTCAGTAAAACAAACAAAACCCTGAACACACTTGAAACTTGAGTCATTTGGTTCTTGATCAACGTGAAGCCAATTTACAGTTTTCCTCTTTAAACCAGATGGATAATAACAAGCACCATCATAAGATACTATAAGATCTTCAGTTTGCCAAATTTGTTTGAAAATTTTTTGAATACTTGGCCTTGTTCTGCACCACCAAGCGAAAGCAGTATGACCTACGTTATAATGTTTGATAACCCCGTGTGAAGATAAAGGTCTTTTACCAATGTTATTACTATTCCACCAATTTTGGAAAAGAGACTTACCATATTCAACTTCTTTTTCAGAAAGTACTTTGATTACACAATAGCCTTGTTCTGTGAGTTCTTGTTGCCAATTAGACATAATTTACAGAAATTATCACGTCTTTTATACTTGAGACCCCGAGCCTAATCAAAACGCCACCTATGCCACACTACCCCCCAAAGGACCCTAATCAAAACGCCACCTATGCCACACTACCCCCCAAAGGAGCCTAATCAAAACGCCACCTATGCCAC
>Ga0208810_1000142_pt1 | contig 19410 bp, 16 predicted proteins | sample Colrivmet1560A02_FD_187679 | JGI IMG/M metagenome (GOLD analysis project Ga0208810, IMG submission 187679) | Estuarine microbial communities from the Columbia River estuary - metaG 1560A-02 (SPAdes) (version 2) | ecosystem: Environmental > Aquatic > Marine > Intertidal zone > Estuary | place... | reverse complement strand
TGCCAATCATCATCGTGTACGGCGAACCCCGCGATGATGTAGTGATGCCCGGGTGAGTTCGTCAGGCCCGGGTCGCCACTCTCGTCTAGGTAGATTAGATGCATCCCTCAGCCGACCGATACCCTCATTGCCCAGCAACACTCCGGCCTTAGGCATCATTTGACCGCAACCCCTCTGCGTCGGGTAGGGGCGCGACTGCCTCGCTTGCCTCGGGTAGGGTTGGCACTGCGTGCCAACCTAGCCACGCCAGTTGTCTTCTTCGCGAGCTCCGCTCGCGGGTAGGGGCAAGGCTCCGCCTTGACCTCCTAACCAAGGAGGGCGCGGCAAAGCCACGCCCCTACCTCATGCCTCCCAAATCCGTACTCTGTACTCCGTATTCTGGCGTCTTCCCTGCCTCTCACCTTTCCACTTTTCCACCGGCCTCCGGCCGATTTGCACCTTTGCACCTGCCTCTCCTCCGTCCTCCGTACTCTGTACTCTGAACTCTGTACTCTTCTCTGCCTCTTACCTTTCCACCTTTGCACCGGCCTCCGGCCGATTTGCACATTTGCACTGCCTCTTGTTGCTCTTCTCCTCCCAGAGCAACACCTCGGTGACAGCCTCGACACAATCGACGCTCAGTCGCCCTAATCGACGCGGAATCTTAACTCTTGGTAGATTGCTCACTCTCAAATCAATGGCGGGATAGTGCGCACACCCTATGCGTCACCTCCCTCGAGCTCTCCTCGCCGCCGCCGCCACCATCACGTTGTCCGCCGGCCCGATCACTTACACGGCGCCCAATATCGACACGACAGCCGTCGGCGATACGAAGTCCGTCTCCTTCAATGGCGCGACTTACTTGAACAAGGGTCTCGTCGGTGTTGGCAATTACGTCTCCAACGGCATTGACGGCCTCGGCGACACGCTCGGATCGTTCTCCTCCTTCAAGGTCGATGCGACGACCTGGCGCAAAAACGCTAATGGTTCCTACGCTGGCATGCTCTACACCTTGCCCGACCGCGGTTACAACGTCGCTGGCCTGATCGACTACGCCGCCCGTATCCAGAAGTTCGAACTCGCCTTCACGCCCGACTACACGACCAACACCGTCGGCCAGACCCAGCTCACGCTGACTTTTAAGGGCACCACGAAGATCACGGACTTCAATGGCTCCGCCTCCACGGCGGTCAACCCGACGGCCTCGACCCTCGGTAGCCTCACCAACGTCCCGGTCGCCAACGGCAAGCTGGCCCTCGATGCCGAAGGCCTCGCCATCCACCCCAACGGCAGCTTCTACATTTCCGACGAATACGGCGCGTCAGTGCTCAACGTCAGCCGCGACGGCAAACTGCTAGGTGTCATCACGCCCGTCCAGGCGCTGATCCCGCAGTTCACCCAGGCTTCCGGCCTTACTGGCTTCACCTCCCAGATTGCCGGCGTCGATGTCAGCAAAGCCACCGACCCGCTGGTACAGACGGGTGGCCGCCGCGATAACCAAGGCATGGAAGCCGTGGACATTACCCCCGACGGTAAGTTCCTCGTGTCGATGCTCCAGAGCGCGACCCGCCAGGATACGCCGGGCAATCTCGACAACAACCGCTCCTACACCCGTCTCTTCGTTTACGATATCTCGAAGAACGCGACGCCTTCCGCTCCCGTCGGCCATTACCTCGTCGAGCTCCCGACCTTCAGCAGCAAGGGCGTCGGTGCCGCCGCCAACAAGACGGCCGCCCAATCCGAAATCGTCGCCCTGAGCAGCAGCACCTTCATGGTGCTGACCCGCGACGGTAATGGTAATGGCGCCGGCAACGCCGGCCCCAAGTCCTCGTCCGTGAACGTGGGCTTCGCCGACAACCCTCAGGTCTTCAAGAGCATCGCCCTGGTGAGCACCGCCAATGCCACTAACCTCGCGGGCACGGCCTACGAAACCGGTTACACCACGGCCGTCACCGGCACCGGTTCGACGCTCGCGCCGGTCGCCGGCATCGTCGCCGCCACGACGACCGATTTCGTCAACCTCCTCAACGTCCGCCAGCTCGCCCGCTTCGGCCTCAACACCAACACCGTCAGCGCCCTCGGCGTCGCCTCGTTGGCCTCGACCCCCGCCGCCGCAGGCGTGCAGGCGCAGAACATCAACTCCCTCTCCGAGAAGTGGGAAGCCCTCTCGGTCGTGCCCTGCCTCGATGCGGCCAATCCGAACGATTACTTCATGCTCGTCGGCAATGACAACGACTTCATCACCGCGAACGGTACGATGCTGGGCACGGCCTACAATGGCGTCGTCACCCCGACGACTGGCACCGGTTCGGCGGAAACGGTTGAAAATGTTAACCGCGTGCTGGTCTACCGCGTGACCCTCCCGGGCTACGTCGACCCAGGCTTGGTGATCTCCGCCACCAACCGCGCGCCTGTCATGGCCGCCAGTTCTTTGCGCTCCACCCAGCTCGCGGGCAATAGCTTCGGTTCCATCCTCAAGGGCCGCCTCACCGGCAGCATGCGCCTCACCGCCCCAGCCATCGCCTTTGACTTCGACGCCTCGGTGCTCGACCAGCCCTTGCAGTATTGCGCCTCTGGCCTCCCCTCCACACATGGTGCCACGGGCGGTCTTCGCTGGTGGTTCGACGGTAGCATCCGCAATCTTTCCGAAGACGCGGGCGCTCTGACCCCTGCCCTGGACTCCCGGACCTCGGCCGGAGCGGTCGGCCTCGAATGGCCCGTCGCCCCTGGTTTCGTCTTCGGTCTCGGCTTCGGTATGCAGGACGGCCGCTCTAACGGCTCCGATGGTTCCAACCTCGGCTTCAACGGCCGCAGCCTGACCACCTACGTCATGGGTCGCGGCGAGGTCTTCTTCGGCAGCTTCTCGCTCTCCTCGGGCAAGCAGGACCTCGACTCCATTCAGGGCGCCGGCGCTTACGGTTCGACGCCTTCGGGCTCGACCAAGGGCAAGAGCTTCTCCGCTGAACTCGTCGTCGGTGCCACGGCCGGTGAAGTCGCTGGCTGGTCGGTGATCCCAACGGTTGGCCTGTCCCGCTCCACTGCGAAGATTGATGCCTACGCTGAAGCCGGTGTCGGTGGCGTCAGCTACCCAACGCAGCGCCTGTCCACCAACACTGCCTCGGCGGCCGTGGAATTGGCCAAGGCCTTTGCGATGGATGGCGGTAACTTCACCCCCTTCGTCCGCGCTGGCTATGAAAGCGACTTCGGTGGCTCTGCGCAGGCGAGCAACGTCTCCGTGCTCACCAACGGTGGCACGGTAGGTGTCGCGGTCACCCTGCCAAATGCAGACCGCAACTACGTCGTCGGCGCCATCGGTAACCGCTGGAAGCTCGGCGAGTTCAACGCCGAAGCCTCTTACGAGTACCGCACCAGCGACAACGGCTTCGTCGAAAACCGCTTCAACCTCAGCCTCTCCAGTCGCTTCTAAGCGATCGGATTGCTTCGTGCACAAGAGCCCGGCCACCAGGCCGGGCTCTTTTCATTGGTAGGGTTGGCACTGCGTGCCAACCTAGCCGCTTTTGATTGTGCTGCGGCCTTCGGCCGCTTGTGCCCGCCACGCATCCTTCCCGATCCCCGCCTCCACCTTTCCACTTTTACACCGGTCTCCGGCCGGTTTGCACCTTTGCACGGTTTTCGCAACTCACGGTACTCCGTACTCTGAACTCCGTAATCCTGTCTCTCCTCACCTCACTCCATATTATATTATAATACTTCTTTTATAAAATCTCCCTTGCTCCCGCCCACGCACTGTTCACAGTCGGCCGTCATGAACCCCGCTCGCCTGCTCTTATTGAGCCCGCTCCTCCTTGTCGGCTGCCTCAATCCCCAGGACGTCCATAACAGCGTTAAGGGTGACGATAAGGCCACCATCTCCGTCGGTGCCGCCCAGCGCAGCATCAAGGTTGGCATGGCCAACGCCGCCGTCGCCGAAGCCCTCGGCTCGCCGAACATTCTTTCCACCGATGAAGAAGGCCGCGAGGTCTGGATCTACGACCGCGTGACCTCTTCCGTCCGCGCCACCTCCGCCAACGGCCCCCTGACCCTCCTCGTAGGCGGATCCGCCGTCGCCGCTGAGCGCTCCCAGAGCACGCTCACGATCATCGTGAAGTTCGACAAGGCCGGTAAGGTCCGCGACCTCGCCTACCACACCTCTAAGTTCTAAGCGATGCGCCTACTTTCTCTCTGTGGCTTGGCCTTACTCGTTGTCGGCTGCCAGACTGGTATCCCCGAGGATGCCCTCGCCCTAAAGCCCGACTCCCTTGAGCGCCGCCAGCTCGAATCTCGCCGCTTCGCCGGCGGCAAGGAAGTCGATATTTTGGCCGCCTGCTCCGGCGTCAGCCAAGACATGGGCTTCACCACCGATGAGTCCGAGACCAAGCTCGGCGTGCTCGTGGCCTCCAAGACCCGCGAGGCCAGCAATGCTGGCTCCCGTTTCGCCGTGGCGCTACTCGTTGGTGGCAACGCCGCTAACTCGATGGACAAGTCGCAGAAGATTCGCCTCTGCATCGTCGTGAAGCCAGTCGCCGGCAAGGAAGGCCAAGAATGGGTCGTCCGTGCTACTTTCCAGCGCATGGTCTGGAACAGCTACGGCCAGCTCACTCGCCTCGAAGGCTTGAACGAACCCGAGTTATACCAGCAGTTCTTCGAGAAGCTCTCGAAGTCCGTCTTCCTCGAAGCCCAGAAAATCTAACCTATGATCCTCCGCCTCTCCCTGCTCACCGCCGCCCTTGCTTTGTCTGGCTGTGTGCATAACTCCACCGACTCCGCCCTGGAAGTGGGCGCTAATCAGGTACAAATCCGCCAGATTCAGAGCCGTGCCTTCGACACGACCGACAAGACCAAGACCCTCCGCACGGTCATCTCGACCTTGCAGGATCTCGGTTTCGTCATCGATAAGGCCGACCTTGAGTTGGGCTCAATCACCGCGACGAAGCTCGACGGTTACGCCCTACGCATGTCTGTGACCGTCCGCCCGCGCAACGCCAAGCAGTTGCTGGTGCGTGCCAATGCCCAGTTCCAAGAGGCCGCGGTCACCGACCCAGCTCCCTACCAGGCCTTCTTCAGTTCACTGTCGAAGAGCATGTTCTTGACCGCGCAGAACGTCGACTAAAAGGGCCGCGCCCTTGGCCTTACCGGGCGCGGTATCAGCCGCGCCCTTTTCATATAGTAATATTATACTAAAAGCCTAATAGAAGATATTGGTTGCTAGTCGTCCGCGCGGGGTTTCGTTCAATGATGCTATGAAACATACCCCCATCCTCCTCCTCACCCTCGTCGCTGCCGCAGCCTCCGCTGCTCCTGTCGGCGGTTCGGGTCTCAACTATAACCGCGTTGCCGTTGGCTACGTATCCAGCGACGCCCTCAAGGGCTTCGATGTCAGCGCCACTGCGGAGCTCGCCAATTCCGGCGTCCTCATCTCCGGCTCGTACGCTGACGTTGACGGTAAGGGTTCCATCGCTGGTTACGGCGGTTACATGACTGGTTTCGGTGTCGCGTATAAGTTCTCCGTCGGATCTGGTGATCTCGCCGTCGGCTTGGGTTACCAGCAGGGTCAGTTTGGTGCCGTCGGCGGTTTCGCTGTCGCTGAGCAGACCTCCCTCGGCATTCAGTATCGCCAAGCACTTGGTAGCTCCGCGGAGTTCTCCGTCGGCTACCAGCGCGTCCGCACCAACATCGGTGAGCTCCTTGTCGACGGCTTCGGGAATGTCTACCTCGGCTCGGCTTCTGCCAACGAAAATATCTTCAGTGTTGGTCTCCGCTATAACCTCACCAAGAACTTCGACCTCTCGCTGACCTACGCCTTCACTGGCTCGTCTGCGGGTGGCGACGCCCTCGGCCTCTCGGCTGGTTTCAGCTTCTAAGCTTCACGGATAGCTTCATACCTGAGCCCGGCCGCAAGGCCGGGCTCTTTCCGTTTATAGGGCCCGCACCTGCCTTGAGGCTAGGACCGCACCACGTGCTGCCCTAGCTGCCTCTAAGGTAGGGTTGGCACTGCGTGCCAACCTAGCCTGCCTCGGATTGTGCTGCGGCCTTCGGCCGCTTGTGCCCGCCGCCCAGCGGCGTTTCGCTCTCCTTTCTCGCGAGCTCCGCTCGCGGGTAGGGGCAAGGCTCCGCCTTGACCTCCTAACCAAGAAGGGCGCGGCAAAGCCACGCCCCTACCTCATGCCTTTAAAATCTGTAATCCGTACTCTGTACTCGATCCAGTACTCTACTCGCTCCTTTCCACTTTTCCACCGGCCTCCGGCCGATTTGCACCTTTGCACGGTTCTCGTACCTGCCTCTCCTCCGTCCTCCGTACTCTGTACTCCGTACTCCGTACTCTTCTTCGGCTCCTACCTCGCCTTCAGCAACGACCGCTCCGCATCTTCCTTCTCGGTCGGCATACGGGTTAGGTAATTACGGGCCAGGTTTTGGGCGGCGGTCAGATCACCAGCCGACATGCGCACAGCGAGCGCCTTGGTTCGCGTCAACTGATCCTGCATCTTCTTGAAGTCATCGGGTTTTAGCTTCAGCGCTGCTTCACCCTTGGGCGCCAGCTGTGCGGCGACCAGATTCCAGCCGTAGGCTTTCACCAAATCAATTGGGGCGATTTTACCGTCCTCGTAGGCCGCGGCCAAGGACTGGCTCGCCTCGTAATCACGCATCAGCGCCGCTTGTTCGTAGTAAGCCAAGGCCTGGGTGAAGTTCTGCACTAAGATAGGGTTACCCCTTTCATCCGTAAAGCCAACGCGCCCCTCGGCCGTCAGGTCGCCGAGCTTCCGCATCGCCCCGCGGTTACCGCGGTCAGCGGCCTTAATGAGCAGAAGACAGCCCTTAAGTTCGATGGAAGTATTCCCGCCAGGCGTGTTCTTCGCTTCCTCCAGCAAAATATCCGCCAGCATGCGCATACCAAAAGGGTCTTTTTGGGCCGTGGCCTGTTCCGCGTAGACTTTAGCCTGGACCAGGTCGACCGGCCCGCCGATCCCGCGTTGCAGGTAGAGGGCCATCACCGCTTGGGCGCGCCCGAAGCCGGCTTGCGCCGCCTTCTTATAATATTCGCGGGCGACATCGGGAGCGGCGGGGCTGATACGCACGTCCGGCGGCGGACGCGTCGTCCGTCGGAGGGCATAGACATACATCGCAAACACGTTACCGCCATCGGCCTGGGCCTGCAGTTCCTCTGCGGACTTCTCCAGATAACTCTTTCCCATGATCGCGTCGTCCTTCCAATCCACCACATCCTGCCAAATCACCCTAGGTAGGCCCACCAGCTCCGTCTTATAGCTCCGCTTAAACTCATAGACCATGAACAGCACCACAAAGCCCAGCGCCAACGTCATCCGCAGACGCACGAACCAGCGCAGCCCCTGGTGGGCCACCGACCGCACGAACTGCCGGAAGGCTTTCATTAACCAAGCAATAGAAAGCCCCGTCCAGAAAGTCCAGAGTTAGGTAGGGGCAGCACCGCGTGCTGCCCTAGCTGTCTCGGGTAGGGACGCGACTGCGTCGCGTCCGTTCGCCATGCCACCACGCCGGCCTCCACCTTGACCATTCGTTCGTCTCCATGCCTCGGGTAGGGTTGGCACTGCGTGCCAACCTAGCCGCCACCCTGCGTCGGCGAAGCTATCCGTAACCTTAAACAGGCATATCCGCCCGGGCGAAGATTCTGTAGGCCTAGCCCAGCCCGAGGGATAAGTCGGCTCTCGTTGACTCACTTAGCCTAATGGTGACAGGCTTTTTAGCCTCTAAGTGTTCGGTCTGTGCGACATATGTTTAGGTGGGTTGATGCTTAGGGATTGCCTCTATTTAAAAGAAACTAAGAAATACGTTACCCCTATGCACTCCGTCCCTCGCACCTCCTCCTCCGGACTAATCGTCTTCGCGATTCTTCATCACGTCGCTTGGGCGATCTCCCTGGTCTTCATGATCATGGCTTTCGCCGATAGCTACGATTCGACGATGTGGACGGTGTTTAGCGTCCTCTTCTCGATTCCCGTCGCGGTCTTTTTTGCGCTGATTCTCCACCGTGGATGGTCGTCCGTCCAGGACGGGGTGACCAACGTGACACCCGGTAAGGCAGTCGGCTTAGGCTTTATACCGTTCTTCGGCCTTTACTGGAACTTCGTCGCCCTGGTGGGCCTGATGAAGGAGTTTAACCGCATCGCAGATACCCGTGGCCGACCCGCCCAGAAGGTCAATGAGGGCTTTGCCCTGACGACGGCAATCTTGTCCGCCACCATCTGCCTGTCACCGCTTGCCGCCGCCTTCTCAATCGTCTTCCTTTGGCAGACCATCGGCGCCGTCAAGGACTTGGAGAATTCTTAACATGTCCCTGCCACCCCCGCTTCCGGCGAAGTCCGGAACATCTCCCGCCAAGGTCTTCTGGATCGCCTTCGGTTCGCTGGCTGGGATTGTGACGCTGGCCGTCGCCGTGCTCATTGTGTACGATCTGGCTGGGGATTCCCAGGACGACTCAACGGCCGCTGGTTTGGGTGCTGTAGGCAGAGCCGTCTCGGTCAGCTTTACTCCGCAAGACATCGAGGAACGATGCCGCCGGAGTGGGCTCGAGTATTATGCGTTAGCTAGGGATAGCCGGCTTTCGGGCCGGGCGAGCGAAGCTCAGCAAGAGAAACTTACTGCGGACGGCATCAAGGTTTACCGCGCGAAAATTAGCAAAAAATCCGACGTCGTTTATATAATCTCTATCATTGAGGCGCCGCGGGCGTTCAGTTCTGGCCAGGCTAAAGAGGTCTTGGCGATGTTGGCGCCTTCCACACCCGTGGCCGTTTCTGGACGCTATATCTATTGCAACGCAGGTCGTCCCGACCCTCGGGGTAGGGGCGACGAGGTGATCTGGATGCCTCCGCAAGAGTTGTACGAATCGCTAGGCCGCTAAATCTTCCAGCGTCTGTCGCCCATGAGTAACGACGAATTGCCTTTGCCGTTACCAGTCCCGGCTGCCTTCGCCCCTATGCTGCCACTGAAGCCTGTTGCCGCGCCGGCTTCGCTTCCTTCTCCTTGCTCCACGGCCCAAAATCCTGGCGGACGACTTTGGTGGGTTTGGTGTCTGGCGGGGTCGTTTACTTGTTTCGTCCTGTTCGTAGTTTGTCTTAACTGTAACCCAGCGACCAAGGCAACAGATCGAGCCTTTGGCAAGTTACAGACTGCTATCGCTCAGCAGATAGACCCTCAACTCCACCCCCTGACGTCTTTGGGGTTTGGGTTATTTTTTAACAAGTACTTAGTTCTGCCTTATGCGCAAATGCAGGCTGGCGGATTCACTTTCGCCTTCATCGTCTGCCTTCTGCTCCCCGCTGGATGCTCACTACTATCGGCGGCCATCGGTCACCCGATTTACATGATGGGCGGCGCGCCTGGCGGATGGCGTTCCACCTGGCAGAATTACGGACTCCACCGCTTTATCTGTGATTCGGGCTCTTTATTGGTCATCGCCTTTGCCCTGATGGCTCCGATGGAGCCTACCACGGCCGCCTCGGTTCTGATCCTCTTCCTGCCGCTGTTCCGGGTCGGCTCCATGATCACCCTCTGGGTGTTGCTGGCCCGTTCTCACGGCTTCGGGCCCGTCCGCATCATCTTCCTCGGCCTCCCCAGCATCTTTTTAGTTTCAATCTGCTCAGGCTTCCTCGCCTTTATCCTCGCGCTGTATTTATACGCCTACCTCGTCGCACGAAGTTTCTAATATGAGCACGCCGCCTCCACTTCCCCCTAAGCCCACGCCGAACTGGCGGCGTCTCGATTGGTGGCTCGGCAATACGCCCGAACAGATCGCAGACGTGAGCCAGGAAGTGGAGGAAATCAAGCGAGTCAGCTAACGGGGTCAGGCCGTACCTTTGAAAAGCTGAACTGGAATTCCCCTAAATGATGCGGTTTTGGGTTCAGGCTGCGTGTGGGTACGGCCTGACCCATCTCATGTCCCCCCGCCAGTTGTGCTTGAACCCTTCAATAACCCATCAATAAAAGGGAATCATGAAATTTCCCTCCTTTCTCATGATTCTGCTCGCGTTGCTGGTCCCGCTGGCACGTGCCGACGAGCAAAGTGATCAGCTCAAGAAAGCCATCGCCCAAGAGCTCCTGAAGGCGCTGCTGGAAGACGACGATGAGGATAAGCCGAAGAAGCCGAAGGCCGCACCCAAGAAGGGCAAGGAAGCTAAGACATTCGAGCCTGCGGCTGATGCGGTATTCTCTGCTGAAGCCCATTCGCTGACCCCGGGCGCCATCTATCCGAGCCTGATTCTAGCCACCGCGACGATCAAGGATGACGGATCGCCCGATGATCCTTCCGATGCCACGCATTACGGCGATCCGATGGCGACCCTCGGCGTCCAGCTGCGCAATGTCCGCAAGGATGACAAGATTACCGTGGAGGTGACTGCGGATGCAGTCATCAAGCCTTCCAAGGTCACCTTCACGGCGAAGGCCTCGGAACTGCTCGTCACGGCCGCGCCCAAGGTGAAATTTGATTTCGAGGCTTTAGGCAAGGTCACCCAGACCCGCCCGATCAACGTCACCTTCAAGGTCACGCGTAACGGTAAGGCCGAAGAAGACATCGACGAGGTCATGAGCCTTCGCCAGATCAACGACTGCCCGTTTTACGTCAGTTACCCGACTCCCAAGAAAAACGGCAAGACTCCGGAAGAGGCGCATAACATTATGTTCATGTTCGCCGCCTATACGAACGAGAACCACCCGCAGATTGACCAGATTCTCAAAGAGGCAAAGGCGACGGGACTCTGTGACTCCTTTGCCGGGTACCAGGGTACGGAGCAGGATGTCATGCGCCAGGTCAATGCGATCTGGGTGGCCCTCCAACGTCGAGGTATCACTTACTCCAGTATCACAAATACGACGCCCAACAAGGGCGTCTATGCCCAGCATGTGCGTTTCTTGGACGAATCCATCATCATGACCCAAGCCAATTGCGTGGACGGGTCCGTCCTCATGGCCTCGGTGCTCAAGAAGATTGAAATCAAGACGGCGTTGGTGCTCGTCCCGGGACATTGCTACCTGGCCTTTTATTCCCACGATCCAGCTAAGGGCGGCAAATTGTATGGAGTCGAGACGACCATGCTTGGCAATAAGGTCGGACTTAACGACGCGATCAATGTCGGCACCTTTTCTGCAGGTTATTCCCTTCAAAAGAATTCGGCCAAGTTTGGCCAAGAAGGCTCGGGCTTCATGCTGGTCGATCTCGATGAAGCACGCGAATTAGGCATCATGCCGATTCCTTACGTCAAGGGACTGAAGTAATCACCCAGTTCCTTACTCTGGTAGGATGACCGAACCCGCGGCGGGCTCGGAGGGCTCAGCTCACGGGGTCAGGCCGTACCTTTGAAAAGCTGAACCGAAATTCGCCTAAATGATCCGGTTTTTGGTTCAGGCTGCGGGTGGGTACGGCCTGACCCCGTTGGGCCGTCCTGTCTCGAGGTAGGGTTGGCACTGCGTGCCAACCTAGCCACGCCTGATTGTGCTGCGGCCTCCGGCCGCTTGTGCCCGCCACGCATCCTTCCCGGTCTCCGGTTCCCCTTTCCTATAGCTGCCTCGTTGCCTCGGGTAGGGGCGCGACTGCGTCGCGTCCGTTCGCCGAGTGACATGCGAATCACCCACGGTTAGGGCCTTTCGCGGTCGTACAGCCTAATAGTCCTTCTCATGTCCAACCAAGAAGAGGCAAGGGCCGACAGTCACGACTTCGCCCAGATATTCCGTTGAGAGCCTATCTCCCCCGTGGAAAGAGGTCGAAGAGAGGTGCCTCTCGGAGTGGCGGCCGTTCCACGTTGCTGGCGGAAGGTCGGCCGGGTTATTTGGCGAAAAGGCATGAGGCGGACAGAAGATCCAGCCGGAGATCCAGTCGTGTTCTCGCGTTCGAACCTTGAAGCCAAAAAGACCCTTGGTGTTCTCGCCCCAAAAGTTTACGCCATCGTTAGACTTCGCGCAAAAGTTTTTGAGCCGGGCATAGTCTCCGGCCGTTTCCGAGTTCCAGGGCGAATCAATCAGGCGGTCCCAATAGGCCCCGATGAGTTCACCGACTTCTTTGGGACTGAAGCGTTTGGTTTCCGAGTCCATGAAGGGGTTATGGCCAGTCTTCGCCTTGATGGACGCAACGAGCTTGTGGAGCAAAGGGGGTAGTGCTTCGGCTTCTGGGTCGATTAGGCCTTCCCCATTAATCAGGTCCACGTCTGCCCGGATGAGGTAGGAGTAAGGAGTAAACAGCGAGCTCGCATCGTAGTTCTCTTGGATGGAGACGTGATTCTCCGTAGCGCGGTAAAAGCCCATGATGTAGCCGGTATATTGGTCACGATGTTCTCTGGAGACCTGCCGAGACTCGTTGACAGCTAGAGTGAATCCAGAAGGGCATTCGGTATAGAACTTCCTCGTCTCGATCACGAAGCTTGCTTCAGGAAGTTTATCCGGGCTTGAACAGGCGAGCAACGCCGAGCGTTCCTCGCGCCAGTTTCGCACGTCCGCCCGGCGCTCCTTGAATCGCAATCGGAAGGAAGTCGGGGCATCATACACGGCAAAGCCGTCGTCGCGTAGTCCTTCTCTAAGGTTGGAGGCGCAGGTGAGCCAGTGGAGTTTTTTAGGAAGGCAGATGAAACGTCCCAGCGACGTCAACTGTAGGCGAACCCCTCGGCGTACGCTCTCCCCATCGACGTTGCGCACGAACGTTACGGACTTGGCGAACTGGTCGTCGCCAACCACCACTTCGAATCCGCAAGATGCCTCGACGGCTATTCGGAGTGATTCTTCGGTGTCGAAAACCGCAACCTCGGCGAGGCCGGCATCACGATGGAGTCGGCGAGATTCCGTCATTTTCAGGGCCATCTTGGTGAACTGCGTGACCTGGTTAAGTTCCGCCTCAGCCGAGACTTTTTCGCTATAGGCGGACTCGGAGGACACTCCTTCGGCTGCCCCAGGCATATGGATGGATTCCCATACGGACTTGGCCACCCGGGCGCGTTCGCTTGCGTCGGTCAAAAGGTATTCCTCTACGAGTTCAATCAACGGGCGGGTAGTGATGGTGGATTTCATGTAGGGAGGATAGTTTCGGGCAGGCTGGCAGGGTATTTAGAGGTCGAGGTTGTTGCTGAAGTCGCCTTCGCAGGCTTTGCCGCCAGACTTCCGGAAGCTTACTTCCGCAAGGGCTAGGCCGACGGAACTGTGGGCTTCGGTAATAATCTGCGCCTGTCGTGTCGTTGGCGTGATGATCGTGCCGTGCACGATGTGGTTGCGGATGAGCGCACTGGCGCGGAATTTCTGCACGACGCCTTCGCGCTTGAAGGAGCGCTTATGGGCGTCTTCGACGCGTAGTAGCTCGAAGACGCTCTCGACGGCTGGTAGGTTGCGGACCTGATGGGGCATAAGGGCCCTGCGGATATCAGATTCAGCTTCGATCGACAGGTAGAGGAGCCGTAGTGTCGAGAGCATCTCATCGGACGTGGCGTCAGGCAGGGCTTTCTTCGCCGCATCGACTTGGGCTAGGCGTTCGACCAACTTGACCCGCGGGGTCAGGTGCGAATGGGCAGCCAGTTCCAGGAAGATGGCCCTGCATAGCTTCCTAGTGCGAATGCTGAAGGAAGGCGTTTCTCCGTGGAGCACCTTATCACGTGCCATCTTGAAGTGCTCGATCTCATCCATGAGCCGCTTCTTGAAGCCCTTCTCCTTCCGTGCCCTGCCCAGGAGCAGGCCCAGCGGAGGCATCCACTCTTCGGGTGTTTCGGCGTAGCGGCTAAGGGCCGAACCCGCAGGCTTGAACTGCTCCTGGCCTGGCGCGAACCCCACCGCTTCACCGAGCATCTGTTCAATGCCCGCGCAGAAGAGGATCGCTTCGTAGTTCTGGAGGAGCTTGTTCTTGTCGAGCTTGAGTATGGTGCCGCTGGGCATCGTGAAATCGGCTGCGCCGGTCTCACGGACTGACTGGATAGCGTCCACGTAGTTATGCGGTCTGGGGTCGTTTGAGTTTATCATGAGAGGTGTGGCGGCATAAATGGCCGGCCCTGGTGGGCCGGCCGCGAGGCAGAACGCTTAGCCGCCGCCACAGGCGTGCCAGCAGCGGCTTTCGCAGTCGTGCCAGCAGTTCTCGCCGGAGGTCGCGCCGAGGGTTTCGCTGAAGGCTTCCTGGTAGAGGGCTTGGGTGCGGCGGAACGCGTTCTCGAGGTCCTTAGCATCCTGCTCTCCGCGCATGCCGAAGTAGGGGTAGTGGTGGAGGTAGCCGCCGAAGGTCTTATCGCAGTCAAACACGTAGGCGCGGGTATCGAGGATGTGCTGGTGCCAGAAGAGATCGATGGCGTTGGTCGGGACCATGCCCTTGCCGTGGCGCTTCACCAGGGTGAGCCAGCGCTTGTACTCGAGCTCGGCTTCGTCGGTCTGCTGAGGCGACCAGCCCTGGCCTTCTTCATTGTCGCGCAGCTTCATCTTGACCATCTCGAGGTCGAGGGTGGCGACCTGTGCGTCGACGCCCTTGGCGACGAGCCAGTCGATACGCTCCTGGCTGAGCGGCGCGGGGAAGACCATATGGTCAGGCGCGGGGTTGAGGGTGGAGGCGTGAGCCAAGAAGGCTTCCGCCGATGGGATCTGGATTTGGGTATGCATGGTGTTTGGTATTGGGTGCCGATTTAGCCGACGGCGGTGGCTTCCCGGCTGCTTGCGCGGCCGAAAGTGTCGAAGGGGGAGGCGATCCAGCGACGGATCAGCAGGCGGTCTTTATCTCCGCCGAGGGCCGAGCGCCCGTGAAGCATGCGTCCGTTGTCGATGAGCAGGGACTCGCCGGGGGAGAGGCGGAGCTTAAGGGTGGGGGTCGCCGCGAGGGCCTCGATGAATTTGCGGAAGGCCGGCGAGGACTGCCCGTCCGTCATCCAAGGCGTGAAGTAGACCCAGTCGGAGCCATCCTCGTCCTTACGGAGAACAGGATAGGCGCCCGTGTCGTCGGGGAAGACTACGTGGGTACGGATTGACAGCACCCGGAGCTCGTCTCGCTCGGATGCAGTCAGATAGTCCAGCGCTGGCTTGGTATCCTTGAGCAGGCTATAGCCGCCTTCGGAAGACTGGCGGATGCACTCCCAATTGATCCAGCGCGCCCGGGGGTGGTCCGTATGCAGCTGCATCTCCTTGTCCGTTGCCAAGGCCGCCTTGGCGTTGGCACGGGGCGTGATCTCCGTCGTCTGGATGACTTGACCAAGTTGAGTCAGGCTCGCCAGCAGGGATTCGCTGACTTTGGGCTGGAGGACGGTCCAGCCCTTGGACTTAAGGCCATCTGCGGAGACGAGCGGGTATTCGTTCATGCGGTGAAGTATTATCCAGTTAGTTGAGAGCGGAAGGGGGGATTAGTCCCTCAGCCTGTCCGACGGCTGAATCGTTAACCTACCCCCTTGAAATCCATAGAATGACCAATATAATCCAGATTTATGGTTAACCTTCGTAATTAATATTTTTAAAAAGATGGAGTCACTTGACGGCAGGCCGCCGAGAAAGAGCATCGTCTAATGCCGCTCACCTCTCCAGCATACGATAAGCGGTGGGAGTGTTTCTTGGTTTCCTCCCTGATGCAGTCCTTCAGAGATGAGGCTGAAGCCAACTTCCAGAATGACGTTGAAGACTACAAGGGTGCGAAATTGGCTTTGAAGCGCGCCGTAGAGCTAAGAAAAAGCCTAGTTTCGAAGAAGCCCAGCTCGGAGAAATCAACCTTGGCGAGCGCCAACAGTTTCATCCGCGAGGCCGCTGGCGAACTCGGGAGTTTCTTGGCGGGACTCCATCTCATCGGCAGGTTTAGGGACGGCACCACGCTCAGTAAAGAGGCCAAGGCCGTCTTGCAGCGCAATGGGCGCGTGGAGTCGGCGATGCGCTATTCCGAGGGCCGCCTGAGGCTGGTGCTACCCGATTTAGTGGGGCTGGATGAACATCGCTGGCCTGGTCATGTTTCCTACCGGGCCGGCCTAAACCATTTTGTCGCCGTCTGTCTCCGAGTACACTCCATCCTGCCGGACGTTCCTTTTAACGTAATCACCAAAGCCGCCGCGCGCCGGATTCTGGTGCCTGCATTGGCACACAACCTTAAATTTTTCGCGAAACAGCACCCAGAGGTCTATCGATATTTCGTTTACGAGGACGACCTATGTCTACGTCGCGGAAAGCCGCTTAAACGGGAAGAGATAGCCGCGTCCGTTCCCGGAGAAAGTAAATACGTGGCGAGAAAGTGGACGCGACTCTTCAACTCTTGCATAGCTCTTGGCAAAGGATGGGGCGAAGGCTTTCTGGGCGAGCTATATGTCGGGTTGCAGACGTTACTCCGGGATTATGAAGCCGACCCGCGCTCCAGCCAGCTTTGGCGCGATCTGTCCATCCTAGCCGCGGGAGATATGGCAGTCGACGAGATGCTGGTCTCCTGGGTGATCGAGGATGTCGGCGGCGATCCGAAGTCTCAAGCTTCTGGGCCTATCATTAATTGCGCACGCTCAAGGTTCGGACTACTTCGCTATGCCTACTTGATGACCAAGGAAGCTGAGGAATTCCGGAAGGACTTCGACACGGGCAAACAAGCAGCCGACAACCTGCTTGAACTGATGAAAAAGACGGATGAAGGCACGCTTTCTAAGGAGCAAGTCAACCAGGTCTTTGGGTGGGCTTATCTTCTGTCCAGGAATAACTTGATAGGAAGGAAATCAAGTGAAGATTCCCTCTCGCATCGGAATCTGGATCTGGCGGGGCATCTACTTTTTGATTTGCTTAACGAGTTGCGGTTTAAGGCGGCCAGCGATACGCACCGCGCGTTGGCGCTCCGGTACTTGATTGGCTTCATGACGAACCCTAGGTTCATCAAGCCGTGGGTTAAAATTAGCGCAGATCCTCGCTCGAGGGCGAGCGCCTATAGTTCTGGTACAGTGGAGGAGCTGATTACAGACGCCACTAAAGATAAATTGATTCCGCAGAGTATCGTGCTACTCGCCAAGGCCCGAGTCGCCTTGCACCACGCCTACCTGCACCGCAAAGATTCTGGTCGCCATGCCCAAGAACTCCAATCTGCGCTGGATCACTACGCCACGATTCTCAAGGTGCTGGATGCGCCGCCCTCCGCCGGCATCATGGACGGTGAAGTAATCGCATGGGCTTTGCCTGAGATGTACTATGCGATAGAGGCCTTGAAGCTGCATGACCCAGAAAGTGAAGAAGACTGGCGAAGCGTCCAGAACTCGTTGCAGGTATTGGGCGAGATGCAGTACGGCGTTTTTTTTAGCGCCAAAGAAGAGTTGGAACGTGTCGAAAAAGGGCTGCAGGTGGCGATTATAAGACCTTCGGCTTCTTAAGTCAGGTTAACCGTTTTCCGAGATAAAACAGGGGTTTTTAGGTCTGGGAGCTACCTTTGATAACATCGGCAGGGATATATCTCGGTCTGGCCTTTGCCTGCGTTGTCTGGTGCAGGTGGCTGGCTAATGATGACGACGTCATGATCGACGCTTCGATATACCTCACCACCGACGGCGCTCCGCTGCCCGTCGAACGCGATACCCGGCCGAAGGCCACGTCGCTCATTCTTGTTCCGCCGTTTCTTAAGCACTTCGGGGGACCGATGGCTGGACCGGCTTACCTTAAAGGTGCTGGTGAACGTGCCGGGCACACGGTCGATGTCCTGGATCTCAACCGTGAATGGATCAAAGAGCGTATCACGTCGGCCCACACTTCCGGCCAGATCAAAGGCGACCATGATAAGCCGTCGAAGGAACTGAACCGCCTTTATCAAGAGTGGCAAGAATTGTGCGCCACCCACTGGCCTGCCCCTGTGCCCGCCAATGAGCGTGAGTCCCGGACGGTGGTACTTTACGCCACCCACCAGGAGGTCATCGGGTGCGCCGCCAACATGGCCGCCGGCAGCTTCGGGGAATGGGTGCGCCAGCGTCTGGAAAAAGCCCCTCGACCGGACTTGGTTGGATTATCCGTCATGTTTAGTGGGCAGATTATCGCAGCGCTGGCCGTCACCAGCGTAATCCATACGGTCTGGCCAGGTGTCCCAGTCGTCTGGGGTGGCGCGCATGTCACCGCCTTGGCCGAGCCTATCAGCAAAGATTCGGCGTATGGCGAAGGCATCGATGGTTTCGTTATTGGTTATGCCGAGAAGACCTGGGTCGAGCTCCTTGATGCCGTCGCCAGTCATAATCCTTGGCCAAAGGAGGTATTTAAGGCCGGCACTTCTTCTCAGCGTGCCAAGGAGGACGGCACTACCGTCCCCGCCTTCGATCTGTCCTCCTATGGCCAAGGCAGCCTGACCTTGCCGGTCCAGGCATCGCGCGGCTGTGCCTACGGCAAATGCTCCTTCTGTACCTATCCCAAAATCGAAGGTAAGCACCGTAAGCTATCCATGGCCGCACTTGAACCGGTAATCGAACAGGCGTCTGCTCGTGGCGCTGTGCTTTCGTTCAAGGATAGTTTGCTGGTGCCGAACCAACTGCGTGACGTCGGTGCCATAATCAAGGGCCGGGTGATGTGGAGCGCCTGCACCAAGTTGCACTCCAGTTTCGACACCGAGACTTTGGGTCGCCTTCACGGCGAGGGGCTACGCACCTTAGAGATCGGACTCGAGACGCTCGACGAGGCTTCGCAGGGCATCATCAATAAGCCACAGTCTCCCGCACTGCTCCGCTCCTTCCTGGATGCCGCCGCCGTGGCGGGTGTGGCGATAGTCATCAACTACATGACTGGCTTGCCTGGGGCGGATGCCGGGGAGGAGCAGCATTGGCTGGAGGTCGTGCGCGCCGAGGTCGCCGCGCGCCCCACGCTCAAAGCGATGATTGAGCATAACACCTTCCAGTTGGAGATGATCTCCCCAATGGGCCTGAATCCTTCCGCCTATGGCATCGAAATCGAGCAACGCTGGCCCTGGTCATCGCTGCTGGAATATAGGATTTCAAAACCTTCCACCTTGGCGGCGTGAGAGCCCGCTTCACCTCCAAGCATAGAAAGGATCAATACATGTCCAACAACAACGGCGGCAATTACCCGAGCACCACTGGCAATCCCTCCGGCGGCGGTCGCGGTAACGGCCCTCGCAAGTAAGCTCACCTAAGAGCGACTACCCCAGGGGCCACGCAGTGGCCTCTTTTTGTTAAGATATAATATTACATGGACGCAAACCGCTTCCCAGGGGTGGAAATGCGTGTAGGCTTTCGGCACCCCGGCATGGAGACATGGGAATACACCTGCAACCAGTCGCCGTCTGAGGCATTTCAGACGGTGCGTCACTTCGTGCGCACTAAGGTGCCGGAGTTAAAAGGCGGCGTGGCCCTCAATGGAGAAGGCATCGACCTAGATTTTATTGGCATCGGCGGCGTTGCACGGATCCGCTTCGCAAAGTCTAAGGATGGTTCGCATGTGACAGTCACCGTACCTGACGCGCTGCGCGATAAGACCTTTGCGGTCTTATCGGGTCTGGTTTCCAAACGGAAACTT
>Ga0208810_1000137_pt1 | contig 19960 bp, 19 predicted proteins | sample Colrivmet1560A02_FD_187679 | JGI IMG/M metagenome (GOLD analysis project Ga0208810, IMG submission 187679) | Estuarine microbial communities from the Columbia River estuary - metaG 1560A-02 (SPAdes) (version 2) | ecosystem: Environmental > Aquatic > Marine > Intertidal zone > Estuary | place... | reverse complement strand
CTGTTGCGGGGCGAGCCCAGCGAGAATCCACTTGACGACAGATGCTCATCAAAGCCTGCGATGAAATAGTCACCGAGGGCAATGGAGCCCGCACGAATGGAAGAGATGGGGAATTTTTCAAACACCTCTAAAGCGCCATGCAAGGCCTTCATCGACAAGACGTTGGTGGTGCCGCTGGAAAAACGCGCGATGCCTTGCGCTGGCCTATATGTGTCTTCGAACGCAAAGGGGGCATCGTGTCCAAACCAGCCAGGAATGGGTTGTTGTACGTCGTTCACCAGATGTGGGGCCACATACATAAATGCAGGAGCACCTGGCCCGCCATTGATGTACTTATACCCACAACCAACAGCAAAGTCGATGCCGTGACGCTCGACGTCGCAGGGAATGATTCCGGCAGCATGTGCAAGATCCCACACCACAAGCGCTCCCACTGCATGTGCAGCGGCAGTAACCGAAGCAACATCATGAATTTCCGACGAACGAAAATCGATCATTGAGGCAGTAGCAACAGCAACGTTGTCATTGAAGTGAGTGGCCATCTCTGAAACAGCACACTCTTTGTATTGCAAATGAAAAAGGTCGGCAACACTGCGTGCCACATAGCGATCGGTGGGAAAATTGTTGATGTCGCATAGCAATACATTGCGTGTAGGCGTTGCGTTTTTCTGTGCGGCAGCAGAGAGCACTTTGAAGAGTGCAATGGAAGTGGAGTCTCCGGCAATGACACTGCCACTTGGTGCCCCAATCAGGTGCGCAATTCTGTTACCCGTTGCGGCAGCAAGGCTGAACCAGTCACCATCGTGCCATGTGCGTACTAAGCCTATTTTCCACTCAACGTTCACGGCCTGGTTCACCGCTTCGCGAGCAGCATGCGTGAGTGGGCCAAGTGAATTGCCCAGAAAGTAGCGCTGGTCGCTGGGCAGGTCGAAGAGTTGACGAGCAGGTGCAAGTGGGTTTGCAGCGTCAAGTGATTCTGCTTGTGCAAAATATGAGCTCATCGACATGGGCGAATGGTTTCCTTTACCTCAGAAGTAATTGAAGCGTTGCATCGCCAAGTGGCGTTGCTGGTGTAACAAGATCGTAGATCACATCGAAGTGATCGCATCCTTCCACCTCAATTTGAGCAACGTTGCAGCCACCTGCGGTGAGGTGTTCCGCGTAGTTGTGGCTTTGGTCTTTAAACGAGTTGGTTTCGTGTTCGCCCCACGCAACAACTACCTGGGCAATAGGCGAAACTGCCTGCAGCTGGGGGCTGAGGTCAATGGCTTCGTCTTGTGTGAGCTGCAGTGGGTCATTCACTGTGGTGTGCAGTAGAGGCCGCAGGTCAAACACGCCACTCAATAGAACTGCACCAGTAATGAAGTTATTGCTGGGGTCTGAAGTACTACACATTGCTGCAAGGTGAGCGCCAGCTGACGAACCCGATATCACCGTGCGTTGTGGCGTGAGCTGAGAATGCTTTTCTAGCCATAACAGTGCGCTACGGCATTGTTGAACAATGTGAGCAAGGGTTGCATGTGGAGCCAACGTGTAGTTGATGCTGGCAAAGCTGATTCCTTGTGCAAGTGCATCGCTTGCCCACATGCAGCATTCATCTGCAGAGAGAGCTTTCCAGTACCCACCGTGAATGAAGACGAGCAAGGGGGCCTCGGGTGAGTGTTGGGCTAAGAGCAAATATTCGTCTTCGTGGGATCCGTAAGCAACCTTACGCAGGTCTTCTCCGAGCAGGTTTCTTGTTGCAGAACTCTTCGCACCATATTGTTCGATGTACCACGGCACGCTGTGGTGGGCTACCGAGCTAGGGGAGTACTCAGTTTCAAGCGACATCAACCAATGTTGACACGTTGGCTTTGCGGGTGCGAATAATTTTTGCCCCAATAAAGATGGCACAAGGAATCACCACGACGTTGGGCAACACAACAAGAGCATCTTTCGCGATGAACCCGTATGCAGACCATGCAACTGCGGTGAAAAAGAGCAGCACATAGGTAGGAAGCGACACGCCGCTGAGGTCGTCAGACTTTGCTGAAGTGAAGGTTTGTGGCAATACCGACGAAGCACCAACAACAAAAGCAATGAAGCCGGTGACCCCAGGGGAAATGGAAACACAGATAAATGCAAAAGCAGTAACTGCAAAGACAGTGACATAGAGGCGCGAAGCAGGAAGTGTTCCGTGCTTCACCATTGCCCGTGCAAGAAGTGCAATTGCAACGACGATGAGGAAGTTCGACCCACCCACGGCAACGTCGCTTTGCGATAAGCCGTAAACGCTCCACAATGTTGACCCGCAGATTCCCTGCAAAGCACCAATGGGAGAGAGGCCTTCCACGGTTTTGTTGCGATACACAAGAATTACTTGCGGCCAAATGAACAGCATCGACAAGATAGAGGCAACAATGCCAAGAACGTTCTGAAGAGTCACCCGTACATTGTGCATGACCAGAGATACGCAGAAGTGGTTCAAAATGTGAAACGCTGTGTGACATGCGACGTTCCATTGACGATTACCCCATGACCAGTGCCGATGTTCCTGCAGGTGACGACGATGCAATGCGCATTGCATGGGCAGTGGCCATTTGTGATGATTACGACGATGCCGAGCCGCGGGTGGTGCTCACCACCGAAGAGGTGGGCTCGCCTGGTACGGGTCTTGTTGCCCACCTGGGAGCAGAGCATGTGCGACGGTTACGCAGTGCTTTACGTGATGCACTGCGCGAAATTGGAGAAGACCCCGGCCTGTAGCCATTTCCGGCTCTTTTCGGTCGCAGGTATTGCCCTTGGGGCCACTTCCCGATAATGTTGACCCAGTTAGTCGGGTTTTGCTCGGCACCGTCACTTGGCCATTTGGAGGCACCTCGTGGGAATACCACCAGTCATTGCAGCACCCCGCGACCTCGACGCGGAACAGATGGCCGATATTGAGCGCTTCGAACAAGCCATTGAGCAATATCTTGCTGGCGAGATTCATGAAGACGTGTTCCGCGTCATGCGTTTGAACAACGGCGTCTATGGCCAGCGCCAAGGCGGCACCAACCAGATGGTGCGCATCAAGTTGCCCGCAGGAACAATTACTCCAGAGCAACTCGACCTCATGGCGTATCTCTCTACCGAGTTCTCACGCGGCTGGGGCCACATCACTACGCGCCAAAACATTCAGTTCCACTTTGTAGAACTGCGTCGCATGCCAGAACTCTTGCGCCACCTCGCAGGTGTGCATCTCACATCGCGTGAAGCCTGTGGCGACACCGTGCGCAACGTCATGGCGTGCCATCTTGCTGGAGCATGCCCACATGAGCACCTTGACGTCACGCCGTGGGCCGAAGCCGTTTTTCGCCACTTCGTGCGCAACCCATTGGGTCAGCGTTTGCCTCGCAAATTTAAGGTCAACTTCTCAGGTTGCGCCACCGACTGTGGGCAAGCAATGTTCAACGACGTTGGTGTTGTTGCAACGACGCGCACCAACGAAGACGGTTCAGTAGAACAAGGCTTTCGCATCTTCATTGCAGGTGGCTTAGGTGCAACACCGCACCCTGCACTGGCGCTGGAAGATTTCACTTCACGTGAAGATCTCATGCCAACAATTGAGGCTGCTCTTCGCGTGTTCGACCAAGCCGGTAACCGCGACAACAAATTGCGTGCTCGTATGAAATGGCTTGTCGATACTCTCGGTATCGACGAAGTGCGTCGTCGCGTGCAAAAAGTTCGTCTCACTCTTCCTGCTTCGTCATCGTGGCCAGGTGGAATTCCACCAGAAGTTGTTGCCGCTGGCGACAAAGCCGCAGGCAAAGCAACTGTTGGTGAAGTAACAACAGTTGGCCAGGGTGTGCGTGTTGAACTCACGGCACGCGATCCATTCGACCGCTGGGTGCAAACAAGCGTTATTCGTGGAACTGCAAACGGAACCATTTCTGCAATTGCTTATGCCGAGTTGGGCGACATCACCTCGAGTCAATTCACAGCGTTAGCAGCAATGCAGCGTGAGTTGAATGCCGACGTGCGTTTGTCGAATCGTCAAAACGTTGTGTTCCGTAATCTCACTGAAGAGAAGTTGCGTGTTCTGTACGACCGCCTCGATGCCATTGGTATGGCACGCCCAGGTGCGGAACTCGCGCGCGACGTAGTGGCATGCCCTGGCGCCGATACCTGCAATATTGCCGTCACCCAATCACGTGGTCTTGCAAAAGCAATTGGTGATGAACTTGAAGCACAAGGTCTTGCCGAAGTGGGCGGAATTCGCATCAACATTTCTGGTTGCACCAACAGCTGTGGTCAGCATCATGCTTCCGACATCGGATTCTTTGGTGCAGAGCGCCGCGCACATGGGCAATCGGCTCCTGGCTATCAGATGTTGCTTGGTGGCTATGTTGGCCAAGAGCAAATTCACTTTGGAGAAAAGGCCCTTCGTGTTCCTGCAAAGGCTGCTCCTGAAGCAGTTGCACGCGTAGTGCGCAGGTTTGCTGGCGAGCGCGTTGCAGGTGAAACATTCCGCACTTGGATGGACCGCGTGGGGGGAGTCGACAAAGTTGCCGACGAACTGCGCGATCTCGATTACTTCCCAGCGCCAAGCGATAACCCAGACTTTTATATTGACTACGGCGAGACGGGCCCCTTCGTTGCTGCTGTTGGCGACTCGGAGTGCGCTGTTTAAGACCCGCAACGAGGGTCACATATCTCATCGGTGTGATCTATAATTACTAGGTGACACTTAAAACAAATACACGTACTCGATTCGCTCGAACCGTTCTGTCGGCAGCTCTTTTGACGTCTGCGTTTGTTGCTCTACCGGGGCCCGGTGCTCCGAGAAAAGCATCGGCTGCACTCAGTGGCCCCGCGCTTGCATACTTTGCAACTCAAGGCACCGAAGTCATTCTCCAAGGATTCCCTTATGTCTTTGCGACGGCAACTGCTCAACAGCCGCCACTCTCGGCATTCAATGTTCAGGTAGATGGAGTGCGCATTGATGTGGTCTCGCTCGACTTTTCATTGCCTCTTTTTCTCGACCTCACTCTTGCTTCACCCGTGTATCAAACGTCAACAACTGCATCGGTGACATACACCGCGCCTACGCTCGATAACACCCTGAATAATGCGGCTCTTCAAGACGATAGAGGTCGAGACACAGGGTCATTCACCTTCTCTCTTGATACTGCGAGAGCTGGACAGCGTTTGAGCGCACCGAGTGCGCCCACTGTTGTTCCGGGCATTGAGAGCGCCACAATCACTGTGGCACAACCCGCCTCGGGTTTGGCACCGAAGTCTTACGTAGTTACTGCTACGCCTGGCGGGAAAACGTGCACCGTGACAGGTGCGAGCGGAGAATGCACAATCAGTGAACTCACTGCAGGTGTCTCGTACACGTTTTCGGCTGTAGGTAAAAGCAATGTTTTCCCAGATTCTGCTGCGAGTCCTGCATCGGCTTCGGTGATAGCTCTCTCTAAGAAAAAAGTTCCCACATGGGACACGGAGCCGGAAACAGATTCTGAATCTGATACCAATACAGAGGGTTTTTTCCCGAATCCCATTCCGGGAAACTCCATCATCACTGATGAGTTCGGATTTGTCATCGACAAAAAAGGTGGAATCAAGCCGAAACTTCGTGCGAAAAATTATTCGGGCAAAATCAAGATGAGCATTTCTGCAACGTATAAAGATGCTGGTAAATCGAAAAAATATGCCTGCAAATTTAAAACCTTTGGTTCGACGAAAAAAGTCACCTCAGTAAAGTGGCGCTGGTACACACCGAAAAAGGCTTGCATTTTGCCAAAGGCGCTCATCACTGCAGTGCAAAAGGGTGAGGCAACTATTAGCGCAACGGGCAAATGGACACGCCAGTGGTTGACCTCGGGCAAAAAAGCTCGCCCTGACACGACGAAAATTACGCCTCGCACTTTGAAGTACACGTTGCGTGCCCGTCCAGCAGTTGCCTAGGGGATTTTCTGTGCAGGGTAATGACGCCAATGTTTTTGGGGTACTTACAACGCACTAATGTGATGCAATGACCGCAGCACAGATGTCCACAGAAGATTTTGTTCGTGAAGCTTGCCCTCTCATTGGCAACTCGGGTTGGGCGTACTACTTCGCTCCACACACTCAAGCTAAGGGTGCAGAACTTGGCCTTGTAGGTATGGAGTTTTATGTTGCGGGTCGCGGTGGCCCTCTTGGTGATTGCGATGGCGCTGCGTTGGCTTCAGCGTTCGGGTATTTCAACCCAGCAGTATCTGGTGGTGCTTGGGAAAGTGCCAAAGCAAAGGTCTCTCCTCGCGTTGCCGGTAAAGCTCACTTGGAATGCTGTGCCGAACATGGTCGCAACAAGTTGAGCAATATTCCTGGCCTTGCTGCCTTTGTTGCCGCAGCCGATGCGGTCAACAATGCAGCCGACCCCGATGGCTTGACGCTATATGCAGCCATTAAAACAGAGCCTTTGGTGAGCGACCTTCCTGGTCGTGCAATGCAGTTGGTAACAGTTCTCAGAGAATTCCGTGGCAGTGCTCACTTGTTGGCATTGCGCGCAATGGGCATCGATTCAAAAACCGCTCACTTTGTGAAGCGCCCGAACGACATCAAGATGTTTGGATGGACCGAAGCCGATGCTCCAGTGATTGACGATGATCTTCGCGCTCGCATGGTGGCTGCTGAAGAACTGACCGACAAACTCGTTGCTCCTGCCTATGGCGTATTGAACGCGCAGGCGCGTGAAGATTTCCTTGCTGGTGCGCAGGCTATTGCTGCCGCACTCGCTAGCTAATTTAGTAAATACCTTCGCAGCATGCATCGCGGTTGCCGCATTGTGGGCAACGGTAATGCGCATGTTCTTGGCGCATTCTTGCTCCGCAGTGGATGCACTGCTCAGAGAGGTCGCATTCCCGCTGAATGGTTTGTTGCGGCACAGTCATTTCTTCGCTCATGAAGAAATGGTACGCCAAAAACTCAATTCAAGATGTCATTCCCTGCAGGCCCACGAGACCTCGGGCATGTTCAATTTCACCCATGTGGCGTAGCCCGTGTTGGTAGATCCAGCACTCGGTGGCATCGAGCAAAGTGATGCCAACTTCGCCAGCCACGCGTGCAGAGTAGGTGCTTGCTATTTGAGGCGGGAACGGGCGGGGAATAACAACACGATCTAGTTCGGCAGGGTCGAGGGTTTCCAGCCACTTCTCTGTTCTGGCGAAAACCTCGTTCATATAGGCAATGAACTCGGGGTAGTTGCCAATGCGCTGGTTCACCATTTCATCAACCGTGCGGTGTTTGCCGTGATCATTAATGCTCATTTGCACGCGACCCGCCCACTCGTCATTCCAAATGGGCATAGCGCCAGTCATCAACATGAAAGAAGCATCGATCATGTTCACAATATGAAAGAGACAAAAGGCAATGGGCACCACGCCTTCGCGCTCAAAATGGTTGACCTGTTCAACGGTCATGGTGCTTGTTGCATCGTGGTATAGAGAATGCATTGCCTTCATGCGGCGTTGCAAAGAATCGATAACAAGTTGGTTGCTCATGAGTTACTCCTGAATTTCAATGCGGTTGCCGGTGGGGTCGTGCAGAAACAGTTGGTCGCTGCGGCCATCGGTGTTGGTGATGCGACGAAAGGAAATTCCTTTTTCGTCTAACTCTTTACAAGTGTCATCAACGCTGTTCACAAGCAGAGCAAAGTGCTGTTTTTTGTCGGGAACAAAGTTGGCAACTTCCATGATGTGCAGTTCATGCGCGCCCATACGTAGCCACCCGCCACGCACTGTCATTTCGGGTCGGTGAAAAGGTTCAAAACCGAGACCTTGTACATAGAAGTCGAGCGCCTCGGTGAGATCGCGAACATTGACATTGACATGGTGCAAACCCCGTACTTCCATACCCCTCAGACTAAACCTTTGATTGTTAGGGGCAGTACTCGGCATGGCGCTTTGCTGGTCTATTAGGGTGTGAGCAATGTCTACACACGATGAAGGTCACGGCGGAACGCGAGTTGGGTTATTGCGAGCCATGGTGCTCGGCGCCAACGACGGCATTATTTCCACGGCCTGTTTGGTTCTCGGAGTGGCTGCTGCCAATGCTTCACGCAGCGCAATTCTCACAGTGGGTCTTGCGGGTTTGGTGGCTGGCGCGGCATCGATGGCGCTTGGGGAATACATTTCGGTGAGCTCACAACGAGATGCTGAAGACGCAAACATCGCTAAAGAAAAGTGGGAACTGGCCAATGTTCCCGAGCGTGAACTTGAAGAACTCACTGCAATTTATGTACACAAAGGTTTGAACCCAGATTTGGCGCGTCAAGTTGCCGAAGAACTCACCGCTGGTGATGCTCTCAAAATTCATCTTGCAGAAGAACTAGGTATTTCAGAGCACTCACGTGCGCAGCCAGTTGAGGCCATGATCGGCTCTGCAGTTGCCTTTGCCATTGGCGCTGCTGTGCCACTCATTGCGGTGGCCATTTCCTCAACCAGTAATCGCATCGCAGTGACCATTGCAATCGTGGTGGTTGCGCTGCTTGGCCTCGGAGCAGCCGGTGCACGCGCCGGCGGTGCACACCCCGTGCGACCCATTGTGCGCGTTGTTATTGGTGGGTTAATTGCAATGGCGTTCACCATGGCGATTGGAAAGCTTTTCGGTACTTCCATTTCGTAGAAGCGCATTACTTTCGACGTCAATTGCTTGAAATTGAGGTCTGCAGAATATGCTCAAATCCATGGACCGTTGGATTATTGACACAGACCCAGGCGTACGTTTCCCAGCATGGACCCGCGGTAACGCGGCCGACGTATTCCCCGACCCAGCTTCACCGTTTTTCGCTTCCACCTATTTGCGCGAGGGCCTTGGCCGTGCTTTGGTCGACGCCTATACAGAAATGGGCGTTCTCGACTGGGACGAAGTAGAGAACCCAGCCGACCCCACCATGTTTGGCGTGTTCGGTGGCTACGTGTACAACCCGTTGTCGTACATCCGCTTGTTCGGTGCGCGCATGCCAGGTGCATCGCCGGAAATTGTCGACAAAGCTTTCTTCGATGACCGCCAAATTGTTCCGCCGTACAAAGCAGAGCCATGGCACGAGTCGGAAAAGCATGCTGCGAAATTAGGAGAGACCGCTGCGTGGACCTTGAGCACGCCATCGTTCCCTGAACTCGACCGCGACAAGGTTATGGCCGACAACTTGCGTGCAACGCGACCAGACTTTGCAACGCTCGACCACAAGGCATTGCTTGACCGCGTGCGTTCCATGTTCCCTTATGTCCGTCAAGCATTCGACACCGGCATGATTGCCTCCACCGTGTCGTCGGTTGGCCCAGGCGTTTTGGGTGCAGTGTGTGAAGCACTTGGTGACCCGTCGCTCACCATTCGCCTTCTCGCAGGCATTGAAGCTGACTCGTCGGTACCACCACGCGTCATGTGGAAGTTGTCGCGTCTTGCTCGTGAATCGAAAGACGTCACCGCATTGTTCGAAGCAGGTGTTCAAGGCCTGAATGATCGCTTGCGTGCAAGTGGTTCAGCTGAAGTGAAGAAGTTTGTTGTTGAATTCGACGACTTCCTCTTCAACTACGGCTCACGTGGCCCTGCAGAATGGGATGCCATTGCGCCTTCATGGGAATCGAAGCCCGACATCGCTCTTGCCGCTATCGACCGCATGCGTTTTGGTGAAGCAGCTCAAGACCCAGTGCTGCGTCACGGTGAAGCAGTCGCTGAACGTGACCGCATCGCAGCCGATATTCGTGCGAAATTGGCTGGTGACCCTGAAACTCTTGGCATGTTTGAAGCCGGCATGCAATCGTCCACCGTTTTCCTTGGTGGTCGTGAGCGTTACAAGACCAACTGCATCAAAATTGTGGGCGAAATTCGCGAAGCAATGCGTGAAGTCGGTAGGCGTCTTGTTGCCAAGGGTCAGCTTAAAGAAGTTGAGCATGTGTTCATGGTGCTTGCTTCTGAACTCAATGAGTTCAGCGTGCAGCCAGAAAAGTTCACCGATATTTTTGCAGCACGTGCTGTAGAGCATCGTTCGCTCTTCGATGTTGAGCCACCGTTCGCAGTAGATGGCGTGTGCCCACCTATTAGCACGTGGGCAAAGCGCATTAACTCCACTGCCACCCGTGCAGAAAAAGGCGAAGTGCTTGTTGGTGTTGCCGGTTCTGGTGGTGTTGCCACTGGCCGGGCACGAGTCATTCTCGACCCAGGTGCGCTTGACGATTTCGACCCAGGCGACGTACTTATTGCACCACAAACCGACCCATCATGGGCTCCACTATTCATTACGGCCTCAGCTGTTGTGGTGAATGTTGGTGCGCTTGGTAGTCACGCAATGATCGTGTCGCGAGAACTTGGCATTCCTTGCGTTGTGTCGGTTGCCGATGCAACCATTCGTATCGCCGACGGCGCAATGGTTACTGTCGACGGCAATAACGGAACGGTCACCGTTCTTTAAATAGCTGCGCGTTGAGTAACGAAGAACCTTTACAGGTCAACTTCATTTTCAAAGCGTTCGCCGGTTGCGAACTTGGCGATGTTGCGGAAAAAGAGTTCATGTACGCGGCGCATCGTGTTGGGCAGGGTTGCCGAACAGTGTGCCGAAATACGTACCGGTGAATTCCAAAGTGCATTGTCGGGGGGAAGTGGTTCTTCCGATGCAACGTCAACTGCTGCTCCGCCAAGGTGACCCGACTCAAGTGAGGCAATGAGGTCGGCTTCTACAACAGCAGTGCCACGGCCAACGTTGATGAACAAGCATCCTTCTTGCATGGCAGCAAACTTCTCGGCATTGAACATTCCCGTCGTGTCGTCATTCGATGGCACTGCTGCCACCACAATGTCGGCATCGTGCATTGCCGCATTCAAATCGGAGAATGCCACAACAGCATCTGCCCCCGGTGATGGGGTAGTGGCCGACCTGCGCACGGCAGTAACGCGCATATTGAACGGAGCAAGTAGTCGAGCCACCTCTTGGTTAATTGGCCCATAACCCACCAGCACAATGTGTGCATCGCTCAGTGCTCGGCCAAAGACGGGCCGCCATTTATGTTCCACTTGGAGCGCGGCGATTTGTGGGAAGAATTTCCAGTGTTCCAAAACGCGCGCAATAACAAATTCGGCAATTTCAATTGCGGCTGTACCTGCACCATTGGTGAGGCGAATATTGCGTTCCTTTAATTGAGGCAACGGTATATGGTCGTGCCCCGTCATGAACGAGTGGATCCACTTCAACTTGGGGCATGCGGCTAATAGCCAGTCGGGCATGTAAAGAATGAAAGCAACTTCTACATCTTGCAGTTGCTCAAGTTCGCTTGGCGACAAATCTTCGGGGGTGCGGTCGCGCATGTCGACAATGTTGTACTCGGGTAACGCATCGGTCATGCGTGAGGGCCCGCGGCGCTCTTCTAGTTGAGAGTTATCGACAGCGGCGATATAGCAGACAGCAATAGTTGGTAATTTCCCCATCTCTCTAGTCTGCCGTAGTCAGTGGGCGGTAAAAGATCTGAAGCGCTACTCGGGTTGCAGTTTTTGGCGAATCTGAACGTACACGTCGTTGCCAACAAGTGCAGTTAATTCATCTTTCAAAGATTCAACGACCGGCGTATCGCCAACGTATGCCTCATCACCCTCAGTACACACCCAAGCCATTGTTTTCCCATGTTCGCCCCAGTCGGTACGCGACCACCTGCGTACAGTTGCAATTTCGGTGTTGTCGGGCTGCATCTCCCAGTCGACCTTGATAGGCAATTGCCAACAAACAGAAGGCTTCCATTCCGTTGGGCTCTCATTGAACTGCTCACTTGCAATGTGCAGCGCACACCCAGACCCGCCCGCAAAACCTGGGCGGTTCAAAAAGATGCATGCCCCATCAACTACTCGCGTTGCACTATTCGATGAGTCTTTAAAAATTCCGAGTTCAGCAGCATGTGCATGAAATTGAAAGTGCTCGGGCGACAACAGTGCTGCGTGAGCAGCCAGGTCCATTGCTTCATCAATGCCATCAAGTTCGGCGCCCAATGAGCAGCATCCGTGTTGCTTCTCGGTATCTACAGTTGCCTCAATGCCTTTGCAGCCACGACCCCAAATGCAGGTCCAATTCGATTGCAGAAAGCCAGTCTCGAAACGCCATGTGGTGTCGCCATCGTTGACGTCTTCGTACTGAGTCACCCCACCACACTAAGGTGCAGAAATGATTGTTGTTGCAGCACACCTCGATTACGCCACATCGGAAATCAGAGACGCAGTTGTTTCTGCGTCTGCGCCTATCCAAATGGCAACGCGCACCGACGAAGCTGGGTGTCATGCATATTGCTTCGCTGCCGACCCCAGCATCGACACACGCATTCAGGTCTATGAATTGTGGGAAGACCAAGAATCATTAGCGGCTCATTTCCTGCATGCCAATTACGAGGCAATGAAGGTATTGCTGGTATCGAACAAGCCGTCTAACGCTTGGAACCGTATGTATCAGGTGGCGAAAGATGAGCCGGTCTACGGGCCTAACGGCGAAATTCGCAGTACTTTCTTCGTCGACTAGCACGTTCAAAACGAGAGTTGCTTACATACCCTAGGGGGTATATCCTTCATGTATCGCAAACGGGTAATCCACTGTGCAGAGTGAAGAGGAAAAGTGACATGAAGACCAAAACATCGAAGTGGCCCCTTGAACGAGTTCTCTTTGCAATGGCAGGAACAATGGGCTTGCTGAGTGCGTTACTGGTGGCAGTGGTGAGTCCGTGGTTTCTCATCCTCACCGCACTCGTGGGTGTGAACCAATGGCTGTATGTCATGTTCGGCGCGTGCCCAGCCTCACTTGTTCTCAAGCGTTTTGGTGTTGCTGCCCAATGCGGTTGGTGAACTGACCTTTTCTTTACTGAGAGAAGTCGATTTCATTCAGACTGCTTGCTGGGTAATTGCATCTAGTGCGGTACTGAGTTGGCTTTGAGTAATTGACGCAACGCCCACTGTCTCTCATAATGACACCTGGGCGGTTGACTTCGGCGGAGCTGTTGCCATTAAGGTAGGCTGAGGCGTCATGAATTTGGCATGCCAATAAGTCTTGTCGACGGAATCCAGGGTCCGCAATGAATCAAAATGTAAACACTCACGCTTCGCAAAGAGTGCGCGCTTTAGCGCCACTGCGAGATTTCTTGCGTACAGAATCTGCAGGTGCAGTTTTGCTTGCGGGCGGAGCACTCCTTGCGCTTATATGGGCAAACTCTCCTTGGTCTGGTGCCTACGAAAGTTTGTGGAACAGCCGCATTGCACTCACCGTTGCGGGTCACTCAATTGACCTAGATCTCCGGCATTGGGTGAACGACGGGCTCATGACAATTTTCTTCTTTGTCGTGGGTTTGGAAATTAAACGCGAAGCTACCGATGGCCATCTCTCGGAACGTCGTGCAGCGTTGCTTCCTGTTGTTTCAGCCTTTGGAGGAATGCTGGTGCCGGCACTCATCTATCTAGCAATCGCCGGGTCAAGTGCGCCGCGTGGTTGGGCTATTCCTGTGGCTACCGATATTGCGTTGGCTGTGGGCGCAATTTCAGTAATGGGTAAGAGAGTTCCTACTTCGCTGCGTGCTTTTTTGCTTGGTCTTGCCATTGTCGACGACATCGGAGCAATCATCATTATCGCCGCCGTTTATTCAACGGGCGTTTCTTTCGGGTGGTTATTAGTTTCAATTATTGGTGTGAGCGCTTCTGTGGTTGCTCGTCGGTTAGGTGTGCAATCAGTCCTGCTGTACATAGTGGTAGGGGTGTCTATTTGGATGGGGCTTTACCAAGGTGGCGTACACCCCACGCTTGCTGGCGTGATGATGGGCTTGTTGACGCCCGCCGTTGCGCTGAAGCAAACAGATTTTGTTGATATTGAAGAGTTCCCAGAATCTTTAACAAGTGTGGACCCCAGCTCTCTGGGCAACAAAGCGAGAGATTCTGTGTCTGTGGTTGAATGGTTGCAGCACATTTTGCATCCATGGACAAGCTTTCTCATTGTCCCCATATTTGCTCTCGCTAACAGTGGCATTCACCTTTCACTCGACGGACTAGGCGACGCAGCTGGCTCTGCAATTACGTGGGGCGTCTTCTTCGGGCTCATATTGGGTAAGCCGCTCGGAGTAGTTTTGGCAACTCGTATAGCTGTTCGATCGGGAATGTCAGATCGCCCAGAAGGTTCCACACCAAGACAAATGCTGGGTGTAGGTGCGGCCGCTGGAATTGGATTCACCGTGGCAATGTTCATCACGGAACTAGCTCTTACTGATCCAATACAACAAGAAAATGCCAAGCTTGCCATTCTTCTTGCTTCAGTTGTTGCTGCTGGTCTTTCGATGCTTTTGCTGAAGGGGTCCGGGTCTCAAGCAAATACCACGAATGAAAAATCTGAAATAGGCGGATGACCTTCGAACATCACAATGATGATTGAGGGTTTATATCTATTGAGGTGATGGCGATTCTAAATGGCCCTGTTTGTTTGTCGACCAGATAGATGCCCATTTGATAAATGTTGTTCGTATTCATCGCTGGGGCGTCAGCAATTTCCATGAGCCTCCAGTCAACTGCTGTGAAGTCTGATAGTGGCAATTCATAGACCTGATCTTTTTTCGCAGTCGAAGTGAATCGTTGTACGTAATTGGTGCCGTCGTTGCCACGAAGCTGGAAGAGATAGGTCTTGCCGTCGCCTGTTGCGCGTATACGAATTGCACTTGACGCATTCATCAGACTCGGTAATTTTTCATCAACTGGACCAAAGCACGAAACAAAGCCCCCGTTATTGTCAAGCGACAAATTTCCTGCAAAGACCAACTGTTTATTTACCCAAGTGCGGGAGCTTTGCGAAACTCCTCCCATGACTGTGTCGTTTTGCACCGACCAGTTAGCAGCAGCCGATTGTGTCGTGAAGTCATATGCGACGCTTGCCTGACCTGTGGCAGCACTTGTCTGCTCCGTAACGTCTTTTAGCTCGTTCGTGCTACACGCCGCTAGTGCGGTGAAGGCAAGTGCAATAAACAGCTCTCGGTGGCGTTGAAGCATCCCCAACTTTTATCACCAAATCTCCAATGTCAAAAGCATGTGCTCAATAGTCGTCAATGCAGGCGTTTTTTTGGTGCTAATTTTCGCACATGTCGTACAAATCAATGAGTGCCCGGGTTGCAGCTTTCCTTTTGGCAGCAAGTGCAATTGTTTCAGAGGGGTCAACCAACAAAGTAGGGGCAGCCGATTGGGCGCCAAAGGACCCCCCGAGTATCTATGTGATTGGTGCGGGACCGAATGCTGTGAGGCGTACTGACTTTATAAATGATGTGTGCGTGAACGCAGCTCAACTTGATTGTGTGGAGTCCATTGCAGCGCAGCTCAATGGAACTTGGGTATTGGGCACACCAACGGAGTCATTCATTGGCGACTCGCGTACATGGAACATTCCTGGAGTGGTGAACCTCAATGGCTCAACACAAGTTTCCGTGACGCACAAAGTGAACTACACAGGTAACGCTTTTCTTCAGACTCAAATTAACGCAGTCCCCGTGAACGGCAGCTCGGGTGATCTCGATCAAAACTCACTTCCCTTGGGGGTGAAGTTCCGTGCGGTTGTGCGCACCAGTTGGGTTTTGCCCACACATGTTTCTGGTAAATCTACAGATACAAAAGTCACTGTTGAAAAGCTCGCAACATCTGGTGCATCGCGTATTGCAATGGAGGGTATTCCCACTGTGCACATGATTGTTCTTGACAACTCAACAATTACAAGCCCTACAGGCAAAGGAGCAAACGACGTTCGTACCCTTGGAATGACTGTTTCCGATGGGCGGTTCTACCCCGTGAAAAAGGAATGCATTGAGAAGTCGACAATCATGACATCGGAAAATGGATATGGGCATCCGCTTCCTACGTACGCCGATGGCAAATTCGATTTGAAGCTTCAGTCGCCGCATTTTCGCACCGATGGAGTGACGGAACACATTGGAGTGTATGAAGCGTTTATTCCCACCGACATGGCCGAGTGTTTGTGGGCAGAACCTATTTCCAGCACAGATGTTTTTGCTGCAAGCGTCTTCGAAACTGCGGGAGAAGCAAAGCCTGCAACAACGAGTGTGACAGTTACGTCTGAAGGCGTTGTTATCAAGGCATCTGGATTTACATATTCCTCGCCAACGATCCGGATTTCAAAAAGTAGTCCTGCCAATGCGAGTGCTACCGCGCAGGGCGGTTCAACTTTGGCAAGACCAACGGGGGTGAAGGCAAGTGCAGCCAAGCAAACTGCTTCGGTTTCATTCACTCGACAACAAGGCGTTCGCTACTCGGTGAGTGCAACAAAGGGAACGATTAAAAAGACATTCGTCTGTTCACTTGGCAAAACCCGTGTGACGTGCAAAGCATCGCGCCTTGCAGCGGGTAAATGGAAAGTGACCGTACTTGCCACGTCGGGCAGTAAGCGAGCAACTCCGTACGCTGCAACCGTGGTGGTGAAGTAATCAACAATTCGTCGTTATATACAAAAAGGGCCTGAGCATTTCTGCCCAGGCCCTTTGTAAATATTAATGAGTGGAATGACTAGACGAATGCTGAGGCAAACACCAAGGAAACGATGGTCATCACCTTGATCAAGATGTTCATTGCAGGCCCTGAGGTGTCCTTGAAAGGGTCACCCACGGTGTCGCCTACAACAGCAGCTTTGTGTGGGTCAGAACCCTTGCCACCATGTGCACCGGCTTCGATGTACTTCTTGGCGTTGTCCCATGCTCCACCTGCATTTGACATGAAGATGGCAAGTGCAAAGCCTGTCACGAGAGCACCAGCGAGCAAGCCACCAAGTGCATCAACACTCACGAAGCCCACCGCAAGTGGCACAACTACAGCTAACGAACCAGGAATAATCATTTCGCGCAACGATGCTTCAGTAGAAATAGCAACGCAACGTGCAGAGTCGGGAATGACTCCTTCTTTGCCCTCTCGCAAACCTGGAATTTCTCGGAACTGACGACGCACTTCTTCAATCATCTTGTTGGCTGCACGACCGACTGCGTCGATGGTAAGCGCTGCAAACAAGAAGGGAAGTCCTGCACCAATAAACAATCCGACGAACACTTCAACGTCGCCAACATTGAGATTGAGTGCAATCTTGTCTGCGCCACTTGCATCGAGAACTGCGTATTCAAAGCTCTTGAACAAAGCAAGCGCAGTAAGTGCTGCTGAACCAACAGCGAAACCCTTTGCAATTGCTGCAGTGGTGTTACCCAATGAGTCAAGAGCATCGGTGACTTTGCGCACGCTTGGATCGAGGTGAGCCATCTCGGCAATACCGCCGGCATTGTCTGAAATGGGGCCGTAAGCATCAACTGATACAACAACACCAGTGGTTGCCAACATGCCAACAGCTGCCATGGCAATGCCATAGATGCCGCCAGGAACGCCACCAGCGACGTTGCCGAGTGCTTGCTCGCCACCCCAATAGGCAAGGCCGACGCCAACGAGAATCAAAACCACCGATGAGGCGACCGACACCATGCCGGCAGAGATACCTGCAAGCACGGTTGTCGCAGGACCTGTTTCTGATTGCTTGGCAATCTTTTTCACAGTGGGGTATTGATCTGAGGTGTAGTACTCAGCAGTTTTGCCGAGTGCCCAACCCACAAGAAGTCCACCGACAACAGCAACGGCCATACCCCATGGCTTGTCGCTGTCGCCAAACATCCAATAGGACAAAGCAACTGTTGCAATCGCGGTTATTGCCATGGCTACGTTGGTGCCCATATGAAGCGCCCTGCTCAAGGCGTGTGAATCGGTGGAGTCGCCACCACGCACAAAGAATGATCCAAAGATGGACGCCACCATGCCCACAAAGGCAATAGCAAGCGGGAACATCAGCAATGCAATGGTGGAGTATCCGCCGTTTTGCACCAGTTCAGTTGCACCAGCTTTGTCGGCTGAAAGACCCATCGCAAAGGCAACAAGTGAAATCGGCGCAATGATTGATCCGGCGTAGGACTCGAACAAGTCAGCACCCATTCCAGCGACGTCACCTACGTTGTCGCCCACGTTGTCGGCAATTGTTGCCGGGTTACGTGGGTCATCTTCGGGAATACCAGCTTCCACTTTGCCAACGAGGTCTGCGCCTACGTCTGCTGCTTTGGTATAGATACCGCCACCAACACGTGAAAAGAGAGCAATAGACGAAGCTCCAAGACCAAATGCAGTCACAATTTCAAAGGCATCGTCTACTTCCATCCATGTCACAAAGACCAGATAGATCGCAACAAGACCAAGCAAGGCGAGCCCTGCAACGGTGAAACCCATCACAGCGCCACCACGGAATGCGATGGGGAGGGCTTTGCCAGGACCTTGCTTGGCTGCCTCGGCGGTACGAGCGTTTGCCATTGTTGCAACGGTCATACCGACATAACCCGCACCTGCGGACAACAGTGCACCTAAAACATAGGTAACCGATGCAAGTGGGGTAATGACGATTGCGAGAATAATGGCCAAGGCCCCAATGAAGAACGCCACCCAGGTGTATTCCTTTTTGAGGAATGCACGTGCGCCCTTTTGGATCTCCGTCATCAGGAAGATCATGCGGTCATCTCCTGGTGAGGCCGCCGCAACATTTTTATAGAAGAAGACTGCGAGAAGAAGCGCCGCAATTGCGGACCCTCCCGCTAGATACGGAATCATTTCCATGTGGGTACTCCCAATTCGTTTGAGTTGTCGTACCCGAACCTGGGGCAATCACCATGTGTGGGGATGAGTCACAAAGGGGTCAAGCCGTGGGGAACGGGGCGTCACAACAGTAGCGAACACGGCACTCAAAGTGGAACTTCCATAGTCGTAGCCACTGAAACCTATATTCCGCGACCGGGGGCAAGAATGACGCCAAACGGACGATTGTTCGTACTGTCGAGCGGGTTTTACGCGGTCTGCGCACAGTTTTCCGACGCTTTTTGGAATTTGGTCACCAGAGTTACCTAAACCTAAATTTGAACAATGATTACAAATTCACTACCCCGGGCTTATTCACGCAAATCGGCGGGGGTGCTACTTCTTGTTGGTGTTTTGGCTGGTGTCACTGTTGGTGGTGGTGTTGGCGTGATTGCTGCATCAACAACAAAAACTGTGACGGTGTGTGCCGATAACACAACAAACATGTTGCGTTATGCCAAGGGCGGAACTTGTTCAGAGACGGAAACGCCGGTGGTCCTGAATCAAACTGGTCCTGTTGGTAAAACAGGCAAGACAGGTGCAACAGGTAAGAACGGTAAGAGTGGCAAAGCTGGTGCTACCGGCGCGAAGGGTGACACGGGGGCTGCCGGTGCGAAAGGTGACACTGGCGCAAAGGGTGACTCTGGTGCGAAGGGTGACACTGGACCTGCTGGACCTACTGGTGCGACTGGTAGCGGAGGAAGTGGTGGTGGAGCAAGTGCTCCTGTAGCAACAGGCGCGAACTGTATTGCATCAAAGTGCACATACGTGATTGGCGACACCGGCCCTGGTGGCGGCATCATCTTCTTTGTTGATTCCATCGACCAGTACACAGGAGTGAATTATCTGGAAGTAGCACCGGTGGGTTGGGGTAACGGAATAACCGTCAATGAGGGTGGTTTGAGTGGTGAAACAACGGGCAGCTCAACTGTGGACCCAAAGATGAAGTGGTGTTCAGACACAACTTTGTTGCTGAGTCTTAATGCATGGGCTAAGTCAGCTGTTGGTGCTGGAGCAAACAATTCGTCCACTGCTGATACAACGTGTGCCGGTGGTGCTATTCAGGCTGCATCTGACTACGCAGGTGGTTCAAAATCAGATTGGTTTTTGCCTTCTATCGGAGAAGCAATGCTGATCTACAACAATTTAAGGCCAGTGGGTGTTGGTGATTTTGTTGCTGGCGATTATTGGAGTTCGACTGAGTACGACGCAACCCAAGCGGGGACCCAGCGCTTCGCCCTGGGGTTCCAGTCCTTCGCCGGTAAGTCGAACGCAAACTACGTGCGTCCAGTGCGAGCTTTTTAACTAT
>Ga0208810_1000133_pt1 | contig 20105 bp, 11 predicted proteins | sample Colrivmet1560A02_FD_187679 | JGI IMG/M metagenome (GOLD analysis project Ga0208810, IMG submission 187679) | Estuarine microbial communities from the Columbia River estuary - metaG 1560A-02 (SPAdes) (version 2) | ecosystem: Environmental > Aquatic > Marine > Intertidal zone > Estuary | place... | reverse complement strand
CAGTGACGTTCAAAGCACCAGCAGTAACAGCTCCTCTTAAGAATGATTCACCAGTAACAGCAAGAGCACCAGCAGTAACGAATCCTTGAAGAATACTGTCACCAGTAACAGCAAGAGCACCAGCAGTAACAGCTCCACGAAGAACAGATTCACCAGTTACATAAAGATTACCGATAGTTGCAGATTTTAATGCTGCATTTTCCATACTAACACTAGCTACAAGTAAATTTGTTACTGCTAAATTTGCAATAGTAGAAAGGCCACTAGTATAAATAGATGCAGTTGAAACAGACGTATTTGCAAACAAACTCTTTAATCTTACGTCAGCATAGTTATCAAAATTTTCTAATTGATAATTGGTATCAGTTGCATCAGCAACATAAGCAAATCGTACTTCATCTTGTGTTTCAGCATAGTATTGTGCAAGATAACTCTTGTTATACAAATCAAAAGTTGTATAAGTTGGACTGGAAGGTAATGTGTTACCTGAAGTTGCAAGAGCTGCGACACGATTTGATGCAGTATAACTTGTAATCTGAGCAGTACCATCACTTGTTTTAACCCACCAACCTCTATAATGATTATCACTTTGAGCCATCTCTAATGGCAAAGTAACTGTTAATTGAGTTACTGCTGAAAGTGTACCGGAAGTAACAGAAGCACCAAGTGTAACATCAGATCCAGCACGATGAATCAATACACCACCGTCTCCACTACCAGCAGGACCAGCGTTGATAACAAGTGTGTTATCTTCTACATTAATAGTTTGCGTATTGACATAAGTATAAGTACCCTGAACAAACAAATTACCCAAGATAGTAGCATCTCCTCCAACGTGAAGATTTTTAGCAATACCGACACCACCATCTACAATCAATGCACCATCGTTGATTCCTGTACTCTCAGTAACGTTGTAAATATGTTGAATACCACCAATACTTACATCTTTTTGTACGGCCATACCACCTGATAAAACAAAAGCACCAGACGATGTATCTAGAGTATCATAGGCTGCATTAATACTGACACCACCGTAAAGAACAAACGATCCGGTTGTAGAATTAACCGATTCTGTAGTATCGAATATCACAATAGGTTGCTCAAAATACATGGGTGAAAAATTTGAGGACATTTTATTATACATTTCTTCAATAATAAAATAACATATTTTAAACGAATTCTTTTTTTTTAAACACGTTTTCACGTTTTAAATAAAAAATTACATAAAAATACAAAAAGTAAAAATTGATTTAAATTTACTAAGACATGTATAAGTACTATTGGATATGAAACAGTTTAAAGTAAATTCTATAAATGATTTGGAAATGTTATATTCTGTATTAAGAGATACTTATCCAAAGAATGAAATAGAAATCTTATTTAATTGGAATACAAAAGAATATAATGTTACTGTAACGGATAAATCTTATAAACACGATCCTGAAGTACCAGTAGATTTAAATATACAAGTTGTATATGGTGATTCTGTAACTGGCGAAACTTGTATTTTATTACGAGATCCTACCGATAATATTGTACAAGTGAAATCTATTAAAGATTTATGTAATGAATGGATAGAGTATCCTGAATTCAAGATGTTTGATACATCCATAAGATTAGAAAAACAATATGGTATTTGTGATTTAGAAGTTTGGAGTGATCGGGGATGGAATCCTATTAAAAAAGTTATTAGGCACAAAACTGATAAAAAGATTTATAGAATAACAACTGATACAGGTTTTGTTGATGTAACAGAGGATCATAGTTTATTATTATCAGACAAAACAAAGATTAGTCCAAAAAATGTAAAATCAGGAGATCTTTTATTAACAGATTATCCAAAAAAGTTTTCTTGTTGTGAAAATTCAAAGTTAAGTAATTCAATGTCACATTTATTAGGTATACATTATCAAAAAACATTTAATTCAATATCGGATGAGTTAATGAATACAACAGATGATATTATAAATTCGTTTTTTACTGGTGTTTTGTATAATCATACAGAACCTTTTAATTATTATTCTGATGATATGAATAGTATTTCGAAATTTTATTATGTAGCAAAAAGAGCAAATTATAACATATCTATCAGTATAAAAAATAGTGATTATATTCTCACTATGAAAAAAAATCAGAATACCTTTGATTCACGTATCAAAGATATAAAAATTTATGATGATGGTGACAAAAATAGATTTGTATATGATATTGAAACAGAATATGGATCATTTGGAGCAGGTGTAGGTGATATTATTGTATCAAATACAGACTCTGTGTTTCTTCGTTTTCAATATAATAGGCAAGATTTTGCAAAAAATAGGAGTGATACTTTTAGATTAGCAACTGTATGTGGTGATAATTTAACAGAAGATATATTTAATAGAAAACCTATAGAATTAGAATTTGAAAAGGTATTTCATCCATTTGTATTATTGACGAAAAAACGATATATTGCTAACAAATATGAAAATACAAAAGATCCTTTCCAACTTAAATGTGTTGATGCTAAAGGTATTGCGTTAACTAGACGTGATTATTGTCCAATGGTTAAAAAATGTTACAAAAAAGTAATTGATACAATTTTAAATGATAAAACGTCGACGGGTGAAATATTTGATGAGAATTTAGATTCAGTTAAACGTAGTACTGAAGTATATTGTAGTTTTATAGATAAAATATATAATTATGAAATTGACATTGATGATCTTGTAGTATCAGCAATGTTAGCAAGTAGTTATAAAACACGACCTGTACACGTGCAATTAGCAGAACGTTTAAAACAAAGAAAAGAAGAAGTACAAATAGGTGATAGAATACCTTATATATACATTGAAAGTGATGATCCTAAACAACAAAAATCTGAACTTGGAGAAGATCCTAGATATGCTATACAAAATAAATTAAAATACAATAGAAGTTGTTATTTGGAACAATTAGCTAAACCATTATTAGGATTCTATAAAATTGTTCTAAAAGATCGTGAAGACTTGTTAGATCATATAATTGATTATACAAATGATATTTTAGTAAAATGTGGAGGAAAATCACTGAAACCAAGTGATTTTAAGATTGATGAATAAGTGAAATGATAACGTTAATATCTATTAGTAGTTCGTGTGTGTGTATTCTGGTAGTTGTTTTTCTTTATACCAAGTTTCAAATTCTGTGATGTGATGTGCTTCATTAAATATAAAATATTTTTTAACAGGTTTATGTGTAACAGATCCATTGGGGATTTTATTACTTGATATATCATCAAATAGTTCATTTGTTACTAATGTTGTGCAAAATTCGCCTATATATCTTTTATTTTGAGAATTCATTCTATGTGCATATTTAACAAAGTCTTTACCGTATCTCCAAAAATAAACTTCTGTTAAAGCGTGTTCGCTAATTGGTTGTTTTAAAGAAATTTGTTTTACAATATTTTGATCTTCATTATCTGTTTTTATGTAATCAAAATTATTATTCCCATATGGATTAAATGAAATTATTTGTAATAGAGATGTTTGTTTTAAAATAAAATCTATAAGATATTCTTTAACATTCCATTGTAACCATTGATTATCATTTGCTATAATTAATGGATTATCATTATTTATGTATTGTTCTGCTAATAAGATAGAACATACATTTCCTTGTGTTTTTTGTTCAGATTTTATGATAATACAATTAGGATACATTGATTTTAATATATCATCAAATTTATAAATACGACATAAATGTTCTCGGATAATGAAAATATAATTTCCATCTATTTGTAAATTAGATGTAACCCAAAATAGAAAATGCTTATTCATTACATTTATTAGATTTCTTTCCATACGATAATTACTTGTTAAGAAACGTCTATTATCACCCATTATAGGAATAACTATGTTAACAGATTTTTGAAATAATGTTTTTTTCCCCATTGTTTTGTTTTCATCCTGATAATAAATGATAGTTTTTAATATAGAGTCTACACAAATATTTTTTAAAAAACATATTTTTAGTCCTAGTTGTTCAGTTATCTTAATATTATTATAATCCTTTTGTATTGTTAGAATACTTGATATATCGTTTTTATCGTTGGATATAATGTTTTTATCGTTAGATATAACGTGATTTATTATTTCAAAATAATATTCTTTAATACAATTGATATTAGTTGTATAAATTGATTCGAAAAACATATCACAATTTATTGTTTTTATTTCGCGATTTAAATCTTTTAAACTATCGTTTCCTATTGCGTATAAAATATAACCTCTATTTTTTAATTCAGAACAAGTAGATAATAATATTTCAGAATCATTTAAATAATCTGTGATGTTTATTATAATATTTTTAATCATTTAATATAATGTTATAAATTAATATATGTTATAAATTAATATATGTTATAAATTAATATTATATTAAATGTATTAAAATGAAACAATGTTAATGTTTTAAATGTTGGTTTTAGTTTTGGTTTTATTTTTGGTTTTATTTTTGTAATTAACATTTTTTTTTTATTTTAGTATACTAAAAATGAAACGCGCGTTCTTATGTGGAATAAATTATACAGGTACATCTGATGCTTTAAATGGATGTATTAACGATGTAAGTAATATTAATAAATTTTTAATAGAAAAGTGTGGATATGATCCTAAATCTATTATGATAATAACAGATGACCCAAAAAGTCCTCAACAACCAACTAAGAAAAATATGGAATTAGCATTTAATTGGTTAATAAAAGATTGTCAAGCCGGTGATACATTATTATTTCATTATTCAGGTCACGGAGCAACAGTAAAAGATACAAATGGTGATGAAACTGATAAGTTAGACAGTGTGTTGGTCCCAGTAGATTATTTAAAAAGTGGTGTAATAACAGATGATTGGTTATATTCCAATGTAGTATGTAAATTACCAAGTGGTGTTACTTTATGGGGATTTACAGATTGTTGTCACAGTGGTACAATGTTGGATTTAACTTTTAATTTACAATCAAATGCTTCATATAAAAATGGTAGTTTAAAAAATAATATAAAATACAATGACGCTGATTGGTCAAGTCGTTTTGTTCTTACAAACGAAAGAACTAAGCAATGTGCAGCTGATGTTTATCTATTTTCAGGATGTTTAGATGCACAAACAGCTGCTGATGCAACCATACGTAATCAGGCACAAGGAGCTTTTACTAGTTGTTTGTTAGAATGTTTAAACAGCAATCTTGTTAAAACTTCAAATGGGAAAACTACTATTGATAAAAAAATATGTGACATATTAAAGGAAATAGATTGTAGATTAATTATAGGAGGATTCAGTCAAAGATCACAATTATCGATGGGTAAAATGAAAGATTTTGATAAAAAATTTTCTTTATAAAATCAATATATTCCTTTACAAAATCTTTATTTAAACAAAATCTTTATTTAAACAAAAATTGTTGTTTAAATAAATTGTTTACAGTTAATTTTAAACAATCTTTTATTAACTACGTATAATGAGGAGTGTAATTAAACGTGCTCTTTTATATAGTTTTAATGATACTACTTGTATGTATATGTCAGATAGTCCTAGTTATGATCTATTAAATATTTCTAATTTTTTGGTACAAAAATGTCAGTTTGATTCCAAGAATATAAAAATTATCAGTAAATTTTCAAGAAAATGTGCAGACAAAAATAATATAGAAGATCACTTACGCTGGTTAATAAAAGATTGCATTCCTGGTGACATATTATTTTTTTATTATTCCGGTTTAGGATTTTGTATAAATCAAGATAAAGATATTTCACAAGGTATATGTTATATCGATGAACGTTTTGGTGTTATATCTGATGAATGGATGTATGATAAAATTTTATTGAAAATACCTGATGGTGTAACTTTTTGGGGGTTCATGGATTGTTGTCACGCAAAAATTAATAAATTACGATTTAATATAGAATATAACTTGGATCAATGTATAAAAGAATATGTAAAATTAAAATACAACGAAGACGACACTACAGATGAAACGATCGATGACACTACATGTGACATAACTGATGACGCAATTTTACGTCAAATTGATATAGCATCACGGGAATCATTTTTATCTGGATATTTTCAAGATGAAGATACAACAATAACAAAACAATCAAAACAAAAATTAAAACAAGAATTAAATGTAAATTTGCAAACAGATAGTCATAATCAACCCTTATTACAATATGATCGATTTGTCGAAACATCTAACCACGAAGCAGTTTTGTCTGGATATTTCGATGAAACGGATGAATTAGAAAATGAATGTGATCTTGATCTTAACGAAATAAAAGACGAAATAAAAGACGAAATAAAAAACAAGTACGATTATGAATACAATGATAGATATAATGATAATTATTGGGTAAATAATTATATAATAAATATAGATTTAAAAAAGAACAGGTATCCTCCAAGAGTGTATTTATTTACAGGATATTTAGATTTTGATAAAATAACCAAACAGTTTTCCCAAGTAGGAGCATTAGAATCTTCAAAATCAGCCATAAAAGTGCTTGCACAAAATAATTATACTAGAATTATGGTCATCAATAAATTACAAGGTCCCATGACACGTGCGTTTTTAGATTTAGTAGAAAAGGAATGTGTAACTCAATCAAGTGGCGAAATATCTTTTAAATCAGATTCTCTAACTGTTAAAGATATTTTAAAACAATTAAATTACAGATTATATTTAGCAAAATCTAATCAAAGAGTTGTTTTATCTTGTAATATTTTAGATATGGATGTATATTTTAATTTAACTTGATCTGAATCTGATCTGAATCTGATCTAGATCTGTTCTGATTTAAACTGTTCTGATTTAAACTGTTCTGAACTGAACTGATCTGATAAATATCAACTTGATATTCTATTTTACTTTTATCAGAATCAAACGTTTTCATTTTATAACCAAGGTTTTGTAAAAATGTTGTGTTATAGTTGTTGTAACATCTTACAAAAATAATAGGTTTATTATACAATATAGTTTTTTCTGCACCTTGGATAATATTATCAAAATTGTTTGAATCTAAATGAATAAGACACAAGTTATTATATTTTAAATCATCTATTTTAAATAGATCTATATCATCTCTTTTTGAAGATTGTGCTGCTATTTCTGCATTGAAAAATGTAATTCTGTCATTTAAATTGTTATAAATAAAAATATCTTTATGATATTTTGCAATATTTATATCTTTTATAAAACTAATTACTTTACAATTCTTTTCTAATAACATAAAAATTAAATTTAATAAACAAGTATTTGTATTAATATCTAAAACAACTTTATTGTAAAATGTATCTTGAGGTATTGATAAACTATTAATAATATGATTGTAATATGATGATTCATACATAATATCTGTATTTTCACTAAATTCTATTTTAAAATCACCAATTGATAATGTTTTCATCTTATTAAACATAACATCAAATATTATATTATTTCTATGAAAAACACTGTTTCTTATATTCTGATAATCACCGATATAATCCAATACACTTTTATTTTGTATTTTATTTATAATATCATCAACATTATTATATGTAACTAACCCACGATTGTTAATTTTATACATATTAGCTAGATCTTCGTGTATAACTAAATGTAAATCATAATCAAATGCAAATTGTATTGTACCAGACCAAAGAGATTTAAAAAAATCTGAATCTTTTGTTGGAGTAAATAATAAATATTTTATATCAAAATTTTTAATATCTGATAATATTTGCAAAGTCGGCATTTTTAATGAAACAAAAACATAATTACCGTATTTATTAACTATTTCTGTTAGTTCAAATGTAATTTCATTAGTGTAAATCATTAATATATATTTTCTAGTTTTTAATAGATTTTCAACTAAATTTATATCTTTATTGGTTTTTAAAAAATAACCAACTGTCATTAAAATTTCTAAATTGTTATCTTTTTGTAATTTTTTTATTTTATTTAAATTTTCTTCGTTTTTATCTATATTGTAACTATTCAGTTCTGACGAATCTGAAAAATTGTCAATTACATTCTTTTGTTTTAAAAATGGTATTGTAAAAGTATTTGATAACATATGTGTTAAAGAAAAATATGAAAGATTATATTTTTTTAATTTACATACGTGTTCGGAACTATGTACCATAAAAACTAAGTCTCGTTTGTAATGTAATAAAAAATGCAAATGAAATACATTATCAAATGAAATGATAAACATTTTTTCACACGCTTTGTTTACAAGATCTGGTACAAAATGATCTAAACCAAGAGTTGTAAGATTCGTGTATTTTTTTTTATATATATCAAGATTCTGGTAACGATCCACCTCATTATATAACACAAGCTTTCTTTTTGGTTCACGATATGTAATCAACTCAAATAAGTAATCCAACACTTCAGAATGAAAGTCTTCCTGTAAAAATCCATAGGGTTTAAGAGATTCTGACATATTATTTTTTTTAATTGTTTTTTAATGTGTTTTGTTTTTAAATAGATACTAAAAGTATTTTTTTGTGTTTTTTGTATTTGTTGTTAAAATCGTGAACCTATTTGTTTATCATTAAAGAACGATTTCCATTTTTTGATCGTGTTATCACACGAATCATTACATGATTCATAAGTACTCTTTTTTTTTAATTTGTTAGAAATACGATTAGATACAATTAAATAATCGACAGTTGTTTCACAATCGACTGATTTTGTTTCACAATTAGCAGTTGTGAACAGAGTAAAATTTGGTTTTGTAATACCAGATTTTGGTTTAAACACAGCAGCTTTTGTGTTTAAACCATTGTACTTTAGCGAATTTGTAGAGATCATTTTTTCCATAGATGTCAAATATTCAGATGAAAACATTGTAATTTTGTATGAAAATTAAAAAAAAATCAATTTTTTATGAATTGAGTATGAAAAAAATATTTTGTTATATTAAATGAAATCTGATATATCAGGTAGTGTTTGTTTTAAAAGAGATGATTTTCATTTATATGTTTTTTTGTTATTTGTTGTGATAATATATTTGTTATATATTTTAAAAAATTCAAAGGGGTATGATGTCCGTAAAAAAGAATCTTATACAGATGTTGATTTAAATTCCAATTTAACTAAAAATGAATTGGTTAATAAAATTAATAAATTACAAGATGATTTGTTCACGTGTCAAACATCAAAACAAAAATGTATGATTGATTTACAAAAAACACAAAACACATTAACAAATTCATCTTTTGGACTAACAGAAAATGTTATTCAACGTACAAATTTAAATAAGATTTACAATCCATTAATATCCCCTGGTAGATCATACGTTTCTAAAATTGATAATTCTCAAAATTTTCAACAATTAGGATTTATTTTTAACAACGATGAAAGATATCCTTTATATGGAAGACCAAAATACAGTGGAAGAAGTGATAGATATGAATATTATATAATAGATGAAACGAGAAATCGCCTAAAAATACCATATAAATCTAAAAATGATTATGAATTAAATGATGGTGAAAAAATTTTTGTAGATATATTAAACAACGAATACAACGTGAAGATTTATGATTATGACCAATTCCGATATGATCCAGATGTACTTTAAACCTGATCCAAATGTACTTTAAACCTGATCCAAATGTACTTTAATTTACGGTTTAAAACGGTTTAAAATTACCTGATAATAAGGTTTGAGATTTAAAAGTACCTGATAATATGGTTTGAGATTTGTCTTTTATAACGTAAACGACTTCTACAGTGTCACATTGTCCTAAATATTTGATGTTTTCTTTAGATATGTATGTAAGTTTGTATATACCGTCACCATCTTTTACAAGATCACCAATGATTAACTTTTTATTATCTTTTGTATTTTTCAGTACTACGATATATTTATCATTGGCATCTTCTGTAATTTTTTCACCAAAAACATTTCCTCCCAATATAAACAAGTTACAATTGATTTCTAAACGATAAATCATTTCATTATTTCTAGACATTATATATCTTTGAGCTTGGCCAAATAATAAATTTTCGTTTGTTGGAGACAACAATGGAATATTTTGATAATTCGAAGCCGTTTTGAATGTAACTTCATTGGTAAAACTTTCAATACCATTGGTAAAATTTTCAATACCGTTGGTAAAATTTTCAATACCGTTGGTAAAATTTTCAATAGCGTTACATCTACACCGATTACCAGTACAGTTACACATTCTATTAGGTCGCATTTGCATTCTGTTTAATGTAACTGGATCGTAAACGATTGAATCAACAGGGTTAAATATAGAATTAAAACAACTTATTAGTAAACAGATCGCAATAATTGCAAAGGATATATTTAATATAATCCTGGTATTTATATAAGCACATTCTGTTAAACAACTTGTGTTTGTTAATTGAGTTGCAATTGTTTCGCTAGCACTTGATACTGACATTCTATATGTATATAATATAAAAAAGAAATTTTTTATATTATAATTAAATTAAAAATCGTCACAATCAAATGATATTTGACGTTGATATTTATCAGATTAGTTCCAACATATTAATTTGTAACCACGTTTTCGAAAAGTTGACTTTTCGTTAAAACTAGTCATTTCTACAAAAGTGATTTTACTTTATTCTTCTGTAACAATTTAATGTTAAACAAATTCGTATTTGCAATCGTTTATGATTTCTTGATTTTTAATAACATATCTTAATTTTTCAAGCGTAATATTTAATTTTGTATACAATTCTTTCATAGATTTGTAAATTATAATTTCATTTGTTTCAGTATTTGTTTCTCTAACTTGTTTACTATTGTTTTTATTTTGAGTATCATTTACATATTCCCATTTATATTTATCACATACTCTATTATTTTTTATACAATTTCTTAGTGTACAACGAGATATACCACGTTTTTCATATAATTCTTTCATAGATTTGTAAATTATAATTTCATTTGTTTCAGTATTTGTTTCCCTTATCTGTTTACTATTATGAATTTCGTAATTAACAAATTCATTTGGTATATCTCCATTATAAGATGATTCATTTACATAATAAAACTCATTTAATATCTTTTCTTCTTCAATATATCGATTTAATTTGACAAGTCCTATATGTAAAAGTTTACATAATTCAGATTTTGTTGGATATATTTTTATAAATTTTTTATTTTTATCTAATTGAATCACCTTTTCTATTTTATTACCATCTATAACTATTTTGTTTGTTGGATTTATTTTTTCACCATTATAATTCCATCTAAAATCTTTATATACATTATTTTTTTTTATACTTCTATATATTCCATTGTAACTAAGCTCAGGATTTTTTATTATGATGGAATTAATACATTCATAAGTTTCTATTATTTGTAATGTTGTAGGATCTATTTTATCAACTTGACGTTTTTTATATATTCTATCTTCAACTGTATCTTCATTTTCAATAAATGGTTTGATTTTGTTGTCACCTAATTTATAATCTAATATTGTTTTTTCTAAACGTTCTATTTTATTTTTTAGTTCATTTATCTTTTGAGACTCATCTTCTAATGATTGTTGTTTTAATTGTATATTTTCAATTTCTAAATCTATAATTTTATTTTTTAATTTTGTAATTAAAAGTTTGTCATTTTCAATATCTTTATTTAATTCTATTAATTTATCTTTAACCATCTGTATATCATTCACTTTTAATAATTCTGTTTGTTGTTTATCATTAATTGTTCTTTTTATTCTAAATTTATATTGTTCTAAATAATCTATTAACAATCGTTCCAACATTTTATTATCTTTACTTTCAATACAATATACCAGTTCTATATCTTCACTAATTTGATTTTTATGAGCTCTTAATCTTGTTACTATATCATCAGTGTGACCAAATTTATATATAATTTCATCATTAATTGTTATTTTGATTAAATACACCAAACATCGTTTATTAAAACTATTTTTTAATGTCATTTCAACTTCACGTTTTTTTTCTAAATCTTTATTTTCTAATTGTTTAAAACTATCTTGTAAAAGAGTGTCTTTTTCTAGTAATAATTGTTTTTGCTCTTCTATTTCTTGTTTTATTATTTTATTATGAATATTCTCTAACTTTACATAATATTTTCGTATTTCCTTTCCTTTATCTGTTTTTGCTAACATACACAAGCTTTTAAATGTATCTATATTTAACATTATGTCTTCACGTGCCATTTGACCTTTCTCCGAAGGGAGAATGGTGATTTTATAGTCTTCATTCTTAGTAAAATTATTTTCTAAAGTTCTTTTAGCATTTCCTTTATTAGCAAACCCAATCATTTTAAATACATTTTCCAAGTTAATTGGATAATCATTTGTCGGATGGTAGTTCATATAGATATATAGATTTGCTATATACCATTGTTGTTGACTTTCTGTAAATTCAGTATTAAGAAGAGTTATCATTTTTGATTGATATTCGTTACTTAAACTAAGTGTAGTATTACTATTACGTACTAATTCAGTAAAATTAATAGTTTCTGGTGTAATAAGTTCGCTTGGTTTCTTTTTAATTAAAATATTCATTTTAATATTTATATTATAGTAAATATAATTATTTTTAAATACAATTTTGAACGAAATTAAAAATATGTTTTGTTACATCAAATGTTGTAATTAAACTCTAAAAATCGTCAGAATCAAACGATATTTTGCGTTCTTCTTCTGTAGTTCCTACATTTGATCTTTGATAACTTGTAACCACGTTTTCGAAAAAGTTGACTTTTTCATTTAAACTGATCATTTCCATAAAAGGAAATGGATTTTGTGTATTGTAAATTTTGTTATATCCAAGTAAAATGAGCCATCTATCTGCTACCATCTCGATATATTGACTCATTAAATTACAATTCATACCAATAAGTGATACAGGTAAACTTTCTGTAATAAATTCTTTTTCAATTTCAACAGCTTCTCGGAAAATACTGTGAACTACATCTTCGTCCAAACGATTTTCTAACATTTTATACAAAGATATCGCAAACTCTGCGTGGAGATTCTCATCACGCGAAATAAAACTATTAGCTGTACTAAGTCCAGGCATAAGACCTCTACTTTTTAACCAATAAATAGCGCAAAAACTTCCTGAAAAGAAAATCCCCTCGACACAAACAAATGCAAGTAACCGTTGTGCAAAACTAGGTCTTTCACGTGTTAAAAAACTTAGTGCTTCTACATCTTCGCCATCTAAAGGATATCTATTAAAAGGAACTTGGCCATACTCGTTTAAGTTTAATAAACGGTTATAACTTTGCATATATTCTTGTGGTATCATTTGTTGTAATGTAGCACCTTCTTGTATCCATCGAATAGCCCATTCTGCTTTTCTTTTAACAGCTGGAATAGTTTCAACTGCATTAAATAATCTTGATTTTTCTTCAGTATTAAGAACATATGTATCTATTAATAAAGAATATGTTTCTCCATGGATAGCTTCTATCATCATTTGAACCGAGTAAAATTGACGTGCTTCAGGAATTTGCACTTCATTGTAAAAATTGACAACTAAATTTTCGTTTACGATACCATCACTTGCAGCAAAAAAAGCCAAAATATTTTTAATAAAATGTCTTTCGTTTTCATTTAATTTAGAATTCCAATCAACCAAATCATCAGTTAATTTAATCTCTTCAGCTGTCCAAAAAGTTGAAAGGTGTTGTTTGTAAAACTTCCATAAATTAGTAAACTTTATAGGGAAAACTGTATAACGAGAATTATTGTTATCCTGAATGATTGATTCCATTGTTATTTCTTTATTTAGTATTTAAATTTATTTTTTTTTTATGACTATTTTTATAAACCTATTTTTATAAACCTATTTTTATAAATAAAAAAATGTATTTATTGTTTTTTTTATTTATTGATTAAGGATATAGATGGCATATCGCTTAAAAATCATAGGATACTATAAACATTCTAATTTTGGAGATGAACAATATAAAACTTCTATGACAAAGTTGTTTAGTGAATATTTACAGATAGATTACTCGATAGAATTTATTGACTGTGATTGTATTTACAAAGAAAATTTCTATAATGACGATATTATAATAGTCGGAGGTGGTGATATATTAAACCCTTATTTTATGGATAAAATAGAAAAAAAGTTTAGAAATCGTCAAAATATTATAATTGGTTTATCTGTAGGTTTACCATATGCATCAATACTCGTTCAAACTTCTAAACTAGAAATATTAGATTATATTTTTATAAGAACTGTTCAGGATCTAGACGTTTTTACAAAATATTTTCACAAGGACAGGATCTTTTATATTCCTGATGTATCATACTTATTAACACCAAATTATGTTTTTACAAAACGAATGATCGCAACAAAAAATACAAGTTTAGATGCCGATACAAGTTTAGATTTGGTATATTCTAAATTTTTAAAACAACATTCCGTTTCGCCTCAATCAAAATCTCCTTCTGAAAAATTCGTAAGTAAATATGAAAAGTCTTTATCTAATATAAAAAATGGCAGACGATTATTAGGTATATGTTTGTCAAGACATTTTTATAATAAAAATTATATTAATGAATACTCTAATGTAATAGATGGAATATCAAAATTTGTTATAGATATGATATCTAAAAATTATTCTATAGTATTTATACCATTCAATACAAATCCAATAAATGATAATGAAAATGATACTGTAATTGCCAAAGATGTTTTGGATAAACTTGATGAACATCACCATTTATTAAATATAGATGATGAATTAACTATAGATGATATGAATTATGTAATGTCTCGTTTGGATATGTGTATACCTATGAGATTTCATTCTGTTTTATTTTGCATATATAATATGATACCATTTGTTTCGGTTTATTCCACTAGAAAGATTCATAATTTATTATTGGATACATATTGGGATTATAAATATACATTAAAAGTGAATGATCGTTTTGTTCCAATGGAGTTTGACAGTAATTATTTAATTGAACAAGTTTTAAAATTGGAAAAGATGATTGACAATAGGAAAAATATTTATCACAAGTTATTACATATCAATAGTAATTTGTTTGGTAAAATGTTTTTTGATAACATTAGTAAACTAGTTGATATAATTACCAAAAGATTAAAAACAAAAACTAGAAAACTAGGTGATTCTACAAATGTGTCAAATATTATCGATAGGACTTGTGAAATGGTTAAAGAATATTCTTTTTCAAAAGGATATAGTGATTTTAGAACGATAAATGACGCTGGTATAAAAAAGATTATTTCAAGTATAGTTTCTTATAATTTAATAGGTGTTCAAGATTCAGAATATAATTATGGTATTCAAGAAAAAATGTTTGATACGAAATCGTCAAAAGAATACGACTACAACAAAGAATGGAGGTGGATAATTAATGACTACATAACTCAATGTACCGCGGTTAAGCGAAAAGTTGTAAATAACCCAACTGGCTTGTTTAATATGGATTATATAGATCAGGTTGATTATTCTGGTGTGCATCGTTCAGGTTGGCAATATGTATATAATCATTTGCAATGTTTGCATAATTCAAATAGTGAATTATTATTAGATTTATATGTAGATAGAACGTTTCATTGGAATCGAGAAATTAACTCTATATTAAACATAATTCCATATAGGAAAAATTGGATTGGTTTTATTCATCATACATTTGATACATCCTTCAGTAGTTATAATTGTGATACTTTGCTAGATTGTGAAGAATTTTTACAGTCATTATATACATGTAAAGGGTTGTTTGTTTTGTCTAGATATTTACAAACTCAATTAACAAAACGTTTACTAGAATTAGGTTTTGATGTAAAAGTTTTTACATTAGTTCATCCTACTGAAACAAACGTAAAACAATTTTCATATAAAAATTTTTTCAATAATGAAAATAAACGTCTTGTTCACGTAGGTGGGTGGTTGAGAAATATATATTCATTTTACAACTTGCACATCCCAGAAAAGATTTTATGTAAATATGGATTTTTTCTAGGAAATAAAACAAAAATATTATATAAAACAAAAAGTGATAAAATTACAAAAACTGCTTTAATTGGTAAAAATATGAATAATTATTATCCACAACAACATTTTTTAGAAAATATCTTTTCGGTTTTAAAAGAAAATCAAAATACAAATAAAAGTCTAAACGAAAATACAAATCAAAATACAAATCAAAATACAAATCAAAATATAAGCCAAAATATAAGCGAAAATTCAAATCTTAATAATACAAATCAAAATATAAGTCAAAATACAAACGAGAATAATATAGAATTATATAATAATTGGAGCAAACATTTTTATGATGATATATGTGATAAGATAACGAGTGTAGATTATATAGAGTATTTGGATAACGATTCTTATGATGTTTTAATGACTGAGAATATAGTTTTTATAAATTTAGTTGATGCATCTGCTGTTAATACAATTATAGAGTGTATAGTAAGATCAACTCCTATTATAGTTAATAAACATCCTGCAGTAGTAGAGTTGTTAGGTGAGAAATATCCATTGTATTTTAGTAATAATAACAATACACGTTACATGACTTTGAATATAGAAATAAATAACTTATTATCAAATGATAAACTGATACGTAATGCTCATAATTATCTAAAAAGTATGGATAAGAATTTATTTTACATCAATACTTTTGTAAATGAGTTTCATAATATTATAACAAAATTATAAACTGTGTGCGTTTAATTATAAACTTGATGATATATATATATATATGCTTTTAATTATAGATTGTATGAAATATATAATATTTATTGTACGGACAGAATAAATATTATTATATCATCATAAATTAATGATAAATTAATTTCTATGTAATTATTATAAAAATGTCTTATAACGCAGATGCGCAAGTCTTTGAAACACAAATCGTTGTGACAAATACGACACAACCAGCTGGTGTAACAAGTGGATCTATCATAAATAAAGGTTCACTTAGTACATTTGATACATTTGTTACTGGACATACAGTTATTAACAATGTTAAAATTACACCTAATTTAAATGATATTATATATGAACAACAGGCTATATTAAACAACAGTCAAAATTCGTGGGCCGATATAATAGATTTTTACTTTGATGATTCACTAACTAATTCTTTTAAAGCATTAATTAACGTTACTGTTTCTGCAGGATCAGATAAATATGCTATTTGGGAACTAAATGGTTTATATAAACCAAGTGGTTGGGTTATTACATCTAGTTTTAGTGGTGATTTAACTGGAGTACAATTCAGTATACTAAATAAAGATGGTGGTATTGGACAAATTCAATATCAAAATTCTAATACTTCAGGTACTACTTATGTTAGATATAGAGCTAACACAACAGCACCTCCTGGAAGTACACCATTAGGTGTAACAACTGGTATTATTAATAATACATCAGGACCATTTATACCAGATGGTTTGGTATATGCATCCAATTCAGATACCTTAGCAACAACTGATCTTTATTATACATCAAATGTTTTGAAAGTTGGAGGTAGTTCTCGACTTGTAGCTGAAAAAACAAGTTCCTTTGTAAACTTTTCTAATGGAGGTGCACTTACATCTATGGGAGATGCTTCTATCGCTAAAAATTTAATAATAGGTGAGAAAATTGGTATACGTACAACAAGTCCATCGCATGAATTAGATGTTGTTGGTGGTATTCGATCTAGTGATGGTGTAACCACAACAACACTCGTTTCAACAAGTGTTACATCTGGAAGCGTATCATCAACTGACTTGTTTGTAACAAATGCTACTATAGGAAATTTGAACTCGTCATACGCTAATTTTACAACAGCTACAATTGGTTCATTTATAGCAGGATCTGGTACTGTAGGTGGTCATTTAGTACCATCTACAAATATAATATATGATTTAGGTTCTAGTACGCAAAGATGGAGAGATTTATACTTGTCTGGTAACACAATCCATTTAGGTGATAAACAATTAAGTTTAACAAATGACGTTTTCCAAGTTGAAAAAATTTCTATAACAAGTACTGATGACGCATTATCTGTTACATCAGCTCCTTTATTAATTAGTGGTGGCATGGGTATTAAGGGTAGGTTGCGTGTAGGGGGAACATCTCATCTTACTAGTATTGAAGCCACAAGTGGTAATATTACAAATGCTACTGCTATAAACTTAGTTGCAACAAATATTAGTACTGGTTCATTAAACTTCACCACATTAAACTTCCAAAATAGTACAATTAACAACTTAGTTGCCAGAACATTTAGTGCAGGTAGTGTGAGTTTGTCTGATGATTTAGTTATTGAGGGAACTTTATTTAGTCCAAGTGCTGACATAATATCTGCTTCATTTGGTACTTTGGTCAGTTCCACTGCTACCATTACTAATGGTAAGGTAACAAATAGTACTATGACAAATGCAGTTTCGACAAACATAACCTCTGCTACATTAAACTTGACTACAGGATTAACAAGTTCAAGTGCCCGAATTACAAATGTAGTAAGTACAGCTATTACTACAGGTACACTAGTAGGTGCTACGTTTATAGGTGGTAGTATGAGTTTGTCTGATGATTTAGTTATTGACGGAACTTTAGTTAGTCCAAGTGCTGACATAACATCTGCGTCAATTGGTACTTTGGTCAGTACTAATGGTAAGACAACAAATAGTACAGTTACCAACTTGATTGTTACAAGTTTAACAACTGGTACCTTAGCTATTACAAATATAAGTACAGGTTCAGTTAACGCAACAAACAGTACAGTAACTAACTCGGTTGCTACAAATGTAAGTTCAGGGACATTAAACTTGAGCACAGGTTTGACATCTGCCAGTGCCCAAATTACCAGCTTGGTTTCCACAAATATGAGCGCAGGTAGTATAAATTTGTCCGGTGATTTAGTTGTCGGTGGAACTTTAACAACTGTGAATATAACTACAACAAACGTAGTTGATACACATATTACATCTGGTAACATTAATGTCACGTCATTAGCAACAATCCTTAATGCTGATGTAACAACAAGTACAATTGCCACTTTGTTAAACACAAACATTGTTAGTACAGATATAAGTTCAGGGACATTAAACTTGAGCGCAGGTTTGACATCTACCAGTGCCCAAATTACTAATGCTAACATTACAACAAGTACAATTGCCACTTTGTTAAACACAAACATTGTTAGTACAGATATAAGTTCAGGGACATTAAACTTGAGCACAGGTTTGACATCTACCAGTGCCCAAATTACTAATGCTAATGTAACAACAAGTACAATTGCCACTTTGTTAAACACAAACATTGTTAGTACAGATATGAGTTCAGGGACATTAAACTTGAGCGCAGGTTTGACAGCTGGAACAATCTTAGCTACTACAAGTATAAGTTCTGGTTCGATCAACGCAACAAAGAGCACAATAACCAACTTGGTTGTCACAAGTAATACTGTAACAAACGTAGTTGCTATAAATATTAGTAGTGGTAGTATGAGTTTGTCTGATGATTTAGTTATTGAGGGAACTATAGTTAGTCCAAGTGCTGACATAACATCTGCTTCAATCGGTGCTTTGGTCAGTTCCACTGCTAACATTACTAATGGTAAGGTAACAAATAGTACTATGACAAATGCAGTTTCGACAAACATAACCTCTGCTACATTAAACTTGACTACAGGATTAACAAGTTCAAGTGCCCAAATTACAAATGTAGTAAGTACAGCTATTACTACAGGTACACTAGTAGGTGCTACGTTTATAGGTGGTAGTATGAGTTTGTCTGATGATTTAGTTATTGATGGAACTTTAGTTAGTCCAAGTGCTGACATAACATCTGCTTCAATTGGTACTTTGGTCAGTACTAATGGTAAGACAACAAATAGTACAGTTACCAACTTGATTGTTACAAGTTTGACAGCTGGTACCTTAGCTATTACAAGTATAAGTACAGGTTCAGTTAACGCAACAAACAGTACAGTAACTAACTCGGTTGCCACAGATATAAGTTCAGGGACATTAAACTTGAGCACAGGTTTGACATCTGCCAGTGCCCAAATTACTAATGCTAATGTAACAACAAGTACAATTGCCACTTTGTTAAACACAAACATTGTTAGTACAGATATGA
>Ga0208810_1000132_pt1 | contig 20128 bp, 20 predicted proteins | sample Colrivmet1560A02_FD_187679 | JGI IMG/M metagenome (GOLD analysis project Ga0208810, IMG submission 187679) | Estuarine microbial communities from the Columbia River estuary - metaG 1560A-02 (SPAdes) (version 2) | ecosystem: Environmental > Aquatic > Marine > Intertidal zone > Estuary | place... | reverse complement strand
CGACCCGCAGCCATGATGGAATACGCCTTTGACGGCACGCTCACTGCACCAAGACCCGTTTTCAACGGCACAACATGTACATCGGCACTTGCCAGCACTTCGCTGAGGCGACTCGCGTCTTGATAATTCACAAACCGAATATTGAACACACCTGCCGCTTGCGCCTCGAGTTCGCTACGCGCAGAACCCTCGCCATTCACAATAAACATGACACGCGGTAGCGCACGCGCAGCGTCGATGAGCAAATGAATTGACTGTGAGAAACCCACATTGCCGGCATACATCACCACAGTGTCGGCATTTCCTGCGTGTTCTTTGCGATATGCGGTAGATGTAGACCTCGGAACAATATTTTCTGAGTCAACGAAATTGGCAATGACATGAACACGCTGTGAAACCTTTGGTGACACTTTTGCTTCTAGGTTTTTTTGTAGGTCTTGCGACAACACCACCACTGCATCACTTGCGCGGTAGCTGGTGCGCTCGAGCCAACGCGCCAACCCAATAACGCGTTTGTTGGTGATTTTGCCCGTGGCAATAGCTGCATCGGGAAACACGTCTTGAATATTGAAAACCAAGGGCGCTCTGCGCACTCGCGCCACCAGCCAACCGGTGAGACCCAAAGTGAGTGGTGGCGACATGGCAACAACAGCATGTGCTTTGCGTCGCACTCCCCCAGCAAATACTCCCCGAACACCCAGTAGCGCACTAAAGCCAACGAAGCCAACAGCGCGACGTGCAATGTGCGACTTGTCTTTCCCCGCGAAAGGAGAAACCCGAGTGATGGAACCCCACGGCGTGATTTCACAGCTCTTGCGATTGCCTTGCCATTCTTTTTCTACTTGGTGCTGGCGATACCACGGCAACGAGGTAACAACATGTACTTCATGACCGCGCTCTACTAGTTCTTCAACTATGCGGGTCATCACCACTCCTGTGGGTGCAGTGTCGGGCGCAAAGTGCGGACACAACACCACGATGGGGCGAGTACTCATGCACGCATGCTTTCATACGTCGCTGCAAGATCGCTGCCCGATTCAGCAAGTGAGAAATACTTCACTCGCTCATGCCCGCGTTGCACAAGATCTACAGCAGCGCTGTCAATAACGTTTGGCACGTCACTCCATGCTTCAAGCGTGAGCGGCAATACCACGCCAGCATCACCTGCAACTTCCGGAAGGCTTGCGGTATTGGCACACACCACTGGCACGCCGAGCGACATGGCCTCAATGAGTGGGGCGCCAAAACCCTCGTATTGACTGGGGAACAACAATGCACGCGCACCTGCAACAAATGCATCGCGCTCAGTGCCTTCCACCCGACCCACCACATGCACACGATGCGCAAGGCCGAGTTGTGCAATGAGTGCGAGAACTTCTTCGTGTGCTCGCCCTGCAGAACCAATGAACACCAAGTGCTCGCTGCGATGTTTCCACGGGCCAGCAAGCAGGTTCACTAAAAATGCATGGTTCTTATGCGGGTGTGTCATTGCTGGGTAAATGAAATACTCGACGTTTTCCAGGCCATATTTGTTGCGCACGCGAGCAATATTTTCTTCGCTGCGCACCAGTGCCTCTACCCCGTGTCGTACCACATGTATTTTTTCACCCGGCAACGAGAACTGTTCCATCAGCACCCCGCGTACGTAGGCCGAAGGAACAGCAATTGCTCGCGCGCGCTTGACTGAGCGCGGCATCATTGCTTTCAAGTAACGCAGCCGCACCGCAGAGAAATACTCGGGGTAAGTGAGGTACTGCACATCGTGCACAGTGAGCAACGTGTTGTTGTTGCCACGCAATGGCAATGTGCCACCTCCGTGATGAACAAGTTGAGCACTTTTCGTACGTGCATTGAGCCACGTATTTTCAAACAAAATGCGAGCGGCTCGATTATGTGCCGTTGAAGACATCTCGTGCATCTGAACTACATCGGCGAGTTCGCTATGAGCAGCGATGAAACCTTGAGGAACGTATGCGTGAAGAGCGAACTCGCTACGCCCACACAAGCCGGCAAGTTGCCGAGTGAGGTACTGCTCACTGCCCCCTACTTTTCCTGGCACACACCACAACAAGTTGACGGCAACTTCAGTTGCTTTTACTGCATCAGCCACGAGACGCGCCTGTGGTTTCTTCCATCACTTCGCGGTACACCTCGACGGTGAGTGCCGCTGTGCGTTCCCAGGTGACCGAACGTGAACGCGTGAGCCCGCTTTGTGATAACGCTTCACGATTTTCCAACGCACGCAATATGCCATCGGCAATACTTGAAGCACTATTGGGGTTCACGAGAACTGCGGCACCACCCGATACTTCTTCCGTTGAACTTCCCAAACTTGTGACCACCGGAACACCATGTGACATTGCTTCCAAAATGGGTAATCCGAATCCTTCACGCAGCGATGGATAACAAAATGCTGCCGCTCCTGCATACAACGCTGCGAGGTCGTCACTTGAAACAAACCCGAGCATTTTTACTCGCGACCGCGCAACAATTTCAGTACCCCAACCATCGGCCCCCACTACTACTAATGGGGGTGCATCGGGCCCAAGAGTTTCCACAGCATCGATGAGGCGTTGCAAATTTTTGCGCGGTTCTAAAGTGCCAACGAAAAGTAAATACTGATGTGGCAATGCATGTTTTTTACGCACTGCAGTGATTTGCTCGTTATCTACATCAACATGGTGCACGCCGTTTGGCACATAGCGCAATTGCTCGGCACTGAATCCGTTTTCCAAGCAGTCATCGAGTGTGGCCTGTGAAACGCAAATGATTCGCGTTGCTCGCTTGCGCAGAATTTCCAGACTGCGCTGAAAAACACCAACGCCCCTCTTAGTGAAATGTTCTGGCTCATGCAAAAAGGCAAGGTCGTGAATAGTGGCAACAAGCGGTGCCCCACTTGCAGCAGGAATGATGCTTGTTGCGTGCACGAGGTCGATTGCCCCCGTTGCACCTTCCACCTTTGGCCAATTGAAACGCAGCCACGATTCATAGAGATACGGACCCGCCAACGGCAATGAGTGCACGGCAATAGGAGGACGGTATGGCCCAAGTGGTGCTGCCTTGTGTCGCCCCGCGACCCCAAGCAACTGCACCTCGTGGCGACCTGACGTGTCGCGGTTATTCAATGCGCCAATGGCTTTTGCCAATTCAATGCCATACACAGCGGTGCCTCCGGGCACCCGATGCCAACATTGTTCCAAGCTATAAGCCACACGCACCCCCCTATTGTGCCTGCCGTGCGCCTACCATGAGTGTGCATGAGCGACTTCTGGCAAAATCGTCCCGTTTTGGTCACCGGGGGCAATGGCTTTCTCGGAAGCGTTGTGGTGCAACAGTTCCGCGCCGCTGGGGCCACTGTGAGTGCTCCCCGCAAGGCCGAATTCGACCTCACCGTGCCAGGCGAAGCCACCCGAATGCTGGCCCAGTACGCACCCAGCCATGTGGTGCACCTCGCCGCACGAGTCGGTGGTATTGGCTACAACCAGGTGGCTCCGGCTCCCCTGTATCTCGACAACCTGCTCATGGGAACGCATGTCATTGAGGCGTGTCGCCATGCTCAGGTGGAAAAAACCATCGTGCTCGGCACCGTGTGCTCATACCCAAAGTTCACCCCTGTTCCTTTTCACGAACGGTCGCTATGGGACGGCTACCCCGAAGAGACCAACGCTCCTTACGGCATTGCCAAAAAAGCATTGCTTGTGCACGCGCAAGTGAATGCAGCGCAATACGGACAAAAGTTTGCTTATCTCATTCCCACCAACTTGTTCGGTCCTGGCGACAAATTCCATCCCGATGTTTCTCACGTCATTCCTGCACTCATCAAAAAGTGTGTTGAAGCAAAAGAGCGTGGCGATAGCGACATTCAAGTGTGGGGCACGGGAAGTGCCAGCCGCGAATACTTGTACGTTGAAGATGCAGCAGCCGCCATTGTGCGTGCGGCAGAAGTACGCGATTCAGTTGAACCTCTCAACCTGGGCAACAACCACGAAATCACTATTCGCGAAACAGTGGAAACCATTGCTGAAGTAGTGGGCTTCACCGGCAAATTGGTGTGGGACCCTTCCAAGCCCGACGGCCAACCACGACGCCGTGTTGATGCAAGTGAAGCTGAACGCGCATTGCAATGGAAAGCTCAAGTCACATTCCGTGCTGGTCTCGAGAAAACGGTGGAGTGGTACTTGACCCATCGCGAAGAAGCAGAGCGCGCCACGTGAATTTGCCGCCACCAGTACTTCCGAAATGCACCCGACACCCCGACCGCCCCACTGGGCGCAGTTGCACACGTTGCGCGCGCCCGGCATGTTCCGATTGCCTTGTTCAAGCAGCAGTGGGCTCACATTGTTTGGAATGTGTTCGCCGTGACCGCCCCGATACTCGCACACGTGCGCGCTATTGGAATGCTGGCCAGCCCATGCTGGCAACAAAAATTCTCATTGCCGTCAATCTTTTAGTTTTCATTTACACCAACACTGGCTCTTCATATTTTGATGCAGGTGGAATGAATAAAAACCTTGTTGACCTTGGTCTTGCAAAGGTATTTCTCTATGGCGGTGAGTGGTACCGGCTCTTAACGTGCGGGTTCATTCACTTTGGATTTTTCCATGTGGGCATGAACATGTTTCTCCTCTACCAACTCGGTTCCATGATGGAAAGCGACATGGGTCGAACACGTTTTACTTTGGTGTACTTCGCCTCTCTTTTGGCTGGCAGCACCGGTGCACTCATGGCAAACCCCGATGCCCTCACCGGCGGAGCATCGGGTGCAGTATTTGGACTCATGGGTGCCGCGTTTGTTGGCATGCGACTCCGCGGCATCAACCCCATGCAAACAGGTCTCGGACTCACCTTGTTGCTCAACTTGGTATTGACCGTTTCTGTGTCGGGCATTTCCATTGGTGGGCACTTGGGCGGTCTCGCTGGCGGCGCACTGTGTGCTCTCTTTTTGTTTTCGCCAGCTCATCGCCCCATGCCTCAATGGGTGGGTTATGCAGTGCCCGTTGGTGTTGGTCTGAGCGCATTTCTCGTGGCATATTCCCTCGTATAGCACCCCATCTCTACATTCGAGAGGTGAACACAACCACCTCTCATACTTCGGTACATAGCCTCGTCGACGTTCCGCGTCCTTATATCGACACCATCACTCACACGTCTCAAGCACTCAGCGTTTTCAGCATGTGTGTTTCACGTCCCTTTCGCGAAGAAGCACTCATCTTGCTCACCGACTCCTCGCGCTGCGGCATTGGGCTTTTTACCGCACCACTGCACGCACCCATTACGCATCCACTCACCCCATCACATGGTGGCGAAGCTTTGGGTCACCTCGTTGTCGGCATTGCGTCTGCGCATCCCAGCGCTAGCGCCTGCTACGTGCTCACTATTGAGAAAAATACTTTGCCTACCAACGACGATGCCGAGCGATGGTTTTCTTTCAACGATGTATGCGACCGCGCCGGCATTGTTTTACTCAATTGGTGTGTGCGTGGTTTTCACTCTTCAGGTCGGGGCGCAACGTGGAGCCCCATGCACGTCGCTGGCTTGGGGTAAAGCGCAACCCTGCAGCCTTTAACCGCTGTAACAGTTCTCTACTTGGCACAGCAGTTGCACCCATTGCTATGGCACGCGTGCGATAGTCATCGGGAATGTCGTAGTGGTCTCCTTGAAATCCGCGCCGTGGCACTCCAAGTTCCTCAGCAAAAAGGTGCAGCTCGTCGAGGTTTGAGTCGCTCACCAAGTGGCACCACCGTTTGTCGCGAAACCACCAGTGTGATGGGTCTACCAAAATCACAGTTAGTGGCAACCACACCCAGAGCCGCAACCTCCACCGCGTGGTGCAGGGGCCGGGGTCGATGCTGGAGCGCCACCGCCCACCGAGGCAAATACCGACAAGCGTCGTTTTGCTTGAGCTCCGCAAACACATTGCGCAGGGTCAGACGCTTGGCTCATCGGGCGACGCTCTTCAAAAGCGGTGTCACATGCACTACAGCGATACTCGTACAACGGCATGTCTCTAGTCTACGACAGCCCCTAGGGCCGCGTACATCTGATTGACTAGAACCATGCGCGCAACAAATATGGCCCCACTCACTGTCTTGCCAGCCCGCACCGAGCCACTGCTCGACCAAGAGCTGGAAACCGCCGAGCCCATTGTGGCCCATATTGTGAAAACTGAGCCAGGCGAATCGGCCGCAGCAAAAGTGATGGAAGCCCGCATTTACGGCACTCCCCTCGAGGCACTGTGCGGGCACGTATGGGTTCCTTCGCGCGACCCCAAGCAAGTTCCCATGTGTCAGAACTGCAAAGAGATCTACGACACGTACCGAGCCTTCAACGACGGCTTAAATGAATCACCGAACGAATAACGTAAAAATAGACACAAAGGAAAACCATGATCATCATTGCCGGAAGAATTTTCATCGACCCATCAAAGCGTGAAGCCCTTGTGAAGGCTTCACAGCCACTTCAGCAAGCAACTCGCGACAACGAGCCCGGCTGTGAGGCATACGTCTTTAGCGCCGACCCATGTGAGCCAGGCACCATTTCGGTGTACGAGTTGTGGACCGATGCCCCATCGCTTGCTGCACACTTCTTGCACGAGAACTACTTCAACATGCGCACCCTTTTTGGCGAGCATGGCATTAGTGGTGCAGAAACCTTCAAGTACCGTGTCGACGCCAAAGCAACTGTGTACAACGCAGACCGCATTGCCACCGTCGATTTCTAATTCTCTTTGAATTCACCAACGCCCGACATCAGTCATCTTCGTATCCGCCAAGCGGTGCGGGGTCTTATTGTTGATGAACTCAACTATGTGCTGTTGGCGTTACTGGAATTCCCTACGCGTTCTGTGTGGGTGCTCCCCGGCGGCGGCATTGAAGCCGACGAGGAGCACCACGACGCACTCCACCGAGAACTACGCGAAGAAGTAGGACTTTACGAACCTCCTATTGGCGAACTCTTGTGGACCCGCACGCATGTAGTTCCTTTTATTGATGGCCAGTGGGACGGCCAACGCGACCATGCATATTTGGTGCGCACCACACGTTTTGACCCACAACCCGAATTATCTCTTGAACAATTACGCAGTGAACACCTCGTTGAATTGCGTTGGTGGAGCATTGAAGAACTGTCGTTGGCGCTCGACGACATTTTCTTCGCCCCGCTGCATCTCCCTCAACTTGTTGCAGATGTTGTGCGCAATGGGCCACCACCTGAACCCATTCATATTTTTCAAGAGACTAAATAGAGTTAACGAAAGTCACGGCTCGCTGCACCTACTGCTACACGCAGTGCCGACAAGTGTTCAGCAATAATGTTGACAACACCTTCCGACGACTCGACCCGCCCGCGTACGAGTAGCGCAGCAGCACCACGTGCATCGGTACGAAAACGAGTCCAACACCCTGGCGAGCAGACCACATTGATGAGCCCCGTTTCGTCTTCTAAGTTCATGAAGGTGACCCCACTTGCCGTGCGCGGACGTTGCCGATGCGTTACTACACCCGCCACATAAATACGGGTGCCCGACTCGACAGTTGCTAACTCGTTCGCGGTGAGCACACCCATTGCATGCAGCTTCTCGCGCAAGAAAATAGTGGGGTGCCCATCGGGGGAAACTCCTGTTGCCCAGAGGTCGGCCACTGCTTCTTCGATGGGTTCCATTCCGGGCAGCGCTGGTGCCGTATTGCCCACCGTGATTCCTTCTAAACGCGTTGGGCGCGACTGCGCAACTGCGCCCGCTGCCCACAATGCGTTGCGACGCTGCGTGCCAAATACGTCGAATGCACCGGCGGTGGCAAAAGCTTCTAAATGAGCCGTTGAGAGTTCTGGCACTGCACGCACCACGTGCTCCATGGTGTCGAAGGGTTGTGCCTCTTCTATTTTCTGCGCCAATGAACTACTCACCCCGCGTACTGCAGACAAGCCCATGCGTACGGCAAGCCCACTTGTGGAGGAAGCACTCTCGACCAAAGATGCCGATGCTTGCGAAGCATTGATGCACGGAGTGAGCACCTCTACCCCATGACGACGCGCATCGCGCGCCAATGAATGTGGCGACCAAAAACCCATGGGCTGCGCATTGAGTAACGCCGCACAGAAAATAGCGGGTTCGTGATATTTAATGTATGCCGATGCATACACAAGGTACGCAAAACTCACCGAGTGACTTTCAGGAAACCCGTAACTGGCGAATGCCTCCATCTTGCGGAAAATGGTGTCGGCAATTTCACCAACAATGCCTCGCTCTTTCATCCCTTGGAAAAGGCGCTCGCGAAGTTTTTCCATTTTTGCTTGTGATCTTTTTGAACCCATGGCCTGGCGCAACTGATCGGCTTCACTGGGAGTAAAACCAGCAACATCGATCGCCATTTGCATGAGCTGTTCTTGAAACAACGGCACGCCAAGCGTTTTACCCAAACTCTTTTCGAGCAGTGGATGCAAATAGGTAATGGGTTCTTGCCCATTGCGCCGACGAATATACGGATGCACTGAACCACCTTGAATGGGCCCAGGACGAATGAGGGCGACCTCGACAACAAGGTCGTAAAAGCGTCGCGGTTTTAAGCGCGGCAGTGTTGCCATTTGCGCTCGTGATTCAATTTGAAAAACGCCCACCGTGTCGGCACGACACAACATGGCATACACCTCGTCTTCTTGCGGCAAACCCGCGAGGTCGAGTGGCTCACCGCGATGCAGTTCAATGAGATCGACTGCATTGTGTAGTGCCGAGAGCATGCCAAGGCCCAACAGGTCGAACTTCACTAAGCCCGCAGCCGCACAGTCGTCTTTGTCCCACTGCAGCACACTGCGCTGTTGCATTGTTGCCCACTCAACCGGGCACACCTCACTTACTGGCCTGTCGCAAATAACCATGCCACCCGAATGCACACCAAGGTGCCGTGGGTGGTGCAGCAATTGCACAGCGAGCGCCTGAACATTGTCGGGAAGGTCTTCGGGGTCGACCTTTTCGCCTTGTGGAATATGGTGACCCAGTGCTTTTGCAGCATCGCGCAACGCAGAACGCGACCGGTATGTAATGACGTTGGCAACTTGCGCTGCATGCAAACGGTCGTAGCGTTGGAATACATATTGAATAACCTCTTCGCGCCGACCACTTTCGATATCGATATCGATATCGGGAGGGCCGTCGCGCTCGGGCGACAAAAATCGTTCGAACAATAAACCAAGTGATACCGCATCGGCGCGTGTAATGCCCAGAGAAAAACACACTGCACTATTTGCAGCACTGCCACGGCCTTGGCAAAAAATATCGTTGTCGTTACAAAATTGAACGATGTCCCATACCACCAAGAAATAGCCAGCAAAACCAAGAGTTTCAATGACGTCGAGTTCATGATGAATAACCGCCCATGCCCGCGCCCGCAACGACAATGTGTCGTCGGCATGAGTGGGTGGCGGCCCGTATCGGCGCTGTGCACCTTGTGCCACCAAATGACGCAGATACTCCATTTCATTCATGCCAGAAGGGCATGGGTATGGTGGCAGGCGTGGCGCAATGAGCGCAAGATCGAATGCGCATTCGCTTGCAATATCGGCAGCCATTTCAACCACTCCGGGGTAACGCGCAAAATATTTCTCTTGTTCGGCGCCTGACCGCAACATTGCTGTTGCCGCAAAGGGCAACAAGTGGTCAATATCGTTCAATGAACTGCGTTGACGAATAGCAGCCATTGCGGTTGCAAGTGAGAATTCTGCTGTTGTTGCATATTGCACATTGTTGGTTGCCACACATTGCACATTGCACCGCGCAGCAATACGCACCAGTTCATCGTTACGTGCTGCATCGAGCGGGCCGCCATGATGCACAAGTTCTACAAACACATTGTTGGCACCAAATGCATCGATGAGTTGGTACAGCTTGCGTTCACCCGCCTGTGGACCATGCTCGATGAGGGCCTGGCTCACCACTCCTTCTACGCCTCCAGTGAGTACCTTCCACGACCCGCGAGCAAAACCAGATAGGTCGGCCATGTGAAACTGCGGTTCGTTTTTCGCACCAGCGAGTTGCCCATGTGTAATGGCTTGCGACAAGTAGGCATACCCTTGCGGACCTTGCGCAAGAAGTACTACATGACCACTGTTGTGCTCGCCAGCACAGCGCGGGGTGAGCTCTGCACCGAACACGGTGGGTAGTTGCAACTGCCGCGCGGCTTCAGCAAAGCGCACTACTCCGTAGAGCCCATTGCGATCGGTGAGGGCGAGCGCCTGCAGGCCAAGTGCACTGGCATGTTGGGCAAGCTGCTCGGGAGACGAGGCTCCCGTCAGAAAAGAAAAATGCGACTGGCAGTGCAATTCGCCATAACGCTGTTCACGATGAAAACTCACTCATGGGAGTTTAGCGAACATATGTTCGTATTAGTTCTTGAGCCCGGAGCAGTGCCCCCACGAGCCCCGCATCGGCAATTGCGGCCGCTTCTGCCCAGGAAAACCAGCGTACTTCTTGGCTTTCCTCTGCCCCAGGGGCGGGTGCCTCGAGGTGCTCGGCAAGCAACAGATACCGCAAGTCGAGGTGTGTATGGCCCCGTGGCCCCGGGTGAACATCGAGATGAAAGAACACCGCGCCGCTCTCGGGGTGGCGCACATGGAGACCCGTTTCCTCTTGGGCTTCGCGCAATGCACCTGCGCTGGGGTGTTCATCTTTTTCAATATGCCCGCCAGGCTGCAACCACAAGTTGAGCCGCTTATGCAAGTGCAACACTGTTGCTTCACTGCTCACCACCACACCAGATGCCGTGACGTGAGTGGTATGTGCATGTTCATTGCACGGGTCGGCGAGTTGAACAACCTCACGGCGAAAAGTTGTGAGCGACTCAGCTTCTCGGGCATCGATGGGTTGATGATGAGCAACTAATGCCAAGAGTTCATCTACTGCGAGCGATGTCATACCTAGAGTCTCTCAGGAATACACCGCAACAAGCCACCATGTGCGGTGCTCTAGCAACACCAACCACCCGTGCTCGTGTTCTCCGTCGTGAACAAGGCATTGCATACGCACCACACGCCGCTGGCGCAGTGGGTCCCACCAGCGCTCTTCAACGGGCCACGGGCCATGCCATGCACGTACAGAAAAGAGTTGTTCATTGCGCCGTATATACCGCGGTTCTGAGCGCACACTATGGCGGCCGGTGACCTCGACTGCCCCATGTTGAGCATTGAGCACTTCAACTTTTTCTGGCGGCAAAATATTTTGCATCGGTGCATGCTGACCCATGTCGCCACTCCATGCTGCAGGGCGCAATGCGCCAGGGGTAACACGGTGAACAGTGGATTCGTAATGTGCAAGATCGACACGATGTGCAGGAACTAGTTCGTACTCACGCGTAATGTCGCGACCACCTCGCCACTCGGGAACACACACGTGGTCTTGACCCACCACACCAGCCACGCGGGTAATAGCAATGCGTGCTGCAGCATCGCTTTCACTACGACCACCCCACAGACGTGGCTGCTCATGCCCAATGGGCACCGTGTTTTGCACGTTGACCGCAATGTTGTGCACCCCAGCAGTGAGCCCTGATGATTCTTCGAGCCATGTTGTTACTTGCCATCGCACACGCTCGAGAAGACCTTGTTCGTGAAAACCTGCTGCGCTGTACCACACTCGTTCAGAGATGTCGTCGTGTTCGGTGGTGAGAGTAACCACCACACGACACATTGCTAAATGCTCCCCTTGCAACTGCGCCATGAGCGGGGCGATGAGTTGTTGAGCAGCAAGAAAAACAGCATCGACTTGCACAAGGGGATCTTCATAATGACCCTCGGCGTAATAAAGGGTAGGAATTTTTTCAGTGAGTGCAGGGTGTAGGTCGGCACCACTACACAACGTGTGCAACATATTTCCATCGGGCCCAAAGCGATCGGAGAGAAGTTGCTTACTCGTTGCAGCAACTTTTCCGCACGTCGACAAGCCCAATCGATAAAGAAGCGACAAAGTGTGCGCAGACACATCGGCAAAATGTTCGAGGTACCGCACGTCGATACCGGCCAAAAACTCTGCCGTTTCACCTGCAGGAACAATGAACAAAGATTGTGCCATACGGGCCGCGATGAGCCCTGCAAGGCGCCCGTCGGCAATACCAATAGTGAGCACCACATGCTCGGGTGCACAAGAAAAAAGCTTTTCCGCTACTGCTTTTTCACCGCCGAAGTATCGAGTTGGGCCACGCATCGGAACAAGCACATGTTCATCGTCGACAATTTCAATGAGCGGTGCAATAGCAGTAATACTTTGCGCCAACGCATTGAGTTGCCGGGCATCGCTTCCTACTGCGCGCACAATGGCAACGCGATACGAATGATGGTTCTTCATTTCACTACCCCACCAACAACGAAAAACACTGTTCACTCGGCACTCGGCGTCCGCCAACGTGAACAGACAGTTCTTGCGCGGCAAACGCCACTTGCTCTTGCATCTCATTTTCTTTTAGCCATGTACGCCCAGTTGCAGTGAAAACAACATCGGCACTCACACCGTGCATTGAACCGAGAGCAACTACTGCGCACTGTTGTACTGCTGCCGACAACATGGTTCGCCGCACCGAACTTGGCGACACATGTGGTGGAATGTTGACAACAAGAACTTCAACACCACTTGCGAGCGCCACTACTGCATCGCACCAGTGTTCATCACACGACACTTGCACCACGCGTTCTAAGCACCACCCGGCATAACGAGCTGCGCTCCAATTGAGATGTTCATTTGCACACCACCCCACCCATGAACCTTCTGCAGTTGCTTTTTGTACAAGGGCTACTGCAAGTGACAAAGGCGCGATGCCTGTGCACTGGTACACACGGCCGCGCACCAGGCCGAGAGGAAGTTGCGCTTGTTGCAGAACTTCGGCAAAAGACTCAGCAACAGCAATGGTGCGATGTGCATGCAGAGATGCTTTGCCAAGTGACACCACGTGGTGCCCATATTTATGATGAGAAAGTTGTTGGGCTAGTTGCTCACGAGCCAATTCCAGAGACGACACGCAGTCACTGTAGCGAACACCTGTTCGTATTTAATCCTGCCCGAGCAACTCCACCAGAACATTGACATCGCTGGCCCAGCCATTAGCCCCAAGCTCTTGTGCATCTTCTGCCGAGAGCACTGCTGCTCCACCCACATAAATAGGTACACCATCGCCAACAGAGGTGCGCAATGAGAGAACAAGCTCACGTGCCGCATCACGGGCAGTAGGTGAGGTAACGCTCACACACGCAGCAACAACATCGGGGGTGTTATTGACCGCAGCAATAAATGTTTGTGCGGGAAGATCTGCACCTAAATCGAACACTTCCCAACCACGTTGACGCAAGAGGTCTGCCACCATCGCCACCACAAGGCTGTGGTGCTCACCTTGAGGGGCACCCACCACAATGGAACCCTTGGTGCGCCCGCGACCCACGAAGCGTGGCCCCAGTCGACCCATCATGCGCCCCACAATGGCCGAGGCTTGATGTTCGCGATAGATCTCTAACTCGCCTCGTGCCCACTGCTCGCCGATGCTCACCAGAGCGGGGCTCATCACTTTTGTATAAATGTCTTCCAGGCTCACCCCAGCAACTAGTGCAGCCTCAACAACAGCCCATGCGCCGCTGCCATCGCCAGCCAGCAAACGTGCTTCGAGTCGTTCCCACCACACCACATTTTTTTTGAGCGATACTTCAGCATCAATGGGCTGGTGACTTTGACCCTGGAAGGCACGTAGATCGTGAAGTAAAACTCGCCACGTTCCGGCGGCCTTATGTGCGGGCAAAAGACCCAAACGCACATAGCGATACGCGGTCATGTAGTGCACATCGAGCATCTCGGCTGCTTCGTGCAGGGTGATCTCGTGCGCAGGGGCACTGTCGACGAGCACTTTTTGGGCAACCACGCTTTGACCTTAGAAGAGTTCTCCGAGTCGTGCTTTACCTAACGCACAATTGGCAAAGAAAAACTGTTAGGCACCCAAACGAGCACGCGCAGCAGCACTGCGCTCAAAGAGATGCGCTGGCACACGTTGTGCAGCAGCACTCAAAGCTGGGCCGCCATCGCTTGCGGCAGCACCACTTGGCGCTTCTTCTTCTGGTGCAACAAGGTCTTCGAATGCAGGAGGCTCCATGCCTGGCTTCCAGTACTGGTACAGGTCGCGCACCACTTCATTCAGGCCCTGAGCACCTGCACCTTTGGCCAGTTCAACCGTGATGATGTTGCCATAAACGTGCACACCAGCAACTTGCCCCGTGGCGAAAAGTCGACTTGCCACCACCGCTGCGGGTTTGGTGCCAAATGCTTGGTCGGCGCTAGAGAAGCGCTCGTGACCCATTCCGGTAAAACTGCGATTTGCCTCGAAACGGACAATGCCCAACTTGCCGGCGGGACCTTCAAGAACTGCTACTGGCTGACCCATGCCCAAACAATAGTCTGCCGTAGTGCATCGCTGGCATTTCTCCACCATAATTTGAGGAGCCAATAGGGGGAAAAGATGTCCAACGGTCTGTCAGCCAATATGTCACTCGACGAGTTCACCACAGCAGCACGAGCATTTCTCGATGCCAATGCCGAGCGTCGCGAAGCAGAGAAAACATTTGTATGGGGCGAAGGCTCCGACAAGGTCAACGTGTTTGAAGAGCGCACCCGCGAGCAAGAATTAGTACTGCTTGAAGAAGCAAAAGAGTGGCGCCGCAAAAAGTTCGATGCTGGATTTGGCTGGGTAGGTGGCCCCTCAGAATTCGGCGGCAGTGCTCTGCCTGCAGCTTACGATCGCGCCTTTGCGCGCATTGAGGGTGAATACAAAATCCCGAACCAAAGTTTTTTCTCTATCGGCCTTGGCATGGTTGCTCCCACCATTTTGGCGCACGCAAGCGCACTGGCAAAAGATGCATACCTCACCAAAATGTGGCGTGCCGACATTGTTGGTTGCCAGCTCTTTTCCGAACCAGGTGCAGGTAGCGACCTAGCAGCATTGCAAACCAAAGCAGAGCGCGATGGCGATGAGTGGGTCATCACGGGGCAAAAAGTGTGGACCTCGGGTGCGCACTACAGCGATATTGGCGAAATCATTTGTCGCACCGATGCCGACTTACCCAAGCACAAAGGCCTCACTGGTTTTATTGTCGACATGAAAGCACCGGGTGTAGAAATTCGCCCACTGCGCCAAATGACAGGCGGCGCAAGCTTCAACGAAGTGTTCTTCACCGAAGTGCGTGTACGTGACGATCACCGTCTTGGCGATGTGAACAACGGCTGGAACGTTGCACTCACCACGCTCATGAATGAACGCGCAGCAATTGGTGGCGGCAGCGGAGGCGACAGCGTTCTCACGCGCGTGTTCGGCATGGTGCGTCACTATGGTCTCGACAAAGACCTCATTGTGCGCAACAAACTTGCCGACCTCGTTATTCGCTACCGCGTTGCTTCGTACAACAACCAGCGTGCACTCGACAAAATTCGTTCTGGTCAAACACCAGGACCCGAAATGTCTATTGCCAAAATGGCACTCACCGACAACCAACTCCGTCTCGGCGCTTTTCTGTCAGAGGTCTTAGGGCCACGCCTCCAAGCCGACACCGGCGAGTGGGGCACCTACGCCTGGAACCAGTTGGTGCTCGGCACACCTGGCTTGCGCATTGCAGGCGGTAGTGACGAAGTGATGCGCAACATTGTGGGCGAACGTGTACTTGGCTTGCCCAAAGACACCGGAATCGACTCGAAGTCGTCATTCCGCGATTTGCAGAAGTAATTTCTCGCTACTTCGTTAAGCCTAAATTTTCCATAAACGCCCACGACACGCGATGCAGCGGCGTTACTCCATATTCACGCAAGCCCATACGCTGCTTTGGGCACGGGTAGCCCTTACTTCCTTCGAAGTTCCAATACGGATACTGCACTGCATGTTTACGCATCATGCGATCTCGCGAGACCTTGGCAAGCACCGACGCAGCGGCAACAGATGCCGATACCGCATCGGCTTTCACTTGCATCATCACGCGCGGCACGAGTGGTGAAACAAAATCCCACTTACCATCGGCAATCACCGCATCGGGTTTGATCGTCAACGCATCAAGCGCACGTTTGGTTGCTAACCGTTGGGCAGCACTCATTCCCAGCGCATCACACTCAGAAGCTTCCACAATGCCAAGTGACCAATCGCTGCATTGTGCAACGACCGTGTCGAAAAGTTCTTCACGCTTTTTTTCGCTCAATATTTTTGAATCGCGCGCAACAAGTTCTTCCACAGCGAACTTTTCATTGTTCACAATGGCAATGCCCACAACAAGTGGCCCTGCCCATGAGCCCTTCCCCACCTCGTCGATACCTGCAACAACATGTGCACCTTGCGCGTGGAGTTCATCTTCCCATTGCAAAGTGGGCGCCACGCGTGGCGTACGTGGCGCCATACTCACTCAATAACGATGCCAGGAGCACCGGCTTCTATACGGCCAGCGTGCCACCACCCAAGGTCGAGCAGTTGCTGTTGTCTGTGCTGCGGAACAACAGCCAGCAAACCACCTGAGGTTTGCGGGTCGAAACACAAAGCTGCATGTGCATCGGGCGCAGAGATGGTGCAGTGCCCTTCCACATATGTGCGGTTGCGAGGGTCGCCACCAGTGCGCATGCCTTCAGTGGCAGCCTTCAATGCGCCAGGGTAAGCAACAATATTTTGAGCATCGATATGCAAACGCACACCACCACGCTCTGCAACTTCCCAACCGTGACCAGCCAAGCCGTATCCGGTGACGTCGGTAACTGCATGCACATCGTCGCCAAGTTCACGCAGTTGCTCAGCCGCTCGACGATTCAACGTACGCATGCCGTTAATTGCTGCGCGCTGATCGGTTGCGCACCCCCCAGCAAGAGCAAGTGCAGTACCAATGGGTTTCGACATCATGACAATGTCACCAGGCTGCGAGCCACCTTTACGCCAAATTTTTGAGGGGTGCACCACGCCTTGCACGGCTAATCCAAAAATGGGTTCTGGGTTACGAATGGTGTGCCCACCAGCAATGGTTCCACCTGCTTCGGTGACCACTTTGCTCGCTGCACCAAAAATGGCAGAAATTGCATCGTGCGGAAAATGCTCGGGGAAGGCAGCCACGTTGATGGCCATCACAACATGAGCACCCATCGCAAAAACGTCACTGCATGCATTGGCTGCTGCAATGGCTCCAAAATCTTCTGGGTCATCAACAAGGGGCGGAAAAAAATCGGTGGTGCTCACCAGCGCCACATCGGGGCTCACTTGATACACCGCCGCATCGTCGAATGGCGCCAAGCCAACCAGCAACGACTTGTCGAGTGAACCTGGCATCTCGGCCACGAGTTCAGACAGAAGTGAAGCTCCCCACTTTGCTGCACAGCCACCACAGCTGGTCCATTCCGTTAATCGAATCGGAGTTCCGCGATAAGCCATAGGCAAAGAGTAGTAGAGCCCTATGTGTTCTGCACCTGCCAGAGTGCTTCGCCAGAACTCACCTTTGTTGTTGACCATGTTGCATCGACCCCGCATCGAGCAAGAGCAGGAACCCCACCAGTGAATTCCCACAACGCTGCAACATTTTCACCATGCCAACGCAACGCATACGACGCGGACACTCCGCCACCTGCCATGAATCCAAATGACTCCCAGTTGAAGCCGCGCCACAGTTCAGGAATGCCGTGTGGCAAAAGAACTGTTTCGCCACGACCATTCACTGTGCACAACTGTTGTTCCACTGCAGCAACACGGCGACCATGCGACATTCCTACGCTGAGAAATGCATCTTGTGTCGCGTTGCTTGCCTTGCGACTGTCGGTAATGCGCTGCCAGCTAGCAGCCACATCGCGCACTGCTCGTTCTTCCCCGCAGCGATGCAAAAGTAACTGCACACCAGCAACCATTTGAGCTAATTCGCTGAGGTCGTGTTGTGCATGATTCTGTAAGCACTCCTCTGCAAGCGGCACGAGTTCATCGAGCCACAATTCAGCCTTATCACCTAGGCGCACGAGTTCTATACCGTCGAGCACAGTGCCGAGTGCATCATCGAGTGGGTCACACACTTCACCCAACAACAACGCACATCGCGCATCAACCAACGCCAAAGCAAGTTCCTGCAATGGTCCGTCTACGGCCCGCACTCTGCTGGCCGATTCCAGCGATTGCAGCCAACCACTCACCAACTGATCTGCACTAGGTAATGAGTTGAGTTGAATATTTTGCGCATCACCCGTTGCTAGCGCCACGCGCACAGATGAACGATGCCCAATAGGCAGCACAATAGAAGTGGCCGGCAATTCAATACCCATAATGGGCTGTTGCGTTGGCACACGCGAAGTAATGACATCGTTTCGTGTGAGCGCCACTGCTATTGGCGACGGCGAATCATTTTCTATTTCAATAACAATGACCCCACCATGAGCAGCTGCGGCATACACCCGCTGGATGGCGTCGCCACCACGAACGCGCAATCGCGTTTCGACAACAGGCACTCCGTCGATACGTACCTGACGCACAGAGGCTTCTTTTTCTGGCGAGTGCCACCGGTCTTCGTCGGCAATGTGCCAAGCGAGCACTGGTGAACCATCGTGTGGGGTGATATCGCCCCAAGGAGAAACCGAAGCAGTAAATGTGCCTCCGCGAATACCGATGAGTCCGTGTGATGTGGGTGAAAGTGTTGTCATAAGTCTCAATCGAGTTCAGAGCGCCCACCACGACTCAAAAGGTCGCTGAGTGCTTGTTCTGCAGAAATACCGCGGTGACATACTGCCACTACTTGCTCGGTGATGGGCATTTCAATGCCAAATTGCGTGGCCAAGTCGAGCACCGCAGCCGAACTCTTTACCCCTTCAGCAACCATTTGCATTGACGCCACCACATCGGCGATGTTCTCGCCTCGCCCAAGGGCCATTCCCACTGATGTATTTCTACTTTGCAACGAAGAACACGTAGCAATGAGGTCGCCCATTCCAGCAAGCCCTGAAAATGTTGCCGGGGTGCCGCCCATTGCTGTTCCTAACCGTGCCATTTCCGCAAGACCTCTTGTGATGAGTGTGGCACGCGTGTTGTTGCCGAACCCCATACCGCCTGCCATGCCTGCGGCAATAGCAATAACATTTTTCACCACTCCGCTCACTTCGCAACCCACCACATCGGGGTTGGTGTAAATGAGCAGTCGTGGGTTGCTAAAAATACGCTGCAATTCGCGAGCGATGGTGTCGTCATCAATAGCCACAACACTCGCTGCTGGCTGCCCATCCATAATTTCGTGTGCAAGGTTCGGCCCAGTAAGCACCGCTGCAGGGCGCCCAGGCAGTTCACTTGCAATTACTTCACTCATCCGCATCAACGTGCCCTGTTCGAGACCCTTTGCCACACTCACGATGGGGACCGATGGCCGTATGTGAAGTGCTGCGGCATGGAGCACCTCGCGAAAGCCTTGCGAGGGAACCGCCATCACCACCACATCGGCATCACGCACCACTTCTTCAAGATCATGCGATGCAACGAGTTCTGCTGGCAGTGCCCTCTTCCCCAAATATGCAGGGTTGTGGTGCTCAGAATTGATGACTTGTGCTGTAGACGCATTGCGAGCCCACAACATGGTGGTGGTATTCAAGGCCGCCATCGAGGCAATGGTGGTGCCCCACGACCCTGCCCCTACGACCCCCACACGAATTGCCATAGGTGAAGCGTAGGGCACCGGCATCGACCAGCCCTAGGCTTCACATCGTGAAGATGCCCCTACAGGCTTTGCTGGTCATACCCATCAAGCCATTCGCGAGCGCCAAGGGGCGATTATCGCAAGTGCTCTCGCCTGCGCAACGTGCTCAACTCGCTCGCGAATGCGCAGAGCGCGTGGTGAAATCTGCGCAAGGTATTTCAGTTTTAGTGGTCACCGACGCTTCAGATAACAACGAAGTTCCCGCTTGGGCTCGCGAACACGGCGCAGAGTGCCTCATGCAGGTCTCTGCGGGTCTCAACGGTGCAGTGAACGACGCAATGGCCTACGCCCGCAGCAACAACTTCACACACGTCCTCATCGCCCACAGCGATGTTCCCCTTGCACACAACATCGCACAATTTTTAGAAGCCGACACAGTGTGCATTGTTCCCGACTCCGCACACGACGGTACCAACGTGCTGGCACTGCCCACTGCACT
>Ga0208810_1000125_pt1 | contig 20698 bp, 22 predicted proteins | sample Colrivmet1560A02_FD_187679 | JGI IMG/M metagenome (GOLD analysis project Ga0208810, IMG submission 187679) | Estuarine microbial communities from the Columbia River estuary - metaG 1560A-02 (SPAdes) (version 2) | ecosystem: Environmental > Aquatic > Marine > Intertidal zone > Estuary | place... | reverse complement strand
GGTGCAGGGGGCGGAGGCCGCTGTCTCGATGGTTGGTTACCCGAATGACGTCGAAGAGGTCTGGCAGGGTTTCCTGAGCGCGGCCCGTCCAGGCTGCCTGCTCATTGATATGACGACCTCCAGCCCTTCGTTGGCTCGCAAGCTGGCAGCGGCGGCGACCGCGCAGGGTTGCCTGCCCTTGGATGGGCCCGTCTCTGGCGGCGATCGCGGGGCGCGTGAGGCGACGCTCACAATCATGGTGGGTGGCGCTGCCGCGGATTTCGAAAAAGCTCGCCCGCTCTTTGAGGCCATGGGTAAGACCATCTCTTTACAGGGCGGCCCTGGTGCCGGCCAGCTCTGCAAGCTCGCTAATCAAATCGCCATCGCCTCTGGGATGGTGGCTATGGCGGAAGCTTTGGCCTTTGCGCGTGCGAACGGCCTCGATTTAGAGGCCGTACTCAAGGCCCTTTCTGGCGGCGGTGCTTCGAGTTGGGCCTTACTCAACCTTGCGCCGCGCGTGCTCAAGGGGGACTTCGCCCCGGGCTTTTACGTGAAGCATTTCGTGAAGGACATCGGCCTCGCGCTGGAAGTCTGCCGTGAGCAGAAACTCTCGCTGCCCGGCCTCGAGCTCGCCGCTAAACTCTATGCTGATGTTGTCACCGCGGGCGATGGCGACTGCGGCACGCAGGCATTGGCGAAGCGCTATTTTGAGGCCAACGGTTGATTTGTTGGATGGTTGATTAGCAGTTGAGGCGAAAACCGCCGCCCGGCATCCGCTCGCATCTACGCTTCAACCGCTCCGTCACGTTTGCACCTTTGCACAGGCCGTAGGCCATTTTGCACCTTTGCACCGAGCACGGCACGTGGTGCCGTCGCTCCCTGCCTTGTTTTAACTCAACTCCGTACCTTCGGGCGGCGGGACCGCGCGGAGTTGGACGGAGTCGATGACCTGCGGCCCGAGGATTACATTGGTCACAATCACGAGGACCTCGCCGGGCCGGCAGAGGCCTTCATTGCGGAGGCGGACCAGCGCGGCGGTGATGTTCTCATCGGCTAACGGGCTGAAGGGCATCTGGAAGGACGAAACGCCCCAGAGCAGGGACATCTTCCGGTGGACGGCTTCCTCTTCCATGAACGCGAAGATGGGCGAGCCCACGGCACGGAGTGAAGAGAGCGTACGGGGGACATCCCCATTGCGTGTGAACGCGATGATGCCGGCGTTGCCAAGGTCCTGGGCTAGGCTGGCGGCGGCGCGGAGAAGCTTGATCTTGGGGGTCTCGTTGGGCTGTTCCAGCGAGAGCACGACGGGAAGTTCGCGTTCCGTCGTCGAGGCAATGCGGGACATCACTTCGACGCAGCGAATGGGGTGCTTGCCGGTAGTCGTTTCACCCGAAAGCATGACCGAGTCGGCCAGCTCTAAGACGGCGTTGGAGATGTCGGTCACCTCGGCCCGGGTCGGCACGGGGTTATGGATCATCGACTCCAGCATGTGCGTTGCGACGATGACTGGCTTGCGGGCGGCGATGGCCATGGCAACGGCCTTGCGCTGGATGAGCGGGAGGGTCTCGTAAGGGATTTCAATGCCGAGGTCACCACGCGCCACCATGAGGGCATCCGTGGTGCGGAGAATATCGCCGAGGTGTTCGATGGCCGACTGGTCTTCAATCTTGGCAATGATGTGCGCCTTCGAGTGATGCTCGAGGAGCAGGGCACGCAGCGCGTCGACGTCGGCGGCCTCGCGAACGAACGATAGGGCGTAGAAATCGACCCCGACTTCACAGCCGACGGCGACGTCAGCCCGGTCCTTATCGGTCAGGGCAGGGAGGTCGACTTTGACGCCCGGGAGATTGATGTGTCGGCGGCTACCCAGCGGGCCGGGCTGTTCGACTTTACAACGGAGTCGGTCGGACCGCTGTTCCAGCACGCGCAGTTGGATGAGACCATTATCAACGAGGACGACGCCACCGACCGGGACCGCTGAAATCATCTTCGGGTAGTTGGTCGGGATAACGAGGATGTCTCCGTCGGCCTTTGTATCGGTGGAGCCGGAGACGTCGACCAGCTGGCCGGTCGCCAATTGGGTCGGCTCGGTGCGGGCACCGGTCCGAATTTCGGGTCCTTTGATGTCCATCATGACGGCCAATTCCTTACCGACCTTTTGGCTGACTTTACGCACCCGGGCGACGGTAGCCCGGACCCAGGCGTGGTCAGCGTGGGCCATATTGAGGCGAACCACATCGGCCCCGGCTTTGATAATCGCCTCTAAATTAGCCTCGGACTCGGTGGCCGGGCCAATCGTAAAAGTGATGCGGGTGTGGCGGAAGGACTTCACGGTTAAATGACTAGATATGATTATTAAGTAGGCAAGGGAAAGCGGGACCCGCACCGGACTTTAACCGTGCCCCGATGGGGCAAAGAATGACCTAATTAAGGTAAGCGAACCGCTAGTAAATCTCGCTTTGCTTTCATCATATCCTCGAAGAAGGTCTTCTGCTCAAAGGGCCAAGGCGTTCCCTCCACGAGTTGCCACCGAGGATGCGCCGCGAGGTGCTCGCGTGTCCATTCATGATAGGCTTCCGAGTCGGTGCGAAAATGTAACGTGGCTCCAGCGATGGCATGGTCAGCGAGGCGATCGAGGTTCGCCGCATTGATGAAGCGGTTTTTCTGGTGCCGCTTCTTGGGCCAAGGATCTGGATAGAGGATGAAGACCTTCGCGAGTTGCTGCGTGGGCAGTAAAGCGTCGAGGAACTCGGTCGCTTCAGCCTTGAGGAACACGACGTTATCCAGCTTACCCAGTGCCTGCTTACGCTGAGAGCGTTCGACGCGATGGGTGACAAGGTCGATGCCGACGCAGAATTCCGCAGGATACGCTGCGCCGTAGGCGGCCAACCAATGCCCATGGCCGCAGCCGAGTTCGAAGGTCAGGGCCGTCTGGTTCGCGAGGGCGGTCTGCAGGGTCAGGCGTAACCGGTCGACGCTCCCCTCGCGGCGAGCATCCGCCCAATCCTTTCCCATGACTTTGGTCTGTTCCGGCATCGCCTTGGTTAAGGGGCGGAAAGGAGGGGGAGGCAAGGTATTGAGAGTTAGGGGATAGGGGATAGCGGATAGCGGTTAGGGGATAGCGGTTAGGGAGTTTAGGTAGGGGCAGCACCGCGTGCTGCCCTAGCCCGCGTATTCCCAAGGGGAGTCCGCGTGCTGCCCTAGCCTTCGTCGGTTGCGAATAACTCCGGCTTCCCATGCGGGTGGGCTTGGTCTCTGTTAGGGGCCTATGGCCAAGGTAGACATCGAACTCGTAAAGAAAGTCCTCAAGGAAAACGGCGTGGATGTCCGTTTGGCGGCCACTATCCTTAACCAGATTCGCGAAGCTTCCACCGAAGACGCCGTCGAGCGCGAGAAGCCAGCGAAGAAGCAGCACCTCGTCTTGATCAGCGAACCCGAGGAAGGGCTCCCGAAGGACCTAGTCGGTTGGGTCGTGCAAATCCTCGAAGACGACGATCCGCGCGAGGTTGCCGAGAAGATCGCTGATACGGCTTCGGCTTTTAATAATACGCCGAAGGGTGAGCGCGTACCCGTGACTTCTTTTGGTGATGCCTGCCAGAGCTTGCCTCCAAAATTACTGAAGGAAAAGAATGTTTGGGTGAAGACGCGTGAGCCGGTGCGAATCTTTGCGGTGAAGAATTCGCTCGGTCGTCGACGCGCCCGCGGGGAGTGATTTTAAAGTCTGCTTTCTAATGCGGAGCATTACGCGAAAAACGCATTTTTTGATGCGTTTTTGCGACGTTGGTGATGTTAAATAAACGAAAAGGGCGTTTTTCCACGGCCTCGATTCATCTCGCCACTGTCGATTCTGCTCCGCAACCTCGGCATGTATGATGTTTAGGAATTTCCCGATCTACCGAATCGAATGGGTCACCTCCATTTTCTTGATTGGTACGGCCTTATTGTCGCTGACCGTGGTACCTTGGTTCCTCTGGAATCAGTATCACTTGGCCGCAGGTGATCCGGGCAAGGTGCAGGGCTGGCCCTTTATCTGGGCGATGTTCGTTTTCTATTACTACGCCACCGGCTTTGGCATCACCCTGGGCTACCACCGTCTCTTTTCGCATATTTCCTTCAAGGCCAAGTGGCCGGTGAAGCTCTTCGTCCTCCTTTTCGGCGCGGCTTCCTTTGAGAATTCCGCCCTAGATTGGTCCGCCGACCACCGGATTCACCATAAGCATGTCGATGAGGACCAAGACCCTTACGACATCTCTAAGGGCTTCTTTTACGCTCATATCGGCTGGCTGCTCTTCCGCCTGAAGCCCAAGCCCCCGGTCACCAATGTGAAGGATCTCGAGGCCGACCCGCTCGTGATGTGGCAGCACCGCTACGTCCAATGGATCGGTCTCACCGTCGGTTTCATCACGCCGGCCCTCTTGGGCTGGGCGTGGGGTTACTTCAATGGCTACGAGGCTCCCTGGATGACTGCCCTGGCCGCCTTCCTTATCGCGGGATTGCTCCGTACGGTCGTGGTCCAGCAGGGCACCTTCTGTATCAATTCTCTCTGCCACATGATTGGCCGTCGCCCTTACTCGACCACCCACAGCGCTCGCGACTCTGGCGCCGTGGCTTTGCTCACCTTCGGTGAAGGTTACCATAACTACCACCACGAGTTCCAGCACGACTACCGTAATGGCGTGAAGGCTTGGCAGTTCGACCCGACGAAGTGGATCATCTGGTCCCTCGAAAAAATTGGCCTCGTCCAAGACCTCCGTCGCGTCCCCGACGCCCGTATTCTCGCCGCTGAACTCAAGGAGAAGAGCCGCACGCTGGGTTCGGATATTGATAAGCTGGCAGCCCGCCTCGATGCGCACACCCGCGAACTCAAGGCCCGCACGATCACCGCGGCGCACGAGCTGGCCAAGGAATTAGCCGCTCGTTCGGAAGCTCTGAAGGAAGCCGCTTTGACCAAGGCAGACGTGGGCGCTGAAACGATGGCCGAACTGCGTGCGCTTCTGAAGGATGCGGCTGAGATGCTCGAGTCCTTGCGCCGCGCAGATGCAGGCGCAACGGCCTAAGCCGATTTAACCGTTCTTCCGGAACGACTCCATTAGACTGAGGACTTGAGCCTCAATCTGGGGGAGTGCGTCTGCCGGTTGGGCGAAGTCGATATCGTGGACCTGCCAGTAGTCGATCCGGTCGGCCCACTCGGGGTGAGCCTTGAGCATCATGGCGTAATGCTCGTCTTTTTTCAGGGCGATGGCACGGTGGGCCCGGGCGAGGTCTTCCGGTCGTAGCTGGACCGGCTCGGGCCCGGTATGGTCTTCGGGGATGCCCAGGTGCTTGAGTCGGGCCCGCGTATCGACCGAAATGCGGGTTGGCTCGTCGGCCACCATGGAAGTCAGGAGCCCACGGGAAAAGGCCCGAAAAGGCAGCCCGTCGCGGTGGGCGTGCCAGTTGAACAGGGCCTCCGCATGGCGGCTCCGATAGAAGTTACCCGTGCAAATGAAGAGCACGTGGGGATGTGAATCTGCGCTTGAGCGGGAGGTCATGCTCGGTAAAGTCCGTGCAACCTAACTCCACCGTCATGGCACGCAACCTGTTCGTTCTCTCCGCTCTCTCTTTATCCCTCGTCGGCTGCTTCGGCCCAGACAAGGCCCCTAGCCCTGTCTCCGATGGCGGCCCGGTCTTCACCGGTGCCCCCCTCATCATCGACAATGGTGGCCTGATTCCAGTTCCTGCTTTGACGACCCCTGCCGCTAAGCCAGCTGCCACCTCGGCGCCGACCAAGAAGGCGCCTGGTACCCGTCTGCCCATCGAGCGCGCGGGTAACAAGTAAGCCGTCGGCGATCGCCGGTCGCTTACAGTAAGGAGACCTCGGTGACGAAGGTCTCGACCCGACCGGGCTCCGCAAAACGGAGCCCGTTCTTGTGTTCGGGGCTATTGGGTGGGCCCATCCAAGGCTCGACACAATAGAACGGTGCTTCCGCGTCGGGCGTCCAGGTGACGATGGTCGTCCAGGCATCCGGAATCGGTTCTTCCCCGACTTTCACGGAGAGGTTTTCTTCGCCCGAGCGCGGGCCGAAGGAAACGGTCGCATCCTTGAGGTTCGTGAAAATGCAGTCCGGCAGGTGCGGGTCGTCGAAAGCGAATTCGCTCCGGCCCTTGAGTTCACCAAAGGGGATGAGTTTGCCGTCGGCGGCGTGACGCCACTGTTTCTTGGAGCCAATCTTCAGCAGGTAGTCGTGCCGGCTGAGGCCCGCGTGCCACGGGAGGGTGAAGTAGAAGTGATGCCCAGCGCACCAGGGTAAGGGGTGGCTATCTTGGTTCTCGAACTCGAAGGTGCAGCGCAGGAAGAGTTCACGGAATTCGTAGCGGATGCGGAATTCGTAAGCAAACGGGTAGCACGCCCGGGCCCGGTCGTCGGGCACCATGCGTACGAGCGCATGGCGGTCGCTGCTTTCGATGATTTCAAACCGACAGTCGCGGGCGAAGCCATGCTGGGGCATTGGACGTTTGACGCCTTCGGCGTCTTTCCAGGCAAACTTTTCGCCGTCCGCATAGTTGCGGCCCATGAATGGAAAGAGGATAGGATTACCGCCGCGGACGAGGCCGATCTTGTCGGGTGCGAAGTCCGCCGCAGCCGGCCAATGCAGGATTTCCCGGTTACCGGTGGGAAGGCTCAAGCGCCAGCGGAGCAGCCGGGCGCCGCGCGTGAGGCAGGTCTCATAGGTCGACGCACCGATTCGCCAACGTTCCATGGGCACGCCATTTTCTTCGTAGCTCTGCATGCGCCGAGCAAACGCTGGAAAGGCCCGGAGGCAAACGTGGACTTACAGGGCTTACTTCTTAGCGAAGCGGTAGTGGCAAACCATCCACTCCGCGCCGCCTCGGAAATTCCAGAGCTCGGCGCAGGCCATGAAGAAGACACGCCAGTAGGCCAGCCATTTGCGGGCATTCTCTGGGCCGTAGGTCTCCGCAAAAATTCGCAGGACCTCGTCACGGTGGGCATCGGTATTCTGAAGCCAGTGCTCAGCGGTTTGGCCGTAGTGCCGGCCTTCGACTTCCCAGTGCGTCTCGAGTTTAAGGTCGTCCTGGAAGCGCATCGCTAGGTCGTTGGAGGGCATGATCCCGCCCGTGAAGAAGTGTCGGGACATCCAATCGGAGCCGTCCTTCGGCTCGAAGTGGTAGGCGATGTCGCGGTGCGTGAAGACGTGGAAGAAGAGCTTTCCGCTTGGCTTGAGCCAGCTGCCGATGCGGCGCATGAGCTCTGCCCAGTTCTTCATATGCTCGAACATCTCGACGGAAACCACCCGGTCAAATCGGTTAGCTTCGGCGGCGAAGAGGTTCATGTCCTGCGTGATGATACGGACGTTGCGGAAACCGCGCTGAGCGCACTCGCCCTCGATGTGGGCGCGCTGGGACGCGGAGTTGGAGACGGCGGTAATGCGGGCGTTAGGGTAGTGCTCAGCCATCCAAAGGGTGAGTGAGCCCCAGCCACAACCGAGTTCGAGGATCTCCATACCGTCGGCCAGCTCGGCACGCTTACAGGTGAGCGCGAGCATCGTTTCCTCGGCTTGGGCGATGGTTTCTGTTCCCTTCGTGTAAAAGCTGGAGGAGTATTTTAGGCGCGGTCCCAGGCAGAGTTTATAAAAAGCGGCCGGCACTTCGTAGTGCTGCTCGTTGGCGGCTTGGGTTTCAACGGCGACAGGCAGCGAGCGGAGTTGCGAGGCGAAGCGGTCGACTTGGCGCGCACGCTCGACGTCGTCATCGGGCCGCTCAACTTGGAGTCGCTGTTTGAGCAGGCGGCGAATACCCCAGCGGATGGCACCGTCGGGGAGGAGGTCTTTGGCGAGGATGGTGTCGATGAGCGGCACACCAAGAAAAGTGCCGTTTTCCTTCTCGGTGGCAACCCGGACCACCAGAAATTACGCCGTGGGCTTCCGTGGCCAGAAGGCCGGTACCCGACTTTGGTAGTCGGCGTAAGCGGACCCCTTCGATGCCAAGAGTTGGGCTTCCGTGAGGGGAATCCCCGTCACCTGGGTGAGGAGATGGTACATGACGCTCGCACAGGCGAAGCCGGGGATACCCCAGTAGCTTTGGTTAAAGGCCAGCAGGGCGAAACCAATCCAGATGAGCCATTCGCAGAAATAATTGGGGTGGCGCGTCCAGGCCCAGAGGCCAGTAGCGCAGACTTTTCCACGGTTGTCGGGCTGGCGCTTGAAGGCGGCCAGTTGGGCGTCCGCGAGCCCTTCACCCAGCATGCCCAAGGCGAAGATGAAGAGGCCGGCCCAATGCCAGGCGGCCATGTGCCCGGCTTCCTTGGGCGTGGTCCCAGCCGCGGAAATTAGAGGTAGGAGCAGTAAGGCCAAGGCCACGGCTTGATAGAGATAGAAGCGGTACATCTTGAGCCCTGTCCACTTACCCCATTCCGCCCGCATCTTCAGGTAGCGACCGTCTTCACGGTCGAGGTGTCCGAGGACGCGAATCGCTAGGTGCGTCCCGAGACGTAAGCTCCAGACGGTCGTCGCCGCCGCCAGCCACAGGAAGGGGTCCCGGGCGTTCCAAGGGAAGGCGGTGAGGATCCAGAGGCCAACGAGTGCAAAGCCGTAGGACCAGGCGACATCGACGATCGACCAGTTATTGAGCACCTTGGCTACGACCCAGGTTGCCGTGAAGAAAATCCCCGCGAGGACTAAGATATAGATGAAATCAAAGAGGAGCTGGCCAAGGGGGCTAGGATTCATGGAGCGAGAGAGGGGGCGGTGCTAGGCCGGCGGAAGAGCCGGGTGAGTAAAAAGTATAGGCCGAAGCAAGTGACTGGCACGACTAATACCCACCCTAAGAGCCCATGGACATACGCCATGCCGAATTTCGCGACAAAACCCCAGAAGGACCGTTGAAATTCTTCAATCAAGAGGCTGGGACTGAGCGGGAGGGCCTCCGCGCCCACGACTGTTTCACCGAGTCGGACAAAGGGGACGAGTAAGATGAACTGAAGTGGGTAAGCCAAGTAGTTGACCATCTGCATCACGAGGTGGTTGAGTCGGAATAGTCTACCCGCCACGAGGCAGACCACGGACGTCGACCCAATAATCGGGTTGATCCCCAGACCGAGGCTGACGACGACGGCCAAGGAAAGGTCTTGGGGCGAAAGGCCGCGCGTCAGCAGCGCGAGTAAGGGATCGCTGACCTTCTGTTTCAGCCAAGCACGGAGTTTCCCCATTAGGTCTGCTTGCGGGTAAAGAAGATTGTTTCGAGGCTAGCGTCCGCCGGGGCCTTGAAGAGGCAGGCTAGCGCATAGGCGGCGATGGCAAAGTTGCCGAGGGCCATCAGCGCCACCAACCAAAGCACGCGCGAGAGCCCGGAGCGTTCGCGCCAAGCGACGTAGAGCCAAAACGCCAGGAAGCCAAAGTAAGCATCGAACATCGTGGCGAGGCCCCAAGGCTCGCTGCAGACCGTGACGTAGCCGTCCACGACGTTGAGGCCGGCCTTACCCGTGATGGCGGCGTATTGCGGCAGCGACGTAATCGTGGGGGCCGTGCAGGCATACCACGACACCCAGGTCATGGCAGCGAGGACAAGAATGAAATAGGCGATGAGGGTGTTACGGGTTTTCATATTAAAGAGCAGGGTGGTTGGGGCGGACGTAGAGGGCTTGGACGACCCCGATGTTACGGTGCGCAAAGGCGGCCTCGCAGTAACGGAAGTAGAGGCGCCACTTGCGGATGAAGCGTTCACCGAAGCCCATGGCACGGACTTGATCGAGCTTGGCCTCAAAGGCCTGACACCAGGCATCGAGCGTGCGCGCATAGTCTAGACCAAACTCCTCGAGGCGATGCAGCTGGAAGCCACTTTCCTTGGTCATAAGCTGGTTCACGCGATTGATGGAGAGTAGTAACGAGCCGGGGAAGATGTGCTTCTGGATGAAGTCGACGCCGCGGCGGAACTCGTCGTAGCGGCTATCGGGACAGGTGATATACTGGAAGGCCGCCAGGCCCTCGGGTTTTAGCAGTCGACCGATGGAGGTGCAAAACGCCGGGAGGTATTTATGACCTAACGCTTCCATCATCTCGATGGAGACACACTTATCATACAGTCCCTGGTGGTCGCGGAAGTCCTCAAGCTTCACCGTGATGCGGTCAGCTAAGCCCGCCGCCCGGACCCGTTCAACGGCGAGGTCGTGCTGGGCTTTCGAAATCGTCAACGACGTGACGCGGCACCCGTATTTCTTGACGGCGTGTAGGGCCCAGCCGCCCCAGCCAGTACCAATCTCGATCACGTGGTCCGTGGGCTTGAGCTGTAGGAAGCGACAGAGCGACTCATTCTTGTTGGCTTGCGCCTGCTCGAGGGTGAGGGCGCCTTCCCAGCGGGCCGATGAATACATCATCGATGGATCCAAGAATAACTGGAAGAAGTCATTGGAGACGTCGTAGTGCTCAGAGATATTACGGCGAACGACGATCTTAGAGTTCGGACGCAGCAGGTGGCCGATGCGGTCCGCGATGCGCAGGAGCCCGAGGGCGGCCCCGCGCGCCGCCGAGCCCGACATGCCCGGCGTGTGGTCGACGTTCTCAATGAAGAAACCAATGACCGCGCGGAGGTCCGGCGAATCCCACTCGCCGTCCATGTAAGACTCGGTGAGGCCGATGTCAGAGGCTAGAACGATGCGGCGGAAGAAGTTTTCGTCGGAGAGGTGAATCTCCGCAGGCTTGCCAGTAAAAGCCTGATTGCCGAGGACGAGCGTCTCACCCGTTGGCAAGGTGAGGCGCAGCTGCGAGTGACGCATCCGGCGAAGTTCGCGTAGGACCAGCCGGCGGGCAAAGCCTCCGCGGGAACTGGCCTCATCTAGGCTAAGGGTGGCGACGGAGGTCATTCTTTGCGGAGGAGTTCGGGGGTGGGGTGGCGCAGGTTACGCTGGAGGGGAATGTCAGCTCCCTTGCGACGAAAAGGAAGTTTTTTCACCAGCCAGAGCCAGGCGGCATGGAGATGGATTAAGGCCACGACTTTGAGGATCAAGAGCGGGACTTTTAGCGTCAGCCAAGCGAGCCGGCCGTCCGTGAGCGGGACTGCCTGACCCGTCCAGGTGCTGATCAACGTCTTCCGCCCCTCTTCAAAGTGGTCGACGCCCACTGCGAGGCGGCCATCCGGCGAGCGGAGGGTAAATTTAAATTCCGTATCGAGGCCCGAAAACGGCGACACGTAGAAACGCTTAGGGGTCCGGCGGACGAGGGATTCTTCACCGGCTGGACTGAGTTGACGGCAGTCTGGCCCCAGGAACCACGCCTTCCGTTCGCCGAAGGTGTTATGAACTTCGGCGATGCCGCAGTGGAGCCGTCCGTCTTGGTGGACTAAGAAGAAGATAACAGGGTTATAGCTTTTCCCAAAAGCCCGGGGCATCGCGATGAGCGTGATGCGCGCCGTGGGGGCGAGCGTCTCGCCGTGAGCCGCACAGAAGGCCCGTACCCGCTGGTCAAGGGTCGCGGCAGGACCCCCGAAATCCTGCGGGACCCCTTCGGCACCGAAGACTGCCGCCGCCGGCAGGAAGTCCGCCGCGTGCAGTTGGTAGGGCGCCCAGCCTTTTTCTCCGAGGAGTGTGAGGCCTTCGCCGATGCGGCCAAAGGCACTTAATTCTACTGCAAAACAAAAGACTCGATGGGTGAAGCCGTGCCGCTTCGGCCAAAGCCGGGCGTGCATGACCTGCGCATCGTAGAGTCGGACCATCGTGGTTTTAAAGTGGCAGGAATCCCCGCGGGTGCAAGTGCCCGCCTACGCTTGCCAAAGGTGACCGAGGCGGGTCATGCTGGTGAGGTGTTAGCCGCCGAACTTAGCCCCGCGGGTCCCATCATCCTCGCCTTTGGGTTCATCCTGCTTTTGTGTGGCCTCAGTGCGGGCCGAAAGCGTCGTTTGCTCGACGATACCCCGCTCAGTAAGACCTTGGGGGTCTTCATCGGCGAAGTGGAAGTCACGGGTGCCTGCGTCACGACAACGCCGTTCCAGGCCCACCTTTCGGGCCGCCCGTGTGTCCTCTACAATTGGAGCGTCGATGAGCAGTGGGAGCGCTGGGAGACGGAGACCTACACGGATGATAAGGGTCGGACGCGGACCCGTCGGGTCTTGCGTAGTGGTTGGACGACCGTGGCGGGTAATGACTATACTCAAGGGTTTTATTTGAAGGACGAATTCGGTTTTCTCTGGGTTCACCCCCGCGGGGCCGAACTCGAAACACTCGAGCTTTTCTCCGAAACGGCTTCGCGCGACGATGACCTTTACTTCGCCAAGGGACCCAGGGCCGCGATCGCCAATTCCACGGGGTGCCGGATGTTCCGCGAGTCCGGTTTGCCGGTTGGGACGCAACTGTTCGTTCGGGGTCGGGCGTCCGAGCGGTCCGACATCGTAGCTCCGCAAATCGTCCAGGATCCCAAGGCGGAGATGTTCATCATCACGCCGCGTAAGGAGAGCGAAGTGAGCGCCGGTAAGAACACCAGCTATTGGTTATGTAACATCATCGGCCTGATCGCTGTCCTCGTGGCTTGTCAGTTTTTCTTCATTAGCGTGGCCCACCTAGCGGTCTTCGTGCTGGCGGCCGGCTACATGCTCGCGTGGGCCGCCGGGTGGGTTTGGATGGTCTTCAATAGTTTAGTGGGCCTGCGGAATCGCGTCCGCCAAGGCCACTCGCTGATCGATGTGCAGCTGAAGCGCCGCGCTGACCTTATTCCGCCGCTGGTCGCTTGCCTCCAGGGCTACCGGAACCATGAAGCCGCCTTGCAGACGACCATTGCGACCTTACGCGCACAGGCTGGCTCTGCCCCGGTTTCGGCTATCGCCTCTTCTTTGTTAGCGGTGGTGGAGAACTATCCCGAGCTTAAGGCGGATCAGTCCTTTAATAGCCTGATGAAGCACCTCACCGAGACGGAGGACCGCATCGCGTTAGCCCGGGCCTACGCGAATGATATCACGACGTTCTATAACACCCGGCTGGAGCGGATTCCCGATACCTATGTGGCGGGAATTATCTCCATGGAGCGTGCCGAGCTCTTTCAGGCGCAGGGCTTTGAGCGTAAGGCCGCCGACGTAAAACTCTAGGCTTAGGCTGTCCAGGCGTCGCGACCGAGCAGGAAACTGCAGAGTCGATGCGCGGACCAGAGGCCATCCTCGTGGAAGCCGTAACGTTGCCACGCCCCCGCAAAATGCACGCGGGCGCCGGGCCGTTCGTTCAGGGCTTGAACTTTTCCTTGGGCCGCCATCGCTTCGAGTGAGAACATGGGGTGCTCCACGGGGATAGTCTTGAGCACCTTGTCCGCCGCGATTTTTTCCGGGTGGTTGATGGTGACGAAGTAGGGCCGTTGCGGTTCCAGGCCCTGCAACGCGTTCATCCAGTAATGCGTCGAAGTCGCTTCGCCGCTGGCGGTCCGCCAAGTCTGGTAGTTCCACGCTGACCACGCGCGCTTGGCCTTGGGCATTGGGCTCGGGTCCGAGTGGACTAAGGCCACGTTTTGATTGTAGGCGAACGGCTGCAGGACGGCCCGTTCGGTCGCCTCGGCGTCGGCGAGGAGCGCGAGCGATTGGTCCGCGTGGCTCGCTAAGATCACGCGGTCGAACGCTTCTTCGCTGGTCGCGGTGGCGACGAGCACCTGGTCTCCAGACCGTCGGACTGCGCTGACCGCTGAGCCCAGCCGTAGTTTCGCCGGATGCCGCTCAAGCAGGGCCTGCACGTAGGTCCGTGAACCGTTGACCGGCGTCAGCCACTGGTGCTGGGTGTCGAGCCCGAGGAAGCCGTGGTTATGGAAGAAGCGGAGCAGGGCGGCGGCCGGGAAGCCGAGCATCTTTTCGGGGGGCGTCGACCAGACCGCCGAACTCATCGGAATCAGGTAGAGCTCACGGAAGTCCGCGCCTAAGCCATGGCGGTCGCACCAGTCGCGCAGCGAGGTAGTTTCCGCCTCGGCGGTTTGCCAGCCCGTCTTAGCCAGTTCGTTGAAGCGCTTGATCTGCAGCAGGAGCCGCCAGAAACGCAGGCTGAAGAGGTTGCGCTTCTGGGCGAATAGATGACGGAAGGACGAGCCGCACCACTCAATGCCCGTCGGATCGTGGCGGACCGAGAATGACATCGGCGCCTTTTTCCAGGCGACGTCGAGTGCGCGGAAGAGCCGACAGAGATGCGGGTAGGTCACTTCGTTGAAGACCATGAACCCTGTATCCATTGGCTGCGTCCGGCCCGCTTGGTTCGCCGGCACGTCGATGGTGTGCGCATGCCCGCCAGGACGCGTGTCCCGGTCGAAGACCGTCACGTCATGGTGCGCAGAGAGAAAGTGGAGGCAACCTAGCCCCCCGATTCCTGATCCGATGATGGCGATCCGTTCACGCACGTGGCGCCGCGGCTTCAGCCTTCGTCCGCTCAGCTTCTTCGTAGACGGAATCCGGGACGCCCTTCAGGCCCCAGATTAGCCCCATCCAAGCCAGCACCTTGAGGCCGTAGTAGGTTGGGTCAAATTCCCACCAGTAGAAGCCTTGCTTCGTCGTCGCCTGATACCGGTGGTGATTATTGTGCCAGCCTTCGCCGAGCGTGATGAGTGTGAGGATCAGGGAGTTCCGGGACTCATCACCGGTGGTCTTGAAGCGCTTGGTGCCCCAGACGTGTGCGAGCGAGTTGATGCAAGCGGTGCCATGGAAGAGCACGACTGTCGAGATGAGGCTCCAGACCAGCATCTGCGGGCCGTTAATGTCGTAGCCTTGGGCGCCCAGCCAAGCACCGGCGCCGTACATCGCAATCCCGGCCAAGATGGGAATGAGGACATCGAAGCGGTTCAGGAAGACCAGCTCGGGGTATTTCGCCAGGTCCGTAATCTTCGAGTAGTCGGTGGGAAAATTCCGCTTCGAGGTAATCCAACCGATGTGCGACCACCAGAATCCATCGACGACTGGTGAGTGCTTGTCCTCTTCTTCGTCCGAATGCTTATGGTGGTGGCGATGCGTGCAAGCCCACCAGAGCGCTCCGCGTTGCACCGCCAGCGCCGTCCACAGGGCCATGATGAATTGGAAGGTTCGGGAGGTGGAATAGGTCTTGTGCGAAAAGTAGCGGTGCAGGAAGCCCGTGATCGCAAACATGCGGAAGAAGTAAAAGCCCACCGCGGACCAGACGGCGATGGGGCTGGCCCCGACCCAAATGACGCCAAGGCAGGAAAGGTGGAGGATCAAGAAAGGGATGGTCCGGGGCCAATCGATTTTCTTGGGGCCACTTTGCAGCGCCGCGACCCCCTCGGGCACATAGTCCGCATCGAACCAGCGGATGACGGAGCGGAAAAAGCCGCTTTTGGGTGGGCTAATGGGTTCGGCGAGCATCTGGGGGCGAGTAAGTGAGCCTCGGGACCTTTCGCAACTGCTTTGACCATTTTAGGCGGGGGGGTAGGCTGGGGGTAGACAAATCCGCCCCCCGCTGTCGCTCCCTTTTAGTTTCACATGAACGATGCCCATTCCGAGCAAGACTGGCGGGCCTGGTTCGCCGAACACGGCGCCCGGCTCCGGCTGATTGCGCGCCAGTGGACCCGCTCGGATGCCGATGCCGACGATGTCCTGCAGGAGGCATTTGTTCGCTTTTGGAAACATCAACGTCACCTGCCTGGCAACCCCAACGCCTTAGTGGTGACCTCGATTCGCCGGGCTGCGTTGGACCTCCATCGTCGGACGGATCGCCGCGCCCTGCGTGAGCAGGTAGTGTCCGCCGACGCGGCGGCGGTCGCCGACTTTGCGCCCGAGGCCGATCCACGGCTCCAAGCATTAGCGAGTTCACTCCCGTCGCTGTCGACGGAACAACGTGAAGTCGTGGTCCTGAAAGTTTGGGGTGACCTCACTTTCGAGCAGATTGGCGCCCAGTTGGAGATTTCTCCCAACACCGCCGCCTCGCGGTGGCGCTATGCCATGGAGGCGCTCCGCCGCCTCGTCACCGCCCGCACTTATGAATAACGAAGATCACGACATCGAATCCGCGTTGCGCCGTTTGCGTCCGCGCCCCCCTGGCCCCGCGGTCGTCAGCGCTATCGGTCGCGCCCTGGATGCGCCCGCGGCTTCACCCTCAGCCCGTGGCGTTATCTTGCGCTGGTCGGCGGGCCTCTCCGCCGCCGCCGCTGGCCTGCTTGGGTTCCTCTTCTTCACCCGCGCACCGGTGACCGCCGCCCCCGAGTATCAACTGGTCCGCGCCGAACAGCCGCCCGCCGCGGTCGACGTCTTTGCGCCCGTCCGGCTGGCGGATGGCTCCTTTGCCCGCCCTGTCCGGGTCCGCTGGAGCAATGAGACGCAATGGGAAGACCGTCGCACGAATACCCGCCTCATCAATTATTCGCCCAGCGAGCAGTTCGGGCTGATCCCCATGGAAACTTATTGAACAAATCCACCGAACCTCTCCGCTTACTATTAATAATACCGTCATGAACTCCCTCCACCAGATTCCGCTACACATGCTGATGCTTGCCGGCCTCGTCGGCCCCTTGGCTGCCCAAGATAAGTCCGCTCCGGTGTCGCCCCCCGCGGCTTCGACGGCCACCAAGGCCGCCCTCGTCCCGCAGGCCTACAGCGGTTTGTACGTGAATTCTTTGACCGAAGAGCTCCGGGGTAAAGCGGGTGTGACCATGCCCGACGGGGTCGGCGTTAATGTCATCATCGTCGACCCCAAGGGGCCTTCGGCAGGGAAGGTTGAGGTCGGTGATATCCTGACGCGCCTCGACGACCAGGTGCTGGTGTCGCCTGATCAGTTTCGCACCCTCGTACGCATGCGAAAGCCCGGTGATAAGCTGAAGCTCGTCGCCGTCCGTGAGTCAGCGATTAAGACCATCGAAGTGGAACTGACCGAAAAGGCCGTCTTCGAGCGCCCCGCGCCCACGGCTCGCTCGGCCGGTGCGGCACCTGCCCCCGCTGGACAGAACAACCCGCTAAGCATCACCGTGAACGGCCAGCAGATTGACCTGGGTAACCTACCCGCTGGCAACGGCACCGTCACTCAAGTAGGTCCTGGCCATGTCGTTATCATCGGGCCGAACCAGGGCTTACCGCCCGAGGTGCTCAAGCAGCTCGAGGAAATGCGTGCGCGCGGGTTGCCCATTCCGCCGATTGGTTCGCAGGGCTTTGCGCCTGACGTGCCAGCGCCTGACCAATTACCCAATGCCCAAGGTGGCACGGTGCAGCAGCGCTCGCAGACTTTTAGCTTCAGCCTAGGCGGTCCAGGGGCGAAGAGTTCTTCTAGCTCCGTGGCTTCGGATAACCAAGGAACCGTTTCGTTGGAAGAGAAGGATGGCAAGAAGCACGCGGTGATTAAAGACGCCGCCGGCAATGTGACTTTTGCTGGCGACGTGACCACCGAAGAGCAGCGCGCCAAGCTCCCAGCGGCGGCCCGCGATCGGCTAAAGTTGGTCGAAGGCTCGTCCTTCTCCATCCAGGGGCAGAAGCCTGCGAAGAAGGCCGACGGTGCCGCGGAACCAGAAGCCCCGAAGAAGAAGCGCAACCCGAAGGAAGGCGCCTAAGTCGCGAGACGTTTGTAAACGAAGAGGCCTCCCGGGTGGGAGGCCTCTTTAGTTTTAGCAGCTTACTTTTTGGCCGCGGGCTCAGGCGGCGGGCCATCCAGGGGCGGAGGTCCGCCGGGACCGCCCTTGCCTGGACCACCTTTGCCAGGGCCGCCCTTGCCCTTGCCACCTTTACCTGGGCCGCCCGCTTGGCCCCCGAGGTTGGAGTGCGCGTCTAGGTTCTGCTTACTGAAGGAGGGGTCCGCCGTGCCCTTGTGCTTACGCGGGATGAAGGGGTAGTCCTCGGTCAGGACATAGTAGTAGGTGCCCTTGGGGAATTCCGGGGTCACGCCCGAGCGGCCACCGAATTCATCGAGGTCGCCCAAGCCGGCCACATATTCGAAGTCGAGGCCAAAAGAGCCGTCAGGCTTACCCGTCGGGGTGGTTTTTCCGTCCCCGCCGCGGTCGGCCGTCTTGAGGCGATAGCTGCTCTTCATATTCTTGAGCGGGCTCTTGGGGTCTTCGGCTTTAGTGTAAGCGTAGATTGCGTACACGGGGTAGCCATCGGCCGCCCAGCCAACGTGAGTCATCTGCTTTTCGCCGCCGGAAAGGCGCTCGAGGAGCAGGGTGGGGAGGCCGTGGTAATGGTAGGCCCCATTAGGTTGCACGTGGCCGTGGTTTTCATCGAGGCCTAGACCCGATTTAATTTTCGGGGTGGTCCCCATGGTTTTATTGCTGCTCAGGGCCTCGTAGTGCCAGGGGCTGCTGCGGTCGCCATCGTTGTAGACCTCGGCGGTACCTGGGTCGAAGACCACGCCGTTCAGGGCCACGCCCCAAGCCGACATCATGCGGGTAGCGGCACCCGACTTCGGTTGCGGGTTGGCCGGGACTTCGAGGCGATACTTCTGCTCGGAGATGGGGTTGGGGTTGCCGCGGTTGGGGAACTTGGAAACCTTGTGGTCAGGGATGCCATTGGACTCGATGACGCGCTTGTCGCCCTTGACGGTGATGGTGACCTTGTTGGTGGCCGGCGGTTCGTTGTCGGCCTTGATTAAGGCCGGGCCAGTCGCCTTGGTTTCGGCGCCGTAGCTGGCGGCACTGCCGAGCAGCAGGCAAAGCGTGAGGGTGCGGAGGGGGTGCATAAGGAGGAGTTGGTGGTTAATTATACATCATGGGGGCTTAAGCGAAGATTAAGCCCGATTTTAGGGCTGAAGGGTTGCGTTTTCCCAATAAAACCGTCTTTTTTGGCAGTATTATGGCTTCCACCACTGAAATCCTTTCCCGCTCCGTCGCCGGCATGAACGCCCTCGCCACGGTCTTTCTGGTCATCGGTATCCTGCGGATTAAGGCGGGCGACCGCATCGGCCACGGTAAGGCCATGGGCGCGGCTGTGGTGACCTCCGCCCTTTTCCTGGCGCTTTACTTATTCTCCAAGGTGCACCTCTGGGTCGCCGTGGGGCAGACCAATATCATTTATCGCGAGGGATCGGGGATGACTTGGGACAAGGCGCTGTACTACCTCATCCTCTTCCCGCATATCGCCCTGGCGATCGTGGTGACGCCTTTAATCATCTGGGCGGTCAAGCTCGCGAAGGCCGAACGCTTCGAGGAGCACAAGCGTCTCACCCGTTGGGTCTTCCCGGTTTGGCTCTACGTCTCCGTGACGGGTGTCTTGGTCTGGGCCTTCATGGAGTTCAGTGGCTCGCTGGCCGCGGTGGTCGCCAAGGCCCCCTGAGCGAGATTTTCCCCTCGCCCGCCGCAGGCATTCGGGTTTCACTGCGCTCACGTTTATGGATAGCCCGGAGCGCACCGCCAACCCTCAGACCGAGAAGCTCATCCTTTGGAGCTGCTTCCTCTTGCTCTGCACGGTGGTCGGCTTGGTCTACTCGACGTATCAGGACGAGGAAGAACGCCTCGAGACGATGCGAATGAACGAGAAGCAAAAAGAAGCCACTTTCAATGCGATCGAGCGTCAGCGTGATCAGACCGCGCGTTACATCGATCGTTTTACCCGCGACCCTGAATTCGTCCGCGATCAGGCCCGCGAACGCCTCGGTGTCGCTGAGCCTGGTGAGGTCGTGATTCGTTTAGAGGGTGGTGCCGCCTTGGCGCAGCCCGCGCCGCAGCCTAAGCCCGCTAGCCAGCGCTAAGCATCCTTGCTTGCCTGCAGGGCTCGTCAGGGGCATTCCTACTTCATGTCCGCACGTAAGAAGGCACAAGCGACTTGGGGCGGCCGGTTCAGCGCCGGCCCCGCCGAATTAATGCTCCGTTTCGGGGAGTCCGTCTCTTTCGATCGCCGTCTCTGGGCCCAAGATATCCGTGGCTCCAAGGCCCACGCCACGATGCTGTCCCAGGTGGGCATCCTGACGGCTCGCGAATGCGCCGCCATCGTCAAGGGGCTCGACGGTATCGCCAAGGAAATCGCCGCCGGCAAATTCGTCTGGAGCGAGGCGCTCGAAGACGTCCATATGAATATTGAAAGCGCGCTGACGAAGCGCGTGCCCGCAGCCGCTAAGTTACACACCGCCCGTTCGCGCAATGATCAGGTGGCTACCGATGTCCGTTTGTGGATCAAGGATCAGGCCGCCGCGGTTGATGCGTCGCTCGTGGGCTTGCTCCGCGCGCTGGTCGAACTCGCCGCCGCCAACGCCACGGTGATTCTGCCGGGCTATACCCACCTCCAGCGCGCCCAGCCTGTCTCCGCTGCCCACCATCTCTTGGCCTACGCCGAAATGTTTGGTCGCGACCGGACGCGTTTCGCTGCCGCGGCGGCCTCAGCTAATTGGTGCCCGCTAGGTTCGGGCGCCATCGCGGGGACGACGCTCCCCATCCGTCGCGAAATCACCGCCAAGCTCCTCGGCTTCGTCGATGCGAAGGGCCGCCCTCAAGTGACGACCAACTCCATGGATGCCGTCGCCGACCGCGATCCCGCCACGGAGTTCTGCTTCGCCGCCGCACTCTGCGGCGTGCATCTCTCCCGCTTGGCGGAAGACATGATTCTTTGGTCCACCGCGGAATTCGGTTTCGCGCGCCTGCCCGATGAGTTCTCCACAGGGTCCTCGCTGATGCCGCAGAAACGCAACCCGGATTCGATGGAGCTCCTCCGCGGTAAGGCCGCCCGCTTCCAAGCTTCGTTGACGCACCTGCTCACGTTGACCAAGGGCTTGCCCCTGACGTATAACCGCGACCTGCAGGACGATAAGCCGCCGCTGTTTGACGCGGCTGACCAGATTCTGCTGTCACTCGACGTC
>Ga0208810_1000120_pt1 | contig 21157 bp, 19 predicted proteins | sample Colrivmet1560A02_FD_187679 | JGI IMG/M metagenome (GOLD analysis project Ga0208810, IMG submission 187679) | Estuarine microbial communities from the Columbia River estuary - metaG 1560A-02 (SPAdes) (version 2) | ecosystem: Environmental > Aquatic > Marine > Intertidal zone > Estuary | place... | reverse complement strand
AGAGACATTGATAAAAAGTGGTGAAGATGAAATAAATTACTTATTAGATTCTTCTAAAATTATTCTAGAATATACAAAGATAGAAGAACAGGAAGCCTTGTTATTAAATGTAAACGACTTGTCAGACCAAAATAGTCATGAATTAAATAATATTAATACAAAAAAACATAATTTAGTAGATTTATATTTGTCTAATTTTGAACCAGGATATACTTTAAATCAAAGACCTATTAAAAATTCTATAATGTGCGAAAATTGTAATATATTATATAATATCGAAAATAGCTTTATGGTTTGTCATTCTTGTGGTCTCTGCAAACCAACTATAGAACAAGCCAACGAACTTTCATATAAAGAAATGCAAGATTTCGATTACCGACCACAATTTACCTACGATAAGCGCTCACATCTCGAAGATTGGCTCCGCAGGTTCCAGTCTAAAGAAAATCGTAGTATACCGCAGGAAATATTGGACAAGGTGATTCTAGAATCTCAAAAAGAAAGAATAAGTGATTTAAATACATTAACAGAAGAAAAAATCAAACGATATTTAAAACGATTATCATTAAATGATTATTACGATAATGTAATTGGTATTATTAATCGTATTAATGGTAGACCACCTTTTACATTAACATCAGAAGTAGAAGATAAAATAAAGACGATGTTTCAGCAAATACAAGATCCATATGAAAAATTCAAACCATCTGGACGTAAGAACTTTCTTAGTTATAGTTATACTCTTCATAAATTTTTTCAAATTTTGGGATTACACGAATTTGCAAAGTACTTTCCACTTTTAAAAAGCACTGACAAATTACGTCAACAAGACGATATTTTTAAAAAAATAGTTGGACATATGTCACAAGTTGACCCTACTACAAAATGGGTATTTTATCCAAGTATATAAGAAATCGTCTAGGACATTGTTTTTTAATTTAATTATTACATTTCGTTTATTTGATTAAATTAATTTAAAGATAAAAGATATAAGCTTTTAAAAAAGCTTAACCAAAAAAAGTAAAAAAATGGAATTAAGCAAAGCTCCAGTTGATATTAAAACACTTGTTCAAACTAGTAATATACAAATTTACGATCAAAATAAATTAATAGATAAATTAAAGGAACATTTTGATGAAGCTGAACAAAAATTATACGTAGCAAACTTGTTTCTTTATTTAAATTATCATCCTACAAATGATTATATAGTAAATTTAGAAAATGTATGGAAATTTATAGGTTTTTCTAACAAAGCAAACGGTAAACGTTTATTAAAACAGCATTTTACTGAAAATAAAGACTATAAAATAGTTTTCATCCGAACGGATGAAAACCCCCAAAATACAAATTTAGGTGGTAGACCTCAAGAAACTATAATGTTGAATATAAATACATTTAAAAAATTATGTTTAAAAAGTAATACGAATAATGCAGACAAAATACATGATTATTATATAAAACTAGAAATGGTTTATAATGAATTAATAAAGGAACAATTAGAAGAACAACAGAAATTAATAGGAGAAAATCAAAAAAAATTAGAAACAACACAAAAAGAATTGCAAAAAGAAAAAACATGGCGTAATAAAATGTTAAATCGTAGGTGTTTTGATGCAGACGATGGAGATCATGTTTATATTTTTAAAGATAATTTAGAAAATGAAGATTCCATATTAAAAATTGGTAAAACTAAAAATTTAGTAGATAGAGAAAGATTTTACAGTAATATAAATAAATCTGGTGGTATTGTTTATTATAAAAAATGTAAAGATAGTGGATTAATTGAAAAGTTATGTCATCATATGTTGAATAAATTCAGAGAGAATAAAATGCAAGAATGGTTCAATATAGATTTAGAGTTGGTAAAAAAAACAATTGATACAGTAATTTATTTTGTAGATGAAAATATAAATAATATGGAAAATTTTATTCCACAAATTAGTGAAAGTTTTAAAATAAAAAGTGAACTTTTAGTTAAAAAAGAACCTGTAAAGATAGAACCTCAAGTAGATAAATCAAATGATTTTACTGGATTTTTAGAAAACTTTTGTGAAATAGATGAAAGCTTTTTTGCAGCAAAAGAAGAATTAACAAAAGCTTTTAGAATTTATTGTAAAGTAACTGTTGAAAAAGATACTAAAAATAAACTAAATACATTTTTACAACATAAATTTAAATCAGGTGTTGAATTTTATGGTAATATTAGAAGAAATGTATGGAGAGGATTTCGTTTACGCCCATTAACATTTTCTGCAAATGACCTTGATAATATAACAGATTTAGAAAAATTTATTATGGAAGAATGTACAATAGGTTATACGAATAGAGTTTCTTTTTGCGATTTCCACAAAGCTTTTAGTGAATACATCGGTAAAGATGTAACATATGTAGGAAAACAAGAAATTCAACAATATTTAACAGAAAAATTTTCATATGGGCGTGTACATTTAAGTGAAAATAGTAAAACAACACATTTATTTGGTGTATTAGGAATAAGTTTAAAAGATAACTTGGGATTAAAATCTTCTAAAAGAACATGTAAACAAGTAGCTCAATTTACCGTACCAGGAGAACTGATCAATACGTGGGAATCGTTAACAGTTGCTTCAACTCAATTAAATATACCAAGAAGTACTTTATCAATGTTTATCAAATCACAAAAAGTAAAAGACAATATTATTTTTAGATATATATAATAAGAAAATTTTTTTATTTTATTAGTATATACAACATGGCTCAACATATGAATAATACTTATATTATTGCAGCTATCATTTTGGTAGCTCTAGTAGTGTATTTTTTTGTATACAAACAAACAGAAAGTTTTGAAGACACTATAAAATCACCAAATGTTTTAAATATAGAATTTCCAAATGAAGGTTTAATCGGTTCCTTTATTGCACCACAAGACTCTATACCTAGAGTAAAAAGAGAAGCAACAACTGATCCAACTATCTTTTCACTAATATCAACAAATTCAATTTTCACCCCAACAATCGGTAAGAAAGTAAAATATATATCTAATACAGATGGTTCTATAGCTGGATTCTTATTTAAAATTGTTAATAAAATACCAACATCACAATACTAAAAATCTAAATCTAAATTAATCAATATTTTTTTGATTAATTTACAAATTTAATTACAATTCTTTGGGATCTTTGAGATCTTTGAGATCTTTGTCCTTTGATTTTTTAAATTTGTTTATAATTTTATCAAAAGGGTTTTTACTTTTAACACTATTTATACTTTCTACTATACTCTTCTCATCATCACTCTTAATTCCAAGTCTTTCATTTATAATTTGTTCAAATTTAGGCCCAGATCTCTCTTGTTCACCAGTAGGTCCTTGTTGTCCAGTAGGTCCTTGTTCACCAGTAGGTCCTTGTTGTCCAGGAGGTCCAGGTGGTCCTTGTTGTCCAGGAGGTCCTTGTTGTCCAGGTGGTCCAGGTGGCCCTTGTTGTCCAGGTGGTCCTTGTTGTCCAGGTGGTCCAGGTGGTCCAGGTGGTCCAGGTGGTCCAGGTGGATTACTACTACTATCACTACTACTTGAACTACTACTATCACTACTACTTGAACTACTACTTGAACTACTACTTGAACTACTATCACTGCTACTTGAACTACTATCACTGCTACTTGAACTACTACTTGAACTACTATCACTGCTACTTGAACTACTACTTGAACTACTATCACTGCTACTTGAACTACTATCACTATTCTGACGATCTAGCAATGGTTTATTTTGTGCATCGTTACTGTTTTCCCAAACAGATGGGTTAATGGGTTCATCTATATTTACATTAATATCTCGGCTTATACCTTGATCTTGTATTTGATCTTGTATTTGATCTTGTATTTGATCTTGTATTTGATCGTGTTCTTCTTTTGATATTAAATCTACTTCTTGTTTTTGATCAACTTTGATTTTTGATATATATTCTTCTTGATTTACATTATTTATATCTGTTTTAGTTTTGGTTTGTCGCGCATTACTAGACCGTCCGCGTCCCTAATGGTGGCGTCTATGGTGTCCTCCATGGTGGTATCCACCGTGATGCCCATGTCCTTTAAGTTCAAAGTACAAGCTTTTATTCTCAGTTGCGCGTATAACATCACGAAGTCTATCAGCTTCTTGGGTGGACAAAACACTCTTGATATTTGCTTCAGAAGCAGCAATCTTATCTTTAAGATCGCTATATTCAAAGGCCATTTGCTTAGAAAGATCTCCCTTATTTTTTAAAGCATCTATTTGGATAGCTGATGTATTTTCAGCTGCTTGTTTAGCAAGGATTGCATATTGATTTGTGTTAGAAAGTATAGTTTCAGCCTTTCCTTGAAAAATATCTTTTGAAGTATTTGCAAAATTGGACCAGTTGGCATCATTGTTAGCTTTAAGATAACTGATAAGTTCGTTTGTATTTTTCTGAGCTTCAAGACGTCCTAGAGTTACAGCATCATTAACTGCAGATTGAGATCTATAAATAGCTTCATCAGTACCCATAGCTGTTCTATAAATATTATCATCAATGCGAGATGTAGAACGTTCAGTGGCCAAAAGGTTATCAGCTGCACCTTTTCCAACAGAATCATTTAATATTGAAGAAGTTCTGTAAACAGTGTCTTTAACTGCACTTCCTTGTTCCTTAATACTATCATTAAGTAATTGAAAGTTGCGATTTTGCCTATTTTCATTGGCATATTGTGCTCGATCTTGGACATCCAAAATTTCTTTTGTTTGATAAAATTGGGATTTTAATCCCTCTGTATTTTGATAACTTTGACTTTTTAACAAGTCTGTATCAACTTTTCCGATCATGTCGGATAAATATTGCGTTTGGTCATAACTAGCTTTTAATTGGGCAGGATCCATTTTTATAACTTGTATTGTTATACATTTTAACAAGAAAAAAAAAATTCGTAAATTCCGAACAAAATGATTATTTAAATTATTTCGCGTTAATTTTATCTTTACGCTTTTTTACACTTTTTACATTTATCGATGTTTTTAAATAACTTATAGATTGTGGTCAAATCGGTGGCATTTTGAAAGGATAAAATGCGTACTATTTAATAATTTTTTTTATAACCTAGTTTTAATATGGATAACGAAAACTACATTTCACCTAATAAAATTACTAAACAATATGATATTACATCAGGAACTTTGCGTAGATGGTCTGAAGCTGGTAAAATCAGATGTTTAAGACCAAATGGTGGAAAGCGTATTTACAATATAGAAGATATTAAAAAGATTTTTAATGCAGAAAGCAAATTGGAAGAAAAAGATAACAATATTAATTTAAATAAAGATTTAAAAAAAGTCTTTACTAATTTAAAACAAAACATTCAAAATGACAAAGGTATCGATTCTATTAAATATATTGAAACTGAATTGCAAGATTTGATAGTTTTGATTAATGATATTAAAAAACAATAAGTTAAATTTAATGAAATTTTGATAAAGTAAAATTTACTTTATAAAAAATGATTACAAAAATGATTTAGAGAACTATTATTAAAAATTAGGCATACTATTGGTTCTACAAAAGACACATTTAGTAGATCCAGATATATCATTATATCTACCCCAACAAATTGTATGTACTGAATTGTAACATTGGTATATACAACAAATAGTTGATTCTGTTTGGTAATTAATTTTTTCTAAACATATAGGGCAATTTTCATTTCTACCAATATGACCTGCTGTATTTTTATTAATTCTATATGTATCTATAATAAAATTGTAATCCGATAAACTCCAATTTATAGGATCCATAGTATTGAAAAATTTAGTTCCTATCCAATAAATATGTTTACATGTAGTTCCTCTAAATTTATAATCAGGGCAATTACACGAACAATGCAAATCCGAATCTCTCAAGATTTTGACATTATAAATTTTATTACTAGATCCTAACATTGTAAATTCAATACCATCTCTATAAGTTATAGAATATAACAATTGAAATCTAATTAACAGGATTCTTTCAGTTAAACTTTTCAGTTTTCTTTTAAAAGCATCTTGCTGAACTGGCGAATTAATTGAAGCACCTTGCTGTCTATCGAATTCTTCATTGGAAGAATACGTATCATTTACATCCATAACTAAGATTTGTACTTTTTATTTTTCAATTTTCTTTTAAGAAATTAATTTATTTATTTTAGAAACGGTATTTTTTATTAAAGAAGATAAATCGTTTATTTCATTTAACGATTCTCTAATACAATCTTCTAATAATAATTGATGTTTTATAATTTGATTTTCGAAATATATATGATTTATATTTGAATCAATATGATTTATATTTGAATCAATATGATTTATATTTGAATCTATATGATTTATATTTGAATCAATACTAGTTAATTTTTGTTCAATAGATTCTAGTCGTGTAAAAATACCTTGCTGTTTATCGACATCATTTTTCGTTTGCGTATTATCATTTTTATGCTTATTGTGATCTATTTTAGATTCTAATTGAAGTAATTTGTTCAACAATTCTGTATTACTAACAAACATATATATATTAAATAAAAATAAAATTATTTGTTTAACGATGGTTTAGAAATATATATTTTGCGTTAAAACATATACATTTTTTTATATTATTTATATAATAATGTCAACTGAAAAAACGATTGATTATTTATTTGAAGATCCAGAGATTCAAAATCAAAAATTTGCTCTAATTAGTATTGTTGGTCCTAATATGAAACAGAAATGTGATGTATGGGGCTTGAAAATTAGAGGTGTTTCTGATACTTTAGAAAAAGCAAAAACTCAATGTCAAAAACTTTTACGTATAGATAATAATTATGATATTTATACAGTAGAAGTTGGGAAATTTTTCCCATTGGCAGTAGAACCACATCAAATAAATGATATAGAATATGAAAATAAACAATTAAATACATTAGTCAAAAGTTATTTGGAAAATAAAGAATCTGCTAACGAATTGTGGCATCAAAGGAAATCCGAGATGATCCAAACTGCAATTAAAGAAGGTAAAAACCAAGAAGAATTTGCAAATAAACCAGAACATCCTATTGCAGTATTGTATAGAATCAGAGATTATGAACAAACAATTAATGAATTGGAGGGTCAATTAAAAACAGTAAATGACAGATTAGAGAATGCAAGGAGTAAATTTAGTGGTTATACTGATGTTGAAAAATCTGATGCAATGACTAAAATTGAAAATGAGCATCTTACGTCTGAAAATAAAACAGAAATTAAAGTAGACGAGATAAGATCAGATGAATCTGTAAATGTAGAATCTATTATTGAAAAATTAAAAAAAAACGAGGTGGAATTAGAAGAAATGACTAGTTTTCAAGAATCTATTTCTGAAACATCTGCACCATCAGCGTATAAACGTATTTCACAAAATATTTCTGATTTACAAAAAGAAATATCTAGTTTGAAAAATATTTTAAATGATAAAAATTTAATCAACCAATATATCAATAATAATTATAAAGATTCCCAATATCATTTTGATTAAATGTATTTTCTATTTATTTCTATTATTTTGAATAATAGAAAGAAAAATTATGTATTGTATTATGTATTGTATTATGTATTGTATTATGTATTGTATTATGTATTGTATTAAATCAGTTTTGCAGTTTTAATGTGATAAGGATTTTCTACTAATTGACTTGTAATAAGATCTGGTTGTAAACGATTGATGGTATCTTCTGGGCCATTATCTTTTCTATATTTGATAGGAATACCAATATTTTGTTTACTTGGAATAATTTGAGAAGTATTAATATTCATTTTTGGTCGAGCATCTTCTAATTCTTTTAGTTGCATATTTTCTGTATGTTTAATATCTCCATAAGATGCGGATCCAGTTCCAGTTTGAAAACTACGTGGATTACTTGTATAATCACTATTAGCGGAAATCATTTCTTTACCAGTTGTTTTAGCTTCATATTTATTTACAATATATGCCATACCATCTGGTTTATGAAGTTGTCCTTCATATGTGCTGTTAACTAAGGTTTCTTTTTGAGTTTCTTTTGCTGTAAAATCTGATATTCCAGCAATATATGCAGAATTTGCTCCACGATTATAAACTGTTTTAACATTTCCAAAACTATCTACATACATTGTAGTTTCTTTGATAGTAGTTTTAGCATCATCTCTTGGTTTAATCTTCATACCCGCATTTGGATTTTTTGCATTAAGTAAATGTGAAATTTCTCCAGTTGTTTCTCTTTCGGATTCGTAATTTTTAATAGATGTACGTCCATAATCACTTGTGTTTTGAGTATTTACAATACTACCATTTGCATTTCTTAGATAGTCATTTTCAAAATTATGTCTTTTTGGTTCCTGAAATATTGCATCTGTTAATTCGTGACTATTATCGAAAGTACCTTTACCTTGCTGAACACGCTGTTTTGTTTTATTTAACTGAGGATTAGAAGAAGGTCCAAAATATTCCATATTGTAACCTTCACGAGATACGTGTTTAATATTACTATAATCTTGTTTAGAAGTTATAGCAATATACTCACCTGGTCCTTTAAACAAATGATCATGCGTTTTTTCATAATATGTATCTGGTCTTCTTTTATAAACTTCTGGTTGAATACCCCTAACTTCACCCATTTGTCCAGCTATAGTTCTTCCAGCATATGTTTCTTTTGGTTTATTAGCTGCACGTAATTCATCAACAGTTTTTATACTTGGTCGAATATTATTTTCTATTGTTCCAGCTCTAATAGCTGAAACTCTTTGCTGTTCAACTGGACGTTCTCCTTGTTTATACAATGATGGAATATATCTATCAGTATCTATCTGAGTAGCAAAAACAGGATTTCCGTAAATATTTTCAGTTTGATTTTTGAAAAATTGACCAATTTCATTTTTATGCTGAAAAGTTGACGTATTTCCTGTATGTATATCCAATAAAGATTGATTTGAAAATTCTTCCATATTTTGTTTTGAAGTACTTCCGAAAAAAGGAACCATATTAGCATGCAATTTTTCAAAAGGTAATCCAGTTAAAATATTTATTTCAGTCTCTGCACTCATTTTACCTAAAGGAGTAAAATCTTGAGTTACAGGTTCACCTACAAATTCTATTGTAGATTTAAACATAGGCATTTCATCTATTTTATTCTGTTCTCTTGATACTGAACCTTTTGCATTACTTATACGATTTATATCGTTAAGTTTACCAAGTTGTTCCGAACTTAATCCAGAAATCTCTTTATTTATTTTTTCAGACAATACAGAGTCATTTCCCACCATACTATATGTATTAAATAATGGCGGGATCATCCCTGTTTCAGAAGCCCTTTCTGCTAATTTATAATTTTGTAAAGATTGTTGTAATATTTGTTCGTTTGCTTTTTCAACTACGTTAGAACTATAAATATTTTGCCCATTTGGAATTTCTGTTTTATCTACACCTTTTCTAATACTAATATCTGATCTAGATTTTTTTTCATCTTTGCCAAAAAAATAACCAGCTAATGTTGTCAAGCCAATTAATGGAATAGTTAAACTCATTATACTATAACAATAAAAAAAAGTAATTAAAAATTAATCAAAATAATTTTGATTAATTTAATGTTTTTCTAAAAGTAACTTTTTGGTTAACCTTTAGTTACTTTTAAAAAAAGTAGGTTATTTCCATTCTAAAAATTTTTTTATAATTTTTTTGTCAAGACTATAAATCTTGGTTTGTACATCTACAAATGAAATTCCCCGATTTGTAGTTTTATATTGAGCATGAAGTTGTCGCAATGTTCTGTAGTATACATTATCTTCTTTAATTTCTACTGTATGTTTAATATGAGACTCAATATACATTTGATATACAGTTTTTACTAATTTTAATAGAGATGCTTTAATAACAGTAAACATAAAATAATGTTCAGAATAAAATTTTTCTAATAATTCTAACGTTTCTGGTTTTTGAAGTAATTCTAAATATCTCATTCTAATTTCTGGAACATTACCTCTAATCGATTTTATCAAAGTATACATTTTGAAATCATATTTGTAAACATTCCAATAACCAGTAGTATTATCTTGAATTTTAATTATAATACCTCTTTTAAATTTGTTATAATCATCTTCTGATGTATTTAAAAATTCATCTGTGTCTATGTATTTAATTCTCTTTATACCATATACATTTCTAAATACATTACTATAATCTTCTTTACAAGATTTATTATGAATTTTAGAAATATAAACCAACATATTTACGTTATGCTTTACCACAATTCTATTTTCTTTATGAAGCAAAACAAAAATATATGTAAAATTTTTATCTAATGTAGGTAGCAATGAACTATCAAAAATTTCCCAAAACATTGTATCAAAATTCTTTTTACTTGACCAAAAACTATTATTCGCATCAATGCATTTAGTTGTAGCAGTATACCAAGTATTATTATAATTATATAATCTTATAATCGTACCATCTTCACAATATTCTAATCTAATATTACTATTATAATTTTGTTTTACTAAATTTATAGCATCAGCGTGGCATGATAATTCACTGATTTTTGGTTGACACATACAAATTATTTTATTTGTAGAACGTTCAAAAATAAGACCATTGCATTGATTTTTAAATTTTAATAATTTTTCATTTGTAAATTCTTCTTGTTTTTCTTCTTGTTTTTCATTTGTAAATTCTTCTTGTTTTTCTTCTTGTTTTTCATTTGTAAATTCTTCTTGTTTTTCTAAAAGTAATTTACCAGAACTTTTTACATATTGATTTTTACTATTTGCTACTAAGTAAAGATCATCCGTTTGTTTTACACAAATATCATTCGATTCACAAAAATCGCGAACATTCTCAAAATTGTTCGCGTTGACAAATTGGCATACATCTGATACATCAATAATAGACATCTTAAAATTAAGTAATTAATATAATATAATATGATATTAATATTATATCGATATAAATTCAATTTTTATGTAATTTTGATAAATTTATCAATTGTATTACCTAAAGTAATAGTAGTTTTTTCAATTTGAGATAATCTATTTTTAGCATCTTCGATACGTTTTTCGTTTAAATTATATGTTTTATTAGTTGTTATATCGGAAAATACATTTTGATTAACTCTTTTTATATTTTCTATATCAACTTCTTCAATATAATCATTGCAAATAAACATTGGATATTGGATCATTTTGTATATTTTGTTTTCTTTAAAACTATTTCTGAATTGAGTTATATTTAATTCACCTCCAAACATTTTTAATGCACATCTTGGTGGTGCAGAAACTAAATTTATATCTAATAGAAATGTTCCTGTCAATTTTTTATATAAAAAATTAATTAAATTACGTTTAGACTGATAAATAGAATTATCATTTTTATAAGCCAACATACATGAAAAACTACAAAAAACACCTTTAACATGAAATTTTTTCTTATAATCATCGTATTTTATAGGTAAACCTATAGGAACTGTTTCAAATTGATGACAACACCACCAACAAGAAATATCAGTTTTATCCAACCAATTATCGGTATGAATGAATTCGTGCATTATTTCAAAATAACCTCTTTTTTTATTAGTTTCCCTTTCATCAGCTTCGGAATATTCAACTTTGTCTTTTTCATCTGAAAATGTCATCATATTTATCTTATTACAAATATCATTTTCTTTATGAATAGTTTCCAATTTATTTACCAAAATCGTATCTTGATGTTCTCTAAATTCTATTCTTTTTTCATATAATTCCGTTAATGTATCACCATTTATCTCATTTAAAATTAGTTCTTCTTGGTTTAACAATTCATCGTATTCTTTTTGCAATTCTATAATATTTTCTTTGTTTTCAGATTTTAATTTTTGAAAAACTAAATCAATTATTTCATTTTCATTTTCATTTTCATTTTCATTTTCATTTTCATTTTCATTTTCATTTTCATTTTCATTTTCATTTTCATTTTGTAATATTGCATCTTCTATAAAAATACTACAATTACTTTCTTGGTGTAAAGATTGTAATACAGAAGTTTTTACCTTTGATTCTTCTATAACATCTTCATCTTCCTTTTTAATATCTAAATGTAAAATGTAATTATTTTTATCTTGCAAAACTGTTGTTAATGGTATTTTTTTTCTAATAGAAGAACTAAAATATTTAACAGCTGCTTTTCTACCTCTTTTTTTCTTCTTTTTTATTTCTTCTACAACTATTTCTTTCTTTTTTCTACCCCTTTTCTTTTTTTCTTCAGGAACTGTAGGAATTGTTTCCACAATTTCTTTTCTAGGTCTACCTTTTTTCCTTTTGATAATCACCACTTCTTGATTTTCTTGTGTAGGCGTAGCCTTATCATCTATTGATGTCGTTGGTTGATTTTCCTCTGCCATTATTAAAAATTAAATTTTATCTTTACTTTTCAATTTTTATGAAAAATTAATTTCTAAAGAAATTATAAAATGAATGATGGAAATGATGAAATGTGTCCAAGTCTTCTTGATACACTTGGCTTTTTAAAATTCCCAGATACTAAAGTATTAACTGATACTATATCAGAAAGCTCCGATTTTGAAGCTCCTGAAGTTGCAAGTGAAGCCGCAAGTGAAGTTGCAAGTGAAGATGTTAAAGTTGCAAGTGAAGCTCCTGAAAATATAATATCTATTGCGACTGTAGAACCAGAAGATCTTACATCTGATGAATCTACTATACCTACAGAATTATCAGATGAAATTGAACAACTTTCCTCTCCATCTACAACACCTAAACAAGTTCCTGATGACATTTCTTCATTATCTTCTGTATCACAATCAGGACAAGGTTTTATAAAACGCAAGTCTTCAGCAAAACTAAAAAGATCTTCTATTAAACGTAAGTCTTCACCAAAACTAAAAAGATCTTCTATTAAACGTAAGTCTTCACCAAAACTAAAAAGATCTTCTATTAAACGTAAGTCTTCACCAAAACTAAAAAGATCTTCTATTAAACGTAAGTCTTCACCAAAAAAGAAGTCTTCACCAAAACTAAAAAGATCTTCACCAAAACTAAAAAGATCTTCTATTAAACGTAAGTCTTCACCAAAAAAGAAGTCTTCACCAAAACTAAAAAGATCTTCACCAAAACTAAAAAGATCTTCTATTAAACGTAAGTCTTCACCGAAAAAGAAAGTTTCTGCAAAAAAAAAGTCTTCTAAGAAAATGTCAATCTAAACCTAAAAAAGTTAGTATAATATAAAATCTTGTTTAGGTATAATTAACAGATTTTAGTTCAATATTATAACCTATTTTGTCACCTGTTTTCCATATATTTTTAATTTCTATCATAATATCTTTAAACACACAATCTAATCTAGGTAATTTAAATATCATATTATCGACGTCACCTTTACATATTATATTATATTTATTACGAACGGTTGGTAAAAAACATCTTAGTGTAAAATGTGTATCAGTTTCGGATACTATATTATGTATTTCTTTATCAAATAATTCACTAAAATTTTTCTTTAATTGTTTTTGTAATGTGTCATCAAGGCGTCTAATTAATAATAATAAATTCAAATGTGTACGTTTATCAAATTCGAAAACAATAAATTTAGGTTTAATAAAGATAACTTTAGGATTATATAAATACATTGCCATATTTGGACTAAAATAATAATTATGATTAGAAGTTACTTTTTGAGATCTTTTTAATATAACAATACTTAAAGATGATAAAATTTCCGAATTTATTATAACTGTCATATTTATAATAAAGTCTAGTGTTTTTAAGTAAAATTAAAATAATAAGGTTAAAAAAGTATGCAAAAAAAATAAGCTTTATCTATTATCTTTTCTACAAACTGGACATGTTACCTTTTCATTACATAACCAATGTTTAATACAATCTGTATGAAAATAATGATTACAAACTAAAAACGTAATTTCTTCATCTACATTATAATTATCCATGCAAATATTACAAGGTTTATTGCAATATCTATCTACATTATCATTAGAAATTTTTTCACACTTTAATTGAGAAAATTGTTCAGGGGTTAATGTAACTTTGACATCTTCAAATTCCTGTTCAATATTTTCATTAATTGTTTGATTGAATATATTAAACAAATCATTTATAAAATTATTATTAAAAGTATCTATGTTAAAATTATTATTAAAAGTATCTATGTTAAAATTATTATTAAAAGTATCTATGTTAAAATTATTATTAAAAGTATCTATGTTAAAATTATTATTAAAAGTATCTATGTTAAAATTATTATTAAAATTATCTATGTTATTTTCATAGTTTAATGGATATATATCATTTACGATACCTGATGAATCTGTCGGTGATTCATCTTGTCGAAACGGTGAGGTATCATAATCCGAATATTCTAAATGACGTCTTATATTATAAATATTATTTATAATTTGTTGATTAAGTTGAATAGTCTCTTCAAATTCACTGAATCTAGATGTTGTGAATGGTTGTTCATTTATAATATCAAATAATTCATCTAAAAAATTATAATCATCCATAATATATATATAATTATTTACTTTAAATAAATTTATTTTTTTATTCTATATATTTTTTTAAAGCTGATGTATACGTTGGTGTTTGATCTAATTCTCCAGATAACGCCATTCTAATTGTTGGTTCGTCATATTGCTCTATATATTTCATAACCATTTTCTTATCATATTCTTCTTTTTCTAATAATTTATTATAAGTTTTTTCGTATAAAATATTTTGTTCATTTTTAAAATTAGATCGTTCTTTTCTAGTAAAAGTCTTATTATTATAATTACATTTATATTCTGAATATTTTTCATCTATATTTTCATCATATTTTTTACGCTGTGATACTGGTACAAAATCTTTAGGAACTTGAATACGTCGATCTGGGTTTTTAGTTCCTCTTTTATAAGAATATTTATAATCACTGTAATTAGATCCCCAATATCCAACGCCCCGTTCGCCTAAATCATCACCTGTTATTAATAAACCATTAAATGAACTAACTAAAGCAGAATTACCAAAATCGCCAGAATTATATCCAGAAAAACCATCTGTAGTCTTGTGAATTAAGGCTTTTGAAGTTATTTTATCTTGATCTTCGTTTCTACGATTATATTCAAACATTTTATTGAATTCGTTTAATGAAAATTTTTTCTTACCAAATTGTTTACAAATATTTAAATTTTCCTTTTCATAATCTTCTATTTGTCCGAGACGTTTATAATTATCTCCATATCCAAAATCATTTGGATTTGTATTTTTTATTTTTTTATCACACTTTTCATTTAATTCTTCAAAATCTTTATGTGTTTTTTTAGTTTTTTTATTTTTTTCTTCATTTTGTGTTTTTTTATTTTTTTTATAATTGTTTCGTAAATCACTACTATTAGATTTTCTATCTTGAATATATCTATAAGATTCTGATAATATTTTAAAATATTGTTCATACTTGCGTTTTTTTTCTTTATCTGTATATTTATCAGGATGGTACTTTTTAACCTTTTCTCTAAAAGATTTAGAAATATGTTTATCTGTATCATCTCTAGTCACATCTAATATAAAATAAGGATCGTATTGTTTACCATCTACTGTAATTACGTCCATATATACCAATAATGATAATCTTTTTTAATTTTTTACGACAAGTTGTTTTATGTATTTTTCAAAATTTTTATCAAAATCATCTGTAAATAAAAAATGTTCAATATAAAGTCTATTACGAGTTACCATAATATCATCTTTGTTATCTTTGGCATCTTTGGCATCTTTGTTATCTTTGTTATCTTTGTTATCTTGTATTTTACAATATACTTGTTGATGTTTTTTAATAATATTTCCTCTTATCAAATGAACTAATGATAATTCAACATCTTTGTTTAAAATGTTATCAATATCTTTTTTGATATCTGATAATTTAATGTTTAAATCAAGATTATTTTCTAAAAATAAATCAAGATGTAAACACTTGTATAATATTGTTAAAGTATTACGTTTACAATCATTTTGTCTCCAAATAAGATAATTTAAAGTTTCATAATCTTTATCAAATTCAACAATTTGTCCACTAAATGTAAAATCGAAATCGATTCCGCGTGTACATAATTCTTTACAAAAGTTTACACTTATAGAACTTGTCATCGCAGTAATAGTTTTGTTAATATTTCCATCATAAATATAATTACCATCGTCATTATAAAAAAAAACCAAATGAATTTCATCCAAAAAAGTATAAACCATATTAGGTGAACAATTTTTATATAATGGTTTAACAGATTCGTATAAAATTTTTTGAAACAATACCAAATTTTTTACTTTTTCATCAAAATCTGTTACAGTATTTAAAAAATTTAAAATTTGATAAGATTTTATAGAAATAATATGAGGTTTATAATAATGACATTTATCACTATTCAATTTAGCAATATTCTTTTTCATTCGGGTTTTTAATGACATTGTATTATATATATATATCAAAATGTAATTTTTTTTAAGTTTTTTCTTGCGTTTATTATTTCTTTCTTGTTTATTTTCTTATTATTTTTATATAGATATAATAAAAATGTATTTAAGATATATTTTATCTTGTAAAAGTGTTAAAAGAGGTAACCTACTGTTAGGCATTTGTTACACAACGTTACATAATTCAAAATTCATTTAGTAAAAAATGAATTTTAAATGAATTTAATTAAAAAATTAAGATGAATGATGAATGTGGTTATTGGACATCCAGTAAAAATGCTTGTGAAATTTTTGGAGTTACGGGAAATACAATTAGAAGATGGGCAGACAGTAATAAAATTACATATAAAAGAACACCAAGCAATCAACGTGTTTATTTTATTCCTACAACAATCAATCAATATAAAGATTGTAAAATTAGAACTAAACAAAATGTTATTTATTGTAGAGTTTCTTCTTCAAAACAAAAAGATGATCTTCAAAGACAATGCTTATATCTTAGTAGTAAATATCCAGATTATAAAATTATTAAAGACATTGGATCAGGACTTAATTACAAAAGACCTGGACTTCTTAAATTATTGGAAATGTCTAATAAACAACAACTCAATGAAGTGGTTATCTCTAGCAAGGACAGACTTTGTAGATTCGGATTTGAACTTATCGAATGGCAATTCTTACAAAACCATACAAAAATCCTGGTTCTCGATAAAGAAAATAAAACACCAGAACAAGAATTCACTGAGGATATTCTTGCCATTTTACAAGTATTTGCTTGCAGGTGGAATGGTAAAAGAAAATACTCAAATGGAACCATTATTAAAAATGGACAAAATAAAATTAAAATTGAACTCGATTCAAATAAAAACATTACAAATGTGGAATTATCATCATAGATATACTTATAATAAAACAATAAGTTTGTTAAATGAAGGGACTGAAAGACCACTTTATAAAGATGTAAAACCTGAAAATTCAAATACTTATTATAGTAAATTAGAATTGCGTAATTTAATTGTACCCGAATCGTGTTGTTCACGTATAAAATGGATACTAGAGACACCAAAAGCTATTCGTGAATCAGCAGTATTTGAATCTTATAAAAATTTACAATCAGCTATTAGTAATTTGAAAAATGGTCATATTAGATATTTTAATTTAAGATATAAAAGTAAGAAATTATTAAAATGGACTATAGGAGTACCTAAAGAATCCATAAAAGTTTATCAAAATGGAGATTTAGGAATTTATGAAGAAAGAACTACTAATTTTAGATTAAGAACTACTGAAAAGATAAAGGAGATAAAAAATGACTGTACAATACATTTTAACGGATTACATTATTATATTTGTGTACCAAAAGAAATAAAAATGAAAAGGAATGATGAATCGAACTGGATATGTTCACTTGATCCAGGTATAAGAAAGTTCCAAACAATTTACAGTCCAGATAATGACAGTTATATAACAATTGGTGAAGGATCATCAAGAGTTTTATATGCTCATTTATTAAGACTTGATAAATTATTAAGTAAAAAGAATAGTAAAAACGTATTAAAAATTAAAAAATTAAGAGAAAGAATTCAACATTTACAAAATGAATTACATTATAAAAGTGTTAATTTTTTATGTACGAATTACAAAAATATTTATATACCAAAATTAACAAAGGGGAATGATATAATAAAATGTTCTAATAGAAAAATTAGTTCAAAAACAGTTAGAAATATGGTTGTATTAGGGCATTGTAAATTCATTGAAAGGCTGAAAACCAAAGCTGAAGAATTTACAAATGTCAAAATACATATAATAACAGAAGAATATACGAGTCAGAGATGTTTAGCTTGTAATACTTTTACAAAAACAAACTCCGAAATGTTTATTTGTAAAGATTGCAATTTTACAATAGATAGAGATATTCTAGGAAGTACAAATATTTTATTAAAAAATTGGTGATGAAATATTTTTGGATGCAAGATACAGCCGGCTCAGATATGAGTGTGCTCGTTTAATATATAGTGAGTAATGTACTAAATCTATATATTTTCACACAAAAATTATATTTTTATGTAATGATGTGTAACGTTGATGTATCGGATAGTAATTTCATATTATTATTTTATTGTATACGTTTAATGAGGTATTGTAAATATATTTTTAAAAAGGGTAAAAAAATTGGTGAAACTTGCAAGGAAGTTTGTCATTTGGAAACGACTATGTGTAAAAAACATCAGTCTAAAACAAAGGATAAATCATCTAAAATCGCTGATAATATACCAGTTATTCGTATTAATAACTTTGTTAATAAAAAATTAACAGATGATTATTTAAAAGAAGTCATATTAAATATACCAACAAGTGATACGAATAAGGCTGTTATATTAAAGCATTATCATAATATGAAGAGATCTAGTATTGATACAACAGAGTATTATAAAAATCAAATTTTTGTAGATACAAGTTTATCTTATCCATGGAATAAATCATATAATATAAATGATCATATAGCTGAAGGAATAATAAAATTTATAAATTTAATCAAGTCAAATTTAGATAAAGAAATATATGGTATGGAAAGTGTTAAAAATGAAATTTTGAATGTAGTTTGTAAGTTTATTACAAATCCATATAGTAATAGAAATAATATAGCCTTATGTGGTCCTGCTGGTGTAGGTAAAAGTAAATTTATTAAAGTTCTATCAAATGTATTAAATATACCCATAAAAACTATATCCTTAGGTGGAGTAAGAGATTCGTCATTTTTCTTGGGTCACGGATATGTATATGTAGAAAGTGGTCCTGGTAAGATATTACAAAATATTATTGACTGCAAAATCAATAATCCTATTATTTACTTTGATGAATTAGATAAAGTATCTGAAACGGATAATGGAAAAGATATTTTTTCATTCTTATGTTATTTAACAGACCCAACTCAAAATAATAATTTTAGTGATCATTATTTTTACGGAATGCATTTTGATTTGTCTAAGGTTTTTTATATTTTTACCTTTAATGATATCAATAAAATAGATAAAATTCTCTTAGATCGTTTAAATATTATAAACGTTGAAATGCCAAAAGAGCAAGACATCGTTTATATTATTGAAAAACATTGTATTCCAGAAATTATTTCTAATATAGGCATTAAGATACCAGTAATCTTTGATATATCCAGTATTATGCATATAATACATTCAACTACTATTAATAAATCTGTTACTAGTGGTATACGAGAATACTATAGAATAATAGAAAAAATTTTACTAGAATTAAATAAGGCTATATTGTTAGAAATCTTACCAATACATGTCGACGTCGATGGACGTCAAGGTACATTTACCGACGACGTCGATGGACGTCAAGGTATAATTATAAAGGATAAACTCTTTACGACATTATTTGAAAATATAAAATATCAAATTAATTATGTAGAAGACACAGATACATATAGGTATATGTATATCTAAATTTTTAATCATCGATTATAAGCAACTGATTATACACGTTTGCTCCACTAACTGTTCTTTGATCCGGTTCTATTTCTTTTAAAGTTTTTTCTGAAAATTTTAATTGTACTATATTCCAAATACTTCCTACCTTACCATTATAATGCCAAATTTTTACACATTCAATGATTGTTTTAAAATTTTTACCTTTTGTTAAAATTGTATCAATATTATGTTCGTCAATTTTGATTTTTTTTTTAGATTCATCAAAAATGACACTTTCAAAATTCCCATTTCTATCTCTGGACAATTGAAGTCGCATCAATTTTGGATATGATCCATTTTCTCTTAAGATAGCATTATATATAAAATTTTCATTTGCTTTTTCTGTTTTTGAATCAAATAATGTTAAATTTTCTTTTACCAAATTTCGAATAATAGAATCTAATTTTTCAATAGATTCTCTAAATGTGATAGAAATATCACTTGTAGAATTATTTAAAAAACAGTCCATGTTATATTCTGAATAATTTGACCATTCTTTTGAAACAGATTTGACACCAAAAGGTAAATACATTGTTGATGTACATATTTGTACAGGTTCCTTATCGTAAAATAACTTTATAGCTCTACCAGATTTTCCTAATTTAAATTTATCTACTTCTAAATTCTGCAAATCAATAACTGTCATATTATTATCTGACAAATACATGATTAATTCAATTTTTCCCAAATGTATTTTCATTACATAATGTAAAAAATAACATATTTGTTTCTTTATCTACTTGTTGTGTATAAACTAATGATAATGAATTTGTAGATGGTGCTAAAGTATTATTTACTATTAAGAATAAAGCTTCAGATGATTTTATATTTCGTATTTTTTTACGTATAATACACATAAATTGACCAACAGTAATATCTCCATTTACTAAAAATTTATATCTTAACATTTCAATACTTTTATTTTTTGGTCTTATTATAATAGGTATATACTGTGGATATTTTTCTTTTATAAGCTCAACTTCTTTACGAATAAGTTCTTTTTCCATTGGTGTAAAAACTGTTTTTGTAAAATCTATTTTTATATTATTTTTATTTTTTAACTTCCCGTCAGTTACTTTGTCGTCTAATATTATAGGTACCTTGTCGTCTAACGAATTCTTCATTGGAAGAATTGAAGGTACTTTGTCGTCTAATATTATAGGTACCTTGTCGTCTAACGAATTCTTCATTGGAAGAATTGAAGGTA
>Ga0208810_1000093_pt1 | contig 23774 bp, 25 predicted proteins | sample Colrivmet1560A02_FD_187679 | JGI IMG/M metagenome (GOLD analysis project Ga0208810, IMG submission 187679) | Estuarine microbial communities from the Columbia River estuary - metaG 1560A-02 (SPAdes) (version 2) | ecosystem: Environmental > Aquatic > Marine > Intertidal zone > Estuary | place... | reverse complement strand
CTCGTTCCTCTACACCAAGCAATCACTTTGTTTGGTCGTACGCCCTCAATCTTTAAAGACAAGAGGTAAGTAATCATGGTTGATCCAAAGAAATGGACAACAAAAACCAATGAGGCCATTGCTGCAGCAATGCAGTTGGCAACAACAAACTCAAACCCAGAACTGACCCCCGATCACGTTCTGATTGCGCTCACGAGTCAAACTGACACCGTTGTGCCGGCATTGTTGGCAAAACTCGGTATTGCTGCTTCAATGCTCCATGACCGTGCTGAGGTTGCAGTTAATGGAATGCCACGTGCGCATGGTGGTAGCGAGCCGCGAATGAGTCGCGAATTATCGCAAGTCTTTGCCGCAGCAGAACAAAGTCAAAAAGACTTACACGACGATTATCTCTCTGTCGAGCACATAATTCTGGCATTGCACACGCGAGTAGGAGTGAGTGGTGAAGAAATGCTTCAAGCGTTACGCGATGTGCGTGGCTCGCATCGGGTTACATCACAAAACCCTGAAGAGCAGTTTCAGTCGCTAGAAAAATATGGAGTTGATCTCACGCAACGCGCACGCGATGGGAAGATCGATCCAGTCATTGGACGCGACGAAGAAATTCGCCGTGTGATTCAAGTGCTGTCACGTCGCACGAAGAACAACCCTGTTCTCATTGGCGAACCAGGTGTTGGCAAAACGGCCATTGTTGAAGGGCTTGCACGACGCATTGCAAGCGGTGACGTACCGGAAGGTTTAAAGAACAAGCGTCTTGTTTCACTTGACATTGGCGCCATGTTGGCAGGAGCAAAATATCGCGGAGAGTTTGAAGAGCGGTTGAAAGCAGTGCTCAAAGAAATCACCGATGCCAATGGCGAAATCATTTCCTTCGTTGATGAAATTCACACACTTGTTGGCGCTGGTGGCGCAGAGGGTGCAATTGATGCCGGCAACATGATTAAGCCAATGCTCGCCCGAGGTGAGCTACGCATGATTGGTGCCACAACTCTTGATGAATATCGCAAGTACGTGGAAAAAGATGCTGCGCTTGAGCGTCGCTTTCAACAGGTATTTGTTGGTGAACCAACGGTCGAAGACACCATTGCCATTTTGCGCGGTTTGAAAGAACGCTACGAAGTGCATCATGGCGTTCGCATTCAAGACAACGCCATCGTGAGTGCTGCAGTGTTGTCAAACAGGTATCTCACCAATCGATTTCTTCCCGACAAAGCAATTGACCTCATGGACGAGGCTGCAAGCAAGTTACGAATTGAAATTGATTCGTTGCCTACTGAGATCGACGTCATTGATCGCCGAATTCTGCAACTGGAAATTGAACGCGTTGCGTTAGAAAAAGAATCGGACTCGGCATCTACAGAACGTCTGCGCATCTTGAATGACGAATTGATTGAATTGCAACAGCAGACGAATGAAATGAAAGTGCACTGGGACGCCGAGAAACAAGCGATCAGTGCAATTCGTTCGCTTAAAGAAGAACTTGAAACATTGCGCGGTCAAGTGGAACGCGAGACCGATCTCGAGAAGGCCGCTGAAATTCGTTATGGACGCATTCCCGAAATTGAACGACGCATTACAGAGGCAACTCATGAACTCGACGTGCTGCAGTCATCAACTCGAATGCTGAAAGAAGAAGTAGACGCAGAAGACATTGCTGAAGTCGTTGCGAAGTGGACAGGTGTTCCCGTAACCAAACTCATGGAAGGCGAGATGCAAAAACTTGTGCACCTTGAAGACTTGCTGCATCGCCGAGTGATTGGTCAAGATGCTGCGGTGACGGCAACAGCGAATGCCATCCGGCGCAGTCGTGCAGGATTGTCGGATGAGAATCGACCAATTGGTTCGTTTATGTTTCTTGGACCAACTGGCGTTGGAAAAACCGAGCTGGCGCGAGCACTTGCCGAATTTCTCTTTGACGATGAAAAGTCGTTAGTGCGAATTGATATGTCGGAGTACATGGAAAAGCATTCTGTGAGCCGACTCATTGGAGCACCTCCTGGATACATCGGCTACGAAGAAGGCGGGCAACTCACCGAGTCCGTTCGCCGTCGCCCATACAGCGTGGTGCTGCTCGATGAAATTGAGAAAGCACACCCCGAAGTTTTCAATGTGTTGCTGCAACTGTTGGACGATGGACGTCTCACTGACGGTCAAGGACGAACAGTTGACTTCACGAACACCGTGTTGATCATGACGAGCAACTTAAAAGGCGAACCGATTGAGTATTTCAAGCCGGAATTCGTGAATCGCATCGACGAAATCGTGCGCTTTCGGTCGCTCACTCAAGACGACATGGGAGCAATTGTTGACATTCAACTGGAGCATCTCATTGAGAGGCTGGCAAAACGTCGGATTGTGCTTGCAGTTACACCAACAGCTCGAGTCATGCTCGCGGTACAGGGTTTTGATGCCGAATATGGCGCACGCCCCTTGAAGCGGTTGATCCAAAAGACCATTGGTGACTCGGCTGCATTGCTCATTCTCGAGGGCAAAGCCAGCGAAGGCGACTCCATCGTGGTCGATGTGTGAACGACGCATTGAATATTTCGGCACAACGCCTCGAACTGGCATAACCGCCCAGTCGGCAGAGGCGCTTTGCGCTGGGCACAGTATGATCTGATTACGTTCCCCACAACTTCAGGAGCGTTGCATGCCCGTAGCAGTAGTCGTCGGTACCCAATGGGGTGATGAGGGCAAGGCCAAAGTCATTGACCTCCTAGCGGAAACACATTCACATGTTGTTCGCTATCAAGGTGGTCACAATGCGGGACACACGGTTGTCGTCGGTGATCAGCGATATGCGCTGCAACTTATTCCAAGTGGTGTGTTGTATCCACATGTCACTCCCGTAATTGGCAACGGCGTTGTTGTGGATTTGCCAACGCTGTTTAAGGAAATCGATTCACTCGAGAGTCGCGGAATTTCGTGCAGCAAGTTAATGGTGTCGAGTTTGGCTCAACTCATCTTTCCGTGGCACCAACTGTTTGATGCGTTGCATGAGTCCAAATTGGGCGATGCAAAGATCGGCACAACGCTCAAGGGAATCGGACCTGCGTATGCCGACAAAGCTCTTCGCGTTGGATTACGAGTTGGCATGGTGCGTGACATTCCAGCATTTGCGCAACTTGTTCGCGAGCGTGCAACTGCGGCGCGAGAGATGCTTGTTGCACTCGGTGGAGAAACGTTTGATGTTGAAGCAATGGTTATTCAGTTCACCGAACTTGGAACACGGTTGCAGCCATACGTAGCAGACACCGTGAACGCCCTGCATAAAGCGATTGAAGCGGGCAACAACGTGTTGTTAGAGGGAGCGCAAGCGACATTCCTCGATCTCGATCATGGAACGTATCCGTTTGTTACTTCGTCTAACCCAACTGCTGGCGGTGCGTGTGCAGGAACAGGAATTGGGCCGCGACAGATTTCGCGAGTGGTTGGCATTGCAAAGGCATACACCACTCGTGTTGGCTCTGGACCTTTTCCTACCGAACTGATCGGCGAACTTGGGGACAAAATTGTTGACATTGGACATGAATTTGGAACGGTGACGGGGCGACGTCGACGTCCTGGTTGGCTCGATTTGGTGATGCTTCGGCATGCAGTGCGAATTAATTCGCTCACCGAAATTGCACTCACCAAACTTGATGTTTTGGACACGTTTGATGAAGTACGAGTGTGCGTGGGCTATTCGCTCAATGGTGCACCGCTTGATGGTTATCCCGATGACAGCGAATTGTTAGGCGAGATAACACCAACATATGTGGACTTGCCAGGTTGGAAACAAGAAATTCGTGCATGTCGCACATACGATCAGTTACCTGTTCGCGCGCAAGCCGTTGTTGAACTTGTTGAGAAATACGTGGGGGTACCAGTGAGCATTATTGGTGTTGGTCCAGAACGCGATTCTTGTGTGGTGCGTGCATGATCGAGCGGTATTCACTTCCTGAAATAGCCGAGATATTTTCCGATCGGTCGAAGTTCGCGCGCTATTTGGAAATTGAACTTCTTGCAACTGAAGCACAAGCAAAACTTGGCGTAGTCCCACAACCCGATGCACAGACATGCCGGGCAAAGGCTCCGCTTGTTGATGACACATTTGTTCGAAATGTTGCCGAACGCGAACTGGTAACTGACCACGACGTTGCTGCTTTTGTTGATGTGGTGCAAGCAGCCATTGGCATGCCAGCAGGTGCGTGGATTCACCACGGACTAACAAGCACCGACGTTGTCGACACCGCATGGTGTTGGATGTTGAAAGACGGCGCAGAACTCATCCTTGGCGCAATGAATGAACTCATCGCAAAACTGCAGGAGTTGGCACAACTACATCGGGACACCGTGATGATTGGTCGAACGCATGGCATCCATGCCGAGCCAACAACTTTTGGTGCAAAGGTTGCGCTCTGGGCATTGCAGGTCGATCGTGATCGGTCGCGCATGCGCGCAGCGCGCGAAGCAATTGCCGTATGCAAGTTGTCTGGTGCGGTTGGAACATATTCAAATATCAGCCCCGATGTAGAAGCACATGTAGCTAAATCGCTCGGACTGGTTGCCGTTCCGGCAACGCAGGTGGTTGCGCGCGATCGTCACGCAGAGTTTTTGTGGGCATGCGCATCACTTGGTTCAACTATCGAAGCAATCGCCGTTGAATTGCGGCATTTGCAACGAACAGAAGTCAGTGAAGTTCGTGAAGGTTTTAAAGCCGGACAAAAAGGCAGTTCGGCAATGCCGCACAAGAGAAATCCGATTTCTGCAGAAACTCTTACGGGATTATCGCGTGTGCTGCGTTCAAACTTGCAAACAGGTCTGCAAAATGTTGCGTTGTGGCATGAGCGCGACATTTCACATTCTTCTGCAGAGCGCATTGTGTTGCCCGATTCAGCAATGCTTGCGTATTACGTAACCAAGCGACTGACCCGAGTGCTTGCAAACCTCGAAGTAGATACTCAACGTATGTTGGACAATCTGTCAAGCAGTTTTGGCGTGGTGTTTTCTCAACCCGTGTTGCTTGCACTCGTAGATTCTGGTCTGTCACGCGACGACGCATACCGCATCGTGCAAGAAGATGCTGCATCGGCATGGAGCCAGCGTCAGCAGTTGCGTACGGTGTTAGAAAACGACACACGCGTAACGCTGTCGAGCAAACAGCTCGATGATGCGTTCGACTTGCGTCGTTCGCTTGTGCACACCAGCAAGACGCTTGATGCCGCTGCACGAATTGCACATTCGTAGTGAGCGATCTTCCACGCTTAGACCCACAGCGCGAAGCACTGCGTCAGCACGTGCTAACTCATTCGCTCAAAACAGGAAACTTCACGTTGAAGTCAGGTCGCGCAAGTTCATGGTTTCTTGACACCAAACAAACCGCATGTAGACCAGAGGGAATTTTGCTGGTTGCTGCTGTTGCGATGGAAATTCTTCCAGCAGACATTGATGCGATAGGTGGACTCACCATGGGTGCAGACCCAGTTGCTTATGGCATTGCTGCTGTTGTTGCAACACAAGGAAGAAACTTGCGCAGTTTTAGTGTGCGCAAAGAATCAAAAGATCATGGTGTAACCGGACGTATTGCTGGTGCGTTACAACCTGGTGATCGTGTGGCAATTGTGGAAGACACCGTGACACGAGGGCTATCCATTTTTGAAGCAGTAGATGCAGTGCGCGAGTTTGGCGCAATCCCCGCATTTATTTCTGTGATCGTTGATCGTGGTGGAACATGTGCCGAGATGGCACGGAGTGCGGGTGTACCGTATGTTCCAATGCTTACCGCCCCCGACCTTGGATTTGAGTTTGGATCATGAAAAAAATACTTATTGGTATGTCAGTAACCGTTGCGCTTCTTGCCGGATGTTCGTCCTCATCGTCATCGGACACCACCGTTGCAAATGAAACATCAGATACTGCAGTGGCCGCAGGAAACGTTGTCGAAATCAGCTTGATTGTTGGCGAAAACACGGGACCAGACATGATGCAAACCGTGCCCCTCGGTTCATCTGTGCGGATTACTTTTATTAACCCAAATGGACCTGATGAAATTCATGTCCACGGGTACGACCTCACTACTGGCGAAATGGCTATGGGTCAAGAATCAGTAATCGAATTTGTCGCATCTAATGCTGGAACGTTCGATATTGAAAGCCACATCTCGGAAGAGGTCGTGTTTGTTCTCACTGTCGAATAATTCCAACAACTATTCGCAGTGAACCTTGAACAGTTATTTGATCTAGCCCCGCATGGGCCAGATGTATTCGTTGGTGAAGGCCACGAATACCCGTGGGGCGGTCTGTTTGGAGGACACATCGTGGCGCAAGCGCTGCGTGCAGCTGCATACACCGTAAGTCCTGATTTATTGCCGCATTCTCTTCGCGCATATTTCATTCGCCGAGGCGACAACACTCAACCCGTTCGATACGAGGTGGACCGAATTCGCGACGGCAAGAGTTTTACAACGCGTCGTGTTGTAGCCCGGCAACAAGATGGCGCGATCTTGAATCTTGAAGCGTCGTTTCAAGTACAAGAAGATTCACTCAATGAACAGTTGGTTCATCCACAACCCGACCTTCCACTTCCAGACCTCATTGAAGAATCATCGTGGAGCACGTTTTTAGAACGACGAACCATTCCCGCAACTGCAGTTCGCGGAGTGAATAGACAAGGCACTGGACATGTGGCTGCGTGGCTGCGTGCAAAAGACCTGCCGCTCGGTAATGAGTTGTTGAATCGTTGTGCGATTGCATACTTATCTGACGACTTACCAAACGAAAGCGTGATTGAAGGCATTCCTGAAATTACGCGTGCAAGCAATGATGGCCGAAGGTTTAGCGCAAGCCTGGATCACACCGTGTGGTTTCATCGACCATCAATTGCGTCACAGTGGCATCTCTATGAAATGAGCTGCGTGAACTTCAATGGCGCGCGAGGACTTACGTCTGGTTATGTGTTTAGTCAAGACGGCACACATATTGCAACCATTGCGCAAGAGACACTCGTGCGCATACGCCCTGAATAACTGCTCTTCCAACTAAACAAACTCTTGTGGTCGGGACCGGCGTCGATCCGGTGACCCTGCGCTTTTCAGGCGCATGCTCTGCCTACTGAGCTACCCGACCTTGAGAAGTGCAAGCACTACTCAGCGGTCCCGACGGGACTCGAACCCGCGACCTCCGCCTTGACAGGGCGGCGTGAACTCCAACTTCACCACGGGACCAATGGTGTGAAGTGTTCGTTATGAACGCTTCACGATTGATCGTGTTTATGTACGTACTTCTTTTGCACCCCCAACGGGATTCGAACCCGTGCCGCCACCTTGAAAGGGTGGTGTCCTAGGCCACTAGACGATGGGGGCATGGACGAATATTTAGTTGGAAGAGCCCTAGAAATCTACCAGTGACTGCGTGAATTCCCCCCGCTAATTGAATTCGGTCTGGGCGGTCACGATCCAGTCCAAAAGCCAACCCAGATATGAATACAGCTGATATTGGCCATACCCAGGGTCATCTTCGACCAGGTGTGCTTCGAACTCATCTTCATCAACATCGAGCAAGGTGCCAAGGACAAGCCGCAGACTATTAATGGAGCGCATCAGTGCATCGAGCTCATCGGCCGTAAGCACAATGTTGTTGGTAGTCGTTTCGCGCTCGAGTATTGATGAAGTGAGCGAGAGCGATGCAAGCCGTGAGGACAACAATTCATCGCGCATGAGTCGCTGGTATTCCTGTTCATGCTGCTCGTCTTGGTGATATGCGGCAGGGAAGAGTCGACGAGCAATGTCGCTTGATGAGTCATTCATTAATACGTCACGCAATTGATCAAGAAGAGCATTCAGCGTCGTTCGGTCTTGTGCGTCAATGTTGAGTGAATATGACAATGCATCGATCCGTGTCACAGGACCTTTGCTTTTGCGTGCCACGACTAAGCGTCTTCTCGTTGCATTGTTGCCCATAGTCCATGTTCGTGAAGTCGGTACACATCGAACTCGGTATGTTCCCGCGTGCCGGACGAAACTACTGCTCGCCCTTTATTGTGAACATCGAGCATTAATTCCGTTGCCTTTTCAAGGCTGTACCCAAACAGCTTCTGTAAGACCAAAGTCACATACGACATCAAATTGATTGGGTCGTTCCACACAAGCACAATCCATGGGCGGTCTGTATCGGGTGCAATATCTGTGCCGGGGTCAACAACCTCAGTTGGTCGCACGTCAGTATTCGCTGCAGGGTGTATTGGCACATGGACATTCTGCCGTGAATCACGGTGTGTTCTGCTTGCACACGGCAATGCTCCGATTGGTAGCCACACATTGAGCGCCGTAGCCTAAGCCTGTGGCTCTCGACGTTCGACCAGTAATTCCATCACGGTTTTTTGGTCATAAGTCTCGAGGCGCAGCACCATCATCGCGAATCGGTTCCTACATCGCCTTAATGAAACTGCGGGTCGTTGAGCTGTTACTCGTGACAACGGTGCCGACGATGGTGCTTGCCAAGCAGGGTTGGCCATCGATTCAATTAATGGCGGTCACGCTCTTTGGTGGAACGCTCGCCGCGGGTGGAGCCAATGCGATCAATATGTATATCGATCGCGATATCGACAAGCTCATGGTGCGCACGCAGAATCGTCCACTTGTAACGGGTGCATTGACTCCGCGAGCAGCAATGATTTTCGCAGTTGCCCTAGAAATCGTGGCATTTGGTGTGTTGTGGGCTGGAGCCAATGTGCTTGCAGCAATTTTGGCAGTCACCGCAACGTTGTTTTACGTGTTCGTTTATTCGTTGTGGTTAAAGCGCACCAGTAAACAAAACATTGTGATTGGTGGCGCTGCCGGCGCAATGCCCGTTCTAGTTGGTTGGGCCGCAGTAACGAACTCACTCGGATGGGCACCAGTCGTACTGTTTGTCGTCATTTTCCTCTGGACGCCACCACATTTTTGGGCGCTCGCAATTCGACATGCAGACGATTACAAAGCTGCAGGTGTGCCAATGATGCCGGTGGTGGTCTCATTAGAGCGAACGGTTCGGTCGATGACGGTCTACGCCGTGCTACTCACGATCTCCACTCTTGTCCTCATCCCTGTTGCCGATCTCGGCTGGATTTATGGAGTTACAGCCTTGGTATTTGGGGTGGCTTTTGTCATCGGGGCCATTCAACTGGGGAGCGACCCTTCACCCAAGCGTTCGATGCGACTATTTACCTTCTCCATTACTTACGTCACCGCAATTTTTGTTGCGCTGACCGTAGACGTTCTACTGCGTTAGGAACAATTGCACAAAGCAGGGAAGTCGGGCTCATGCCCCTGCCATTGTTAGTGTCTAGTTCGTTATGACCACGGTCAATCTGCCTTCCACGCTGGGTGCCGAGGCCACTGCCGACTCAGGTTTTCTGGGTTCGGTAGGTGCTTGGCTCACCACCACCGATCACAAGCGAATCGGTCGACTCTTCATTGGTACTGCCACACTCTGGCTTCTCGCATTCGTTGGAGTTGGATCACTACTGGGATTCGAGAGAATCGACAGCAAGACGCTGACTTTCAATGAGGGCATGATGACGCAGTTGTTTGCTGCGACAAAGACGCTCGCATCATTTGGCGTGATGATTCCGTTGATGCTCGGCCTCTCACTTGCTGTTGCACCAACGCAAATTGGATCGCGGTCAGTCATGTTTGCTCGTAATGCCATGTTGGGCTTCTTTCTCTGGGCGATTGGCAGCGCATTAGTACTGAGTTCGCTTATTGCTAACGGCGGACCGGGTGGCGGTAACGCGCAGATGGTCGACTTGTATCTCTTGGGTCTTGCACTCGCCATTATGGGTTTACTTGCATCTGCAGTCAGCGTTGTTGCAACAGTGTTGAGTGCACGAACAGCAGGAACAGATTTGGCAGACGTTCCGTCCTTTTCGTGGGCGGCATTGATTGGGTCTTCAAGTTTGGTGCTCACACTTCCCGTGACTTTGGGAACATTGATTTTTATAGCGGTTGATCACCACTACACACGCATTGCTTTTGATGGAAACATGGGCATTGTTAAGTGGCTTGGTTGGTCAATGTCACAACCACAAACGTTCTTGTACGTCATTCCTGCAGTTGGAATACTTGCCGAACTCGCGCCTGCGGTTGCACGCCGAACACAGCCGCTACGCGGTGGGGTGTTTGTTGGTGTTGGGCTTATTTCTGTTGCACTTCTTGGTTCTGTTACACAAAATGTTCATGGACTTGCCTGGACAGGAACGTTGACAGACAAAGCAAAGAGCTTCGTGCCATACGCATTGTTCAACTTGCTGCCAGTTCTTGGCGTTGTTGTTGTTCTTGGACTTGCACTACTCGCATTGAAATCTGATTCGATCAAAATGATTGCACCATTTGTTCCTGCGTTTCTTGGTGGCGGAATGATCCTCACTGCAATGCTTGGCAATGCAGTGCAGTTGGTATCAAGTGCCAATCTTTCAGGGACAGTGTTTGAAGAAGCTGTGCTCGTGTACATCAGTTATGGAACCGTGCTTGTTGCATGGGCAGCAATTGCGTTTTGGGGTCCGGCGCTGTGGGGTCGCATGTTGCCAGCGAAAGCAGTAGTTGGAATTGGTGCACTTGGCTTCGTTGCAACCGTGTTTGCTGCACTTCCGATGTACATCGCTGGCTTTGCTGATCAGCAAGCTGATTCGATAAAAGATTTCGATTATTCCGGCCCTGCAAGTTTGTGGAATACGGTTTCAACAGCAGGGCACGCACTATTTGCAGCGTGTGTCATTGCAGCAATTGTTGTTGCAGTAAAAAGTTTTGCAACGGGAGAACGCGTTGCAGGAAATCCTTGGATTGATGGGGGTGCACAATGACCACCGCAGTTGATCGCGTATTGCCAGTAGGTCCAACACCCGCTGCACGACACCCGCTGTTTATTGCAACGGGCTCAGTGGCTGCTGCGGGAACCATGTTGATGTTTGGCATGTTGGCCGTGTGGTTTAAATTCCGCGACGCATCTCCATTGCGCGCTGGCAAGAACGGGAAAATGATCCACGATTGGCTGCCTGCAGATCTCAAAATTCCAGAAGTTGCAACAAACACTCTCGCAATCACCATGGTGATAGCGGCAATTATGGGTCAGTGGGCGGTGTACTCCGCAACACGTAAAGATGCGCAGCACACCACACTCGCATTGTTCATTACGGGATTGATCGGCGTTGCTGCTATCAACGCACAAGTAGCCATCTATAAGCAAATGGAAGCAGTGCTTGCTGACGGTGCATATCAAACCATGTTCTATGCAATTACGGGAACAATGCTTGTACTCATTTGTTCGGGTGTTGCTTTCTCTCTTGTAGCAGCCTTTCGCGTGTTGGGCGGCCGAGTTGCCGATCGCGCGGTGGTCACCGCACATGCCTTGTATTGGTACTTCCTCACCACAGCGTTTATTGCGTTGTGGTTCGTCGTGTATGTGCAGAAATAGGTAGCGCAATGTTTTCAACTGGATCTAAATACTTCTTCGGGATCAGCTTCCTTGGGGCTGTTTCGTTTGCCGTCTACATGTTCTTGATTGGCGAATCCGCAATTGGTGCAACCGCGCTATTCGGTCTTGTGGCCGCAACTGGATTGTTGACGGCTTTGGTGCTTGCGACACGCGATGGCGCAAAAGACGAAGATGGAGTTGCGGCATCGACTGCTGCTCCAACTGGATCCATTTGGCCATTGATTGCTGCCATTGGTGCAACGTTGCTGCTTGTTGGAACTATCACGTCACCGGTGGTGACGCTGTTTGGAATCGTCGCCTTGCTTGCAGCGCTGATCGAATGGACTGTGCTCAGTTGGTCTGAGCGCGCATCGAGCGACATCGCATATAACTCGTCATTGCGAAAGCGTCTACTTAACCCAATTGAATTTCCTGTCATTGCTGCCGTCGGTTTGGGAGTAGTCATTTTTTCTTTCTCGCGCGTAACGCTTGCAGTTAACAAGAGCGTTGGGGCAACAGCATTTATTGTTCTTGGTTCGCTCGTGCTTGCAGCCGGCGTGCTGTTCTCTATTCGTCCAAACTTAAAGCGGTCGCTTGTCACGGGAATTTGCGTTATTGGCGCGGTGGGCATTGTCGCTGCAGGAATTGCGGGTGCCGGAATAGGGGTTCGTGAAGAACTCGTTCTTGCAAAAGAAGAAGGCCACTACGTTCACCAAGAATGTGGTGTTGAAAAGTCCGAGCACTTTGACAAACTCCCGCTAGGTGGCGTTTCTGCAACAGCGAGTGTTGACACTCATATCGATCTTGTTGACGGAAAACTTGTTGCATTAGTACAAGGAATTGCTGGACAACAGAACACGATCACAGTCCCACGATCCAATCCAACAAACATCGTGTTCCGTAATAAGTCAGATGGGGAATATCGATTGGTTGCAAGTTTGGGAAGCAAGATGGTCACCGCTGGCGTGAATGAAGATGTTGTGCAGTGCACCCAACTCATTCCTCAGGGGTCGGAACAATTGCTCATTCTCAATATTCCAAAGCCTGCTGTAGCTGGGAAGCCTTTCACGCTGACCGTTCCAGGACTTGCCGGACAAAGCATTGAGGTGATTGTGCCGTGAGACACCAAAACACAACTAACGCCCTAGTTACCAACGTCAATAGGCTTGCGGGTATGCGTCGTCGAGTAGTTGGAGCAGTAACCGGTATTGCAACCACCATGTTCCTTGCAGGCTGTGCAACCAATGCGCCGCAAGACACGTGGAAGCCAAAAGGACCAAACGCCAAAATAATTGACGATCTCCAGAAGCCAGTGTTTGCTGTCGCCGGAATCATCGGTGTCATCGTTACGGCCGCGGTAATTACTGCAGTCATTAAGTTCCGCGACAAGGGCCAGCCGATTCCTCATCAGTCGCACGGCAATCCTGCATTGGAAATCACGTTGACGATTATTCCTGCGCTGATTTTGACAGTCGTTGGAGTATTTACGTTCCGCACAGTCTTTGATCTTGCAAAAACCAGTGACACTGAAATGATTATCAACGTCACTGGACAGCAGTGGTGGTGGGAATACGACTACCCAGTACAAAACGAATTTGGCATCACTCAACCAATCATTTCATCAGGACAATTGGTTATTCCTGCTGGCACGAAAGTGTTGTTGCGCGAAACCAGTCGCGACGTTATTCACTCATACTGGATTCCTGCATTAAACGGAAAGCGCGATGCTGTTCCGGGTCGCGTTCACTTGAACAGAATCGAAGCCGATAAGCCAGGAATTTATGCAGGCCAGTGCACAGAGTTCTGTGGTCTCTCGCATGCCAACATGCGCATGGAAGCAGTTGCGCTCAGCAAGGCAGATTTTGCGAAGTGGGTAGCCAATCAGTTGAAGCCATACACCTCGCCTGCTGAAAACACACTTGCCAAAGAAGGCGAAGCAGTGTTTATGAACCAGTGCACGCGATGCCATCAGGTAAACGGCATGAAGCGAGCAGATGGAACTCCTGTTATTGCAGCCCCAGACGAAAACCTCGTTTCAGGCGCTGCACCAAACCTGTCGCATCTCATGAGTCGCAACACATTTGCTGGAGCAACATTTGACCTACTAAACACCACGTGTCGCAAAGACGTGTGGGGTGCTGACTCCGAGTCATTCGGTGCGAAGTATTTGAGCGGTGTAAGCGAAGACTGCTTGAATCAAACCGATTTGCGTGGATGGTTGCGCAACGCACCTGCGATGAAGCCGATGTATGCAAACCCTGCGCTGCTTGCAAGCACGGGTGGGAAGTATCGCGGTATGCCAAATCTTGGGCTCACCGAATCTGACATCGAAAAACTTGTCGCCTACCTGTTGACGCTGAAGTAATTAGGGAGAATCATGGCCAATATCGAGCGTCCTGCATCAACCAACGAAGTCGCTACTGTCGCGACACCAAGTTCATCACTTGGAGCGTTGAAGCGTCCAGTTGCGACAACTGGTTGGAAGTCGTGGTTGTTCACGGTTGACCACAAAAAACTCGGCATCATGTATTCGGCAACTGCTTTGTTCTTCTTCATTGTCGGCGGACTTGAAGCTGTGCTCATTCGTTTGCAACTTGCCGCGCCAAACGGCAAAGTGTTGAACGCAGACTTGTACAACCAAATGTTCACCATGCATGCAACAACCATGGTGTTCTTGTTCGTCATGCCAATGGCCGCCGGTCTTGCTAACTATTTCATCCCACTTCAAATTGGTGCACGCGACGTTGCGTTCCCGCGAATCAACGCGTTCAGTTTCTGGGCGTTGTTGTTTGGCGGAATTTTCCTCAATATGTCGTGGTTCCTTGGCGGTGCTGCCGATGGTGGCTGGTTCATGTATGCACCGAACTCGGGCCCAATTTTCTCACCAAGCCATGGAATCGACTTTTGGATTCTGGGACTTCAGCTTACAGGTATAGCTTCACTTGCTGGTGCGGTAAACCTCATCACCACCGTGCTCAACATGCGCGCACCGGGAATGAAGCTCATGCGAATGCCGATCTTCACGTGGATGCAATTGGTCGTGCAGTTTCTGCTCTTGTTTGCAGTTCCGGTTATCACCGTTGCATTGTTCCTGCTGTCGTTCCAGCGCAACTTCGGTGCAACGTTCTTCGATGTTTCTGCAGGTGCCGATCCATTGTTGTGGCAGCACCTTTTCTGGATCTTCGGTCACCCAGAGGTATACATTTTGATTCTTCCAAGCTTCGGAATCATTTCTGAAGTACTGCCTGTGTTCTCGCGCAAACCGTTGTTCGGATATCCGTTTGTGGTGTTCTCGGGAGCAGCAATTGGATTCGTCGGTTGGGGAGTGTGGGCTCACCACATGTTCGCTTCAGGGCTCGGACCAGTATCGGTAGCCGTGTTCTCCATTTCAACAATGGCGATTGCAGTTCCAACCGGCGTGAAAATCGTGAACTGGACGATGACAATTTGGGGTGGAAAACTTCAATTCACTGCAGCGATGAAGTTTGCAGTCGGACTCATTGTGTTGTTCACCATTGGTGGATTGTCGGGCGTTACACACTCGGTAGCGCCATCTGACACACAGCAAACTGACACCTATTACGTCGTTGCGCACTTCCATTACGTGCTGTTCGGTGGAGCGGTGTTTGGTCTGTTCTCCGGCTTTTATTACTGGTGGCCAAAAGTGTTCGGCAAATTGCTGAATGAAAAATTGGGCACCTGGAACTTCTGGATGATGGTGATTGGTATGAACATGACGTTCGGACCAATGCACATTCTTGGTTTGCAAGGTCAGCCACGCCGTATGTACCAATGGACGGAAGCTCGCGCAGGCGAAGGCTTCTTTAACTTGGGGTTCTGGAACACGTTTGCATCAGTTGGATCACTTGTGCTGTCAACTGGAATTTTGTTGTTCCTCATCAACGTGGTGATCACCACCCGCAGTGGCAAAGTTGCACCACTTGACCCATGGGATGCTCGCAGCCTGGAGTGGATGACATCGAACCCTCCAAAAGAGCACAACTTCGACAGCATCCCTACCGTTTCACACCTCGACGAATTCTTCCACCGCAAGTATCAAGAAGATGCAAGTGGTCAAATGGTGAAAGTAAAAACTGCAGAGCAGGTGATGCAGGAACTCGAAGACAATGCTGACGCACACATTCACATGCCGTCGCCGTCGTATTGGCCAATCGTGCTTGCTGCTGGATTGCCAGTCATCGCTTTCGGTGTGATCTATTCCATTCCAATCGCAATTTTTGGTGGTGTGATTGTGTTGTTTGGTGCATACGGCTGGGCTATTGAGCCAAGCACTGCTCCTGATGATGACTTCGATCCACCAGCAACAACAAAGGATGTGGTTCACGTTGGCTGAGCACGCAGTAATGACTTCAGATAGCCACGCCGATGGCGGAGCTCACTCAAGCACTGGTTTGTCCAACAACAAACTCGGCATGTGGTTGTTCCTTGGTTCCGAATGTTTGTTGTTCGGCGGGTTGATCTCCACATACATGCTGTACCGCGGTCGCGTGGGTGCGGGTCCTCGTCCTTCACAAGTATTCGACATTCCATTTACTTCGGTCAGCAGCTTCGTGTTGCTCATGAGCTCGCTCACCATGGTGCTCGCCGTATCGGCAGCGCACAAGGGCGATGATCGCAACACCTACTTGTGGATCACGGTTACCGCATTGCTCGGCGCAACATTCGTTGGCGGTCAGGTATATGAATTCACGGCGTTTTACAACGAAGGAATGGGATTCACCACCAGCCTGTTCTCATCAAGCTTCTTTGTCCTCACCGGCTTCCACGGAGTACACGTCACCGTTGGAATCATCATGCTGATGTCCATCGTTGGCATCATGAAGCGTTCCAAAGTTCCGGGGAGCAAGGCTGAAACAGTCGAAATGATTGGCTTGTACTGGCACTTCGTGGACATCATTTGGATCATCATTTTCACACTCATCTACCTCATCCCGGCCTGATCATGACAACTGAAACGCACTCAACAACAGAACACGGCATGTCAAATGCGGGCTATGTCCGCATTGCTGCAATTCTTGCTGCAATCACTGCTCTCGAAGTATCGACGTACTACATCGATCTTGGAGCGTTGTTCTTGCCGTCGCTGTTGATCATGATGGCAGTCAAGTTCGTCATTGTGGTGAGTTACTTCATGCACTTGAAGTACGACAACAAGTTGTTCTCGTGGGTGTTCTATGCAGGGCTTATTTTGGCCCTTATCGTGTATGGAATTTTTCTCGCAACCTTCCACTTTTTCTCATAACTTGACATCGTGATCGGCGAACCTCGTATGTTCGCGTTGGTAAATCCTGATCCGTGGAGATTCCTTTGCCATGTTGAAGTGTGGGTACTAGTCATTGCTGTTGTTGCGAGTTATATCTATGCAATTCGAGTCATCGGACCCCGCGTTGTACCTCATGGCAAAGTAGTGACGAGAAAGCAATTGTGGGCATTCAGTGTTGGCGCCGTATTGCTCTGGGTCGCGTCAGATTGGCCCGTGCACGATATTTCGGAAGAGTATTTGTATTCGATGCACATGTTTCAGCACATGCTGTATTCATACTTCATGCCACCACTCATGCTGATTGCAACTCCGCTCTGGCTTTACGATCTCATATTCTCTGGGGCTCGCGCGCGTAAAGTAGTCAACTTTATGACCAAGCCAGTAGTTGCTGGTCTGCTGTTTAACTGCGTCATTATGGTCACGCACATTCCTCAAATGGTGAATAGAAGCGTGTCGAACGGCCCGTTGCACTATTCGCTGCATGTTCTCGTAGTGACATCAGCATTACTGATGTGGTCTCCAATTTGTGGACCTGACCGTTCACGTCATTTGGGGTATGGAGGAAAGATGATTTATCTCTTCCTCATGTCGGTAGTGCCGACGGTTCCGGCCGCTTGGCTCACGTTCGCCGATGGCGCGGTCTATAAGCACTACGACATTGCCGTGCGTGTATGGGGGCTCTCGGTTACCACCGATCAACAACTTGCAGGCGCAATTATGAAAACTGGTGGATCAATTTATTTGTGGACGATCGTGGTTGTCATCTTCTTTAGAAGGTTCATTGGGAATTTCTTTAAGGAAGCAAATTATGCCGTAGCCGATAAGGGGCAGCAGCAGTAACTAGTTCCAACGAAATAAGTTGAAAGCTGACAGTTGAGCAGCAACAGCCCAGCACAGCAGAACGACAAGTGAAGAAGCGCCGTGAACGGATGTTCCTGAAAAGACATCTCTCATTACATCGGCAAGGGCGCCAGATGGGGATATTCGTCCTACCCAATGCAGCCACGATGGTAACTCCTGAAGCGGGAACACGATTCCGCCAATGAGAAGCAGCACTAAATACAGGGCGTTTTGAGCAGCCAGGTTGATTTCCCCACGCAGGCGTCCGGCAAGGGAAAGGCCAACACCAGCAAAGGCAAGCGTTCCAAGCGCGATTGCTAAGACCAATGATGCAATGTTCAGCGCACCAAGATCTGCGCCAAATACTTGAGCCAAACCGATGAGCAACATCACCTGCACCAGTTCGACAACGAGCACCGAGAGAGCCTTGGCCAGAACAAGCCGTGGAACACCAAGTGGGGTTGCTCCAAGGCGCTTGAGCACTTGATACGAACGTTCGAATCCTGTGGCAATTCCAAGGCTGACCATGGCAGTGGACATGATGGCCAAGGCAACAATGCCCGGGAGTAGGAAGTTGACACTGCTCTGACCAGACGTGGGAAGAATGTCAACGTTGCTAAAAAAGGACAGCAGCAGCATGGGAATGCCGAGGATGAGCAACAACTGCTCGCCATTACGAGCAAGTACGCGAAGTTCGCAAGCCAGTTGGATGCGGAGCAATTTCATGATGCCGACTCCGCCGTGAGACGCCTAAAGACATCGTCTAATCGTTGTGACCCTGCTCCAATGTCTCCGATATCAACATTGTTGGCTTTGGCCCAGTCGGTGAGCTGAACGATGACGCGAGCGTCGCTCGTGCCAGCAACTGTGAATTCATGGAGGCGAGTTTGTTCTACGGGTAGTCCAAGTGTTGTGGAAAGTGAATGGAGGTCAATGCGTGATGTCGACCTGAAACGAATCTCTTCACGACCAGAACGCAATTCTTCCAATGTTCCAGAAGCAACAACGTTGCCGCGATGGAAGATGAGCACATCATCGGCAATACGTTCGGCTTCGTCAAGTTCATGCGTAGCAACAATGACGCAGCAGCCAGCATCTCGCAATTCCCTAATTATTGAGCGAACAAGATCTCGTCCATTCACATCAATACCAGAAGTTGGTTCGTCAAGGAAAATAATGTGTGGACGAGCGGCAAGAGCGAGCGCCAACGACAGCCGCTGTTTCTCTCCACCAGACAGTCTGCGGTACGTAGTGGATGCCACGGATTGAAGTCCAACACGTGAAATGAGTACATCGGCATCGACACCGTTTCCATACAGCGCGCAATATTGCCGCACTAATTCTGCAACGCGTGCTGATGGATAGATGCCGCCTTCTTGCAGCATGATCCCCATTTGCCGGTTGAGTTGTTTGCGTTGTAAGAATGGATCGAGACCGAGCACCTGAACTGAACCCGCAGTTGGTGCGAGAAAACCTTCGCAGGCTTCGATTGTGGATGTTTTACCGGCGCCGTTAGGACCAAGAATGACGGTGACACGCCCTGCTTGGGCGGTGAAAGAAACATGGTCCACAGCAGTGATGTCGCCGTATTTGATTACAAGGTGCGAAACCGAAAGCCCAACATTTTCGGACGCATGTAATGCAGAACTCACGGCTCAACAGTACGCAAAGTAGGGCAGTGGTATGGGATCACACGGCTAACCTTGTGTCACCGTGATTGACATTCGTTACCTTCGCAGCGAACCCGACACCGTTCGGGGGCTGATGGCCCGCAGAAACAAGCCTGAATTGCTTGGGTTGCTGGATGAGGCCCTGGGATTCGACAGCAGAATGCGTGATATCACTGCTGAGCGTGACGCAATTCGCCAACAAGTGAACGAACTATCGAAGCAGGTAGGAACGCTTCGTCGCAATGGCGACGACAAGGCCGCTGAAGGTCTGCAAGCTGAGAGCAGGTCGCTTGGTGACAAGGAGCAAACCCTGGCAGCGGAGACCGATGAGGTAACAGCGAAGTTGAAAGACGTTTTGCTGCGCCTGCCAAATATTCCACACGCAGAAGTTGTGGTGGGAACTGATGATTCGCAGAATCCAACAATTACAGGGCCAATGAATTTGCCCGCATCGTTTCCTGAGCATCAGCGCGTGGCTCACTGGGACACGGCGACAGCACTTGGCATTCTCGATAATGAACGCGCGGTGAAAATCAGTGGCGCAATGTTCACCATGCAACGCGGAGCCGGAGCAACGCTTGCTCGTGCACTGTGCCAGTACGCACTGGATAGCAATGCAGACGCATTCGAAGAAATTCGTCCGCCATCGCTCGTGAGCACCGCAACCTTGACTGCTACTGGCCAACTTCCCAAGTTCGCCGACGATGCGTATTCAATGAGCAAAGACGACCTGTGGTGCATTCCAACAGCAGAAGCGCCATTGACATCAATTCATGCAGGCGAAGTACTGGCCGAAGCCGACCTGCCAATTCGATATATGGCGCACTCGTCGTGTTATCGCCGCGAAGCGGGTTCTGCAGGCAGAGATACTCGTGGCATGTTGCGCAGCCACGAATTCGACAAAGTAGAAATTTTTTCGATTGCCACACCAGAAGGTGCGCCGGCAATGTTGACCGAACTCATCACTCGTGTAGAGCGCGTCATTGCCAACCTCGGTTTGCCATATCGCATTATTGAAATCTGCACAGGCGACATGGGTCAAAGTCATCACCGCAGTTTTGACATTGAGGTGTACGCACCTGGCTGCGATGCGTGGTTAGAAGTCAGCTCAATTAGTTGGTTTAGTGATTACCAGGCGCGTCGCGGCGACATTCGCATGAAGCGCACGGGCCAAAAGGGCACCGAGTTTGCTCACACTCTGAATGCGTCTGCACTCGCTGTTCCGCGTGTGTGGGCAGCGATCATGGAAAACTTCCGTCAGGAAGATGGCTCGGTTGCAATTCCTGCCGTGTTGCATCCATACATGCGTGGCACAACCGTTATTCACGCGAAATAGTTGTCATGTCCATTCGCGATCGACGAGTGCAGTATGAAACCGCAGGTCTTGAACGCGGAGAATTAGACAACAATCCGATTACACAATGGCAACGCTGGTACGACCAGGCAGCAGAAGCCCAAGTTGCAGAACCAAACGCCATGACCTTGTCAACGATTGGTATTGACGGTGGGCCCGATTCGCGGATCGTGTTAGTGCGCGGCGTTGATGAATTGGGCTTTGCGTTTTATACGAATTACGACAGCGCAAAGAGCATGCAATTAATTGCACATACACAAGCATCGGCGGTGTTTGGCTGGCTGGATTTACATCGCCAAGTGCGAGTGCGGGGATCGGTGACCAAGCTTTCAGAAGAAGTAAGCAATGAGTACTTTGCATCACGCCCACGCGAGTCACAACTCGGCGCGTGGGCGTCTCCGCAGTCGCAACCCATTGCTGGTCGCGAGGAATTGCTCACTCGATTAACTGAAGCCGAACAACGGTTTTCAGGTCGCGATGTTGAGCGACCACCGCATTGGGGTGGGTGGGTGCTTACGCCACGCGAATTTGAATTTTGGCAAGGTCGGCCTAGCCGCTTGCACGACCGTTTTCACTACGTGCGTCAACCAGATGCTTCGTGGTCTATTGAGCGTTTGGCACCGTAGAACTGTTTGATGAATTCCACGTATGCACTGCGCGTACGAGTCCATCAATGAGTGATTGAGTATGTGGAGTGAGGTGTGGACCTTCCCAGTCCCACCACAACGGACTTGCACCGCGTACTCGCGGAGGCAACTCAATTTGTACCCCGTAGTTGCGTACGCGATTGACAGGGTTATCGATGTGTTGTCCCGCCAGGTCGGCAGGAATGTGGCCCAAATCATCAACAATGTTGTAAGCGGGCAGTGAAGCGCGTAAATGCTCTGCCACGTGTGACGCAAGAACGCGGTTGCGACCGCCGAGCAGCAGGCTGGTGAAGAAACCTTGTCGACCAAAACCGTGAATGGTGATCACGGTGTCAACGTGATCGATGAAGCTTGACAGCGTTTCTGAATGTTGTGGATCAATTCGGTGCGAGGGTACATGCCACTTCAATGACGCAGGTTGATGGATTCCGTAATATGAACTTCCGGTTGCAAGAGCGGCCTGTTGCGCAATGATGTCGGTTGCCTCTTCCAAACCGCCACCGTGAAATGCCATAAAACCAAATGTTCCGCGCAATTCGCAGACCTCTTCAACAGACGGGTGAGCAAGCAGGTCATTAAGCATTAGCGGCGCGACCTGCGGAGTTGTTGCTTCATTCGAGTTAATCCAACTAGTACCAGCGCTACGCCAATGACCAGTGCACAAATTAAGGCAAGACGCGAAGCACCCTGTTCTTGCAGCCACAAGGAAACGGAGTTCTGCCAATTTTCTACGTTGGACACGATGTTGCCAAGTGATTCACGTTCACTAATTGCGCCGTACCAATACCACGTGAGATACGCGCCAGTGATGGCAATAAACGCTGCTGCCACTTTGTCGATGTAGCGAAGACTGCGCTTCAACATTCGTGACACACCTGTTTTTGCTGCAGCAAGTGTGACCGTAAGTGCGGTTACGAGCAGCGACATTCCCAGTCCGTACATGACAATGCTGATGACACCAGAGATGAATCCGTGTGTTCCGATAGAACCAAGAATTGCTGTAGTGAGCAACCCAATGGTGCAGCCAATGCTTGCAATTGCGTATGCCACTCCGAAGACAATCATGGCCCGAGTCGAGCGGTCTTTCTTGGCGCCGGGGATAGAGGTAGCAAATGATGGCTTCCATCCAAACAACATGGCGATTCCTAAACCAACGAGTGCAATACCAATCGCAAAACCTGCGTATTTGGCATGGAGTTCTATCCACTGTGTAAACAACCGCGAGATTGATCCAACAATAAGAAACACGGCAAGGAACCCTGATGAAACGGCAGCGCTTACGCGCAACGCGCGTTGCAACGGAGCTCGCGAAACACCCTGATTACCGCCATCAATTCCCAAGAAGTAGAGCAGGTATGCAGGCAGCAATACAAACCCGCACGGATTCACGGCTGCGAGCATGCCCAACATGAAGCTGTAAGCAAAGTTGCCCTCGATCACAATGTTGGCGATCATTACGACGTAAACCACTGCGTAATCAATGATGCCAATTTGTCAGCACTAATTTCGCCGGCAACTTGATCAACGATGTTTCCTTCGCTATCAATAAACAGTGTGCTCGGCGCGGTAACGATGCCGAGTTCGCGAATGACGGTTCCCGATTGATCAAACACGATGGGGTAATTGATCCCATATTTCTCGCCGAAGGCTTTTGCCATTTCTGGCGAGTCGTTCATATTGAATCCAACAAACTGAATATCGCTGTGCGCAGTGTGCGCTTGTGCGAAAGCAGGAATTTCGCGACGACATGGTTCGCACGTGGAGTACCAAAAATTCAGAACCAATGGTGAGCCAACAAAGCTCTGCAAATCAATCGCTTTTCCATCGAGGTCAGTCAATTGAGCAACAGGTAATTGCTTGCCAACGACGGGTTCATTGGTGTCGAGCGAAGGGTACGGCACTTCGCCTGGGGTGGTGAGAACGGCGTCAACCTTGGCGCCACTGGTATTGCTCCACACCCATCCACCCACTGCGCTAACGGCAAGGACCACAACAGCAATCCGTAGGCGGGAATGAACGAAAGGCACAGAAGCAGGTTACCGATGGTGTTGAACCCAATCGGGTCGCTGCTTCTGTGCCGTCTGTCCGTAATTACCTAGGCAACAAGATGTGCGGGAATGGGAACTTCCTGCACAGCGGTCACTCGTACCGATTTAGTAACCGGTCGGCCGCGTGGACGCTTGGTGGCACACACCCGACCTTCTTCAAGTAGTTCACCGCCCCACACACCCCACGGCTCGCTTCGTTCTAGTGCACCGCTCAGGCAGCCCACTTTTGATGTGCAGGTTGAACAAATTGCTTTGGCGCGTTGAATGTCAACAAACTCTTCCGAGAAGAACAAGTACGACAACGTTCCATTGCCGTCGCTGCAGCGCTGTGCAGACAACATGATGATGTCGTCTTCGTGTTCGAGTGTGATGGTGGTCATTGCTCTTGCCTTTCTTTATTGATTTGATTGGCTTCACGTCGGAAAACGCTTCAGGGGGGAAATAAAAAAGCCGCTGGGATTTCTCCCAGCGGCCTCTTGGCGTTCTCCGACGTGAAATCTGT
>Ga0208810_1000085_pt1 | contig 24604 bp, 28 predicted proteins | sample Colrivmet1560A02_FD_187679 | JGI IMG/M metagenome (GOLD analysis project Ga0208810, IMG submission 187679) | Estuarine microbial communities from the Columbia River estuary - metaG 1560A-02 (SPAdes) (version 2) | ecosystem: Environmental > Aquatic > Marine > Intertidal zone > Estuary | place... | reverse complement strand
CGGCCATAGTCTAGGCAAAAGTTGGTCATCTGACTAACTTTTGGTATTGTTAGTCGTATGACCAACTTAGAAATGTCATCAACTGCGATACCTCTTCGAGAGCAAGTACGAGTCGCGGGTGCGACACGAACGCTCAATTCTCTCTCCCGCTTAGGCCGGCGATTCGGTGACCCCTTCGGCGCATTCGACGCCCCCGGTGGTCCTTTCGATCACGAAGAACTGCACCAGTCATTAATCAAGGCCGGACCGCTAGTGAAGAGTCGGTTCGGGGTGTACCTCACCCCCACTCATGCTGGATGTCATGCAGTGTTCACCTCACCCCATGCGTCATCGATGGTGGCCCGACCACAAAGCACGATTGGTCGACTTCTTGAACCGACACTTCGCACGAGTCTCGGCTCACCATTCGATACATGGTTCATCTCAATGGACGCACCTGACCACACCAGACTTCGGCGTCTTGTCCAACGAGGATTCACTCCCAAGGCAATCGCCGACCACGCCGCACTCGTACGCCGAACTGCCGACGAGTTGATTGATGCGTTTCCTACTCACGGCGATGTTGACTTAGTTGCGTCGTTCGCGCGACTGCTACCCATGCGAGTCATCACTCGACTTCTCGGTGTTCCAGATTCTGACTTCGCAACATTTGATCGGTGGGGCGAGCACTTAGTCGTTGCACTTGATCGCCCGCGCTCATTACGAGACGCGAGAAATGTTCACATCACTTTCATTGAGATCGACAAGATGTTTCGCAAACTCATCGCAGAAAGACGTCGTCATCCGGGCGATGACCTGATTTCAGTTCTTGCAGAGAAAGTTGATGGTGACCTACTCAGCGACGACGAGCTCGTAGGGACACTTTCACTCTTACTCATCGCCGGCTTTGAGACGACGGTCAATCTCATCGGAGCAGGGACAGCCACTCTTGTTGCTAATCGAGATCAACTCGAACTGCTCGCCTCAAATCCTGAGATGCATCTCGCTAACACCGTTGAAGAAGCATTGCGCTACGAAAGTCCTGTGCAGTTGACGTCGAGACGAACACTCGCACCAATTGAAATAGAAGAAAGCCATGTCATTCCCGCTGGCGTTGATGTCATTACTGTCCTGGCCACCGCAAACCGCGACCCACTTGTTTTTGACGATCCACAGAAGTTTGATATCACCCGACCAAATTCGCGACGCCATCTCGCCTTCGTCAATGGACCGCACGCTTGCATCGGAGGAGCACTCGCACGACTAGAGACACAAGTTGCGTGGGAATCACTCATCAATCACTTCCCTGACATCAGTCGGTGGCGGACTACAAGTGCTCCGACTCTTGGGCCGAGTCAAATCATTCGTGGTTTCAAGCACCTACCGATGCGTTTCGCATAACCGTCAAATTCCACATCGCTAAAGGTGATTACGGTCCACGCCATGAAGAAGAAAGCTCCAGCTGTCCTGCTTCAAGTCTCAAACTTTTCTTCTGGGCTTGGTAACTCGATAGTGATGATCACCATCCCTTGGTTGATCCTCGAACGAACAGATTCACCAACCTTTGCTGGGTTAGTTGCTGCAATATCTGCACTGCCAGGAATTCTTGTTTCCCCTATCGGCGGTTGGATGGTTGATCACATCGGACGTCGGGCGGTGAGTATCGGAGCAGACCTTCTCTCATCACTTTCCGTTGCAGCTTTTCCAATTGTTGCTGCCACTTTCGGTTTATCTAATCCCTCTATTCTCCTCATCGCCGTGCTGGGCGCGACCTTTGACCCTGCCGGTTACACAGCTCGAAAAACACTGCTTACCGATGTGGCGAAGGCTTCTGATGCAGACCTCGATCATCTCAATGGATTACACGACGGGATTATGGGAATCGCCTGGATTCTCGGTCCTGCGGTCGGTGCTGGATTGATAGCAAGCGTGGGCGCTGTTAACTCATTTTGGGTCTCCGCATCTTTGTTCATCGTCGCCGCACTAGCTATTTCATTCTTGCGAGTCGGAGATGCGGCGAAGGAATCTCGCGAGGTTGCCAAAACATCTGGCGAAGAAACTAACTCAAGCATCCGTATCGGCGTCAAGACTCTTTGGGATGACAAGGTGTTGAGGACGCTTAGTGTCGCGCTTTTGATTATTGCAGCTGTTTATTTACCAACTGAAGCTGTTGTTCTTCCAACTTATTTTGAAGATGTCGATAATCCCAGGGGGCTTGGATTTGTTATCTCAGCGCTTGCCGCCGGTTCTGCGGTGGGTTCGTTTGGCTATGGATGGATCAGTGCTCGAATGAAGAGAAAAACTCTGATCCGATTAATTCTTTTGGGAAGCGCACTCAGCATTATTCCAATGGCATTTCTTCCTCCACTCTCAGTGTTGATGCTTTCTGGCTTTCTACTTGGCTTGTCGTGGGGCCCGTACAACCCTCTCATCAGTTCATTGGTGCAACAAAGAGTGCCAGCGCATTTACATGGACGAGTTTTTGGTGTGCAAACAGCGGTCTTTTATGCTGCGCCACCTTTAGGGATGGTACTTGCAGGACTTTCAGTTGAAAGTTATGGAATTAAAGCCACTTACATTGTCTTAGCTGGAGTGCTTTCAATAACTTCGATTCTCGTTTTGCTGACTAAAGCTCTGCGTTCAGATTTCTAGTACCAATAATGGCAATCTACGCAGGAATCAGGCACGCTTCAGGTCGGTGACTACACCACCTGCGACACGCACGATGTCTGCAGGTGCGGCACCGAAGTTGTCGTTCCATGTACCTGCAGCAGCCCACACTTCGTCGTATTGCAACAAGTCCGGATCAACAAACACACGCAGTTGTGTGCTGTGACCAAAGGGAGGCACGCCACTATTGGTTTAGGCAACCCAGAGTGAAACCCCTTTTATGTACCCACCTCGGTGACAGTGATGAGCGAGAATAGATTCCATGAAACGGCAATTTGTACAAGTTGATGTCTTCGCTGATGAACCGTACCGCGGGAATCCACTAGCAGTTGTTGTTGACGCTGACGGGTTAAGCACATCAGACATGCAGAAGTTTGCCAAGTGGACCAACCTCTCGGAAACAACATTTCTTTTGCCGCCAACGAATAGGGCAGCTGACTATCGCGTTCGGATCTTTACCCCGACAGAAGAACTACCTTTCGCTGGCCACCCAACACTTGGGTCGGCTCATGCGTGGCTAACACACGGTGGCACTCCTCACGATGTTGAGACGGTCATCCAAGAGTGCAAAGTTGGGCTCATTCATTTGCGACGCAACAGCGACTCCCTCGCATTTGCTGCTCCGCCACTCGTAAGAAGTGGTTCGCCAGACGAATCAACCATCATTGAAGCCGCCGACTCTCTTGGTATTGAGAGGAAATCAATTCTCGATGCAGCATGGGTTGATAACGGTCCAGGTTGGTTGGGTCTCTTACTTGGTTCTGCCGAAGAGGTCTTAGCGATTCAACCACGAACGATGAACCTCACATTAGGTGTTGCTGGTGCTTACCCAGTCGGTTCAACTTTCGCCTATGAAGTACGCGCCTTCTATTCATCAAGAGGGGTGACGCTTGAAGATCCGGTCACCGGAAGCTTGAATGCATCTCTGGCTCAATGGTTTATTGAAAACGGTCGATTCGCTGCGCCATATCTTGCGTCACAAGGAACTGCTATCGGGTACGCCGGCGTCATACGCGTCTCAACCGATGACTCGAATTCCGTTTGGATTGGCGGCAATGTGACTACCCGCATCTCCGGTTTCGTTGACATTTAAGTCCCGATATCAGGCGCGCTTTAAGTCGGTGACTACGCCACCAGCAACGCGCACGATGTCATTCGGGTTTGCACCGAAATTGTCGTTCCATGTTCCGGCAGCTGCCCACACCTCGTCGTACTGCAACAAGTCCGGATCAACAAACACACGTAGTTGGGTTGTATGACCAAAGGGAGGCACGCCGCCATTGGTTTAAGCAACCCATCCCGAGCGACAGACACAGGTGACCAGCTGGTCATCACGACCGAAAATATCGAGCCATCAACTCATTCTTTTCGCGAGCGCACGCCACCGACGCTGACGCATTCGGTAGAACCATCGCGCATACAGAACAACCAGAGATGTGACTATTCCGGCTTCGATCTCGATTCGGTCAGTGTAGCGACAGGCCCTCTGGCCGATCGGAACAACTTCTATGTCGTGATTCCAAACGGAGATCAATCCGCCATGCTCGCGACTGCTCATGATGCGCGTCGCATCGTCGATGCGAGCGATGTGTAGGTGATGCCGTGAGAAGGGCAGAAATCCAAACAAGAACACCCACCCCACCACGGTCTCACCCTCATGCCAATCGTCCTGACGACCACCAATCACGGGCATCGCGAGTATTCCTCGTGTCACCCTTCGAAATGCAGAGGGCGTCTTGACCGCTGCCCAGACTGCATCGGCGGTTGCTTCGAGGACGGTAGACCTTTCAATGACTTGCATAACCCAAGAATACGGTTGTCTTGGCTGTGTCGACCTTTTTTGTATCGGCCCTTCCTTGCATGGTTCCCGCATGGAATGGGACCAAACAAGAATCGCGGTTAGTCCCGCTTGAGGTCAGTGACGACGCCACCAGCAACACGCACGATGTCATTCGGGTTCGCACCGAAGTTGTCGTTCCACGTTCCTGCTGCAGCCCACACCTCGTCGTACTGCAACAAGTCAGGATCCACAAACACGCGCAACTGTGTGCTGTGACCAAAGGGAGGGACACCGCTATTGGTTTAAGCAACCCTTCGAGCCGCAACACATGAATGTTCTACGCGCAGTTTGACCTGATCCCGATGCAATCTCGTGCGATCCGTATCGCCTTACTTAATTGATCGGATAATTCCGGCAATAACCGAGTCGATCTGTTGGTCAGCACTTACGCCTGCTGGCCAGATGGACGACGTTACAATCGTCGCAATTCCGTGCACGCTCGACCACGCAATCATCGGAACATCTTTGCGCCTTGCGGACGGAATAACCCCCGCATCAATCATCTGCTCGACTGAATCTGTGAGGGACAACCACGGACTTGGATCATCAAGTCGATCAACCACTACCTCGTTGCGCGAGAAAGCGGCTTCGAACAACGTTGGGCTGCTCATCGCAAACTGCACGTAGGCGCGGCCAAGTGCTTCGAATCGTTCGACTGATCGACGTTTCGTGTTACTTCCGACGATTCGAGATGAGGCATCATTCATCGCCTGAGCGAGTGCTTCACGGCAGCGTTGCGATACTCGCATTTCGAAGTATTCCCTACTAGGAAAGTGGCGATATGCGGCCGAAGATGAGACCCCGACGGCTCGTGCTAGTTCGCGCAGCGAGATTTTGCTGATTCCGACATCACGGACAGCTTCCATACCAGCCTCGACAAGGGCTTGGTCAAGGGACCCGTGGTGGTAAGGCTTCTTTGGCACAATCACCATTGTGTCAGAAATGTTGACACTGCTCACACATTGTGTCAGAGATGTTGACACTGCTTACATTATCCGTCATAATGTCAGTATGAGCACAACATCGGAACCCACTCTGAATCCATATCTGATTGGCAACTTCGCCCCCGTCACCGAGGAAGTCACCGCGTTTGACCTCCCGGTTATTGGAGAACTGCCACTAGAACTCAACGGTCGTTATCTTCGCAATGGTCCAAACCCAATTGGCGAAGTGGATCCTTCTGCACATCACTGGTTCTCTGGGGATGGCATGGTGCACGGAATACGTATCCGTGGAGGCAAAGCAGAGTGGTATCGCAATCGATACGTGGGGTCAACATCAGTGAGCACATCACGCGGTACACCAGATATTCCTGGCCCTAACTGGAATGGATCGGGAACTGGGCCGAACACCAATGTGGGTGGATTTGCCGGCACAACTTGGGCCATGGTGGAAGCGGGCGGATGCCCTGTGGAGTTGTCATACGAACTTGAGACGATGGGACGAAATGATTTTTTCGGAACTCTCCCTGGTGCATTTTCTGCTCATCCCAAAGTTGATCCCACAACAGGTGAAATGCATGCGATGACATATGCGTGGGGCCAATGGCTCGATCATATTCAATACGTACGAGTGGGTCGTGATGGCAGAGTCAACCGCACGGTTGACATTCCCCTACCTGGTATGTCCATGGTTCACGATTTTTCGATTACCGACAAATACATAGTTGTCTACGACCAACCGGTGCTCGTCAATCTCGATAAAGCTTTTGCAGGATCTTCATTTCCTTTTGAGTGGAGCAACGACTACGGCAACAGAATCGGACTGATGCCACGCGAAGGGAACGCAAGTGACATCGTGTGGATTGACGTTCCCGTCGGATATGTCTTTCATCCTCTCAATGCCTACGACACCCCCGACGGCAAAGTTGTGCTTGATGTGTGTTTTTATGAACGCATGATGCGTGACGATCTGCAGGGGCCGTTCGGGGATAGTTTGCCGCGACTAGTGCGATGGGAAGCAGACCCAATTGCGCGACGTGTCAATGTGACTGTCATTGATGAACGTGTGAATGAATTTCCACGACATCGTGGATCACTCACAGGCAAGCCATATCGCTACGGATATTGCGCTGAAGTAGACACAGCCTCAATGCATTGGCCAACCGTTAAACATGACTTAATCACAGGTCAACGTGAAGTGTTTGACCACGGTGCAGGACGTGCTGCCGGTGAACCCGTGTTCATAGCCCGACCTGGGTCGATTGACGAAGATGATGGCTGGTTGGTCACCTTTGTTCATGATGACAACAATGATTCAGCCGAGTTTGTCGTCATCGATGCAAAGGATTTTGCGCGCGGCTACGTTGCTCGTGTTCCACTTCCTCAACGAATTCCTTTCGGATTCCACGGAAACTGGGTCCCTGATCGCGATGAAGCTACGACGACGTAAGGACTAGTGACACGTCATCAACTTCGTTTGAGGTCGGTGACCACACCACCGGCGACACGCACGATGTCTGCTGGGGCTGCGCCAAAGTTGTCGTTCCACGTTCCCGCAGCCGCCCACACCTCGTCGTACTGCAACAAGTCGGGGTCTACGAACACCCGCAGTTGGGTTTGATGACCAAAGGGAGGCACGCCGTCTTTGGTTTAGGCAACTCTTTGAAGCCAGTCTTACTAGGAACGCTTTTCGTGAATGTCTCGCCCAACAACTTGAAGAACTTCAACTGGAATCTCTGCACCAGAGTCGCTGTTCGAAATTGGGGCACCAAAAACCGAAGAGATGGGAATGTATCCCGACCATACGGCAAGGTCGATATCAACCTCATCGTTGATTGCTTCACCCGTACGCACTTTTGCTGACTTTTCATCTAACGGCAGTGCGATGATACGAGTTGCACGAATTTCGCCCGGAGATGGATTTCTTGTCGTATTCCACGTTGGAACAATGTGATCTGTCATCAATTGAAGAGCAAGCATGATCTCATCATCGTCTTCAACAACTCGAGCCTTGCCACGCACCACTACGGATCGGTAATTCATTGAATGATTGAATGGTGTTTTTGCGATTACAAGACCGTCAACGATTGTCATCGTCACACAGATATCCGTGTCGGCACCTGACTTCAACAACGAATTCGCTAATGCACCATGCAAGTACATTGTGTCATCAGTCAACCCGTACACCATTGGCAAAACTAATAGACCGTCGTTTGTGTTCACGCCAACATGTGCAACCGAACCAACCCGCAGGATCTCAAGAATCTTCTCTTGGCCATACTCGGCTCGCTTGGCACCGCGTCTCACGGTGGTCCTATCACTCGATGGTGAACTATCCGAAGATGTATCCGCCATCACAGTGTCCGCGGAGGACGTCTCACGAGTTCCCCCGCACAGTTCGGACACACTCGCTGCATGGAATCACTACACGGCGCGCAGAATGTGCATTCAAAGCTGCAGATAGTTGCTTCACCTTCTTTGGGCAAATCAACATTGCATTTTTCACATTGTGATTTCATCTCCAGCATTTCAGTCTCCTTTTGACCACATTGCATCGATAAACCGCTGATTCTCATCAAACAGCCAACACTCTCTTAGTTTTTCATCTTGCACTCGATACAGCAACACCCGACGCACTCGTTGAGCCGGTTCTCCCAGGTCTTCGACCGCAATTAATGCACCAAGAGACTCACCAACAAGAACGTCTTCCACATCAATTAACTTGCGACCAGTTCGTGTTGAAGCCTGTGCGAGAACAGTGAATGCAGCGTCACGACCTCGATGCGTTCCAGCGAGAGGGCTCTCCCCCATGTAATGCAATTCAATGTCATCGTGATACGAGGCCAACACTTTTTCAAGATCTGAAGCAAGCCAGGCTTCGGCATACGCACGAAGGACTCGGCTTGTTTCGTCACTATTGGCCATAGAAGTACTTTATTTCACAACTACGGACTTTTTCTAGGCACGTTTCAAGTCGATGACTACTCCACCAGCGACACGAACGATGTCCGCTGGTGCAGCACCGAAGTTGTCTTTCCACGTTCCTGCCGCGGCCCACACCTCGTCGTATTGCAACAAGTCCGGATCAACAAACACACGCAGTTGGGTTGTGTGGCCAAACGGAGGCACACCGCTATTGGTTTAAGCAGCCCTTCAATGATTGGGTAATCTGACCTACATGTCGCCTATTGCCCGCCCGCTTGCCATAACGATCGACTGCCACGATCCTCGTTCTTTACACTCGTTCTGGCAACAACTTGTTGGTGGGAGCCTGATGGCCGATTCACCAGATGATTACCTAATGCTCGAAAACATTCCAATAATTGGGCTGATGGGATTTCAAAAAGTTCCAGAAACTAAACAGATAAAGAATCGCGTGCATCTTGATTTGGAAGTGCCAGACATCGAAGATGCAGTTGCATCAAGTATCCAAATCGGCGCATCGAGACTTGGGATAGTTCACGAGGAGCCCGCAAACTTCTTTCAAGTAATGAGTGACCCAGAGGGAAACGAGTTCTGTTTCATCCTGCTGAAGTAAGTCGAATGTTTCTCCAACGTCCTACAGGTTGCTAGGCGCGTTTCAGGTCGGTGACCACACCACCGGCGACACGCACGATGTCAGGAGGTGCCGCACCAAAGTTGTCGTTCCACGTTCCCGCTGCAGCCCACACCTCGTCGTATTGCAACAAGTCCGGATCAACAAACACACGAAGTTGGGTTGCATGACCAAAGGGAGGCACGCCACGGTTGGTTTAAGCAACCCTATTTATGTCCGACATAAACCGCAGCTTCAATAACTAGGAGTGCAGCTCTAATCGATGGCGAATTCCTTCGAGAAGTAGAAGCACGCCTCCCAATTCAGGCTCGCCATGCCTCGTGACATTCTCACCAATCACTTGTGCAACGACTGCTCTCAATGCAACTTGCGCTTCTGACGTGCTCATTCCCTCTCCCTTGAGAAGTGTGATCGTGTGCAATGTAGCCGCTTCCATGTTTGGCCCCTGATCCGGATCTTCGAACAACGTGGCCATTCCAGGATGTCCTTGCAATACGTTCATCACACCGGCGGCAATTGTCTTTAGAGCTGAAAGTCCAGATCGTTTACGAACGACTTCTTTGCACACATCTGCCAACAGTGCATCTGGAAGCATTGCAAGAAGGGCGTCTTTGTCGGCAAGGTGGCGATAGAGAGTCATCGGGCCGATTCCCATTGATGCTGCAAGAGAACGCATCGTCAGTGCATCGATGCCCTCTTTGTCAATGAGTTTGACTGCTGCATCGACTATCTCCCCAACCGACACCAGGGTGGGACGACCGCGTTTGGGCGAAACTGCACTCATGGTTGAACCGTATCAATTAGACGCAGTCGGCGGATACGCGTGATTGCATTTATTTGCGTACATTGTTATCGTAATCATATGGCAACCCAGTCAAACGAACAAATCAACTCAGAATCTCGCGACGAACTCTCCATCTGGCTCCGTGACGGATGGAAGATCATGTTGAAGCACTTTCCTGCACTTGTTCTAATCGCGCTAGTGGCGGATGTGCCACTGGCGTTGATTGCGAACGCATCTGACAATATCGAGAACGGGCTTCTCGCAGTGCTCGTCTCATTGTCATCAATCGCAATCATTACCCCACTCGCAAAGGCAGCTGCGATCATTGCCATTGATAAATGGGAACGTGGCGAGCCCAGCGCCACAGTCGGAGCATTCGTTGCCCTACTTCGCAATATCCATGTGCTGCTTGCAGCCAGCATCCTGTGGTGCATCGGTGTCTTTGTCGGTGTAGGCCTTCTCATCATTCCAGGAATCCTTGTCCTCATACTTGGGCAATGTCTGATGGGTGCAATCGTTCTTGAGGGTCTACCCATCAAGGAAGCGATTCAACGGTCGAGATTTCTCTTGAAGTCACGATTCTGGAATGTCTTGGCTTTGTTCTGCATGGTTCAGGCAGTCGCTGGAATCGCCTCAGGAGTACTTGAAGCTATTCTCGGCACTCTGATTTATGGCTTGCCTCTTGAAATCATCACAAGAGTTCTCACTTCTCCAATTGCATTTGCTCCACTTGCAGTGATGTTCCTACGCACTAGCCGCGCTTCAGGTCGGTGACTACGCCACCGGCAACACGCACGATGTCTGCTGGCGCTGCACCGAAGTTGTCATTCCAGGTTCCTGCTGCTGCCCACACTTCGTCGTATTGCAACAAGTCCGGGTCAACGAACACACGCAGTTGAGTGCTGTGACCAAAGGGGGGCACGCCATTGTTGGTTTCGGCAACTCTTTCTCTCTGCGAACGATTCATTTATATACGTTGAGACCTATGTAAGACTGCCTACATGAATGCAACGGGTTATTTCGGAGCCATCTTCTCCATCGTCCCCGGAAGTCATGGACTCATCTGGAGAAGTAAGTGAGCCGAACAATCGGACTTCAGATTCCGGGACGACTTGGAACATCAGAAGTGCACGCGAGCCATTGCGGACTCTTTATCGGTGCAAGTAATACTGTCGTGATGATTGCAAGTAGCGATGCGGCGTTAGTGCTGGGAACCGCAAGGAGATCTCAATGAGCAACCGATGGAGCAGACGATTTCTCCTCGCGGCCCTCGCATCGTTTGTGCTGGTGACCACCGTTTCGTCACTGGCGCCGCCCCGAATGGTGGTTGCTGCGACAAACCTCACTGCTAAATGGAGGACGACGACATTGAAGCCATCGACGACCGTCAAGACCAACTCCATCTTCAGCACGACTTCGCGCGGCAAACAGAAATGGTCAGTAAAGGGAAACTGCTCAATCACCGGCTCACGAATCAAGACTCAAGCGTCAGGGAAGTGCACACTCACCGTGATAATCGGTGCAAGGTCGCCGTATGCCTCTCGAACTCTCCGCAAGAGCTTTCCGATTAAACCCCCGATTCCATCCCCCGAGATGTTCGACCCGTACGCAGGAGTCTCCGCTCCGGCCAATGCGATCGGCACTCGGTCAGAGAGGTCGCTTGTGACACCAGATGGGCGCACCCGTCGCTACCGCATCTACGTCCCCTCGGTCATCCCGAGTGGCACATCGGTTCCACTGGTAATAGCGCTTCACGGTGGACTCGGCACTTCGTCACAATTCGAGGCGAGCTCCGGCCTTAATGGGTTTGCAGAATCAAACGGATTCATCGCGGTGTACCCGGACGGAGTCGGGAACCAACCGGACGGAAGTGGCTTCCAGACCTGGAATGGCGGGTATTGCTGTGGCCCCGCGGCAACCCAGTCGATTGATGACATCACATTCATTCGTAATGTCGTGACTGATCTGCGCAACAGTCTGCCGGTGAACAGCTCGAGGGTGTATGCACTTGGACATTCAAACGGGGGGATCCTCTCGTACAGAATTGCGTGCGAGATGTCGGACGTCGTGGCCGCGATCGGCGTGCAAGCGGGCAGCAATGTGGTGACTGATTGCCGACCAGCGCTCCCGGTGTCAGTCTTCCATCTCCACGGGACAAGCGACACGAACGTACCAATTAACGGAGGTAAAGGAAGTGGCCTGTCGACAACTGTCTTCGTCTCGGCGCGCTCGGCGGTGGATGCGATGGCGACGGTCGATGGCTGCAACGTTGCATCTCCAAGATCTCTTATCACTAGCAACTCAGATGTGACTGCTCTTTCATGGACGAATTGCAAATCAAATTCAGAAGTTCGGCTTGTGACAGTGAAGAATGCGACGCACGCATGGATGGGGCATGCGGCACAGTCAGCAGGTTCGGCATCGTATGTCGGAGATCCGTACCCGAATCTCGATGCCACACGAGCACTCCTCTCGTTCGTGCTCTCGAAGTCTCGATAACCAGTTCGTTTAGGCGCGTTTTAGGTCGGTAACTACTCCACCAGCGACGCGCACGATGTCCGCCGGCGCCGCACCGAAGTTGTCGTTCCACGTTCCCGCTGCAGCCCACACCTCGTCGTATTGCAACAAGTCCGGATCAACAAACACACGAAGTTGGGTTGCATGACCAAAGGGAGGCACGCCACCGATGGCAAAGCCTGTTGCCTGACGAACAATGTCGGCGTCGACACGAGCACACATGTTTCCGCCTGCAGCCAAAGCAAGTTTCTTTTCGTCGAGTTGATTGGAACCACTCACAAGCGCCAGCACTACTTCACCATCAACAGCGAAGATGAGGCTCTTCACAATTTGCCCAAGGGTGACACCAATGGCGTTTGCAGCATCAAGTGCAGTCTTTGTTCCTTCAGGAAACTTGCGTGTTTCGATAGAAAGACCAGCGGCAGCGGCTGCAGCAGTCACTTTTACAACATTGGGGTGCAACTCTTCACTCATATGACCCCAACTTATCTATTGCATCGGCCAAACGAAAATCACGTTCAGTTACTTGTTTTTTATCGTGCGAGATCAGAGTGATGTTGACTTTGTTATAAGAGTTCGACCAATCGGGATGATGGTCGTGAAGTTCTGCCAACTGGGCAACTTCATTCATGAATGCCCACGCTTGCACAAAGTTCTCAAACTGAAACTGGCGGTGCAGGCCTTGCTCGTCTTGCGCCCACACTGTTAGTTACTCACTTCGTACGAAGCTTTGCAGCCTGTGCAACATCAAAGTAATCAGAGTCGAGAGTGAATTTTCCATCGCGCACTTTATGAAGCGTCCAGCCGGGGAATGAGCCGCCGGGCAAGTGACATGTCCACTGCGACCAACCAACAGTTTCATCGCCAGCACAATCGTCGAGTGAGAACGTCACTCCGCGAGCTGTCATTTCAACATCCATACGATTCATGAAAGCAGTAATTGCTTCTTTGCCAACAAAGTCACCCGATGTTTGATCGGTGAACACAGCATCATCGGTAAAGAGTTCTGCAAGTTGTGCGTACTGACGAGTGTCTTGCATTTTCCAGAACTTTGAGATGAGGGCATGTGCACTTCCCTGTTCGCTCGTACCTTTCGACAACGTTGCTGGTGTCGTCATGTCGGGAACGCGATCGCGCGTGAGTTGCGCATATGCATTGGAGTCGAGATAGTCGGCAACAAAGCAGACCTTTAAGCCATCACCGTCGTCACGTAAGCGATAAATACTCTGGCCGTTAATGCCCACTTCACCATTTGGGCCCTTGGCATACATGGTCCACTTCGCCCAGGCGGTGGTGGTGCCGGCGCACACTTCCCACTCATCAAACCGTGCGCCTGCTGCCGGAACCATTTCTTCCATGTGCCCCATGAAGGTGCGGATGGCGTCGGTTCCTACTTGTGCCCCCATAAAAGGGTCGTAATAAATGGCATCGGGGGTAAAGAGATCTACGAGGCGCGTATAGCGCTGGTCGTCTTCCACGGCCCCAAACTTCTTAATGATTTCCTCTGCTGTTGGCATCGCTACCTTCCTTCCTTAGTGAATAAGGTAGAGGAAAATACCTGGGGGTGGAGAAGTGAACGACAAGACCGTAGAAGTCAACTTTTTCGATGTAGAGACCAACAATTGCCCATACCACGCATACAAAGACCTGCGTGACGATGCGCCGGTGTGGAAAGACCCGCGAACGGGCATGTACGTCATTTCGCGCTACGACGACGTGCGGGCAGTGGTGACTGACGTTGAGCGCTTCAGCAATGCAAAGAAGCCTGTGCGTATCAACACCCCCGAGATGATTGAGCGCCAACAGAAAATTGGGAACCTCTACAAGGAGAAGGGCTGGGTGCCTGCTCCTACCTTGGCTGGCCGCGACGACCCGAACCACAAAGAAATGCGTTCGTTATTCGACCACGCGTTTCGCCCCAGCCGCATTAAGTTGCTCGACCCCATGGTGGAACGTGTTTCACAGCAACTCATCGACGCATTCATCGACAAAGGAACATGCGACTGGGTTCAGGCCTTTGCCGTACCGCTCCCCCTCATTGTCATTGGCTTCCAAATGGGTGCACCTGAAGAAGACATTTGGAAAATTAAAGCATGGACCGATGCATGGGTGCAGCGCCTCGGCATGATGCAAACAGAAGAAGAAGCGCTGTGGTCAACAGAAATGGAAATTGAGGCTCAGCACTATTTCCAGCCCATCTTCGACAAACTGCGCAAAGAGCCCAACGACACTTTGCTCTCCGACATTGTGAACACAGTGATTCCTGAATGGGGTCGCACTTTGTCTGATGAAGAACTTCACGCTGAAATGATGGCCGACACATTTGTTGGTGGTTCAGAAACAAGTACCAACGCACTTTCTGGTGGAATCATGTTGTTGGCAAAAAATCCGAAAGCATGGAGCCAGTTGCGTAGTGACCCCGACAAGTATGTTCCGGTGCTTGTTGAAGAAGCCATTCGCTTGGAAGGCCCTGTACAGGGTCTCTTCCGTGTCACAACAGTTGACGTAGAAATGCATGGAGTCACTATTCCTGCTGGCTCAACGGTGAACATTCGATTCGCTGCAGCTAACCGCGACGACCGGCATTTCGAGAACCCCGATGAACTCGACCTTGATCGTGCAAACACACGCTCACATGTTGGCTTCGGCGCAGGTGTTCACTTCTGCTTGGGTGCGCCACTTGCACGACGCGAATTAGCTATTGGTTTTCGCGCATTCGTCGACAACATCGCCGACTTTGCACTTGTTGACCCCAACATGCACCTCGACTACCAGCGCAACTTTGCCTTGCGTGCACTTACTTCGCTTCCCATCACCTTTGAAGCGAAGCGTAAGTGAGCCGGCTGCTTTCACTCGCTGCGGGAGTACACCCAACTCTTCCGCCTGCCGACATGGTCACTGCAGCAGCAGGGGCAGGTTGGCCGGCGTGCGGCATTTGGTTCGACGGTGCCACTTGGACATCTGCCACCACGAAAGAAGTAAAGAAGCGCCTCGACGACACCGGTGTTATTGCACTCGACATGGAACCCATCATTCCTGCCGATGGTGCCGACGACTATGCAGAGCAACTCATTGAAGCAGCTGCCGAAGTAGGTGCCCGTTTCATTTTGTTTACCAGCCGCAAAAAAGATCTTCAGGCCAACATTGACCGTTATGCGCAAGCTTGTGATTTCGCTGCGCCGCACGGCATCACCATTGTGTGCGAGTTTCTTCCTATCTTCCCTCTCAACACACTGCCCATGGCGGCCGACATTGTGTGCCAAGCAAATAGGCCGAACAGTGGAGTGCTCATTGACAACTTGCACTTGTCGCGTTCAGGGTCAACACCGAGTGATGTTGCCACCTACGACAAATCACTGTTCCCATACATTCAAATTGCCGATGCTCCCGCACAACTGCCAACAAAGTTTGAAGAGCTTCTTGATGAGGCAATTAATGGTCGTAGTTGCCCAGGCGAAGGTGCACTTCCGATTGCCGAGCTTTTGCGAGTAGTTCCCGATGTGCCCATTTCTTTTGAAGTGCGCTCACGTGCATTGCGTGATGGCTTTACCGATGCCACCGAACGCGCAAAACACCTGTGGAAGTTCGCTTCAGTTCTCGCCTAACTAGCCCACGCGCGCGAGCACTTGGTCTTTAGTTGCAGCCCATTCATCGAGCAACGGCAAAACAACATCGCGTTTCGCTGGTGGCAATGTGAGCACAGCGCGCGTAATGCCTTCTTCAAACAAATTCGATAAGCCATCTGCTGTGGTGTTTGCACCGAACACACTGATTTTCATTGTGTTGTAGTCGCGACCCGCACGCTCACATGCCTCGCGCAACAACACCAATCGACTCGCCAACGACGGGCGCGCGGAAATAGGCAGCCACCCGTCGGCCCACTGTGCCACTTCACCCAAAAGACGTGGCCCCGTACCTCCACCTAAGTGAATGGGTGGGCCAGAAGGCTGTGCAGGCTTTGGCCATTGCCACGTAGGTGCAATCTTCACGAAGTCACCTGAATAACTACCCACTTCATTGGCCCACAACTCACGCATGGCTTCCACGGTTTCGCGAGTGCGCTGCCAACGGTCGGGAAATGCTGTGCCGTGGCTGGCAAGTTCCTCACGGTTCCAGCCCACACCAACGCCAATTTCCAAGCGGCCCTTGCTGAGAAAATCTAAAGACGAAATTTGCTTCGATGTCCAAATGGCATCGCGCTGAGCGGGCAACAACACACTTGCACCGAGGCGAAGTTTTGTGGTTACTGCTGCAGCCATTGCAAGCACAACAAATGCATCGTGCAGGTGTGAATACTCTTCTGGCAATGGTTCACCAGTGAGGCTTCCTGGCCATGGTGTCTCACGGCTCACGGGAATATTGCTGTGTTCTGGCACCCAAAAACTTTCAAAACCACGCGCTTCAATTTCACGTGCTAGTTCGCTTGGTTCCATTGCGAAGTCGGCAACCATCATGGTGATGCCGATTTTTGTTTTAGTCATTAACGAATGGCCTGACTGGTTTGAGGGAGATGAGCAAGTTCAATTTTTAATTCGCGCTTGAGAATTTTTCCCGACATGTTACGTGGTAACGGAGTTGGGCTCACATGGAAATAGCGTGGCAATTTGAAGTCGGCGAGTTGTGCTTTGCAACGTGCAAGAACATCTTCAGCTTTCACTTCTGCGCCACCAGTGAACACCACTACTGCAGGTGCTTCGCCCCACTTTTCGTGCGGCACACCAATAACTGCAACTTCAACAATTCCAGGCATACCTGCAAGCACACGTTCAATTTCTGCTGGGTACACATTGAGCCCGCCAGAGATGAGCATGTCTTTCTTGCGGTCGACCACGTAGAGGTAACCCTCTTCGTCAACACGACCAAGGTCGCCGGTGTGCAGCCACCCGCCACGCAGCGCAGCAATAGATGCCTCGGGATTGTTCCAGTAACCCGCCATTACATGAGGGCCCGACAAAAGAATTTCACCCACTTCTCCCACAGGAACTTCGTTGTCGTCATCGTCGGCAATTTTTAGACCGCCATGAATAATGGGAATACCTGCAGAACCCACTTTGCGCAATGCATCGGCGTTTGGCAACACCGTGCCGGCAGCAGACGACTCGGTGAGGCTAAACATTTGCAGCATTGGAATGCCACGTGCTTGTACTGCTTTTAACAATGTTGGTGGCACTGGCGCACCACCTGAACATGCAATGCGCCACGAGGAAAGATCTGCTGTGGCAAAGCGAGGGTGATCAACTACTTGTTGGTGAATGACAGGAACCGCCATGAGTGCCGTTGCACCTTCTTGTTCAAAGAGGTCGAAAATCCGATCGGTGTCGACCATTGGCTCGAGCAACAAAGTGCCGCCCGACCAATAGGTGAACATGCACAGCGCTAACCCACCAGTAAATGCAAGTGGGAAGGGCAAGATGAGTTTGTCTTTCGGCGTGAGTTCAAGTGCTTGTGCCCAACTCTGTGATGCCGCGTTAAACGAACCGTGCGTGAGCACTGCACCTTTGGGGTCACCTGTGGTGCCGCTGGTATAGCAAATAAAAGATGGTTCGGAATCAAGCGTGTCGGCAATGCCCGCACTTGCGCCGCTCACAAACAACTGCCCTAGCTCTTCCACGCGAATCACAGGGCATGAGCCAAAGACTTCCGTTGTAGCAGGCGCTAATGCTTCATTAGTGAAAAGCAACTTGCAGCCAGCGTCGGAAACAACGTAGGCAACTTCTGGTGCCGTGAAGCGCGTATTAATAGGAACAATGACAGCGCCAATTTTCCAGGCGGCAACACTGAGCTCAATCCATTCCAAGCAATTTGTGAGCAACAACCCCATGCGGTCGCCACGGCCAATGCCGCGTTCAACAAGGCCCGCCGCTAACTCATTTGTGTGTGTATCAAGTTCGCGCCATGAAGTAGAAACACCGCCAAACTTGATTGCTATGTCATTTGGTCGCCAACGCGCCCAGTACTCACCAATTTTTGCCAAGTTCATATGTGATACCCCCACAAAAAGGTAGCCGTATGGTTCCACCCCTATCGTATTGGCATGTCTTTGCCCACATTTCTCACCGTTTCAGGCTCTTTGCGCGCAGGAAGCTTCAATACAGCCATCGTTGAGCACTTTGCCCAGTTCGCCAGCGCCAAGGCCAACGTGGTGCGCACCGATGCTGTTGGCCAGTTGCCTCTCTATAACCAAGACCTCGACACCGACACGCCACCCGCAGCAGTCGCTACAGCTCGCGCAGAAATTGCGGCGAGCGACTGTGTTGTTGTGGCCACACCTGAATACAACTACGGCATCCCAGGCCCGCTGAAGAACTGGTTCGACTGGATGAGCCGCCCGTACGGTGCACATGTATTTTTAGGAAAGAAGGTTTTCATTATTGGTTCAGCGCCATCTCCACGAGGTGGAAAAAATGCTGTGGAGTACCTCCGCCTTGGCTTCACTGCTATTCAAGCTGTGGTGGTTGGTGACGAGGTTCTGCTACCCAACATTCATGAAACATTGAATGCAACAAAGTCAGGCGATGATGCAACGCTCACAACCCTCTTCGCTCACATTCTGGAGAGTTGCCAGTAATAGTCGCTAGGCGAGTACTACTACCTTGGTTCCCATTTCTACCCAGTTAAAGAGGAACTCTGCATCGCGCGATGCCATACGAATACATCCGCCGCTTTGAAACGTGCCGAGTTGTTCTTCTGTTTGCATCAGACCCTTTACATTGCAGTGGCCGCCGGTCCACGCACAAGTAGGAATTTCATGGAATGCAATGGTGTTTTTTCCATTGGGGCTAATGGCGAAACGAGTTGACCACTTCATTTTGATTTCAGGGAAAAAGATGCTCTGCGAAAATTCGCTCTTGCTAAATACTTTGTAAGTTTTTGGCTTTGGCACAAGCTTCTTGCCCGACACAGGAACCGATAAAGCAACAGTTCCATCTTCTTCAATAATCCAGACCCAGTTGTCCATGTTCGCGTAAACAATGCGCCTACCTGTGCCCGACTTTTCTGGCACTGGACGCGGGTTCTCGCGGGAATAGACCACCACTGTGGTGGTGGTTGGCCCAGGGACAGTTGTCGTGGTGGTTTCGGGAATAGTGGTGACCGGAATCGTTGTGGTTGTTGGAGCAACGGTTGTCGATGTGGTTGATGTAGCAGATGCACTGTTTGATGTTTCACCAAAAGCAGCAAAGGCGATAACACCGATAGAAATAAAGACAACAGCAACTGCTGCCAGTAATTTCACGAGTGTCTTTATCTTCACACTTTCACAGTAGCAATGCTCGAGTACTGAAACTTGGAACTACTTTGGTAAGTAGACACTTTTCTTTGTTGGTGCTTCACCATTGGCTACTGCCACAAGGCCATCTTCGCTCAACTTAATGAGATGCGCATAAACACTTCGGCCCGCAGCCTTGTGCAGTTGCTTGTGTACATCGGCATAAAGCACTTCCACCATTTTCTTAATGGTGCTTACACCCGCGTGCACTTGTGCCAGTACTTGTGCTTCACGCTCTTCACGATGCTCCAAATACGCCTGCAAAAAGGGCTGTGGGTTGGTAATGGGGTTTCCATGTGTAGGCCACAACACTTTGTCGTTACGTAATTGCAATTTGCGCACTGAGGCAAAATAGTCACGCATATTTCCATCGGGCGGGGTCACCACAGTTGTGCTCCACCCCATAATGTGATCGCCCGTAAAGAGCGCTTCTTCAGCATCGAGAGCAATACACAAATGATTTGAAGTATGACCAGGAGTGTGCAGCCCCGTTAATGACCAATTACCCACCGTGAGAAACTTCTCGCCGTCTTTCACCGCCACATCGGGAACAAATGCGGTGTCGACATGTTCGCGTACATCTGTTTCTGAACCCGATGCATCGACAACATCTTTTTCATCTTCATCGTCTTCATCATCGGCAACCACTTCATAGTGAGGGTGTGGGCCAAATGCATATGTTGGAGCCCCATACGTTTCTTTCATCCACTGTGCAAGAGGCGAATGATCGCCGTGACAATGCGTGGCCACAATGCCCACCACACGTTCACCGCGCAGTGCATTTTCTAGTGCAGTTCGATGAGACTCAAGAATGGGGCCCGGATCAATGACTACAACATCACCTTGACCAACGATGTAAGTGCCCGTACCGCGATAAGTGAATTTTGATGGGTTATTTGCAATCACCCGCCGAATGAGTGGCGATACTTGCTCACTAGACCCGTACTCAACATTTTCTAGAGCAGGCACAAAGGGTATGGGCATTGCTAACTGCGATTCTTCTTTGCGCGCCTCGTACGTGCTTTCACTGGCACAACATAAGTAAGAGGGCTTTCAATGACTGCGTGGCGTGTTCCCCACTCACTAGCAATTGCCTGAATCATTGCGGCCCCCGGCAACGCAAGTACAGCACCCACTGGCCCCAGCACTGCCGCGCCAGCAATTGCAGAACCAAATGCAAGTGCTGGATGTAGTTCCATGGTGCGAGCAGTAATGCGTGGTGAGAAGAGGTAGTTCTCTACTTGCTGATAAACCAAGATGAATCCAACAACGAACAATGCTGAAGCTGGATGATTCACAAAACTCAGTACCACAGGGAGAACACCTGCAACATACGTTCCTACTACTGGAAGGAACTGTGACACCACGCCCACCCACAAAGCCATTGCAATAGGTGCTGGCGTACCTATTGCTTGGAATGCAATCCAGTGGAAAAAGCTTGAGAGCAATGCAAGCAATGCCCGCGAATACAAGTAACCGCCAGTTTTATTGACGGCTATTTCCCAACCCGCAAGCACCCGGCGTTGCCGATCGGGCGCTAGTCGCGAACACAAAGCGCGACGCAACTTCGGACCATCAGCAACGATGTAATAGGTAAAGAGCAAAACGGAAAATACTTGCAAGAGAGCACCAAGAGCTTGGACCGACAAGGTAATTACTTTGTCTTGCTGTGAATCAATAAATTTCTGCACTGGCCCATTGGGGTCAGAAATTTTGTCGTTTACTTCCTGCGGATCAATTTTTGCGTTGAACGTGTCGTTAATAAAAGACACCGACTCATTCACGTATTTTTCACTGTTTTGCAAAAGGTCGGCCATCTGACTAGCAACAAGCGTTCCAAATAGTGCAAGAAATGCTGAGCTCAGAACAACAACACTGAGCACGATGCCAATGGTGGCTCGACCGCGTTTCCATCCGCGTGCTTCTAATTTGTTCACGCCCGGTTCAATGGCAAACGCCAAGAAAAGAGAGATGAGCAACAAGATAAAGAGGTTTGTGAGTCGGTTAATGGAATGGCGTGTTGCCACCATCACGAGGAACCCCACCCAGAAAATGACAGCGGCTCGAATGAGCCATCGCGTAGAGCCCACGCGGTTTTTATCGGACTGGGGTATGTTTTCTTCACCTGGAGACGACATAAGTGAAGCGTACGCTGTCAAGATAAGCCCATGGCATCCATTGAGCTCACCGAATGCATTGAATCGGTACGTCAACTCATTGCGAACAATATTCGCGAGCGCGTGGTGGGCCCCGATAGTGCCACCAAGGCTCAAGACCTCATGTCTGCCCCCGGCCCGCGCTGGTTCACCCCCGATCGCCCCATCTATCGCGTTCATGGCGATGCCTCAATGTTCATTGGTGGCTTGCGGGCGGTGCTCTTTCAGTCGCTGCACCCCCTTGCCATGGCAGGGGTGGCTATTCATTCCGACTACAAAGCCGACCCGTGGGGCCGCCTGCAGCGCACCGCCGACTTTTTGGCTGCCACCAGTTTTGGAACAGCTGAAGTAGCCCAAGCCGCTGTTAACCGCGTGCTTGCCGTCCACGAACGTGTCACTGGAGTGGCCTCCGACGGCCGGGCATATTCCGCAAATGACCCACACCTCTTGTTATGGGTCCATGTTGCCGAAGTCGACAGTTTTCTCTCCGCCTACCAGCGCTATGGGGTAACCACTCTCGACCAAAAAGATCGTGATGGATACGTGGCCGACATGTCGGTCATTGCCAGTGCACTTGGCGTACCCAACCCGCCAACAACTGAAGCAGAACTACGTAAACAACTTGCCGAATTCCGCAGTGAATTGAAATCAACAAAAGAGGCTCGCGACGCAGCGCGATACCTCATTATTCAACCACCTCTCGAGTTCCCCGCTCGCGCTGCATACTCGCTCATCGCTGCTGCTGCAGTGTCGCTTCTTCCTGCATGGTCGCGTTTTCCACTGCGACTACCGTATCTTCCACTCACGGAACATGTAGTAGCTCAGCCATTAGGCGATGTAATTACACGTACATTTCGCTGGGCGATTGATGGCGACTTAACTGCGCCCACTACTGCATCATAAAGAGCCTGTGCATAAGGGTCGTGCGCGGCCGTATCTTCTGGGTGCCATTGCACTGCAAGTAACCAACTCGTGTTGTGTTCTACTGCTTCAATGAAACCATCACTCGACCACGCAACTGCAGTGAGCTCTGCGCCAAGTTCATCAATTGCTTGATGATGAAATGATGCAACATCAATATTGGTTGCACCAACAACACGATGCACTTGTGAACCTTCAGCAATACGCACGGAATGAATGGCGAACTCATCACCATCGGGAAAGTTCACTGGTTTGTGTGCAACCGTGGTGTCGTCGTCAATGTGTTGATGCAATGTTCCACCTAATGCCACATTGACCAATTGAATTCCTCTACAGACCGCAAGAACTGGTTTATTCAGCAACATCGCTGCGCGCAATAAAGAGATTTCAAAGTGATCTTGTAAAGCGTTCACACCATAAGTACGCGAGTGGGGCTCGTGCCCATATAACGCTGGGTCAACATCGGGCCCACCGATGAGCAACAGTGCATCACAGGTACTCATTACTTCTTGTGCAGCATCTGCAGTTAATTGACGTGGGGTAATAACACATGGTTCACCACCCGCACGAAGAAGTGCATCTAAATAACGTTGCCCAGCAAAGGTCACTGCATCGCGAGAAACTTTCCCCGCACTTGCCGTGCGACCCGCAACTGCAACGAGCGGTGCCACGAATTAGTCGGCGACGGTAATGGTGACCGAGTTGATGACTACATCGGTTTTTGGACGATCGCCAGAACCGGTTGCAACTTTTTGCATTGCGTCAACAACTTCGAGACCTTTAACAACTTGGCCGAACAATGCATACGCTGGCGGCAAGCGGCAGCCGTCGGGTCCAGAAATAATGAAGAACTGGGAACCATTGGTGTTTGGCCCAGCGTTCGCCATTGCGAATGAGCCCACTTGGTACTGGCCAGCTGAAGGAAGTTCGTCTTCAAAGCGATAACCAGGGCCACCGGTGCCGGTACCTGTTGGGTCGCCACCTTGGCAGACAAAACCGTTGATGATGCGGTGGAAAATGATGCCGTCGAAATAATGATTCAAGGCAAGGAACACAAAACTGTTCACTGTTTTTGGTGCCTTAATGGGGTCGAGTGCAATGACCATGGTGCCCATTGATGTTTCCATCGTTGCGGTGTAGCGCTTGGCGGGGTCAATGCCCATTTCTGGGTATGCGGCAAATTTTTGCTGCTGTGGGGCGGATCCGTCGAAAGGTGGGAAAGCGGGTGCACTTGACATAGAACGCAACACTATCTGCCACGGCAAGAGAAGTACTAACCTCTGCTCTATGGAAAATGAGTTTGCTTCGTCAGCCCCAGAAATCAACCCCGACGCTGTCGACCTCGACACCATTGAGAAAGATCTTGCCGACGTAGAAACAGCACTTGCCCGCCTTGAAGCTGGCACGTACTGGACCTGTGAAACAACGGGTCAAGAACTTCCGAGCGAACTTCTTGCAGCGCAACCCACTGTGCGCAGTATTTCCTCGCTTTAGTTATCGCGCAGCTTCGCCAACAAGCGCAGAATTTCGAGATACAACCACACGAGTGTGATGACCACACCGAGCGCAGCAAACCACTCCATTTGTTTGGGTAGTCCTTCTTTTTCACCGCGTTCAATGAAGTCGAAGTCGAGAGCCAGGCTTGCAGCAGCAAGACCAGCAACGAAGATGCTGAACCCAATGCCCAACAAACTGGCATCGTTGAAAAACGTGATGTTTGCGCCAAGCAGGTTGAAGAGGAACGACACGCCGTAAAAAATGAGTAAGCCCACCATGGCACTCATCACAACACGACGGAATTTGTCGTTCACACGAATAATGCCTGTGCGATACATCACCAACATCGCTATAAAAACTCCGAGTGTTGCACCAACTGCTTGCAGCACAATGCCGCTGTATTGAATGCTGTACGCACGCGAAATGGCACCCACCACAACACCTTGTGCAATGGCATATATCGGGCCTAAAACGCG
>Ga0208810_1000074_pt1 | contig 26116 bp, 24 predicted proteins | sample Colrivmet1560A02_FD_187679 | JGI IMG/M metagenome (GOLD analysis project Ga0208810, IMG submission 187679) | Estuarine microbial communities from the Columbia River estuary - metaG 1560A-02 (SPAdes) (version 2) | ecosystem: Environmental > Aquatic > Marine > Intertidal zone > Estuary | place... | reverse complement strand
GGCCGGGGTCAGCGCCTTGGTCGCTTGGGGCTATCAACTCGCCGGCATCGCCTTCCTCACGCCTGGCCAAGCGGCTCTCTATGCGCTGCCCATCGCTGCGCTGAGTATTCCGTCTGACCTCGTCGAATCCTACCTCAAGCGTCGGGGCGGAGTGAAAGATTCCGGCCAGACAATCCCTGGCATCGGTGGTGCCCTCGACTTAGTCGACTCGCTCCTCTTAGTGGCACCAGTGGCTTACCTGTTACTGAAGGTTGCCCGACCATGACCGCGCCCGCTCCCTTGCACGTCCTGACGGGTCCGACCGCGGTCGGCAAGACCGAGGCAGCGTTGACATGGGCGGAGCAGCATAACGCGGAGATTTTATCCTGCGATTCCGTCTGCGTGTATCGCGGGATGGATATCGGCTCGGCCAAACCTACCTCCGCTCAGCAAGCACGCGTCCGCCACCACGGCATCGACCTCGTCGAACCCAGCGAGCGCTACTCGGTCGCGCAATATGTCGACTACGCTCAAGCCGTCATCGCCGACGCGACGGCCCGCGGAAAGAAAATCCTCATCACGGGTGGCAGCGGTTTCTACCTCGCCGCCTTCTTCGGCCCCGTAACGGATAGCCTACCGATCGGCGATGCAGTCATCAACGAAGTCCGGGCCCTGCAGCAACAAGGGCCCGCTACGGTACTCGCGCGCCTCACCGAGCTGGAAGGCTCCGCCCTGCCCGCTTGGCTGGACCAACAAAACCCGATTCGCGTCGCCAAGGCCTTGGAACGTCGCCTCGCGTCCGGCCGGACCTTAGACGAACTACGCGATGACTTCCTCCTACGACCGGGCCCGTTCGCCGCACACACCGTCACGAGTGAACTCCTGGAGCGGCCCGATGAGGAACTCCGCCAACGCATTGCCCAACGGACGGGCGAGATGCTCCGTGACGGCCTGATCGCGGAGGCGGAACACCTCTTAGCGCTCAAGCTGGACCCCGAACTAGCCTCAGCCCGTGCCGTGGGCTACCGTGCCACCATGGACTGGCTACAAGGCGGCAAAGCCGTGGCCTTGGACGGTCTAGCCGAACGGATCAACCTAGACACCTGGGCCCTCGTTCGAAAGCAGCGGAAGTGGTTCCGGCGGCTGGGGCTGGTCACCGGCTCCAACGGTCCAGCTTAACTCGATAAAACAGCACTTTACGTGCTTTTAGAGGCTGGAAATGGCCGTGAAGTAACAAAACGACCGAAAACGGCATTTTTCGCCCTCCGTCCTTGCTCTAGGCTAGAAATCACTCAGATTTGGGGCTCTTAACCCTCCCCGACACCCATGCCCCTCAAAATCGGCCAGCCTCTCCCTGAAATCTCCCTCAAGCAGAAGACCGATGCAGGTCTCGCTGACGTCAGCCTCCGCCGCAACGTCGGCAAGGGCAAGACGGTCATCCTCTTCGTTCCCCTCGCCTTTACGGGCGTCTGCACCGACGAACTCTGCAAGGTCACCGGCCTCCTCGAAGAATACAAGAAGCTCGGCGCCGACGTCATCGCCATATCGGTCGATTCCCCCTTCGCCCAGGAAGCATGGGCCAAGCAGGCCGGCATCTCCCTGACCCTCGTTTCCGACTTCAACCGCGTGGCCGTTAAGGCCTTCAAGGTCAAGGACACCAAGGTCATCCCTGAAAAGACTGGCCTCCTCAACGTCGCCAAGCGCTCCGTCTTCGTGGCGGACAAGGCTGGTAACGTCATCCACTCCGAAGTGAAGCGCGACCCCTCCTCGATGCCGAACTTCGCTAAGATCAAGAAGGCCGTCGAGCAGGCCTAAAAACCCTGCTGATAGGTCGCTTTTGAAGGCGGTCGGGCTTGCCCCGACCCAGAACACCCCGAGAAATCGGGGTTTTTTGTTTTCGTGGAAACAACGTGGAAATTTTTACCACTTCCAAGAGACAAAACCGGTGAGGGTAATTTCAATAAACCCTAGCAAAAGCGGGGGGGCAAGACCCAAGAAATCATCAGGCGGTCGAGATTCGATTTAGCCTTTTCGAGGAAAAAGGGCCTCTAACGGACCCAATCGATTACGGCACGCGACTCGCTCATTTACGACGCTTCAACTTGGCGAGCGCCCGATTCACCGCCTTCAGGTCGAAGGCCTCCGGATCGAAATCTTCGCCGGCCCACTCGCTCAGGTCATCATGCTCGGGATGATCCGGATCCGCCAAAGCCTCCAGGAGCCCCGCATACCCTGACACGCCGCCGCAATCCTCCGGCGGAGCCGAACGGGCGCCAGCGAGGCAGCGAACGGGGTCGGACGACGCACCGGAAAGGACTTCCTCGACGACGATCGCATGCTCCCAGAAATCGCCGAAGTCATACTGGTAGTCGAGCTCGTCGCCTTTCCTGTAAAGGAGTTCGCTGAGGACGACCCTTGCCTCGTCGCTGACGCAGCCGGGGTCGCGCCCTAGTTCTAAGTCCGGGTTGAAAGGCTGAAAGCACTTCCTGCCCTGCTCGAACGCATGCAGGTGGCTGTCGGTCCAGCCGAAGGCCTTCTGCAGCACAACATGGAGGTCGGGAAGCACGATCGAACCTGGCACCACTATGCGCCTCCACACCGCTGGACTGACGCCCAGCATGGTCACCTTGAGCTGCAGGAAAGCCTGGGAAGTTCTTGGGTCAGTCATGGCACGTCGTGCTATATCCTAAAGACATAAGCGCTGAGATAACTACGTTTTGGGTCCAGCATCGCGCATTTTAAACGGTGGTTGGGTGGTTACCCCGAGTAACATTTCAACTGGCCCCATTTAGCGTGACCCGATCACCCCCCGAAAGTTACACTCTGCTGGACCAGCAAACCGTGACTACCCCAAAGCGTATCCGGCTCGACAAGGATGACATCATGAAAATCAACCGGATGATGCATCAGTTTTGACCGCGAAAATCATGAGCGCCAAACAAAAGAGCTCATCGCAGGAAAACTCATTGAGTCAGACGTCCCCAATTACATGTACTACTTAAACGGAAAACTAGTAGCGCAAGGCTGGACCCCCGCACTGGAAAGGATGTATTTCATTTTCCTTAGCTCCGTCATTTGGTGTTACGACTTTGACCCAAAGCAATAAATCATGAATTCAGGAGGGATTCGATAATTCCGTTTAGTCCTGTTAACTCTATTCCGCGCGCTTGATAAGCGCCATGCCATAGATGCTACTGGGGACGGTACGTCTCAGCCTATCGCCGATCAAAGACTTGGCTCAGCAACTGGATACCATTAAGTACGACGACCCCCTACTCTACGACTATCTTTACTGCCATTACTGCTCCATCAGATGGACGAATTTTTGCAGCCAAAGTCCTATAACTACCGTGAAAAAAACTGACTGGCGCCCAATAGGTATAAAGTTTGAAGACATACCCATCGTTCTCATCTTTCTGCGTAAAAACCCCCGAACTGTGACTGGAATGAATCGATATAAATTTTTTTGAGACCTTAATGGGGGCCCCAAGAACCGCCTCTATCTCGCGTTCATTTTTTGCAAAAACAAGCCCTGCCCTTGCCGCTAACATCTCCTCTTCACGGTTGTAAACCAATACACAGAAATACGTAAAAGTGCCGAACAGAATGACGGCTAGAAATACAACTAAACCCTTAACAGCAGCTCGGGTCATCTTTTTTTAAAGATAGGTTCTTCGGACAACATTCCCGCTCAAGTCTTTCAAAGAATTGCCGCCTGCAAGTATCTATACAAGAAACAGAAGGGCCATCCAATATAGCATTCACGATTCCTCTGTTATTTGAAGCAATATCAGCCCAGTCGAAACTTGATTCCCACGGAAAATCTCCTCCAAAAAACATCGCCGACCCCTGAACAAGGAAGGCCCTAAAAGCACTATCTACTGGAGCTGAAACAATCGGAGCAGTGGACAGAAAACCGAGCTCCAGGTATTCTATACATGAATTTAGACAATGCCTGAAAGAGCCCTCGTCTTTAAAACAGGTGTTGGAAGGGTCACGCGCGTAATACGGCAGATCAATTAAATTATCAGGATGGGGAAATGGACGCATCACAGAGTTAAGTGCTCTTCTACATAAACGACCAACAACAGATTCTTCCTTTAGGCCAAAACTGTCGTCATGGTCTTGAGGGCGATTATTAACAAAACGCACCAAATTTTGCCCGCCTCCCACGCCGACTGGATCTCGACTGAGCCAACGCCCTAGCAACGGATCACACCATCTGTAGCCCATCTGGTAGAGTCCAGTCGCCTTGTCGCGGATCTGACCTTGGAAACCGACATCCAAACCCGTTGGGCTCTCCGCGATGGGGGCACCGTCGGGCGTCATGCAGGCCATCTCGCCGAAGGCTTCGTAGCTCCGGCGCTCGAGAACATTGCCATCTTCGTCTAAGATGGCCGTGGCGCTGCCCATCGCGTCGGAAGTCACATAATATCTGGCAACAGTCATATATGATTAGGGACGGTTTGTGGGGCCCACCGCAATATTACAGTCTGGTCGCTTCGGTTAAGGTAGTTTCGGAGGATTCTTGTGTCAAGACACTGGGTCTGAGGCCCGGTGTCCCGCCCTTGAGTTCGTCTGGGGTGAGGTAGCCGATGGCGCCATGGGGGGGTAGCGGTTGTAGTCCCACAGCCAGTCGCCCATGGCGACGGCGATGTCGTCGTAGTTATGGAACCACCACCGGTCGGCGAACTCTCGGCGGAAGCAGGAGTTGTAGGACTCGATGACCCCGTTCTGCCAGGGGCAGCCCGGATCGATGTAGATGGCCTTGATGCCGTTGGCGGCCATGAACTCCTGGACGGTCTCGGCGATGAACTCCGAGCCGTTGTCGGAGCGGATGTTCTCGGGCTGGGCCTGCTCGCGGATCATGGCCTCGAGGAGGACGCGGGCGACGTCCTCCTGCTTGATGGCGGGAGCCATTTAGGAGGCCACGATGCACTTGGTGTACTCGTCGATAAGAACGCGATCTCAATGATTCGGAGCTTCACTGAGATAATTACGTTTGGGTCTAGCATCGCGCATTTTAACGGGGGTTGGGTGGTTGCCCCGAGTAACAATTCAACTGGCCCCATTTAGCGTGACGCTATTAATCCCAATACTCCTGAAAAACACTATCAGTCCTTGGGAGGCATCGCACCCTGAAACTTCAACCAAAGTAAGACCAACAAAGGGGCTACAATGATTAATCCGACGAACCCGATAAGGACCTGATCCCAGTTTTCCTGGGATGACTCGACCATCGCCGGAACACGACCATGCATGTCATGAATGGCTTGCCACTGCTCCGGCGTGTAATCCGCCTTCGGCGGAATCCGTCCTCTATGCAAACCACTCTCTAGATAACTAAAAATGTTTGGGTCTACAAAATACTCTTCCCCCCTAAACCTGGCTGTCGCATATCGGTCCACGACTATAGGCTCCTTGCTCCCATTAGCGTAAAGCAGAAGCCGCGGGGATTCTGAATCGAAGGCAGACTTCTTCTGAGGAGTAAGGGCCATTTTCAGCAGCCACTCGGCTGAGTCGCCCCTTATGACACCATGATACATGGGGTTCTTTTTGAGCTTCTCCTGAGTCAACGGCGCGTAGGTCTCAACCTGAGAAGACGCATAATAGAAAACAACCTCTGTCTCTGAGACTGCTTCTGCATTTGCGATTAATGAAACAAAGAGGAGTAATAATCTCATCACTTAGAAGGAACCCCCTGCGGCGATTGATTGTCCTTGGGATAAGTAACTCGAGCGGGCTGGCCTAGATCTCGGGCGACCGGGTTCTCGTTTCGTTCAACATTATTCATCCGATTGGGACCATCATCATTGTCACCGAATGCATGCCCAAGCTCATGGGCAAGGACGCGTTCAGGAGAAGCACGAACCTTTTTGATTACCCCACCTTTGCCGTCCAGAATTTCGATGTAAATCACAGCACTAGCGTCAAAGTAGATGATGTCATATTGCTCGTTTATCCTATCATGGCATGCATCAGAAGTATACTTCCCCTTGGACAACACAAATACTCGCTTAGATTTTTCTAGCGAACCGAGGATGACGCCACCCCTTTGGGTTGCTTTTATTGTTTCAAGTAACGAGAGGATTTTCTGTCTCTCCTCTCGATTATAATCGCTCGAAACATAAATCACTAATCCGCTTACATCTGAAAGAAATGTTGGCGCATTACCAACAAACGTTACCTCATTTACTCCACCTTCCAAACCGATCGGATCCCGACTCAACCACCGACCCAGCACCGGATTATACCACCTGTAGCCCATTTGGTAGAGGCCAGTGACATCGTCCCTGACCTGCCCCTGGAATCCGACATCCACACCAGTGGGGCTAGCCTCCACAGTGGAGCCATCGGGCTGCATGCAGGTCATCTCACCGAAGGCTTCGTAGCTCCGGCGCTCGAGAACATTGCCATCTTCGTCTAAGATGACAGTGACGCTGCCCATCGCGTCAGAAGTCACATAATATCTAGTAACAGTCATGGAAAATAAAACTGGAGGGTCATTCGGGTAGTCTTGAAATTTCCTCAAAGACGTTCGCCCAGGTTTCGATAGAAGCCATCCGACCTGCCAAAACGGATAACCGCTCTTTGGCGGCGGCGGCCATGTCGGCGCGCATGTTAGGCTCGAAAGCCATCTGGCTAGCCCGGTAAATGAACTCGCGAGGATTGGAGCAAAGCCACCCGGTCTTACCGTGATCAACCATCCGGCGCCACCCTCCCCTGTCGTCGACAATCAAGACACTGCCGCTCGACATCGCCTCCAGGCCGACACGAGGCCAGTTCTCGGTCGTATCCATAGGCTGGAGGACGATTTCGCAATGACGGTAGAATTCCTGCTGAGAGCATTCCTTATGGTCTTTAGCCGCACGAATCCATGAATAGGGCCGGCCAATCTTGGCCATGGCTCGGTGGTCAAAGCCCAGAAAGATACCCCTCTTCAGTACCGGTGCCACGAAGTACTCATAGATGTGGAGGGTGGCCTTGGCGTACTTATCGGCATCCTGACGAGACACCCTACCGCATCCGAAATAATCAGAGGGACGCGTGGAAATGAAGGGGAACAGGCTATTGTCAAAATAGGGCTGAAAATGGCAAAATGACGCCTTGGAATCAGGCGAGATAGAAAGTAGCTTGGCTCGTTGGTCGGCCAGGACGTCGCGATTCTGGTAGATGAACATCGCGATTTGCCCTGCAGCCATGGCCTCCTTCTCCTTGGGAAAAAGCCAAGTCATGCAGTTGGCGAACACGGTCCTGGATGTCCTAAGGCGAATTTCAGGTAGACGCTTCAGGAACTCCGAGCTGCAGAAACCAAAAACAGGATCCCCCTTCCTGACCGCATCAAAGTTATTCGCAGGATGCACCTTAACGCCGCGAGCCAACATTTCTGGATACAAAGGCTCGTTTGTCCACCCGTCCATCGAGGGGATAAGGTTAACCTCAACGCCCATCTCCAGCCAAAGGACGATCTGGTGATGCAGTTCGGTTGCGGCGCCCCCATAAAGCCCCGGGAAGCCATGCACGAAGAGTTTGCGGATTGGACTCACGAGTTTTGCAATTCTTTTACGATTTTATACAGCACAATGTATTTGTAGGCTCCCGGGATAGCAATAGAAACCGCCCATGCCCCAGAACCCCGCCTACGCCTATTCCGACTCTTCCGACAGTAGCTCCTCCGACAGCAGCTCGTCGGACAGCCTATCGTCCTCGGATTCGGGTTCGGGCTCTGATAGTTCCTCGAACTCCAGTTCGGACAGCCAGTCTTCATCCGACTCCAGCTCGGAAAGCTCCTCTGATTCGAGTTCCGAAAGTTCGTCCGACAGCGGGTCCTCAAGTTCTGATTCCAGCAGCGATTCAAGCTCCAGTAGCGAGTCATCGAGTTGCTCGCTCCCGGAAACGGATCAAGCATACACCAATCTTGCCAAAACAAACTGTGAATGCTGCCCATGCTGCAGCAAGGAAGAGGACAATAAAACAACGTACCCGGTTCGCTACGGCGATGGCGAAGTAATCTTGACCGAGTCCGACCTTGAAGGTGGCGGGAACGGCATCCCCTGGGCGCATCGTCGTACGTACGGCAACCTGCTTTCGCGGAACGATGTCGGGGTCAATGGGAACAGCTGGCTGGTTGAGTCCCTCAGTTACGTCACCTCATCAGGAACGCGGCTCTGCGTAGTGATTTCCCCAGAAAGAAGCGTTTGGTTTGAGCCAGCAGCCGGAGGCGGCTACGCGCCCATGTTCGGCACCCACGCAAGCCTAACCGTATCGACCACAGGTGAAGCCACCTACTTTGATGAAGAAAGCGGCTCTACCTATAACTACGCCTCGATCTACAGCACCACACCTGCGTCACGCGGCATCCTGCTTTCATTCACTACGGCTGGAGGGACAACCATGATGATCAGCCGGGACACAGCCTGGCGAGTCACCAAGGCCCAGACCACCGGCGACGTCCCCACCTCCTACGAGTACGCCTACGGCACAAACGGGAAATTCTCCTCCGTCACCCAGTATGTAGGTGAAACCCCTGTTCGTCGTGTTGAATACCTTTATCACAGCGGATACACCCCATGGGGAAGCGCGGGCGACCTATCGCTGGCCACGATCTCAGAATGGCAGGATGGCGTATGGGCAATACTCCGGCGGACAGCTTACCGTTATCACGTCAACTATTTGACGGGCGGATTCCCCCATGCGCTGCGCACCGTATTGAGCCCAACCGGCTGGGACAGGATGGTAGCCGACGGCCTAGACCCGCTCACAGCCACCACCGAGGAGGTGGAGGCATATGCACTCAGCGTTTTCGCGTACGATTCCCAACGGCGGGTAACGTCCGAAACCGTCATGGGCGGCCAAGGGACTTACCATTTCACTTACGCGACGAGTTCCTTCCCAGATGGACCAAACACCTGGGCAACGAAGACGACCGTGACAAACCCTGACGGAAGCATCGAAGTCGTCTACGCCAACATTGGACGTCAGGTGCTTCTTAAGATTCAAGCAGACTCCGCCTCCAGCAGTGCCAACCAAAGCATGACTGCGACCACTTTGGACGAAAACTTCCATGTAGTCTTTTCGGCAACGTCCATGGCCGTCGCTTCGGTTTCGGAATCCACCCCGCAGCCTTTCGTCCTCAAGGACAACGAAGGTCTCATCAAGGAAACGACATGGTATGCATCGACTGAAGGCGAAAAGGCCGGGCATCCCAAGGGCGAGTACGTCAGGAGAGGCACTTCAGCGACCAACGGAACCAGGACCTTGATACGCGAAACCGACTATACGGTTCGGACGACCTCGGCTGGCTCCATTACCCTGCCATCTACCGTAACCGAATTCCCCGTCGTCGGCGGCACAGGCGTAACCACGACGACAAGCTACGAGTTCTTTGCTGACACCTTACAGCCGAGCATGATCACGACGACGGCGCCGACCGTCCCCAGCAGCCAGAACGGCGACGGAGTGTCTTATTCCTCCCAACAAGCCTTTGACAGCCAGGGACGCCCCACCTGGTCGAAGGATGCCCTAGGAGTGATTTCTCTCTCCGAGTACGACCCAGTGACCGGTGCTCTTGTTCGTCAAATTCAGGACGTAGACACTTCGGTCGTTAGCGGTGCACCTTCAGGTTGGTCTACGCTTGAAGGCAATAGTCGCAACCTTGTGACGGACATCGCCAATGACCTGCTGGGTCGCCCCGTCCTGCAGCTGATGCCCCTTTCGGAATCCATCGTGTCGGGCGCGGAAAGAATCGTCCGACAAGCCGTGTTAACCGAAAGGCTCGTCGCCATCCGAGAAGACAGGCAATGGAATGGATATGTTGAAGGCGAAGGCGCATCCGCCATCTTCACCCCTCTCTCAAACGTCACCTCAACCTACAGGGACGCCAACGGTGCGGCTATCAGGACCATAACCGCCAAGTTGCCTGAAACTGGAACTTCCTACGGCCCCCTTCCGATACCGCAGGATCGATGGATAAAGCGGACGGACTACTTCATCGACCGCCACGATCAGGTGGTTGCTACACGTCTCTACCACAACGTCCCTGCGTCCGGTGACGGGCTCAACGGCCCTGACTTCTCTCAATTGGACACGGGGTACGATTCCATGGGCCGCCAGACCTGGACACGCACGGGTGGTGGCACGATCATTCGGAAAACGTACGACTACCGAGGCCTCACCCTCAGCGAGGCAACCGGAACAGGGCTCGCAGACGGAAGTACGGACAACCTCGTTACGACAGTCGAATATGAATACGACGGCAATGGTCAGGTCATCACTGAAAGCCGCCCCGTCGACACCGGCAGCACCCCTCGAGTCGTTTCATATGTGCGCGATTGGCGCGGCCGCGTCGCAATCACCTTGGCCGGCGAATCCTATGCCGAAAGCGCCAGCTACGATAACCTCAACCGCGTTACGCGCAAGGACCGGACGGATGGCATGGAGGGCACCCTACTCTCCAGGATCGACTCAGCCTACGACGATCAAGGCCGCCTCTACAGGACGACATTCTGGAAGGTCGAGGGAGGCGTCGCCAGCGACCCCGTCGATGGCGACATTTGGTACGATGCCCTGAGCAGACAGGTCAAAGTCCGATCAATGGCTCAGAAATCTTGGCAGCGCACTCAATACGACAGCCTTGGCAGAACCGTAGCAACTTACTACGGATACCCCATCGACGGGGTTCTTTCGGGGTCGGTGGGCTCGGTCACCGGGGATTACGTCGTCAATCAAACTCTACGCACGTACAGGGACGACGGGGCACCCCGCCGCCAAACCTCATTCGAACGCCTTCCTGGCGCTAGCGGAATAGGTCCTCTCGGGTGGCCGACCGGAACAGCAACACCAGCCCGGGCTTCCGTGGTTGGCATTTGGGGAGACCCACTAGGGCGGCCGTTGGCGGTTGCGGATTTTGGCACGAACGGCGGCATAGACTTCGCCTTACCGATCACCATCCCAACCAGATCCGACACCGTCTTGGTAACTTCGTACTTCCGAAATCCCGCGGGCGACGTGGTCGCCTCGACCGATCCCTCTGGTATCGTAACGCGGATTGAATTCGACGCAGTAGCGCGCCAGGTCAAACGCATCGAAGCCTGGACAGGTGCAGCGCCTTCAGGCGGCTCGGACAGGACCACGGAAATGGCCTATAACTTGGACGGGAACCTGTCCCTATTTGTGCTAAAGAACTCCGTCACCGGAGATCAGGTCTATCGCTGGAACTATGGCACGACCTTGGCGGACAGCGGAATCGCCTCCACGTTGCTGCTACGCGAGCATGTCATGCCTGACAGCGCGCAAGCGCTCGACCCGTCCGCCCCTGCCCTGCCTGGCAACATCCTGTATACCTACAATATCCAGGGGCAGGCAAAGACCATGATTGATCAAGCTGGGACTACCCATGCCTACGCATATGACGCCCTCAGCAGGCTAGTCTCGGATAATGTGGTCACACTAGGGACCTCGATCGACGGCGCTGTCAGAACCATCACCACAGGCTACGATAAGCTTGGTCGCGTCAATGCCGTCACCAGCCTCGACCAATACGGGTCCATCGTGAACCAATCGCTCTTTGAGTATGATGGCTACGGTCGGATGACCGCCGACGTCCAGCAATCAGGCGGCGCAGGCACTTCCTCTAGCCCGCGGGTGCAATACGGTTACGCCGACGGTTCTACAGGAACGCTGCGCAGGACGTCCATGACGCTACCCTCTGGCACGATCATCGCCTATACCTACGGCTACCCCAGCTCCCCCGACGACATGCTTGGACGTGTTGCATCGGTCACGCTACCAGATGAATCCCTAACAGCCGTGGCATACTCATACCTTGGTGCCTCAACGGTTGTTACACGGTCCATGGAGCAGCCCGGACTAGTGATGGACATGACCGGGTTCGTCGGAGACGCCGGCGACAACGTCGGTGGCCTTGACCGGTTCGGCCGCGTCGAATCGATGCCCTGGAGCGTCGGCACCACAGCCATCGACGACTTCCAGTACGGATACACTCCGTCCTCGTTCCGGAGGTTCAGGAAAAACGCTGCAGGTCCTTCCGGCCAGGATGAAGCCTATGGCCACGACCTGCTCCAGCAAGTCACCAGCCGTGACAAGGGAACCCTGAACGTCTCTGGCTCTGGAATCGCAGGGACCCCGTCCGAAACGGAACAGTTCAACTACGATCCTTCCGGCAATTGGCTACAATACGTCAGGCAAGAAACCGGCGAGACCACAGTGAACCAGACCAGAGCACACGACAAGGCCAACACCCTGATCAAAATCGATGGACTGTCCGCCAAAGTTGCGCACGACGCCGTGGGCAATATGACTAAGTTCCCGATCTCGCACTCGGCAGCCGAAACCCCGACAACAGCCATCTGGGACGCGTGGAACCGCATGGTCCAAAACCTTGTGTCCGGCGAAATCACGCGAACCTACGAGTACGACGGCCTTTTCAGACGCCTACGGACATCGGATACGCTATTCTTCTGGAGCGACACCTGGCAGCTCATTGAGAAGACGCCGGACGACTCCAGCCTGCCTCGGTTCGAGTACATCCGGGGCACCATTGGCATAGGCGAAGTGATCATTGTTCAAGAAATTCGCTAAATACTATGGCTATCACCAGATACTATGTGACGTCCGACGCGATGGGCAGCGTGACGGGCGTACTCGACGAGGAAGGCACGGTGATTGAGCGCCGTAGCTACGACGCCTTCGGCGCGATGACCTGCATGACGCCCGACGGCACTCCCGTCGCGGAGAGCCCCACCAAGGTGGACGTCGGCTTCCAGGGACAAATCAGGGACAGCTTGACAGGGGCATATCAGATGGGCTTCCGCTGGTACTGCCCTACACTTGGACGCTGGACAAGCCCCGACCCGTTAAGACTGATAGGGGGTGTCAATCTCTTTTGTTACGGCGCAAATAAAACCACTACGCACAGCGACCCTTACGGACTAATGAGCGAAGTGGAATGTGCCGCTAAGCGCGCAGTACTCGTCGGCGAAGTCAACCGACACCTTAAAAAGTACTATCCGAGTGATGCCATTAATTGCGAGCAATCGAGCTGCTGTTCAAAGATTACAATCATAATTGACCTCGGAGATCCCTGCAAAGGATTACTAAAAGAAAAAGTAGGCCACACTGGAGTTGGAATCGAAGATAGATATTTTGACTGGGGCCCAGATGAGCGATCCGATCGAGAAGACGCCGGTGGGCCGTATTGGGCAAAAAATAAGGATGGCCGCGACCTCGAGGATCTCCTTCAAAATATAGGTAAAATTTCGAAGGGCGACCCAACCGTTAAACTCGAATTATGCGTAACAAAGGAGGATTCGCAGCGCATGAGATCTTTCTGGGAAAAAACGTATTCACAGGCCGAATCTTTTAGAAAAACCGGCAAAGGTAGCGGATATTATGGCACGTTTAAAAATAACTGCACTGACGTTGCCTGCGGCTCACTTCTTTCGATTGAGGACCAAGGGGCATTTGCATCCGCAGTAAAAGGAAAAGGCCTTAATTGGCCCCTGACAGCTCTTTTTGATGCGATGACAAAACTGGTGAATACCTGTGGCCCCTCAAAAAATATGCCTCCAAGCGCACAATTCATAAACACATAAGTTGAACAATAAAGTATGAATCCATTCGAATCAAATGGCACACCGTCTAAGCTCTTAAGACGAATGGCAACCGCAACTCTCCTTGGCATCGGAACTGTACTTTTATGCTGCTTTTTTGACTACAAAATAACTGAAAGAAAAAACCTGCAATTCGCAGAGTCGCACGGATGCCTAACGCAGGCTCAAGCTAAAGAAGCCGTTAAACATTTTACCATAAAACCAAGAAAAGCCTTTGATATCGCAGTCAACAGCAGCAGGAGCAATCCCGCAAACAATGCACAGACCGCAGGTGAACCAGTTTACCTTTCGCAGTCCATGTATATCATCGGCCAAGAATACTTCTTCCCATCCACCTACCCAGAAATATCCAAATGGGGATTTCGGAATTTTCAGATGGAAGGTTGGCTCGTGAACGCCTGGACCGGCAAGGCCAGATCAATCATGTTTAACAGCAACGCCCCCTTAGAACTACCATGGCGCGCGGCTTTGTCCGTTGAAGATCTCGATCCTCCAATGAAAAGCGAACCTCGCTAGGATTGGGCGGGTCACGCTGAGATGTGCCCGGTGCCGATAACGTCGTAGTCGTGCTCGCCAAGGCCATCGAATCTTACGATGTTCCACAGCACTGGGGTAGTCACGGTTTGTTGGTCCAGCAGAGTGTAACTTTCGGGGGGTGTTTACAACAACATCAAAATAACCCACAACACCCCCATAATGGCACACAAACACCACCCCAAGGAGGCCCGGATCTGGGCCGTGCAGCAGCAGGACGGAGGCCGGTCGGCCTCCGACATCTGCAAGGATATGAACATCACCCCCGCCACGCTCAAGCGCTGGAGGGACCAGCTGCACCTGCTGGCGCCCTCGGATGCGGTGAAGATGCGGGAGCAGGAGAAACTGATCGAGCACATGGCGCGAATCGTGGCCGACCAGGCCGTCCGGATGCGTATCATGGAGATCGCCCTCCAAAAAAAACGCTAAGCCCTGGGGAGGTCAGGCAGGTCGCCTCTGAGGTCGCCGCGGAGCTCACGCCCGCGGCGGTCAAGGCGCTGGTGGGGGCGGCGACCGGGCCGGAAGGCCGGGTCGTCCGCCAGCTGCCAGCGGCCTCCGAGCGCCTCGTCTGCCGGACGCTGGACGCCAACCGCAACGCTCTTCGTTACCGTCCTCGCTTAAGCGCGTCGGCGTCGCAGATCCGCAAGGTCGTCATCGAGCTGTCCAATCGCATGCCTACCCAGGGCCACCGCAAGATCCTCAGCCAAGTCCGGGCCTTCGGCCTGAACGTCGGCCTGCGCCAGGTGCGTAGGATACGCCGTAAACACGGCCTTGAAGGCGAGGCCCCGAAGGCCGGTGTCCGCCGCCGCGGACGCACCACGAGCACGCACGTGGGCGTCGCCACCCGACCCAACCAGGTCTGGGCCTGGGACTTCGTGATGCTGCGTACAAGGAAGGGACGCGCCCTGCGCGTCCTCTTCATCATCGACGAGTACACCAAGCGCATCGTGGCTTGCTACATGGCTCCCGCCATCAAGCAGGAGGACGTCGCCCGCGTCCTCCTCGAGGCCATGATCCGCGAGGAGGCCCGGCCCGAGAACATCCGGTCCGACAACGGCTCCGAGTTCATCGCCGAGACCGTCCAGGAGTTCATGGCCGCCAACGGCATCAAGGCCATCTACATCGATCCCGGCTGCCCTTGGCAGAACGGGGTCATCGAGTCCTTCAACTCCTGCTTCCGGCGGGAGTTCGCCGACCGGTGGTGGTTCCATAACTACGACGACATCGCCGTCGCCATGGGCGACTGGCTATGGGACTACAACCGCTACCGACCCCATGGAAGCCTGGGCTTCAAGACCCCCTACGAGTTCGCCGGCAAGCCCGTCGACCGCCGAGCTCACTTGTTGACTCTAGTAGCAGCTTAACCATAACACTTAGCCACCCCCTGAAATGCATGACGCTGGACCAAAAACGGAATTATCCCACCCCAAGACCATTACGAAAACCCCATGCCCAAAAAGAGTTACTACGTCGCATCAGATGCAATGGGCAACGCTACCGCTATTCTAGACGAGAACGGGAACGTCCTCGAACGTCGCCGTTACGAAGCCTTCGGCGAAATGAACTGCATGACGCCGGATGGAACGCTCATTGTGAGCAGCGCCGTCCAGGTAGATGTTGGCTTCCAGAATCAGATCCGCGATCAAGTTAACGGCCTCTACCAGATGGGCTTTCGGTGGTATAATGCAGAAATCGGGAGATGGTTAAGCGCTGACCCACTAGGGTTGCGCGGAGGGATAAACCTGCAGTCATTCACGTGCAACATGCCGACAGAAAGGTCAGACTGGAACGGCTTAGCGCCCGAAAAGAACAACCAAGACTTCAACGACACACTTAAGGAAAACTATCCAAAACGATTAAGTCAGATACCTGCCGATACCCTCGGAGAAGTTCAATCCCGGCAATTGCCAAGCATTGAAATAAAAGTGGTAGAATCGACAAACTACCTAATGGTTTGTTATGAGGTAAAAATTACTGGCGGCATGAAGCAATACGTATTCATCCGGAAAACTCTGAGCGCAAGTGAAGCGCAAAAAACTAAACTCCATGAAGCAGTGCACTTCAATTCAAACAAGCGTATTTGGAACGAAATGGTCGACAAACTATCAGTCCTAGAGAGTAAAAAATGCTGCGAATGCAGAATAGGCCTCAAACACTCAAACATAAAAAAGGACCTCATGAATTTCGCATCGCTCATCATCAAGGCGGCGGACCTACAAGCCGACGTGGACGCATACGAATTCGACCAAAAGGAGTACGGAAGGCCTAACAATGACAGGGACCTGCAATCAGCATATGACAGGGCTCTTCGCAACGCAGCCGAAACAACCGCTGCACTCGCGGAAGCAACAAGGGCTTACGAGAAATTGGGATGTAAATAAGCTTTTCAAACGAATCATGAGATCATTCACCAACGGACTAGTGCTGGGCCTTATCGCGACAATAGTCACATGGAAGGCATGCGACTACAGTTCGCTTTACGACGTTGCCATGGAAATATCTATCGTGGCGCCGGAACTACCCGCGAAAGGAGCGCCAGGAGATTTTGACGCACAAGTGAAATGTATTGTCGAAAAAATGCCCCAAGGAAAGAGCGGCGCATACTCCTTGCTTTTTTATAGATGCAAGGACGAGCTAAGATGCGTCATAATGAGCCACGGCGAGAAGAGCTATCATGACATGCTTAAAGCTGCCGTAGGCCAAGTCCTACTCGATACCGAAGGAACAGATACCACCCAAGCCTACAAATCTATACGCATAAAATGGGCCATTCAGTAAGAACTTCCAATGTGCTGAGATTCTGCATCGGTGCCTTTGCCGGCGCGCTTTTCGTATTACCAATAGCATCCTGCTACGGTAAACACAAAAAATATACGTATACATACCACGAGGAGTTCACCACTGACGACGTGCTCTCATTTGATACGGAAACCTTCGAAGCAAAGATTTCATCTTTGGCTGTTTCCCGCGAGATAGGCAGAAATGAAATAGAAGTCATATGCTATAAAGGAAAATATACGATAGGTTACTTAATTGCCTTGAAATCAACAGGGGGGAACGCCGCATATATTTCGGAGTTTGCCAAATGTTACATCCTCGAAACAAATTCCTGGAAGCATCGAAAAGAAATTAGCCGGATACTTATGACCCGCAGAGGGCCTGATGGCACCGTCTTCGCCGACCGTGCATACGAACTCCCTGACGGCTCAATCGTTTCAACGCCTGACGACATCAGGCCTAAAGACGTGCTTGTTGGTGGTAAATGAATTTTGAAAGCTACATGTGGAGCGAAGCACTATACTATATTTGATCTAACACCAACGGCCAATTCAACTCCGAGAGTTCACCTGACTGCCTAAAAACTGGCGTCCGCGGCCCGTAGTATAAGCTCCTCGGCATCTGTTGCTCCATAAACAGGTCCCACTCGCAGTTGCTACGGCGTAGAAGAGGGACAATCTCCTTGGCATGGGAAACCGAAAGCCAGAAGGTCGTACAGACGCGTGCCCCCATGATTCGCCGAAGGCAAGTCCCCGGAAGGTCATAAGTTGGCGCCCTCAGTGACGAGGTATCTAGCCAAAGGGCGTCAGCGTCATCGGGTAGATCTTTAAAACACTGGAGGAACAGCTCCGGGTTCTTGAGCATGAAATCATCCTCGCAGACCATAAATCCGCGAACGCCTCCAGGAATCGATTCGGCGAGTTCAATGCCTCGCTCAAAGGCGGCCAATCCAGCCAGCCGGCACCCTATGGCAGCCGGTATATACCTGTTGCGGAAGTTATTGGCCGAAAAATACGCCTCCATCCCATTGATATCATTCCATGTTATCTTGTCAGGATCGGCCAAGACCCCAGGAGACCAGACCACCTCATGGCTGAATTCCTCGGCCCGAGCCAAGGCACGCGCTTTTCGACCGGAGTTAGCCAATGAAATAACCAAGGTGTGCCGGTAATGGCTTGGCAGTCCTTCAATCTTTGAAGGAGCAGTCCAAAGTGCACGAGGAGTGGCTGCATCTAGGTCAATCGGCCCTAAATACGCATCTCCCGTTTTTAAAAACAACTCCCTCCCGTACGCAAACCAGTCTAGTTGCAGCCTACCAGCAGCAGGCTCAGTCCAGCGCCCCATCGCGCCTCCGTTCTTCCTAGCGAAAAAACCAGACTTCATGAGGAAAAGATCGTCACGCCATACGCGATGAACGGCCCTGACAACACGTCCAGGGCCATCCAAGAGCAATCCATGAATAACTTCCATGTCTATAGGGCTGCACCAATGGCAACTAACCAGATCATTAGTGGCAGCCGGCATCCTCGCCTTATCCTTGCAGAGCTTTTGGGACGAAGCCAAACGCGCCCCTTTTGCGGCAGCCGCACGCCCAACAACCAGGTCCTCAGCTCCGACCGCAGGGAGCATTCTGTCTGCTGAAAGCTTCCTGGCCAACGCGGCTGAAACAAAATAGCCAGCGCCACCGCTAGGCGCCCCTCTGGAATCCAGGCTCTCATCTCCAATTAACCCGTATTTGGGATGTGGTATCGTCGCCAGACGATCCAGGACCACATAAGTATCGTCATCGCACTTAAAGATCCACTCAGAATCAAAATTCCGAATGGCATACGCGAATGCCTCTCTGACCTTAAGCGGCAAGAACTCGTAGCCATCATCGACATCAAGAACCACTACATCGTTCTCCCCTGCGGTATCCGCACCACGTCCGACAAAGAAGAAATGACGGACACCGCTTGCCGGACGCGACAGCCAAGTTCGTCTAACGGCTTCACGTCGTTCGCGATTGCTACCGCAGCTGCAAATCGCGACGACAATCTTTGCCTTTTCTTTACGGACAGGCGCCCGCCCCACCCCAGCAGCAACCATTGGACCTCGGTTGCCAAATTGCCGGCTAACCGTCTGGATTTTGGGGCGCATGGGATAACGGATACACGTGAATCTATAGCTTTCAATAATACATATGCCCAAGGCAGGGTTGACATGCCTCAGTCACCCAAGACCATTACGAAAACCCCATGCCCAAAAAGAGTTACTACGTCGCATCAGATGCAATGGGCAACGCTACCGCTATTTTAGACGAGAACGGGAACGTCCTCGAACGTCGCAGTTACGAAGCCTTCGGAGAGATGACCTGCATGACGCCGGACGGCCTACCTATCGCAACCAGCCCCACCGTGATGGATGTCGGTTTCCAGGGGCAGATCTGCGATGAGGTCACTGGTCTCTATCAGATGGGCTTTAGATGGTACAACCCAGCGCTTGGAAGATGGCTCAGCCGCGATAACATTGGGTTATTCGGCGGCCCAAACTGTACATCCTTTGCAAAAAACAACCCCACCCTCTACGCAGACATCTATGGTCAACTTTCTGTCAAAATTACAGTTCAAGCATATACCTTAGCAAACGTAGCGCTCCTGGACGGGAACGGGGTTGAACAGGAATTTGAGCTCCCTACCAGCCTTTCTGATTTCCTTAAAAATAAAATCAGTAAAACCGAGTGCTTTCAAGTGACAAAGAAAACACTTGAAAACATTAAGAAGGATGCGATTTCGATGCTTGATAAGTCGATTAAGAAAATCACCGGCTTAAGGCAAATGGGTTCGACCGCAGTTGAGGCAGGAGCAAAGAGCTACTCAGCAGGAACCAACCAGCTCTTCATCTACAGCACTATCAGTATCGACGCAGAAGGGATCATCGGCTGCGACTGTAAAATCAGCATACACATTCAGAAAAAATCAGTCCTTAAAGGACCAGATGCATTTCCGCTCGGCAATCCAGGCGAAGCTGCCGTAAACGTCGCCAAGGACGGAAACAAACTAGTGCTTGCCACAGCGTTAGGCGCCAAAAATGCAATGGCCATGTTCTCAGATGAGCTGGAGAGCCAAATCGCAAAATGCCTAAAGTAGTTGCAGCCATGAAATTCAGTTTTTGCGCTGTTATTATAGTCATCAGCCTGACGTCAGGATGCCACTCCCTGCAACACCGCGCATTTTGCGACCCCATCACCTTCGCACTTGAGCGTGACGGCGAAAGGTACGACGAGCAGCTGCACGCTGATTATGAAGACTACCCTGAAAGGTTATATAATCTTACGGCAACTCAAAAACATAAAATTTGGGTAAGGCTAATCTCCGCATACGTATTTTCGAGTAGCTACGGCATTCAAAACCGACGCCTCCTGCGATCAATGGAGCAAATGGCCGAAAAGGACGGCTCCACGGTTACCTTGAAATTCGATTCAACCCTAACAACCTTCGAGAAGGACACCGCAGCCCACAGATATTTTCCAAATCAAAAAGACAGCAAGGGATTCCCAGCCACCTCACCTGTTTACTTTTTCTTCAGGGAAATGTCCTTTGACCGCAATTCCGCTAATAAAATTCGCGGCGACGTATTTAGCTATAAAAAAACTGCCGCGAATCGGTTTCCAATCCCAGGCACTTACCCAGATGAAATCGAGGCTTGGATTTTAGAATCGGCCTCAACTCACTTGTATCAAAAATCCCGGGGGTTACCCAGTTACGCCCTAGACGTGGATATGGCGCACCCCGCAACCATCAGGAGCACATCCCATCAAGAAAAACTAAATGTCTTGCACTTCCTTATGTGGAAAAAATACATCTCGAAAAGCGGATCAATGCAAGACGACTACAGACGTGCATCCGCCTTGACAAAGGAAGTCTCAAAATGGGGCCTGATTACACCAAGCCTCCTAAACACATACATTCAACTATACGGAGTGGAAGCGCAGCCTGAAGAACTGAGACTGTATGAATGCTTTGTTACCACGTATAAAAAATAACCCCTAGGGACGTGGCTAAATCGGCCCTCTTTTACGTACCATTATCGAATTTGACCGCTTTCCTCATTTTGATTCAGGCGAAACTGCTGGATTATCCGCTCCGTAACAGCAGGAAATCCTTTGATCTCAATCGGAAATAGGCGTCGGGCGTCGAGCTTAAGCCGGGACAGGCGCATCTCGTAGACCTGGGCCTTATCCAGCATCTTACGGTCATAGGAGCTTAGGCTGTCGACGAAGGCCTTCCTCGAGCCGTCCTTGGTAGGCAGATCGCCCAAAGGCTCGGAGGCCTTGACACCTGCCTCGAATCGCTGGGCAGTGTAGCCATAGGCCAGGAGTCGCAGATAGAGACGCTTGGCCGCGTCGACGTCGCCGGCGTAGATCGCACGGCGGAAGTTGCGCAGCGCCTCGGCGTCAGGGGCGTCATAACCGCCCTGCTCCCTCGAGATCCCGGTCCTAGCCTGCTTCCACTGGGTGGCTTTGTCCCGGATATAGTAATATGCCCACTGCTCAGGATCGCGCCGGCGGACCTGGAGAATCAGCTGCGAAGCCCAGTCCCAGGAGGAACGCGGCGAATAATAATCCGGGTTCGTGGCACGCATGACCATGTCAGCCGTGAACTGGTCGGTCATCTGGCCTAGGATGGTCTGGGCCATCGCGTAGCGCGGGATGTTGCGCTGGTTGGCTACGTCCGGGAACGGATTCTTGCCCGAGACGACGGTGTAGATCGTCTTTTGGGCCGGGCCGACGCTCTTGGCTCTCAGTGGTCCGAGTTGGCCGAAAATGTTTCTGCGGGACCTGAGGAATTCGTCAGACCTTTGCAATCATTGGGTTTTTGTTGCATTTCTGAATCAGATTGCCCCACCCCGAGACACCCCGAGAAATCGGGGTTTTTCGTTTCTGTGGAAACTCCGTGGAAATAATCCACGTCTCCATGAGACGACCCCAGTGGGGGGAGACATGCATATTTCCTAGGAAAAACGCATGGTCAAGACCCAAGAAAACGTCAGGCGGGCGAGATTCGATTTAGCCTTTTGACCTTGGCGGCAGCGGTCATGTCGGCGCGCATGTTGGGCTCGAAAGCCATATTGTTAGTCGTGTTACATCACTTGGTCACCTGACACTGAAAGCGACAAGCCATCGGCCTTACCTAGCAGCAGGAATTGTCGTTTCAAATATACCGTCCCCATCACTATCTATCAAGTAAACAACCTGGCCCGGTTTGCCTTGATCACGGCGCTCAATAATTCGCCGAATATGGCCATCTTGAAATAATTCCCAAGATGAATCCACTTGGTCGTCAAGCAGCGAGGTGACCGAAAACCGTGCTTCATCGGCAGGTCCTTCCTTCATGATAACACTTATGCATGCACGTCCAGAAACCAAGACAATGCAATCTCCGCTTTGCATATGAACCACTTGAGTACCTCTCGGAAGTTTTTCCCGATCTAGAGGCTGAAGCTCGACACAAAAAAATACAGCAAATGCACACCCCGTTATAAATGTACCTGCCGCTACTAGATATATGCTATTTTTCATTTTAAAATCGAGGCAGCCTTACTAGCCAAAACAAAACATCGCTGCGCAGCCATGGCCAATGGTTCACACTTACGAACATTACAATTGCTATCCATCATACACTTTATGTGTTTTTGGCGGAGGGCTTCGCAGAAGACGAAGTAAACTGAGGTCGCCACGCCCGGAATCAAATCAGCAGGGGTGTCATTTGGCGTCGGCCAATCAGCAGCAGACATGACCACTTCAAAAATGCTTTCAAGCGCCTTGTTCCTTAACTCAACTGGAGCACACTCCAAGGCTTCTGCCAAAAGCTTGTTTGCCTCCTTTCTTTCAGCTGAATCAAAACGCGCTAGCAACCCTCGCATCACTTTCTCCATTTTCTCGGCTTCTTTAGGGAAAAGTTCCGCTATCGTCCCCATTGCCTTCGTATCAAGCTTTAAGCCCAACGAATCAGAGTCATCAGTCGGTCGATTAAGCACAAACAGATTGGAGTTAATGCCACCATGAAGACCAATCGGATCCCTACTCAACCATCGCCCAATCGACTGGTTGTACCACCGATAACCCATCAGGTAGAGACCTGTGAAATCGTCCCTAACCTGCCCCTGAAATCCAACATCTACACCAGTTGGGCTAATTTCTACAGGGGAGCCATCGGGCAACATGCAGGTCACCTCACCGAAGGCTTCGTAGCTCCGGCGCTCGAGAACATTGCCATCTTCGTCTAAGATGGCCGTGGCGCTGCCCATCGCGTCAGAAGTCACATAATATCTGGTAACAGTCATAGAAAGTAGCAGTCGTGGTGAGCGGTGTCCGCCTGTTGTGCCAGCGCTTTGATACGCTGGGGCTGTGCTGGAGACACTGCTTTTAGAGAGTTTTAGTGTCAAGCACACGGACCGAAGGCCCGGGGCCGCGCAGCGGCCTCGTTGGGAGTCAGGTAGCCTACGTCGCCGTGGGGTCGTTCCACGTTGTAGAGACAGATCCAGTCGGAGATGGTGACGTACGCTCCGGAGAGAGTGTAGAGCTGTTCGCTGTTGAGGCACTCGTCACGGAAGCGGGAGTTAAAGGATTCGACGAAACCGCTCAGCCAGGGCGAGCCGGGGACTATGTTGCGCTTACGGATGCCGCGGTTGGCCAAGCCATCGCGGACGGTGCGGCTATAAACTCGGGCCCGTTGTCGGAGCGGATATGCTCAGGCGCTCCGTAGGCTTCGATTGCCTTGGAGAGGACAGCCATGACGTCGTCAGCGCCGATGCGGCGGGCGACGTGGTGGGCGACGCACTGCTTCGTGTGCTCGTCGATGAGCACCAAGGTCCGGAAGCCACCTCCCCTGGGGTAGTCACGGTTGGTTGGTTCAGCAAAGTTGATCGGGTCACGCTAAATGGTGCCAGTTTAAATGTTACTGGGGTACCAAGCTACCAAACCGCCGCCAAAATGCGCGATGCTGGACTTAAAGTGCAACTATCCCAAATTGTACCGCTTGCCGTCGGGAGTCCGACAGAGGAAAACTTTCCTGACTGTTGACCGTCCATACCGTGGACGCCGTGTAGACGAGATTCGATATTAGAAGGCAGGCATTGGTACGGATCGGCCGATAATGCTTCTGGCGCACTTGCTGGATTTGCTGGGACTTTAGTATTTGTTGGTTTTGGGGGATTTCTTTATCAGATTGCCCCGACCGCCTTCTTTGCTTTTGGCTATCCCTTCGCAAGCACCACCCTGCCCACTCCCTTTCACCAAAACTCCCCTATGGCACAAAATGACCCGTTCAACGCCCTCCGCCCGTTCACCGCTGGCGGCCAAACCGGCTCCCTCTACTCCCTGCCCGCCCTCGAACAGGCTGGCCACGGCAAGATCTCGCGCCTGCCGGTCTCCATCCGTCTCGTGCTCGAGTCGGTACTCCGTAATTGTGACGGCGTCGCGGTGACCGAGAACGACGTCAAGGCGCTCGCGCAGTGGAACGCCGCCAAGCCGGTCGACACAGAAATCCCGTTCGTCGTCGCGCGCATCGTACTGCAGGACTTCACGGGCGTGCCTCTCCTCGTCGACCTCGCCGCCATGCGCGAAGCGGTCGCCCGCCTCGGTAAAGATAGCTCGGTAATTGAGCCGCTCGTCCCGGTTGACCTCGTCGTCGACCACTCGGTGCAAGTCGACCGCGCGGGTTCCGCTTCCTCCTTCCTCGAAAACCTACGTCAAGAATTCGGTCGCAACACCGAGCGCTACGAATTCCTCAAGTGGGGCATGCAGGCCTTCAAGACATTCGGCGTCGTCCCGCCCGCCATCGGCATCGTCCACCAGGTCAATTTAGAATTCCTAGCGAAGCTCGTCTTCCAGAAGGACGGCGTCTTCTACCCCGACACCCTCGTCGGCACCGACTCACACACCACGATGATCAACGGCATCGGCGTCGTGGGTTGGGGCGTGGGCGGCATCGAAGCCGAAGCCGGCATGCTCGGCCAGCCCGTCTACTTCCAGACCCCTGAAGTCATCGGAGTCGAGCTCACGGGCCGCCTCCGTGAAGGCGTCACCGCCACCGACCTCACCCTCCGCCTCACCGAGATCCTCCGCAAGGCCAAGGTCGTCGGCAAGTTCGTTGAGTTCTACGGCGAAGGCACCGAAGCCCTCTCGCTCGCTGACCGTGCGACCATCGCCAACATGGCCCCGGAATACGGTGCCACCATGGGCTTCTTCCCGGTCGACGACAAGTCCCTCGAGTACCTCCGCCAGACCGGCCGCGACGAAAAGCACGTCGAGCTCGTCCGCGAATACTACAAGGCGCAGGGCCTCTTCGGCATCCCGAAGGCTGGCAGCATCGACTACACGCAGAACCTCACCCTCGACATCAGCACGGTCGTTCCTTGCGTCTCCGGCCCCAAGCGCCCGCAGGACCGCATCGACCTCCCGAAGATCAAGGACTCGTTCAATACGCTCTTCACCGCCGCCAAGGATAAGAACGGTTTCGGCAAGGCTGAAGCTGACCGCGGCACCACTGCTCCCGTCGGCGCAACGGGTCGCACCTTGAGCCACGGCTCCGTCGTCATCGCCGCAATCACGTCCTGCACGAATACCTCCAACCCTTCCGTCATGGTCGCCGCTGGCCTCGTTGCCAAGAAGGCCGTCGAAAAGGGCCTGAAGGTGAACGCCAACGTGAAGTGCTCGCTCGCCCCCGGCTCCCGCGTGGTGACCGACTACCTCAACGAAACCAAGCTCACGCAGTACCTCGACCAGCTCGGCTTCAACCTCGTCGGCTACGGTTGCACGACCTGTATCGGCAACTCCGGCCCGCTCGACGCTGACATCGAAGGCGCCATCAAGGCCGGCGACCTCGTCACGGCTTCGGTGCTGTCCGGTAACCGCAACTTCGAAGCCCGTGTCCACGGGGCGGTGAAGGCCAACTTCCTCATGTCGCCGCCCCTCGTCGTCGCGTTCGCCCTCGCCGGCCGCGCTGACATCGACCTCGACAACGAAGCGATCGGCACCGGCAGCGACGGCCAGCCCGTCTTCCTGAAAGACCTCTGGCCCACGCAGGCTGAAGTCGCCGAGCACGTCGCCCGCGGTCTCAAGCCCGAGATGTTCAAGTCGAAGTACGCCCCCGACTCCCTCGCCAACGCCACCGCGGAGTGGAAGGGCGTCCAGGGCGGCACGGGCGCGCGCT